>JAEEGK010000378.1_pt1 | contig 112160 bp, 89 predicted proteins | sample 8958771 | NCBI WGS metagenome assembly JAEEGK01 (sample SAMN16246547, study PRJNA631951) | gut metagenome | biome: gut microbiome; feature: rumen; material: SC-attached | host: Bos | place: Iran: Karaj | collected 2018-10 | reverse complement strand
TCATCTCTTCATCGTGCTCGACCACCATTACGGAATTCCCTTCGTCCCGAAGGGTCTTGAGCGAGCCGATGAGCTTGCGGTTGTCGCGCTGGTGGAGGCCAATGCTCGGTTCGTCGAGCACGTAGAGCACATTGACCAGCTTCGAACCGATCTGGGTGGCGAGCCGGATGCGCTGGCTCTCGCCGCCGCTGAGCGTCCGCGTGGCGCGGCTCAGCGAGAGATAGTCCAGTCCCACATCCTTCAGGAAACCGATGCGGGCCACCAGTTCCTTGAGGATGTCGCCACCGATGGTCAACTGCCGCTTCGACAAGCGGGAAGGCAAGTCGAGAACCCATTCGTAGAGCCGGGAGATGTCCATATCCGATACTTCGGCGATGTTCTTGCCGTCGATCTTGAAATGGAGCGCTTCGGGCTTGAGACGCGTACCCCCACAGACCGGGCAGACCATCTCCTCGAAGAAGAGTTCCTTGCGCTTGCGCTTCCAAGGATTTTCCTCTTCGTCGTCACCATCGTTCTGGAGCTGGGCCAGGATGCCGGGGAAAGTGGACATCTCCATGTCCGAGTCGCTGCCAATACGCAACAATTCATCTGATCCATAGAGGATTACCTGCAAAGCATCCTGCGGGATCGTGTCGATCGGGTCGTGGAGCGAGAACTTGTAGCGGCGCGCGATGGCTTCCAGATAACGGAAGAGCGTGTTGCCCCGCATCGGACCGACGCTTTCGATGCCGCCATCGGCGATCGAACGGCTCCGGTCGGGGATGATCTTGTCGATATCCGCACGGGCCACCATACCCAGTCCACGGCAGTGCGGGCAGGCGCCTTGCGGCGAATTGAACGAGAAGGTATAGGGTGCAGGCGGTTCGATCGAGAGACCTGTGTCCGGACAGACGAGGTTGCGGCTGAAGTGTTGCAGGGTGTCGTCGTCCAGCGAGAGGATGGCCAGGGAGCCCTTGCCCTGGTTCAGCGCATTGCCCACCGATTCCCGGATGCGTTTGCGGTCGTCGGCCTGGGGGACGAGTTTGTCGACCACCAGCTCCACGAAATGGACCTTGTAACGGTCGAGCGGACCGGCCTCGCTCAAGTCGCACATCTGTCCGTCGATGCGGACCTGACTGTAGCCGCGGCGCTGCAACTGGACGAAAAGTTCGCGGTAGTGTCCTTTGCGGCCACGCACCAGCGGCGCGAGCAGGATCACCTTACGGCCCTGGTAGCGTTGCAGGATCAGGTCGACGATCTCCTCGTCGGTATAGCGCACCATCTCCTTGCCGCTCTCGGGCGAAAAGGCCTGTGAAGCACGGGCGTAGAACAGGCGGAAAAAGTCGTAGATCTCGGTGATGGTGCCCACCGTGGAGCGGGGATTGCGCCCCACCGTCTTCTGTTCGATGGAGATGACGGGGCTGAGTCCTTTCACCTCGTCGATATCGGGTCTTTCGAGAATGCCGATGAACTGGCGGGCATAGGCGGAGAGGGTATCCATATAGCGGCGCTGCCCTTCGGCACAGATCGTATCGAAGGCCAGCGACGACTTGCCGCTTCCCGACAGGCCGGTGATCACCACCAGCGCGTCGCGGGGGATTTCCAGGTCGATGTCCTTGAGGTTGTGGACCCGGGCACCGGTAATCGATATCTTCTCGCTTTCAGCCATGGTCAGGCGGGTTGCAGGAAGGGATTGGTCGCCCGCTCATAGCCGATCGAGGTGGCAGGACCGTGGCCGGGCAGGACATGGATGTCACCGTCGAGCGGCAGGATCTTCCGGGCGATACTGTCCATCAACTGCTCGTAGTCGCCCCCGATGTGGTCGGTGCGGCCGATGCTGCCGGCAAAGAGCGTGTCGCCGCTCAGGAGCACGCCGGCTTCGCGGCAGAGGAAGCAGACACCGCCCTGGGTATGACCGGGCGTGGCGATGACTTCGAATTCCGTTTCACCGAACGGGATCCGTTCGCCGTCGGCCAGGTCGTGCAACGTGCCGGTAAAGGGCTTGAAGGCCAGGCCCAGCTGCGCGCACCATTCTCCCGAGCGTACCATCTGCTCCCGGTCGAGCGGGTGGATCCACGCATCGATGTTCCAGGTGCGGGCCACGTCTTCCAGGCCGAGGATATGGTCGAAATGTCCGTGCGTGAGCAGGATCTTGACAGGCTTGAGCTGCTGCTGCGCCACGAAGTCTTTCAGGCGCTGCAGTTCCCGGTCCCCGTAGTTGCCCGGGTCGATGAAGACGCATTCCCGGGTCGCATCCCAGGCCACGTAGCAGCACTCCCGGATCGGATTGAAGTAGAAGGTCTTTATTTCCATCTTTTTGGCTTCGAACATACAAAAATACGAAAAGATGTTGTAAATTTGACAGGCGAACCAAAAACAGACGACATCATGCATATCGCGATAGCTGGCAACATCGGCAGCGGCAAGACCACCCTCACCCGGATGCTGGTCGACCATTTCCACTGGACCCCCAAATACGAATCCGTGGATTACAATCCATATCTTGCTGATTTTTACAATGATATGGAGCGTTGGTCTTTCAACATCCAGATTTATTTCCTCAACAAGCGCTTCCTCGACGTGGTCGAGATCGCCAAGCACGAGGAAATCATCGTCCAGGACCGCAGCATCTACGAGGACGCCTGCATCTTCGCCCCCAACCTGCACAACATGGGTCTGATGTCAACCCGCGACTTCGACAACTACCGCTCGCTCTTCTCCCTGATGTCGTCACTGGTCAAAGCGCCCGACCTGCTGATCTATCTGCGCAGTTCCATCCCCCATCTGGTGGGCAACATCCAGAAGCGCGGCCGCGAATACGAGAGCAGCATCCGCCTCGATTACCTCAAGGGCCTCAACGCCCTCTACGAAGACTGGATCGGGAACTACACCGACGGCAAGCTCCTGATCCTGGACGTGGACAAACTCAATTTCGAAGAAAGCGCCGAAGACTTCAGCACCATCTGCGACCGCATCGAGGCCCAGTTGCACGGCCTGTTCTAAAAAAACTTTTCCGCTTATTCCGGAATCCCCATCAGGCGGCGGATTTCGGTCTTCGCTGCTTTCCAGCGGGGGATGTCGATCTTCGTCCCGATGACTTCCACCACCTTGGCCGCCAGCGCGGAGCCCACTTCGCCGCAGGTCTTGAGCGGCATGCCGTTGGCATGGGCGAAGAGGAAGCCGGCCGCATAGGTGTCGCCTGCGCCGGTGGCGTCGACCGCTTCACCCGGCCAGGGATCGATGAAGTGGAACTCGTCGCCCCGCTGGATCATCGAACCGTCCTTGCCGATCTTGACGATGGCGGTATCCACCATTTCGGACATGGCCTGCAAGGCCTGCCGGGGCGGCTGATGCGTGAAGGCGGCTGCTTCCGTCTCGTTGGCGAAAATGATGTCGACGTAGTTCTTGACGATATCCTGCAGGAACACATTGTTCGACTCGACCACGTTGTAAGAAGCCATGTCAAGCGAAATGATCATGTTGTGTTCCCGTCCCATCTCCACGGCGCGGCGGACCAGGGACTGGTTCTGCACCAGATAACCTTCGATGTGGAGATAATCATATCCTTCGTAGTACTCAGGCTTCAGGTCGTCAGGCTCCAGCTCCAGTGCGGCGCCCAGATAGGTGGCGAAAGTCCGGTCGGCGTTGGGAGCGGTGATGAAGACCATCGCCCGGCCCGAAGAGGCCGTACCTACCAGCAGGTTCGACTTGATGCCGTTCTGCAGCTGCGACTGGCGGAAGAGCGAACCGAGTTCGTCGTCGCCCACCTTGCCGATGTAGCCCGAGGGCATGCCCAGGATGGCCGTCGCCGACACGGTATTGGCGGCGGAGCCGCCGGCAACATACTGGACACCGATCTCCTTGAGGTCGGACCAGATGGTGTTGCCGGTCTTGGCGTCCACATGCTGCATACTGCCCAACGGCAGGTTGTACTTCTTGAGCAGCGTATCGTCCGGAAGGACGGCCAGGATGTCTGTCAAGGCATTTCCAATGCCCAGGATCGATTTCATGAACGGTCGGTATTGGAAGGTCAACGGCCCCAGAGGCTGCGGGGATAGACGCCCTGCTCGATCAGGCGGCCGATCTTGGCCACCACGTCGGGACGGTCTTCCTTGTACGTGACGCCGAACCACTTCGCATCGCAGTTGAGCACCTTGAAGGAAGCGTCATGGCGTTTGATCAGCACATCGGCCACATAGGGGATGAAAAATTCCGCCTTGGGATTGGTCTTCACGTCGTCGGAGGCGAGGAAGACCTTGAACAGTTCCTCGGACCAGCCGAAATAGTCGGGCGTGAATCCCCAGAAGTTCATCGAGACGACACTGTCTTCCGACACTTCGTGGTCCTGGCCTTTCTCGGCATAGTACACCTTGCCGTCCGCCTTGCGCTGGATGGCGGTCCTTTCCGTGACCGTCGAAAGGCAGGCGTTGTCGTCGAGTTCGCAGACACCGCGGGAGACACTGCCGAATTCGGAGAGCGTATTCTTCAGGAAATAGCCGACCAGGGCATATTTTCCCCGGCAACCTTCGACGCTGCGCAGGAAATCAGCCACGACCTGGAAGCCTTCGCGGCCGTAGAAGTCGTCGGAATTGATCACGGCGAAAGGCTCGTGGATCACATCTTTGGCCATCATCACCGCGTGGTTGGTGCCCCAGGGCTTCTCGCGGCCTTCCGGTACGGAGAAACCTTCCGGCAGGTAATCCAACTCCTGGTACACGAATTCCACGTCGATCTTCCCGCCGAAACGCTCCGGAGAAAAGATCTGTTTGAAAGCGTCGGCAAAAGAATGCCGGATGACGAAGACCACCTTGCCGAAACCGGCCTGGATGGCATCATAAATGGAATAATCGATGATGGCCTCGCCGCAAGGGCCCAGACCGTCCATCTGTTTGAGGGAGCCGTAACGGGAACCCATTCCGGCCGCCAGCACCAAAAGTGTAGGTTTCATATCTTTCTGCAATCGTTTATTTAATTTCCAGGATGGCGGCTGCGCCGGGCTCGACGACATACTTCTCGCCCACTTTCAAGCGCTCGCCGGTCATCACGTTCTTCGCTCTTTTCGCATGTTTTGCGGTAATCTCCGAGAAATGGTCCCAGTCAACCGCGTAATCCTCTTTCCCGCCGTTGAGGATGACCATCACAGCCTCCCCTTTCACGACCCGGAAATAGACGTACACATTGCGGGCATCCGGACGGAAATGGATCATGTCGCCCTGCGTAACGGCCTTGGAGGTCTTGCGCCAGGTGAACAGGTCGGAGACATACTTGCGCAGCACGACCTGCTCGCGTGTGAACTTGCCCCACGGCATGTCGACCCGCTCCTGCGAGTGGCCCGTGGTGCCGTCAGCGCTGCGCAGACCGTATTCGTCGCCGTAGTAGAGCTGCGGCACGCCGCGCATGGTGGCCAGCAGCGCGTAGGCCATCTTGATCTTTTCGGGATCGCCGCCCAGTTCATGGGCAAGGCGCGAGGTATCGTGGTTGCCGATGAAGATCAGGATGTCGGAAGGATCCTCGTACAGACGGTCGAGGGCCAGGGAGTTGTAGATCTGCAGCATCGAAGGCTCCCAGGAAGTCCCGTCGGAGGTAAGGGCCGAGAGGGTCGCGAACATCAGGGGGAAATCCATGACCGAAGGAAGCTGGGAATTGTACCCGTCCTTCTGGCGCACGCCTTCCCAGTATGCGCAGGAAGCCACGTCGCCGAACCAGACCTCGCCCACGATGTTCAGGTTCTTGTACTCGCCACGGATCGCCTTCGTCCAGGCGGCGATGCCCTTCTTGTCGGAATACGGATAGGTATCCACCCTGAGACCGTCGAGGTCGGCATACTCGATCCACCAGACCGCCATCTGCGTCAGGTACTGCCGCACGAGCGGGTCGGCCATGTTCATATCCGGCATCGTCGTATCGAACCAGCCCTTCACGCAAGACTCCTTATCGATATCCGCAGCATGGGGATCGCTGTGCGTGGACATGGCGGCATTGGTCCGGATCAGACGGTCTCCGCCGCGTTCGAGGTTCTCCGGATAGTTGATCCAGGTCTGCGACGGCAGGTCTTTCATCCACCAGTGGGCCGTGCCGCAATGGTTCGGCACCATATCCATGATCACTTTCAGCCCCTTGTCGTGGGCCTTCGAAACAAAGGTCCGGTACAGCTCATTGGAGCCGTAGCGCGGGTCGATGCGGTAGTAGTCCGCACAGGCATATCCGTGGTAGGAGTAGCTCTTCTCATTGTCGAAGGTCAGCGGCGTAGGCCAGATGGTCGTCACGCCGAGGCTCACCAGGTCGTCGAGATGGTCGATGATGCCCTGGATGTCACCGCCGTGGCGGCCTCCCAGATTCTTCGGTGCAGCCTTCTCAACGGCTTCCTTCACGGTATCGTTGCTCTTGTCGCCATTGGCGAAACGGTCGGGCATCAGCAGATAGACGGCGTCTTCCGGGCCGAAGGAACTCCGTTTGGCGGAGCCGTCGCGGCGCTTGAGCAGCTCATAGTCGAAATCGAACTGGCGGCCGTCAGGCGTCACCAGGTTGAAGGTATACGTGCCGGGTTCGAGCCGGTTGCCGATCTTCACTTCCACGAAAAGGTAGTTCGGATTGTCGGTGGAAGTCACCTTTCCTACGGTAAGGCCCTTGATGGTCGCATCGACCGTCACCTGGGAACCGGCGATGTCCTTTCCGTGGAGCATCAGTTGCAGGTCGGTTTCCATCCCGACCCACCAGCAGGGAGGCTCGACCCGGTCGAGCTTGTCGGCCCGCAGCGCAGTGGTACTCAGCATGGCCAGGCAGAGAAGCAGGATCCTAGTCTTCATTTTCTTCAAACTCGCTTTCGTCACAGTCGCCGAAACAGTCGCCCACGCTGAAGATGATGTGATAGCCGTGGGCCGGCAGGGTAAATTCGCTGTCGGTGGTCACCAGATGGTTTTCCACCTTGTAGGTCACTACCTCATCGGAGAAGTTGAACATCGCCAGGCACATGTCGCCTTCCACTTCACGCTCGAAGGCGAAGACCTGCTTCGGATGGTCGGTCGGCAGCACGGCCATCGTGCCGCCCCAAGGGTAGGCCCAGAGGCAGGCGTGCTGGTCGCGCAGCTTGATGAGCTCGGTATAGAGACGTGTCATCTCCATCGGATCGCCAGCCTTCCAGTCGATCGGATCTTTCTCAAAGAATTCCAGACGCTTGGGCAGGCAGATCTCGTCGCCGTTGTAGAGCATCGGGATGCCCGGAAGCATGAAGGTCAGCACGGTGAACTGCTTGAGCGAAGGGCCGAACATCTCCAGGTTGGTGCCCGACCAGGAGTTCTGGTCGTGGTTCGAAACGAAGTTCATGGCCAGCGTTCCGGCAGGCATGCCGGTCTTTTCGGCGTAATTCACGTAGAAATCGGCCAGGTCTTCCGCATTTTTCTTGCCGGCGGCCATATCATACCACAGATGCATCTGCTGCCAGGCATAGTAGGCGTCAAATGCGTTCTTCTGCAGATCAGGGGTTTCCGCTTCTGCCAGGAAGAAAAGATTGTCGGGATGCTGGGCGCGGAAATCGGCGAACGCCTTTTCCCAGAAATCGGTCGGAACCTCGCTCGCCACGTCGCAGCGGAACCCGTCGACACCCCGGTCGATCCAGAACTGCATCTGCTGTTCCATAGCCGCATACACCTCGGGATGGTTCACGTAGTCGAGATGGGCGATGTCGGTCCAGTCGTACTGCGTAGCCAGGTTGCCCAGCGAGTCGAGATGGTACCAGTCCTTGTGGTCACGCGTCCAGGCATGGTCACGACCCGTGTGGTTGGCTACCCAGTCAAGGATGACCTTGAAGCCCTTTTCGTGGGCGGCGGCCAGGAAGTGGTCGAAGTCTTCCATCGTGCCGAATTCGGGGTTGACGGCGCAGTAGTCCTGCACGGCATAGTAGCTGCCGAGCGTACCCTTGCGGCCTTCGACACCGATCGGATGGATCGGCATCAGCCAGAGGATGTCCACGCCCAATTCGGCGAGCCGGTCGAGCTGCGGCTCGACGGCTGCGAAAGTGCCTTCGGGCGAGAACTGGCGCACGTTGATCTGGTAGATCACGGCTTTCTGCGCCCACTCAGGATGTATGACATTTGTGAAATTGCCTTCGGGCGCGGTCGTCTTGTGGCAGGCGGCCAGGCACAGGAACGAAAGCAGGAAGATCAGGGTCTTTTTCATATCGTCGGATTATTTGATGATTTCATAGGAAAGCGGTGCGACCTCAACCGTACAGCTGTTTTTCCCGCGCACGGTCAAACCGCACGGCAGGTTGAGGGTCAGGGAGCGGGATTGCGCACCCTTGTTGAGCACCACCGCCACCGTCTCGCCCATATAGCTGCGGGAATAGGCCAGGACGTCCTTGTCGACGTACAGCAGCTTATAATCCCCATAGATCAGCGGCATCGAGACGTTGTGCATACGGGCCAGCGCCTTCGTGGTGGCAAGCACGCTCTGTTCGGCCGGCGTCAGGTCGTCGAACTGCATCCAGCGGCGGTTGTCCGGGTCGTTCGCGCCCGGCTGGCCGAATTCGTCACCATAATAGATGCACGGAATGCCGGGAATCGTGAAATTGAAGGCGTGCAGCATCTTCAGGTATTTGTAGCCCACGGGGTCGGTGACGCGGATGTCACGGTGCCATCCCGCAGCCTTCTGGTCCTCGCCCGGCTTGAATTCGTGGCTGGCCAGGCAGATGTAGCGGGGACGGTCGTGGTTGCCGGTGATGTTGCCCATCAGGTGGTGCGAACCATACACGGACAAGTCCTCCGCAATGCGGTCGGCCAGACCCGTAAAGTCGCCGTCTTCCGACGTGGTGGCCCAGCCGAAGGTGTCATAGACATTGAAGTCGAACTGCGCATCCTGCATCCCGGGCTTCACATACGAATTGATGAGCGCCGTGGAACCGTAGGTCTCGCCGATCTGGTAGAAGGTCCGGCCGGGCAGGCTGTCGTAGAGCTTGCGGGTGAGCATGCGCCAGTACTGTTCGGGCACGTGCTTGGTGGCATCGTGGCGGAAGCCGTCGAAGTCGAAGTGCTGCATCCAGAACAGCGCCGAGTCGGTAAGCTGGGCGCAGATGTCTGCGCGTTCCAGGTCGAGGGTCGGGATATGGTCGTCGAACCAGGTTGTCAGGCGGAATTCATCGTAGAGCTGGCGGTTCGGCCGGCCGTCGGGCGTATCGGAAGGAGTCGTCCAATCCGGATGGGCGGTCAGCGTCGGGCTCTGGATATGCATATGGTTCGACACATAATCGAGAATCACGTTCTTGCCATCCTTGTGCGCTTTGTCAAGCAGGTCGCGGAGTTCCGCCTCGGTGCCGTAACGGACGTCGATGGCCGTGGCGTAGTAAGGCCAGTAGCCGTGATAGCCGCTGAACCGGGTCTTGGGATCGTAGATCTGTCCCCAGGCGTCCCAGGGATTCTGGGTAATCGGCGAAAGCCAGATGGTGGTCACGCCCAGCGAGTCGAAATAGCCTTTCTCGAGGGTCTGCGTGACGCCCAGGATATCGCCGCCCCAGTAGTCCACCTTGGGATGGACCAGCGGCGAATGGAGCGGCATGTCGTTGTCCTTGCGGCCGTCGACGAACCGGTCGATCATCAGTGAATAGAGCACCTGCGCGTGCTTGTCGGTGCGGTCAAGCTCTTTCGTCGTGCGCATCACCTTGCCGTAACGGACGGGAACAAGGATGTCATTGCCCAGGCCGTCGGCATTGGCGCAGAACGCGCGCACGTAGGAGCGCTCCATCTTCTCCGCATTCTTCGGCACGGTGATCTCCAGCTTGCTGCGGTCGATCACCCGGATGCCGTGCTCCTTGTCGAGCACGGTGTTCTGCCAGAGCACCAGCACGTCATCCGCCTGGTTCTCGATCAGGATATAGAACCGGTCCGGCTTCCCTTCCACGGGCGCCGTGGTGATGAAGGGCGCTTTCTCCGGATCACAAGCCTCCATCTTCACGGGCAGCATGTTCTTGAGCACAAGCGCGCCCTTCCCCGCCACGGAGGTAATCTCCATCCAGGAAAGGAACGGCGTATCCAGCCCCGCATCAATCGTAAGCGTATCGGCCTCGGGCAAAGTCGGGAAATAATCCCTTACGATAACCTGGTTACTTGCCTCCTGCAACAGACAAGGCGACGCCAGCGGCCCCCTGTCGAACAGCGGTGACGGCATCACCCCCTTGTGGCCGCATCCCGCCGCCACGAGCAGAACCATCAGAAAGAAAAAAGATGTATAGCGCATTGTCATTGGAAATTACTGGAGGAACACGGCGGAAGCATAGGGGCCGAGAGAGAGGAGACCGCTGGAGCCGTCGGCTACGCCGTTGGAGACGATCATCTTGTCGGTCGTACAGCCGGTTACGGCGAAGGCGGCGGAGCCGCCGCCGAAGTTGTGGGCCACGAGGACGGTCTGGCCTTCGTAGCTCATCTTCCAGAGAGCCACGGCGGAGTTGGGGCTGGAAAGCGGCTCCATTTCGCCCTGGGCCAAAGCCTTCCAGGCATTGCGGGCCTGGGCGAAATTGCGATAGACACGAAGGATGGAAGCCGGATCCTGCTCCTGTGCCTCCACGGAAATAGATTCGGAGAGCATGGCGTGGTCTACCTTGCCGCTCAGCGATGCGGAAGCCAAGCCACTGTTGCGCGCCCACTTGATAGGAGCTCGGACATATTCATCCCCTTTTCCTTTGTTACCCCAATAGCCCAGTTCTTCACCCTGATAGATGTAGGGCTTGCCCGGGGAGGTCAGCAGGACGGCCGCGGCCAGTTTCTCCTTGGCCACGTCGCGGCCCAGGTCGTGGGCGACGCGGTCTTCATCATGGTTGGTCAGCTTGATGGCGTCGATAAAGTCAGCGCGGTATTTCCGGAACTGATTCCGGAAATGGACGACCGTCGGGGCAAAGTCGGTGCCACGGCCCTGGTTGATCCGGTCCTTGAGCGTCCAATAATAGTAGAAGTTGAAATTGGAAGGCAGGCCTTCGTAGTACGGCGCCATCTTGTCGACATTGTCACACCAGGCCTCGCCTACCATATAGAAGTCGCCCTTGCCGCCATTGATCTTCCAGGTGGTGTTGCAGCGGTCGTACCACTGCTTGAGGAACGTAACGTTGTCGGCGGTATTGTTCTGGTAGATCCAGATCACGGCGTCCAGGCGCAGGCCTGCTACGCCCATCTCGATCCAATGGTCAGCCGCTGCAGCCAGCGACTTGAAAGCCGGTGACGTGGCTGCGGTAGCGGCCGGACCGTAGTTGAGGTCCGGCATCGACTTGTCGAAGCTGGCGAAATAATAGGAAGCATCACCGCCGAAAGTGATGTTGGCGGCCGTCGTATTGTTCATCTGGAACGGAACACCGAAGTTCACACCCTTGCCGGTGCCGCCCCATTTGGTTCCGTCAGCCCAGTTCGTGCTGGTGCACACCAGGAAGCCCCAGTCGGTATCGATATCGAGGGTGATCTCGTAGATATTGGTGCCTGTGGTGTAGAGGCCGACGTGCTGGGTGACGCTGCCGTACCAAAGCCAGCATTTCGGGCTCTGCGTGTTAGGGCTCTGCACAGGTTCGCTCGTCTGGGTCACCGTAACGGTCTTGGCGTTCATATCCACCTTGAAATGGACGCGGCCCTTGTATCCCGCATCCGCGCCGGTCATGGGATACCAGGTGCCCATACCGCCGTTATCGTAGCCGCTGGGCGTGTCGGAAATCAGGTAGTAATCCCTGTAGGGGCCGTCCGGATCGGCGGCTGCCTGTTTGAACCAGACATTGTCGCTGCCGGAATGATTCAGTACGAAGTCGAGATAGATGCCGATATTCCGGGCCTTCGCTTTCGAAATCAAGTCTTTCAAGTCGTTTTCCGTGCCCAGTTTCGAACTGACGGAAGTGTAATCGTTCACATTGTAGCCGTGGTACGACATGGCCTCGTGGATCGGCGAGAGCCAGAGCGCGGTGGCTCCGATGCTGTCGAGATAATCGAGGTGCTGCGTGATGCCGCGGATGTCGCCCCAGCCGTCACCGTCGCTGTCGGCGAAACTATAGACGTTGATCTGGTAGGTAATACCCGAGAGCTTCTCCGTGGAAGCCTGGTTCCGCCAGGACTCATCCGGTCCGCCGGGAATGTCCGGCCCGTCCGGCCCCGGCTTGACCTCGGGGCATGCGGTCAGCAGCAGGGTCGCCAAGACCAGTGCCGCAATAGGGAAAAACCTTTTCATACTCGTACAATCGTAACTTTCAAAGATAATGAAAAAAACTATCATTATCAAATAAGATGCCCGGGCCTGTGACAGACCCGGGCATCGAGCTTTACGGAAAGAACGTTACTTGATGGTGATCTTCTCGTTTAAGGGATCGTAGAAGACGCTGAACGAGGTCAGGTCAGCGGTGACGTTGATGTTCGGACCATCCTGCGTCACGTCGAACGGGGTATCGACCGCGTCGAAAGTACCGCCGCGGTTCACTGCCCAGTCGGCTCCCTGACGGAGTTTCCACTCGCCGGAGATCTTCTGGTTATAGGCGACCCAGGAAGCACCGTCGAACATCATGAAGACGTCGGCAGACCACTCGTTGAAGCCACCGATCATGCCCCAGAAGGCCTTGGTCAGGACAATCTGTTCATTCTGCGGATAGTAGACCAGCATATAGGTGCCTTCTTCCGGCGCCTTGATATTGCTGCCATCCTGCGTCACTTCGAAGGGAGAGCCCTCCTCCTCGCACGAACCGCCACGGTTCACGCCCCAGTCGGACTGGAAGCGGATCTTGATCTCGTCGTCCTTGGAGAGTTTGATGGGCACGCTGTACCAGGCGCCGTCGGAACCCAGGTTCATCGGCATATCACCGCCCCAGCCGTTGATCGAACCGATCACGCCCCAACCAAGGGTACCGATGGTCTCGTTGTTGGCGTTGTAAACCACCTTGAACGTACCGGTCATTGCCACGTTCGGACCGTCCTGGAAGGCACCGACGAAGACACCCACGGAAGGATTCTCCGGCATGGTGCCGCCACGGTTCACAGCCCAGTCATGGTCGAAACGGATCTTCCAGTCGCCGGAGGTGACTTCGATGACGTCGCTCATCCAGATACCGGGAGCGACCTCCGCCATCTCATAATCAGCAGCCCAGTCACCGTTCACGCCGATAACGCTCCAGACCTTCTTGGCATTCACCACGACGATCTTCTCGGTTTCAGGGTAGTAGTGCACGACATACGTTCCCTCGGGCACGTTGATGTTCGCGCCGCCGGGCTCAGCGTCAAACTCTTCGCCGAGCGAAGCCATCACACCGCCGCGGTTTTCCGCCCAATCGTGGTTCTTGCGGATCTTGAACTCGCCGCTGATCGCCGTTTCGGGGCTGACCCAGGCACCTTCGTCCAGGACCATGTCGATATCTTTCTCCCAGTCGCCGTTGACGCCGATCAGGCTCCAGACGGTACCGTCGGAGACCATCAGCATCGGCTCGGCGCCGCTCAGGTCGAGGGTCAGGAGCCAGTAGCCGGCAGGGAGTTTGATGTTGTTGCCGCCGGCAAAGGCCGGGAAGGCCTCACCGATGTTGACCAGGTCGCCACCGTAGTTCTCGTCCCAGCCGCCGTCTTTGCGCCACTTGAACTCGGTATCTTCCGGAGCGTTGACACGGACCGTCCAGACACCGTTGTTTTCCGTGGCGAGGACATCGTCGTTCCAGTTGCCGTTGAGACCGATGACGTTCCAGCCGCTGATCGACTTGTCGATGGTGATCGTCTGCGCTTCAGGGTCGTAGGTCACGACGTAGTCGCCTTCAGCAGGGAGCATGATGTTCGGGCCATCCTCACTGACAGCTTCGAACGGCTTGCCGAATTCCTCGAAGTTGCCGCCGATGCTCAAGGCCCAGTCGTGGTTGTGGCGGAGCTTGAAGCCGTTGGCGTTGAGATGCGTGACAGGGCTCACCCACTTGCCGTCGGTCAAGACCATATCCACATCGCCGGCCCAGCTGTTGAAGTCGCCGATCAGGCTCCAGACATTGCCGTCGCTGATGGTGATCGTATTGTTGGCCGTATCGAGCACGACTTTCCAGAAACCTGCGGCAACCTGGATGTTCGGGCCGCCGGCCACCGCCTCGAACGGCTCATCCAAGGCCACGAACGTTCCGCCGAAGTCGGAATCCCAGGCACCGTCGAGACGCCACTTGAATTCCGAAGCTTCCGGCACGGTGATGTAGGCCGTCCAGAGGCTGCCCTCGTTGGTGGCGAGGATGTCGTTCTCCCAGTCACCGTTCAGGCCGATGATGTTCCAGCCCGTGACAGGCTCCGGCTCCGGACCGGGTTCATCGCCGCCGATGATGCCGGATACCTTGGCACCCGTGGTTTCGGACACCTTGGCAAGGCCGGCGCCCGGATTCACGAAGAGGTCGAAGATACCGTCGGCACCGACCACGATGTTCGCGCCGTCCTGCGTGACTTCGAATTCAGCGTCAAGGCTGCTGAAGGTACCGCCCATGTTCACGGTCCAGGCTTTGTCCTGACGGAACTTGAACTCGTCGCCTGCGGCAAGGGTGACGCCGAGCGCCACGTGCCAGTTGCCGTCGGAAACCATGGTCAGGTCGCCGTCCCAGCTGATGCCGTACTGCGACAGGGAGCCGATGACCGACCAGTTGCTCGCTTCCTTGAAATCAGGGAACGGATCGTAAGCTTCGCTGATCCATGCGGTTCCGGCCTCGGGATTGACGAACAGGTCGTAATAGCCGTCAGCACCGACCACGATGTTCGCACCGTCCTGCGTTACCTCGAACGGCGTGTCGAGACTGCCGAAGGTACCGCCCATGTTCACGGTCCAGGCCTGGTCCTGACGGAACTTGAATTCATCGCCGGCAAACAGCTGTACGTGAGCGGCGACATGATTTCCGGCACCGTCGGTCCACATTTCGAGATCCTTGTCCCAGCTTATCTCGTAAGCCGACAGGGAGCCGATGACCGACCAGTTGCTGGTCTGCGTGTACTCGATGTACGGGCTGCCCTTCGGAAGGGTCACCACGAAATTGGAAATGGAAACCTTTTCCTTTGAATCAACATGGCCGTTGCGGCCGTTGTCCTGCGCCGGATTCTGCATCGTAGCGCGGACCAGGGCCTCGAAACTGAGGGTCTGATCCTCCTGGAAACCCATCGAAAGGAACAGGTTGCTCAGCGTAGAGACGCTCGCCGTCATGACATTGTCCTTGTTGGTCGTGGAGACGACCTTGTTCACGCTCTTTCCGTCGATCGAAGTGATGACGAGCATATGGTTGGGAGCGATCTTCTCGTTGAAGCCCATGTTGAACTTGCCCGGAGTATAAGCCACGGTCAGGGCCTTGGCACCCATCTCGTAGGAACTCACGACCGGCGCTGTCGCCTTGGAAGGATCGAACTGGGCAAATTCGTCATCGGGATAGCAAGCCGTCGCCAGGAGGGCGATCACACCTGCGAAAAGAATGGATAATACTTTCTTCATAGCGTTGTCCTCCTATTAATAGCCCTGATTCTGGGAGAGTTTGTTGTTGGCAAGCCGGTCAGAATCCGGAATCGGGAAAAGGGCGCGATAGCTGTCAACGGCGGTACCGCCCTGGACGCCGCCCTTCCACTGCCAGACATAGTCCGAACTGGTGAACAGGCCGAAGCGGATCAGGTCGCTGCGGCGCCAGCACTCCTGGTAGAGTTCGCGGCCGCGCTCGTCGATGATCTCGTTCAGATTCAGCGCAGAGACTTCAGGCATTCCGGCGCGGGCACGCACCTGGTTGAAGGCCGAGAGGCCATCGATCGAGGCACCGCGGGCAGCGCACTCAGCAGCCATCAGCAGCACGTCGGCGTAGCGCATCATCGGGAAGTCGGTGTCGACGAAGCCGAGCTCCTGGCCCGGGGTGCCGTCACTCTTGATGTTGCGGAACTTCATGAAGGCATAGCCGTTGGTGAACTCGCCGATGTCGTCGATGCTCTTCTGCTGGGTAGCCGTGTAGAAGAGGTTGCGGGCGTCGGCGGAGCTGAACTTGTCGTAGAATTCAGGCGTCGTGCGGAGACCGCCCCAGCCGGAGGAGATACCCAGGGCTGCAGGGTCCATCTCGCCGCCCGTGGAGGCGAAGATCAGGTAGTTGGTCGCACCGTAGCTGGTGGTGTTGACACCGTCCTGCTCGATGGCGAAGATGATCTCGTCGGTGCAACGGTTGTTGTCGGCCAGGAACAGTTCCTGATACGGGCTGAAGTCACCCGAAGAGGTGGTGTGGAGCTTGTAGCCGTCACCCATCAGGCTGCTGAGCACCTGGGCGCACTTGTCGTACATCGCGGTGCCCGTATAGACCTGGGCGTTCAGATACAGCTTGGCAAGCAGGAACTTGGCCACACCCTTGTCGGCGCGGGCATAGCCGTTGCCGCGGGGAGCTGCGAGCGCGCTGTTGTTGATCAGGTCGTTCAGTTCCTTCTCAAGCCAGTTGAAAAGGTCGGCACGGTTGATCTGGTCGGGGAAGGCACCCACCACGCTCGTCTCGTCAGCGAACGGCACGTTGCCGAAGTTGTCGATGGCGTGGTAGTAAGCCAGGGCGCGGAGCACGCGGGCCTCGGCGATGAATTCTTCCTTGTTGGTGAAACTCACGTTGGAAGCCTGCGCTTCGCGGATGAACTCGTTGGCAGCGGACACCTGCATGAAGATGCGGGAGTAGAACGCGTAGATGAACGTGTCGTCCGTCGTCCAGTTCATATAGTGGAAATTCTTGATGGTCTGGTCGTTCCAGCCGCAGACAGACTCGTCGGTCGTCAGTTCGCTGTGGTGATACAGACCGCGGATGTACTGCGAGGCACCTCCGTCAAGACCGGAGATGGAAGCACTTCCGTTGGCACCGTAGTAGCCCGAGGTGGCGAAGCCCGTATAGACACCCGCCAGGAAGGAAGTGAAGGAGGCCTCGTCGACGAGGGCCTTGTCCGCCGTGTTGGCGTTCGGGTCGATCGGCGTGACATTGAGGTCACCGATGCAGGAGGTCAGCGCGGCAGAGATGGCAAGGATGCCGAAAATATATTTGATCGTTTTCATATCTCACGCTGTATTAGAAGTTGAACTTGACACCGAGCACGAAGGTCCGCGGACGCGGGTAGAGCGTACCGTCGATACCGCCGTACACCTCAGGATCCATTCCCTTGTACTTGGTCAGGGTGCAGATGTTCTGGACCGTGCCGAAGACATTGAGGGAAGCGTAGTTGTCACCGCCCACCCGGAAGAGTTTCGGGAAGGTGTAACCCAGGGTGAAGTTGTCGAGCTTCAGGAACGAGGCGTCAGTGATGTAATAGTCCGACGTGTACTGGGCCTGGGAGAAATAGGAATCCCAGGCGGAGGCCAGGCGGTTGCTCACGAAACTGTTGGTCCAGAGGTCGGCCAGCATTTCCGTATCGGAAGCCACGTTGTTGTAAACCCAGTTGCCGACGGAGGCGTGGCCGGAGAGGGCAGCCGTCCAGTTCTTCCAGCTGAAGTTGGTGTTGAAACCGAAGGTGAAGTCAGCGTCGGGCTTGTGGTAGAAGTACTTGTCGTCGGCGTTGATCACACCGTCGTTGTTGCGGTCCACATAGACGCCGCTGATCGGGTAGCCTTTCTCGTCATAGACCTGCTGGTACACGTAGAAGGCGCGCATCGGGTGACCGACCTGGTGCATCTGCACGTTGTTGCCGGTACCGCCCGAGACACCGCCCGTCTCAACGCCCGTGGCGTTGTCTTCGGAAGCGGTCAGGCGCGTGATCTCGTTGTAGTTGTAGGCCACGTTGAAACCGGCCGTCCAGCTCATGTCCTTGCGTTCGACCAGGATGCCGTTCAGACCGAGCTCGACACCGAGGTTCTTCATATCACCGATGTTGGTGTTCAGGTAGTTGGTCAGGTTGGAGAGGGCCGGCACCGGAATGTAGTTCAGGATGTCGCGGGTATCTCTCCGGTAGAGGTCGATGTTGGCCGACAGGCGGTCGTTCCAGAAGCCGAGGTCCATACCGATGTTGTAGGTCGTCGTGGTCTCCCAACGGAGGTCGGCGCTGTAGCCCAATGCGGAGATCGGGGTGATGAGCCGGTCGTTGAAGTAGTAGTAGGAACCCAGCTGGTTGGTCAGGAACTGTGCGAAGGTGTCGTAATAGCCGCCCACCTCCTGCTGTCCGGTCTCACCCCAGGAGAGACGCAGCTTCAGGGTGCTGAGCGTTCCGGCCTGCGGCATGAAGTCTTCCTTCATGACGTTCCAGGCGAAGGCCACGGACGGGAAGATACCCCACTTGTGGTTCTGGAAGCGCGAGGTACCGTCGGCGCGCAACGTAGCGGTCAGCAGGTATTTCTCACCGTAGGTATAGTTGGCACGGCCGAAGAACGAAATCAGGTAGAGCTCGCCCTTGCCGATCGACTCGCCAAGCTTGGCCTTGTCGCTCAGACGGATGGTATTGCTGTTGCTCTCGCTGTAGAAGTGCTGCCAGGAATAACCGGCCATCAGGTCGACGTTGTGCTTGCCGAAGTCCTTGTTGAAGTCGCCGTAGAATTCCAGCGTGGTGTTGCGGCGGGAATAGTCGTAATCGGTATGCTGGCCGCCGCCCGACTGGTTGGTGTTGTGGTACGAAGCCTCGGAGCCCTTGGCCAGTTCGGTCACGCCCACACTCTTCGCCCAGTCGAGACCGAGGTTGAGGTTGAAGCGGAGCGCCTCGAAACCGTGGACCTTGTAGTCGAACTGTGCATTGCCGATGAAACGGTAGGCGTTCGCCGTATCGTTCTTCGCGTCGAGCAGGCCGACCGGGTTCATCGTGGCCATCGTGTTGATGTTGCCGCTCTGGTCGAACCAGGTGGTGTAGCCGTTCAGGTTGTAACCGCCCAATTTGTTGTACACCGGTTTGGTCGGGTCATAGTGGTTGGCGGCGCCGATGGCGTCCTGGTTGGCGTACTGGTTGAAGGCGTAGGTTCCCTTACCGTTCAAGTTGACGGTCAAGTGGTTGTTCAGGAAACTCGGCGAGAGGTTGAGCGATGCGGTAGCACGGTCCATCTTCGAGCCGATCAGCGTACCGTTCTGCTCGGTGAAACCGCCGGAAACACGATAGGGCATGAAATCACCGATCTTGCCGCCTACGCTCAGGTTGGCGTCGTGCGAAAGGGCGTTGTGGAAGATTTCATCCTGCCAGCCGTGTTTGTTGATTTTACCCACTGCATCAGCAGGGATCTTGCCGCCGATGCCGAGATTGGCCTCAGCCGGGGAATTTGCGCCGTAGTAGGAACGGATGATTTCTACGATGCCGTCAGCATCCAGCAGGGTGTTGTACTTGGCAAGCGTGTTGTACGACGCGGTGTAGTCGACGGCCACGTGCGGAATCTTGCTGGCGACCTTCGAACCCTTCTTGGTCGTGATCACGATGACGCCGTTCGATGCACGGGAACCGTAGATGGCGGTAGCCGAAGCATCTTTCAGCACGGTGAAGCTTTCGATGTCTTCAGGGTTGATCGAGGAAAGCGGGTCGGACATACCGCTGATGCCGTCGTTCGAAACCGGCAGGCCGTCGATGACGATCAGCGGGTCGTTGCTCGCATTGATGGAGGAGCCGCCGCGGATACGGATCGTGGCACCGGAACCCGGCATACCGGAACCGGCCGTGACCACCACACCGGCGCTCTTGCCGCGAAGCAGGTCAGCCGGGGTCGTGATGACACCTTTGTTGATTTCATCCGCACGGACGGTCGAGATCGATCCGGTCATGTCGCTTTTCTTGACCGTACCGTAACCGATGACGACCACTTCGTCCAGAAACTCGTGATCATCCTCCATCAGCACGGAAGCGGCCTTTCCGGCCTCGATCGTGACGGTCTTCAGACCCAGGAAGCTGATCTCGATCAGCGTGTTGGCAGAAGGGACGTTGAGCGTCCAGGCTCCGTCCAGATCCGTCTGCACGCCGTTGCTGGTACCCACTTGGATAACAGCAGCCCCGGCCACGGGACCGAACTTGTCTTCCACCACACCTTTCGCGGTATACTGCGCGAAAGCGGAGGCACAAGTCAGTACCAGGACCGAGAGCAGAGTAAGAATCTTCTTCATAGAAACTGCTTTAGTTAAACCTTGTATTGATGTTTTGTATTATTGATGTTTCTCCTTGATGGCCAGAACGCTCACGGCGCCGCAGAGCAGCAGCACGCCCGCGATGACCAGCATACCGGCCTGCGATCCGCCGATGGCCTTGAGGACCAGGCCGCCCAGCGCGGCGGCGACGATCTGCGGCAGGCAGATGGTGCAGTTGAACAGGCCCAGGTACTCGCCCATGTGCGAACTGCCCTTCAGCGCATTGGTCAGGATCGAGAACGGGAGGGCGAGCATCGCGGCCCAGGCGAATCCGATGAGGAAATACGAGACGAAGAGCAGGTATTTGTCGTGGATGAAGAATACCGAGATGAACCCGATGGCGCCGATCACCAGCGAAGTGATGTAGGCGGCCCGGTTCGTCTTGAATTTCGGAATGAAGAGCGCCCAGCAGAGCGAACCCACGGCCTGGATGGCGAAGACTACGCCCACCCAGTTACCGGCAGCCTGGTAGCCTTCCGACACGACGTCGGTAGTACCCCATACGTTCTTGGCGATGGCGCCGTTGGTGTAGGTCCACATAAAGAGGAAGGCGGCCCAGCAGAAGAACTGCACCAGACCCACGGTCCAGAATGCCTTCGGGGCCTGGGCCAGCAGCTTGATGAAACCTTCCTTCTTGCCTTCCTGCTGCTTCTGGAGGTCGAAACCATGGAATTCCGCATATTCCTTCGGCGGCATCTCCTTTACTTTCATAAAGGTATAGAGGACACAGAGGATCAGGATGGCGGCGCCGCAGTAGAAGCTCCAGATCACCGAGTCGGGAATCACGCCCTTGGGGGCGGTATTGGCGATACCGATCCAGGTGAAGAAGATCGGGAACAGGTAGCCGAACAGGCTGCCTGCGTTGCACAGGAAACTCTGGATCGAGTAGGCCTGCGTCTTCTGCTTCTCATTGACCATGTCGCCCACCATCATCTTGAAAGGCTGCATCGCCACGTTGATGGAGGTATCCAGGAAAATGAGCGAGAAGAGGCCGAACCACATGGCTCCGTTCAGGCCCAGGAAGAGCCGCTGGCTGAAGTTCAGGCTGCCCGCATTGGGCAGGAAGATCATGACCAGCACGGCGACGATGGCACCGACCAGCAGGTAAGGCTTGCGGCGGCCCATCCGGCACCAGGTGCGGTCGGACCAGTGGCCGATCAGCGGCTGGACGATCATGCCCATCAGCGGAGGAAGGATCCAGAAGAAACTCAGCTGGTGCGGATCGGCGCCCAGCGTGGCGAATATGCGGCTGATGTTGGCGCTCTGCAGCGCATAGGCGATCTGCACGCCGAAGAACCCGAAGCTCAGGTTGAACATCTGCCAGAACGAAAGGTTTCTTTTCTCCATAACGATAAATCAGGCTATTATGCCGAATTAAACCTTCAAATGTAAACATTTTTTACATTGGTTATAACTTTTTGATCAAATCTGGACAAAAAGTCATTATCTTTATAGAATGAAACAGACCTTTTTCCTTACAGCCGTCCTCACGCTGCTCGCCCTTTCTGCAGCCGGCCAGACCACGAAGAACATCCCTGCGCGCCACCCGGTCCTCACGCAGGATGAAATCATCGCCAACATCGAAAGGACCATCGAACAGGTCCGTGCCGACTGGAAGATTCCCGGCATGGGCGTTTCGCTCTACAAAGACGGACAGGTCATCCTGTCGAAAGGCTACGGTGTCAAGAGCCTGGAGACCGGGGTACCGGTGGATGCCCATACCCTTTTCCAGATCGGTTCCGTGTCCAAGTCGTTCACGGCGGCCATCCTTGCACAGCTGGTGGACGAAGGTCTCCTGAGCTGGGAAGACCGGGTGAAAGACCATCTCCCCGACTTCGAGATGTACGACCCCTGGGTCACCGAGAACATCCAGGTCAAGGACCTGACCTCCCACCGCACCGGCATGCGGGACGACATCGGCACCTACCTGGGCAACCTGGGCTACGACCGGGACGACATCTACAAGATGTTCAAGCTGATGCCGCCCGCCTACACCTTCCGCGGCGACTACCAGTACAACAACATCACCTTCATCCCCGCCGCGAAGATCATCGAGAAGCTGACCGGCAGGAGTTGGGAGGACAACGTCCGCGAGCGTATCTTCCAGCCGCTGGGCATGACGGAATCCACGCTCAACGGAGAAGGCTTCGGCGCCGCCCTGGCCGACGGCACCGCCGCCCTCCCCTACACCTTCGAGCGCAAAGGCCGCGAAATGAACATCTGGCCGATGTACGGCGACGAGCAGTCGCTCTGGTGGCTCACCGTCGTAGGGCCCGCCGGCAGCATCTGCTGCACGCCGACCGACCTGATCAAATGGGCCGTCTTCCATCTGGGCGACGGCAAGGTCGGCGACCGCCAGCTCATCTCCGAAAAACAGATGAACTACCTCCACCGCGGCGTGACCATCACCTCCCAGACCCCCGACAAGACCAATCTCTACGGCCACTGCTGGTTCATCGAGCAGACCCGCAAATGCCGCATGTACTTCCATACCGGCACCACCTGGGGAATGACCACGATCTGCTGCTTCATCCCCGAAATGGATTTCGCCATGACCATCCAGGTCAACAGCGAGGCGCCTTCCGAGGCGCGGCACGCCATCCTTCGCCGTGCCGTGGACCTTTTCCTCGGCTATGAAGACTACGACTACAACGCCGAATACCTGAAGGAATGGTACGCGAATGCGGACCGGCGCGCCACGGCCGAAGAGAAAGCCGCGGCCGAACGCGTCGCCGTGGCGGCACCCGCCTGGTCCCGGATCCAGGGGCATTACACCGGACAGCACGAAATCCTGGGCGACCTCGACATCCTGATCGAAGGCGGCCGTCTCTATATCAAGCTGCACAACAAGAAAGCCTGGAAACGCGAACTCAAGCACGTCAACGGCAATGTCTTCAACTTCCGTGCGGACGGCTGGGGCTTCGACGTGACCTTCCACTTCGACAACCCGGACGAATGGGGTTCCCTGGCCAAGGGACTGTCCATCACGGTGGGATCGGGAGAAGAATTTGCAAATTGGGACAGAAAACTCTAATTTTGAGCCATGATGAAACGGTATGTGATGCTTGCCGCCGCGTTGCTGGGTGCAACGCTCGGTCTCTGGGCCAAGACGCCCGTCATCGGCATTTCCTCCTACAGTGAGAGCGGAAGATGCCAGGTCAATATGACTTACGTCAACTCCGTCCGGATGGCCGGAGGTGTGCCGCTGGTCATTCCCGTCACGGGCGACGACGCCCAGATCGACCTCGTCATCTCGGCCATCGACGCCCTCGTGATGACGGGCGGCGAAGACTTCGACCCGCTCAAATGGTTTGGCGAGGAGCCTGTCCGCGGCCTGGGCGAAGTCGTTCCGGAACGTGACGAATATGACGTCAAGCTGGTCCGCGCAGCCGTGGCCCGGGGCATCCCCGTGCTGGGCATCTGCCGCGGAGAGCAGCTGCTGGCCGTGGCCTTCGGCGGCTCACTCTGGCAGGACATCCCTTCGCAGGTTCCCTCCAGCTACGTAAAACATCGGCAGAGCCCCACGAGCGGCGCCTACGGCACCCATTCGATTTCCATCACGCCCGATTCGAAACTGGCAACAATCCTCGGCAAGGACAAAGCCGTGGTCAATTCCTTCCATCACCAGGCCATCAAGGACGTACCCAAGGGCTTCAAGGTTACGGCCACCTCGGCTGACGGTATCATAGAAGGTGTCGAGCGCGTCGGCAAATTGCCCGGTTATGTCGATGGAGGCGGTGTCATCATCGGCGTCCAGTTCCATCCCGAAGTGATCACCAATGCGGGCAATCCGGAATTCCTGCCCATTTTCCGCTTCATCGTAGAAGAAGCCGGCAAATAAGTTTCCCTGATGTCTGCACGCACTTTCATTACTTCACTGGCCATGCTATGCGCCTTGGCCGCCGCATCTTCCTGCGTCGACCCGGCGTATGATCTCAACCGGACAGACCCCGCCGTCACACTCGGCGGCGACGACCTGACGTTCCCCCTGGGCACGACCCGGCAACTGAAGGTCGGCGACATGATTACCGACCGCTTCGGCAGCCTCTTCGTCCGGGAAGACGACGGGACATTCACCGCGCACTATACGGCCGATCCCGTAGATTTCGTCTTTGCCGGGCTGAAGGACTACGACGGAGCCCGTCCGTTCCGCAAATACTGCAACTTCCCCATTTCCACGGCTTTCTCGCTGTTCAGAACGCCAGCTTCCGGCGTGAGTTTCGACCCGGACGGTACGGCTGACCTTTCGGGCCTGCTGCCTGCCACGATCAATCTCGGCACCAAGTCGCGGGGTACGACCCTCAATATCCCGCGCATGCCCGACCAGCTGCTCGGACTCGAATCGATCACCCTCACCCGGGAGTCGATCGTACGGGTCACCTTCGCGATTCCCAACTGCGTGCTGACCGACGGCACGGTGACCGCCACCGTCAACGTCGACCTGAGCCAATTCTTTGAAAGCGAAGACTGCGTCGACGGCATCCTGACCGTCGTCGTCCCGCTCACGAAGGAAAACGGCTATTCCTCCACCATCGACATTCCGCTGCGCACGCTCAAGTTCAGTTCGGGTGATTACGACGTCAAGACCCACACCCTCAATTTGGAAGCCCGGCTCGGCTTCAACGGCAGCGTGTCGGTGAGCGGGGCCCGGACCAGCCGCGCCCGCTACGAAAGCATCGTATCGTCCAACCCGCTCCAGCAACTCCAGGTCACGGCGGAACTCCGCGACCTCACCTGCGAATCCATCCGCGGCCGCTACGACTACAAGATCGCCCAGCTCCAGACCAGCGTCGACCTGACCAATCTGACCGGTCAGGTCCTCGACCGGATCGGCGACAAGGACGCCGTCTTCGACTTCGACGATCCCGAGATCATCCTCAACGTAGAGAGCAACATCAGCGTTCCGACCTACGCCCTGGTCAAACTCACGGCCCTGAAGAAACGCGCCAAGGTCGCCGTCATGGACAGCATCGTCGTCCCCTTCCCGATCGCCGAACCGGGCGAAACCCTGCACAAGCAGATACGCCTGGCCAAAACCGCGAAGAGCCCGGAAGACGTCGTCCTCGACTTCACCGAACTGGTCCGGATCGCCCCCGACCAGATCGTCGTGGACATCGAGGGCCTCACTTACCACGACCAGACGGGGGAAGTCCGCGTCGGTGTGGTGTATGAAGCACACGTGACGCCCCGCGTCAACATCCCCCTGGCCTTCGGACCCGCCTTGCAGCTTACAATGCGCGACACGCTCACGCTGCCCGATACCTTCGGCGACCTGCTCCAGGACAACCGGCTGACACTGCTCGGCGAGATGACCAACACGCTCCCGCTGCAGCTTGAATTCAATATGGAGATGACCGATGCGGCCGGAAACCGGCTGCTTGAGCCCGTCGATGCGACCATCGCCGCAGGCGGCACCAGCCCCCTCTCCGTTCCTTTGGTTCCCCTGGCTGACGCGCCGGTCGGGAAACTGTCGAAAGCCTTCCTGACCTTCAAGGTGAAAGGGACGAAAGACAATCGTCCCGTCAAGGCCGACGATTACATCCAGGCCGACCTCCGGGTCAAGGTCCCGGGCGGCTATCATCTCTCCCTTCAAAACGACGACGCGCAATGAAAAGATACAGTCTGACCGTCCTGCTCGCACTGCTCGCCTTCACGGCGCTCGTCCCGGCTCAGCCGCTCCGCGGCAGTTACTTCTTCGAGACATCGCTCCTTCGCAGCAAACTCAACCCGGCCTTTGCTCCGCAGACAGACCTCTATATCTCCGTCCCGGTGGCCGGCTACGCCAGCGCCGAAATGCTCAGCAATGTCGGTCTTGGCAACTTCTTGTTCCCCGAAGGCGACAAGACCTACACTTTCCTCAACGACCACGTGGATGAAGCCACCTTCTATGGAAAGCTTCCGGAGAAGGACCCGTACCTCACGGCGCGCTTCGAAACCGATCTGCTGGGCGCGGGATACCGCTTGAACGACAAACTCTTCCTCTCGGCAGGACTCTCCGTTTCGGGCTACGGCCATGCGGATATCCCCCGGGAGCTGCTCCGCTTTGCCAAGACAGGACGCAGCGGCGGCAGCCAGTCCTGGATGATTGAAGGTCCGCACGCCTCTTTTCTGACGTACGCGACGTTCTCGGCCGGCTGCAGCTACGACCTGGACGATTTGGTTCCCGGACTTCGCGTCGGCGGCCGTCTTCGCCTGATGACCGGTCTGAATGCTGCCAACGCCACGCTTCATATGCTTGACGTCCAGATGAATGACGACCGTCTCGCCGCCACGGTGCGCGGAATCATCGACCTGTCCGGCTTCTCTTACACGCCCGAGGGAGGCTTCCGTTCCGACGGTTTCCGCCTCCACGGCCTGGGCGCCGCCTTCGACCTGGGTGCTGAGTACAGGCTCCGTTTCGACGGCTTCGTGAACGGCCTCAATCTCTCGGCTTCCATCGCCAATGTCGGGAAACTGTCCTTCGGAAAAGCCAACCGGCTGAAAGCCGAGCACAGCGCCAGCTTCGATGGTTTCCAGGACATCAGTGCCGACTTCGACTTTGCCTCCGCCCTGGAAAAGGTAACCAACGACTTCAGCGAGCTGGTCACGCTGGAAAGCGACGGGACCCCGGATTTACGCTACATCATGAGCCCGGAAATCTTCGCCGGAGCCGAGGTCCCCTTCCTCAACGAAATGCTGAGCGTCGGCCTGCTCTACAACCGGAGCATGGACAAGAACCACATGACCGTCGCCTTCAACGCCACGCCGCTCGAATGGCTCAACCTGAATGCCCACTACACGTTCGGCCCCGTCGGCCGGATGGGATTCTACGCCGAGTACATTCCGAAGAAATACGTCGGCTTCTTCTTCGGCTTCGAAAAAGCCTCCTGGAAGACCAACAAGCAGCTGCTCGGCATCCGTAACTTCACCGAAAGCGTCTGCCTCGGCCTGAACGTCCTGCTGTAGCCAAAGCCTGTAACACATCCTCCCGGCCATGAAAACGCATTGAATTCATGGCCGGGAGGGTGTTTTCAGCAGGGTCGGCCATAAAAACGGCCGGTTTTTATGGCTAGATCGTCAGCTGTTCTCCTTCGCTGTGGGCGATGATGACCGCACCGCAGGTGTCACCGTAGGAGTTGATGCAGGTGCGGGGCATGTCGCAGATCTGTTCGACGGCCAGCACCATGCCGATGCCTTCGAGCGGAAGGCCGACGGCCGACAGCACGATGGCCAGCATCACCATGCCTGCCATCGGAATGCCTGCCGCACCGATGGCTGCCAGCAGCGCCGTGAAGACGATCATGATCTGCTGGGCCAGCGTCAGGTCGATGCCATAGGCCTGGGCGATGAAGATGGCTGCGACGCATTCATACAACGCTGTACCGTTCATATTGATCGTACTGCCCAAAGGGAGGACGAAACTGGCGATCTTGTTCGAGATGCCGCATTTCTCCTGTGAATCCCGGATGTTGATGGGCAGGGCTGCCCCGGAAGAGCAGGTGGAGAAGGCCGTGAGGATGCCGGTGGACATCTTGGAAATGTGCCGCCAGGGGTTTTGCTTGCCGAGTGTCCGCACCAGCAGCGGCAGCACGACGCCGCCCTGGATGAGCAGGCCGCCCCAGACTACCAGTACGAATACACCGAGGCTCCCGGCCATGGCCAGCAGCGCCTTCGGGTCGTCGGCCTGTTTGCCGACGACGTTGGCTACGATGGCGAACACGCCGTACGGGGCCAGGCGGATGATGAACATCGTAATCTTCATGATCACCTCGTAGACGGCCGTGAACAGGTCTTTCAGCGTGCCGCTGTATTTCTCGTCCACCTTGTTCATGAACAGGCCGAAGATGACGGCGAAGAAGATGATGGGCAGCAGGTCGCCTTTGGCCATGGCCTCGAAGATGTTGGCCGGTACGATACCTACAATCTGGTCGATGAACGAGACCTTCTGGGAGCCGACCGTGGATACTTCTTCCGTCAGATTGAGGCTGGCGCCTACGCCGGGCTTTACAATATTGACCAGCAGCAGGCCGATGGTCGCTGCGATAAGGGTGGTTCCGATGTAGTAGAGGATGGTCTTGCCGGCGATGCGCCCCAGAGCGGCTGAATTGCCCATGCCGGCTACGCCCAGCGCGATGGAGGTGAAAACAAGCGGGATGACGATCATGCGCAGGCCGCGCAGGAAGATGTCACCGGCCCACTTGATGTATTTGCTCCAGTTCTCGTAAGGTGCAATCTTGCACAGCAGGATGCCCGCCACGATACCCAGGCCGATGCCGATCAGGATCTGCCAGTGCAGGGCCAGGCCTTTCTTCTTTTCGCTCGCCATGGAAGGATCAGGCTTTGCGTCCGCTTTGGGCGATCAGGGCCGACACCTTTTCATTGAAGGCCTTGTTGCCGATCATCTCTTCGAGCGAGACGTGCATCCGCCAGCGCCAGTAATGCTTCGGATTGGCCGGGATGTTGATCCGCTCGCCGTCGATATCTTCCACGCGAAGGGACGGCTCGAGGGAGAACCAGTCCTGCAGGGGCAGGATGGTGAGCATGGACGGGGAATAGAGGTGCTCGGCGATAATCCACTGGCAGCTTTCCACCGGGCAGTCTTCACCGTCGTGGTTTTCGCCCCACCAGCCGCGGAGCGTACTGGTGTCATGCGAGCCCGTTGTGCAGACGCTCATGTAGGGATATTCGGCCGGGTTGCCCAGCATCTGTTTCGGATCCTTGGGCATACGCTGGACTTCGAGCGAGAGGATGTGCAGATCCGACAGCACCTGCGGCACGCAGGCCGGGATCATACCCAGGTCCTCGGCGCAGGTAAGCATATTGGTGGCACCGATCAGGACCGGCAGCTTGCGCATGGCCTGCTCGCGCCAGAATTCGGTATTGCGGTGATAGAAGAATTCGTCGTAGATGTGGTTGTACGCATCTTTCTCCCACTGCTGCAGGTCGTTGTAGCTGCGGGTGTACTGGGCGCTGATGCGGGGATGCCACAATCCCTTGTGAACGGGATCCTCGAGGAAGAGCACTTCCCGCGGATCGTCATCCGCGTAGGGACGGGCGTGTCGCTGCTCGTCGAAGTGGAAGCCGCGCCATTGCAGGTCTTCCGGGGAATAGGGCAGCGCCGGGCTGAAGTGACCCATCAGGCCGGATTTATAAGGCACGGGAATCTCCCAGATGCGGAAGAAGCCCAGCACGTGGTCGATCCGGTAGGCGTCAAAGTACTCGGCCATCTTGCGGAAGCGACGCTTCCACCAGGCGTAGCCGTCCTGCGCCATCCGGTCCCAGTTGTAGGTCGGGAAGCCCCAGTTCTGGCCGTCGGCCGCGAACGCGTCCGGCGGGGCGCCGGCTTGTTCACCCATGTTGAAATACTCGGGCTCGGCCCAGGCCTCGACACTGTGCGGCGTGATGCCGATGGGAATATCGCCCTTGAGCGCAATGCCTTTCGAGCGGGCATAGGCGTGGGCGTCGCGGAGCTGACGGTCGAGATGGTATTGCAGGAAGATATAATAGTCCATCTCGGGTTTGGCATCCCCTGCATAGAAACGCGCCACGGCGCCGGCATTGTATTTCTTGAACGTCTTCCACTTCGTGAAATCGGCGGTGCCGTAGCGGTCGCGGAGCACGCAGAAGGCGGCATAGGGCAGCAGCCAGTCTTTGTTCGATTCGAAGAACTCCTTGAAAGCGCGGCCGCTCATCATGCGGGCGCCTTTCTGGGAGAAAATGGTGCGGGCGTACCGGTCTTTCAGCTGGAAAACCTGCTCGTAATCAAGCTGCGGCAGGGCGTTGAGCCGGGCGGCTTCTTCTTCGAAAGCAGCCTGGGCCTCCTTGCTGCGCAGCGGGCCGATGTCCTGCAGGTTCAGGTAGATCGGGTGCAGGGCCATGATGGTGATGCCTCCGTAAGGGTAGGAATCGGTCCAGGTCTTGGTGGAAGTGGTGTCATTGACCGGAAGCAGCTGGAGCAGGGCCTGCCCGGTGGCCGCGGCCCAGTCGACCATCAGCTTGATGTCGGCGAAATCGCCGATGCCGGCGCTGCGACGGCTCCGGAGCGAGAACACGGGGATGGCCGTTCCCGCATAGCGGGGATGCTGGTCGGGGAAGGTCGTCTCCGTAACGGCATGGGGATCGGTCCGGTTGAAGCAGGTCTCCCAGACGATGGAGCCGTCCGCCTTCCGGCAGAGGAACTTATATTCGAAATGGGACGGAAGGAGCGCCTTGTCCAGTTCGATGCTCCAGAGGATGCCCTGGGTAACGGTCATGGGAAGGGCTTTGTCGGGATTCCACGCGCCCAGCGCGGGGCAGCTGCCCGTGAGCAGGATCTGCTCGCCATGCAGCATCCACGGTCCGATGGTTTTGATGGTCAGAGTTTCCATAACGTGTCATTCAATCATTCAAAGTTAATGAAAATTTTCATACATTTGTCGTATGGCAACGAAGATTAAAACGGTATGGTACTGCACCTCGTGTGGGAACGAGAGTCCGAAGTGGATGGGACGCTGTCCCGCCTGTGGGGAATGGAATACGATGGTGGAGGAACCGAAGGCGGCCCGTGCCAATGCGGGTGGAGGTGGGAAGTCGACCTCCCGCTCAAGGGCTTACATCGATGCTTCCGACGCCCGGCCGCAGCGGCTCCGCGAAATCGACCTCTCGCACGACAACCGGTTTTCCATCGGCATCGGGGAGCTCGACCGCGTACTCGGCGGCGGAATGGTCGCCGGCTCGATGATCCTGATCGGCGGTGAGCCCGGCATCGGCAAATCGACCCTCTCCCTGCAGATCCCGCTCTGTTGCAAGGATTTGAAAACCCTCTATGTCTCCGGTGAGGAAAGCCCCAAGCAGATCAAGCTCCGCGCAGAGCGCCTCGGCGGCAGCGAAGACGACTGCTTTGTCCTCAGCGAGACCGTTCTCGAGAACATCCTCTCCCAGGCCCGGGAGATCCAGCCCGCCCTGCTGATCGTCGATTCCATCCAGACCATCTACAGCGAGGCGCTCGACTCTTCTGCGGGCAGCGTGTCCCAGGTGCGGGAATGCGCCTCCTCCCTGCTGCGCTACGCCAAGGAGACGGGAACGCCGGTCATTCTGATCGGCCACATCACCAAAGACGGCACGCTTGCTGGTCCGAAAGTCCTCGAACATATCGTCGACGTGGTCCTCCAGTTCGAAGGCGACACGAAAGGAGCCTACCGCATCCTGCGCAGCATCAAGAACCGTTTCGGCTCGACCGACGAACTGGCCGTCTTCGAAATGACCGGTGCAGGCCTGCGTGAAGTGCGCAATCCTTCCGAAATCCTCATCCCGATGCACCAGGACGACCTTTCCGGCATCGCCATCGCCGCCATGATGGACGGCACCCGTCCGTTCCTGATCGAGATCCAGGCTCTGGTAAGTACCGCAGCCTATGGCACGCCCCAGCGCTCCGCTACGGGTTTCGACGGCCGCCGGCTCAATATGCTGCTGGCCGTACTCGAGAAGCGTGCCGGTTTCAAACTCGCCGCCAAAGACGTCTTCCTGAACATCGCCGGCGGCCTCCGGGTGGCCGACCCGGCCTGTGACCTGGCCATCGTTGCCTCCATTCTCTCGTCCAACTTCGACCTGTATATCTCGCCGAAAGTCAGTTTCGCCGCAGAAGTCGGCCTGAGCGGGGAAATCCGCCCTGTCAGCCAGGTTGAGCGCCGCATCGCCGAGGCCGAAAAGCTTGGTTTCGAGCAGATTTACATCTCTTCTTTCAACAAGGAATCCTCCTTCGCCAAGCGTACGAAATCGGCCGACGGCCGCGGCATCACCGTCACGCCCGTAGCCGACATCGCCGCGCTCTGCCGGAAGCTGTTCCAATAGCCGACTGACGCCCATGGAAGTCCTGCCCGTCAAACAGCACAGGTCCCTTCAGACCCGCGAATACGTGGCGCTGGCCTTCCTGGCCGCCTCCGTTACGTTCTACATCCTGGGACTCTGCTATCCCCTGATGTCCACCAAGTATCAGGTTCTGGGCTTCCAGATCCGGAGCCAGGAAGTCACGCTGTTCGATTCGGTCCGGATGTTCTGGGAGAGCAGCGACTACCTGATTTCGGGCATCATCCTGATCTTCACGTTCGTCTTTCCCGTCCTCAAATACATCGAGCTGGGGCTCAGGCTGGCCACAGGCCGGCAGTTCCTCAAGTTGCAGTCGGTGGACAAATGGAACATGATCGACGTGTTCCTCGTCGCCATGCTGCTGCTCAATTTCAAGATGAACTCGCGCTTTATCGTCATGCGCCTCGAGATGGGCACCAACTTCATCGCCCTGGCCGTCCTCACCCGTCTGGTCACCATCCTCCTGCTCGACCGCGCTGCCAAACGCATCTCCCAGCCATAAAAACCGGCCGTTTTTATGGCCGACCCTGCTGAAAACACCCTCCCGGCCATGAATTCAACGGGTTTTCATGGCCGGGAGGGGTTTTACGTCAATTAGTACTTGTAAAACGATCTTCTGCGATGTATATTTGTTGTATCCATAGCCTAAGTGGCGTTGGAGATAGATGTGAAAAGGAGTATGGCTAAGGAGCATTCTTTTTTTGAGAAGGAGGAACGCTGCAGACGGGTCTTCGAATGGACATTACACAAATATGGTGGTGTGTGGCACTTGTGCACACCCGGTCAAAAACAGTCGGTCATTTTCAATGATCCCGAAGACTTTGTCTACGCAATGACACTTGTGGCAATGTGTGCCCACGATTGTCCGGGCATCAAGATCATCACTTTCGAATTGATGAGCAATCATGTGCACTTTATCATTTGCGGCAGCAAAAAAGAGGTATTGACTTTCTTTGACTTATTCAAAAAGCGTTTACAGCGTTATCTGTCATCTAACGGCAAGACCGTCGACCTTTCTAACTTCGATTGTGAGGAGCCACATCCCATCGATAACCTGGAATCGCTGCGAAACCAGATTGCTTATACGAACCGCAATAACTTTGTGGTGGATCCGGACCAATTACCATTCGGATATCCCTATGGGGCAAATAGTTATTTCTTCCTGCCGATTGCCAAAGAACGGCAGCATGGCCGTTTCGGGGAATTGAGTATTCTCAAGAAAAGAGAATTCGTCCACTCAAAACAGATCGATTATCCTGATACCTTTACAATCGTCGATGGTTATTTTTCCCCGATGAATTATTGTAGACTGGATATCGGAGAAGGGGTGTTCCGGGATGCCCGCCACTATTTCCACAAGCTTTCTAAAGGGGTGGAATCCTATCGGGATATTGCCGTCATGCTGGGTGATACAGTTTTCTACACCGATGAAGAATTATTTGACATTATCAAGCAGTATTGCCATGAAAAGCATGGCGGCCAGCGGGCATCCCTGTTGGGCCGGAATGAGAAGATGGAACTCGCCAGGATGCTTCATTTCGATTACAACGCCGACAACGCCAAGATTGCACGCCTAATCAAACTGCCCGTCGAAACACTCAACGAACTATTCCCCTCTTCCCGGCCATAAAAACCGGCCGTTTTTATGGCCGACCCTGCTGAAAACACCCTCCCGGCCATGAATTCAACGGGTTTTCATGGCCGGGAGGTTTGCGTGGGATTCTTCGACGTGGAAACGGAGGATGTGGGCTGTCAGCGGATGACGAAGCGGTCGCGTCCGGTGATGTCGGCGACGACACGGGAGCCGGGGAAGAGGGCGGCCACGTCGGGACCGAATCGCTCGTTGATCTCCAGATAAAGATGGCCGTCAGGGCGCAGGAGGGCATCGGCCCAGCGTGCGATGGCCCGATAGAAACGCAGCGGATCGTCGTCGGGGACGAAGAGGGCCTCGGCGGGTTCAAAGTCAAGGACATTCGGCCGCATCGCGGCGCGCTCGCTGTTGCAGATATAGGGCGGATTCGATACGATGACGTCGAATTTCGGCAGTCCGGCCGGCGGAGCCGCCAGCACGTCGGCCGAGAAAAAGATCGGCTTGGCTCCCCGAAGTTTGATGCGCTGCCGGCAGGCATAACGCAGGGCTGCGTCCGACAGATCGCAGCCATAGACCATCGCCTCGGGAAACTCCGCCGCCAGCGACCAGGCGATGCATCCCGAGCCGGTGCACAGATCGAGGATGCTGAACGGGCTATCGTCGTCGGCCTCGAGATGCCCGGTCGAGCCGGGAATGACGGGAGATGTCGAGCCGGGCATGACGGCAGAAGTCGAGCCAGGCACGGCGGAATCGTCGTCGGCATAGAGGTCGTCGATGATGCGGGAGACCAGTTCCTCCGTTTCCGGCCGGGGAATCAGACACCCCTCGCCCACTTTGAAGCGGTGGCCGCAGAACTCCGTGAAACCCAATACATACTGCAGTGGACGGCCGGTCGAGAGTTCGTCGAGCGCCGCCAGGGCCTCAGATTCCCGGTCAAGCCGGGAATGACGGGAATCGGTAGCGGAGGCTAACGGCATATCCGGTTCGGAAACATACTTATAAGAAGGTATGTCACAATAGTGCTCCAACAGCCGGAAAGCCATGGCCTTGGCCTCCGCCTCCGGATACAGCGGCGACAACCGGTCAATACAGAGATGGACGAATGCTGTTATTGTCATAAGGTTCTGCCGCGTCGTCGGCGTCCTATTTGGATGTTTCCAGCGCCTCTTCGATCAGGCAGTCGAGCACCTCGGCGACCGACATGCCGGCTGCGCGGATCTGGGCAGGCACCAAGGACATCTTCGTCATGCCCGGCACCGGATTGATCTCCAGGAAATAGACCTTGCCCGACTCCGACAGGATGTAGTCGCAGCGGATCAGGCCGCGACAGCCGAAATGCTGGTAGATGCGGCGCGTCTGCTCACGCACAACCTGCTCCACATCGGAAGGAATCTGCGCCGGGCATACCTCGTCGCTCTTGCCCAGGTATTTGGCCTCATAATCGAAATACTCATTGTGCGGGATGATCTCCGTGACCGGCAGGGGGATGACAACCCCTTTGCGGTTGAAGACCCCTTCGGTCAGCTCACGTCCGGGGATGTAGCTCTCGATCAGCACGTCGTCGCTCTCGGAGAAAGCCGCCGCAACCGCCGCCGCCAGGTCTTCCTGCCGCTTGACCTTCGTCACGCCGAAGGAGCTGCCGCCGTCATTCGGTTTGACGAAAACCGGCAGGCCCAGCTGCTCCACGACCGCCTCGGCATTGAGCGGCTCCCCGCGATGCAGGAAAATCTCCGGGGCCAGGGGAATACCCAGTCCCCGCATGGCCTTCTTGCAGGCGTGCTTGTCGAAGGTCATGGCCGATACCTGCGAGGAACAGGTGGTGAACGGGACCCCGTGTTTCTCCAGTTCAGCCTGGAGGATGCCGTTTTCGCCCGGCGTGCCGTGGATCATGATGAGCGCCACGTCGAAATATTTCAGGTCGGAAGGAATGAACGGTTTGACGGGAACGGCCACGTCGGTCACGGACGGATCGCAGACCGACCACTGTCCGGAGCGGAGCAGGAGTTCCGTCACCTCATAACGGGCAGGGTCCAGGCAGGTAGCCACGAACTTGCCGCTGAGCACAGAGATGCCCCATTCGGAGGAGTCACCTCCGTAGATCAATGCTATCTTTTTCATTTGAAATCACTTAATTGAAATAATCGTTTCCAGAGGACGCGGAGGAGGTATCGTCGGAGGAACCGTCGCACAACTGGCCGGCCGTCCAGCCGAGCGGCGGGACGAAGACATCGTTCGGACCGATCGGGATGGAAGGATCGTTATAGACTTTCTGCATGAAGATCGCCCAGATCGGCAGGGCCATGCTGGCGCCGGCGCCATTGGCCGTACTGGAGAAGTGGACCTGACGGTCCTCGCCGCCCACCCAGACGCCTGCGGTCAGACGCGGCGTGTAGCCGATGAACCAGCCGTCGGAGTTGTCGTTGGTCGTACCGGTCTTGCCGGCGATGTCACCCTGGATGTTGTAGCGCCAGCGGATGCGGCCCGCCGTACCATCGTTGACCACGCCCTGCATCATGTTGACCATCTTGTAGGCCGTGACCTCACTGATCGCCTCGCGCTTGCGGGTGGAGAAGGTAGCCAGCACGTTGCCGGCGTTGTCTTCGATCCGCGTGACGAACATCGGGAAGCAATAGACGCCGCGGCCGGGATAGGTGTTGTAGGCTGCCACCATCTCCATCACGCTCAGGTCGCAGGAACCTACGCAGAGCGAGACCACCGGATCGAGGTAGCTGCTGATGCCCATCTTGCGGCAGATTTCGACCATCGCGAAGGGGCCGAACTGCTTCATCAGATAAGCGGAGATATTGTTGCGGCTGTTGGTCAGACCCCACTTGAGGGTCACGATACGGTCGTCCACTTCGGCCTTGGGCGCCCAGTCGGTACCGTTGACGTCGATCACGTAAGTCGAGTTGGCCACCCGGTCGCAGGGCGTGTAGCCCTCCTGCATGGCAAGCGTGTAGAGGAACGGCTTGAAGGTCGAGCCTACCTGCCGCTTGCCCTGGCCCACGTTGTCATATTTGAAGAAGCGGTAGTCCGGGCCGCCGACATAAGCCTTGACATAACCCGTATTCGGTTCGATGGCCATGAACGCCGCACGGAGGAACGACTTGACGTAGCGGATGGAGTCGTTGGGCGTCATCGTCGTATCGACGTAGCCCTTGCTGTTCCAGGCGAAGACGCGCATCTTCACCGGTTCGTCGAACGACTTGAGGATGTCGGCCTCGGAATAGCCCGCCTCCTTCATGACGCGGTAACGGTCGCTCCAGCGCCGTCCGTTGCGCATCAGGCGGTCGACGTCCTCCTTCGGGACATCGTTGGAGAAGGGGAAGTTCTTGCGGTACTTGAGTTCCTTGTCAAGTGTTTTCTGCAGGTCATTGCCCAGGTGCTGGGCCACGGCCTGCTCGGCATACTTCTGCATCCGGGAGTCGAGGGTGGTATAGATGCGGAGCCCGTCGCGGTCCAGGTCCCACTGGGTACCGTCGGGCTTGAGATTCTTGTTGAGCCAGCCGTAGAGGGGATTGTCGCGCCAGGCGAGGGAGTCGGCGCGGAAGTCTTCCACCTGCGCATAGGCGGAACGCTTGGGCTGGGTGGCGTTCATGAACTTGCGGAGCATGTCGCGGAAGTACGGTCCGTAGCCGGAATTGTGGTCCTGCTGCTGGTACGTCACCACGATCGGAATCTGGGTGATGGAGTCCAGGTCATGCCGCGAGAGATAGTCGTATTTTTCCATCTGGCGCAGCACGTGGTTGCGGCGCGCGAGGGAAGATTCGGGATTCAGGGCAGGATTGTAACGTGTAGGCTTGTTGACCATACCCACCAGGCAGGCGCCCTCCTCAACCGTCAGGTCCTCCGGATCCTTGGCGAAGAACGTGTTGGCCGCAGCCTTGATGCCGTAGGCATTGCCGCCGAAGAAGATCTGGTTGAGATACATCGTCACGATCTCCTTCTTGGTATAGTTGCGCTCGATCTTGACGGCCGTGATCCACTCCTTGAGCTTGATGCCGATCATCTTGAGCTGCCGCCCGCCGGGGATGCGGCTGTGCACGTTCTGGCGCGGGTACAGGGTCTTGGCCAGCTGCTGGGAGATCGTACTGCCGCCGCCCTGGGAAGAATCGCCCAGGAGCAGGGTCTTCACGCCCACGCGGGCCAGGCCGCGGAAGTCGATGCCGGAGTGGCGGTAGAACCGCGCGTCCTCGGTCGCGATCGCCGCGTCGATCACGTGTTTGGGAATCTGGTCGTAACTCACATAGGAGCGATTCTCAATATGATAGGTATTGATGATCTTGCCGTCTTCGGAGATGAGCAGGGTAGCCAGGTTGCTGTCGGGATTCTCGATCTGCTCGAAAGAAGGGATCTTGGCGAAGAGCGCTACCAGCAGCAAAGCAAGCAGCAGGCATGCCAGGGGCAGGGTGATCACGATCCAGAACCACTTGGTTATTTTTTTCTGTAAGGACTCTTTCATTTTTAACTACGTTAAAGGCCAAACGAGGGGCGATACATCTTGCAAAATTAGAAAAAAAGATTTGGAAATTTGACTCGATTATCTGTTACTTTGCACTCCCAAAACCAAAATTGAACGAGATGGGAGAGAATTTAGTCATTGTGGAGTCTCCGGCCAAGGCCAAGACGATTGAGAAGTTTCTCGGCAAAAGTTATACCGTAAAATCCAGTTTCGGCCACATCCGTGACCTCAAGAAAGCAGGACTGGGCATCGATATCGAACATGGTTTCCTTCCGCAATATGAAATTGCGCCCGACAAGAAAAAGACGGTGGCCGATCTGACCGCCGCCTCGAAGAAAGCCGACACCGTATGGCTGGCTTCCGATGAAGACCGTGAAGGAGAGGCCATTGCCTGGCATCTGAGCGAGACCCTCGGCCTCCCGCAGGAGAAGACCCGCCGTATCGTCTTCCACGAAATCACGAAGAACGCCATCCTCGAGGCCATCGAGAATCCCCGCGACATCGACATGAACCTGGTCAAGGCCCAGCAGGCCCGTCGCATCCTCGACCGTCTGGTCGGCTTCGAACTCTCCCCCATCCTGTGGAAGAAGATCCAGCCCAAGCTCTCTGCCGGCCGCGTCCAGTCGGTCGCGCTGCGGCTCATCGTGGACCGGGAACGGGAAATCGCCGCATTCGACGCCAAACCGTTCTTCCGGGTGGAAGGCAGCTTCCTGACGCAGGGGGCGAAGAAACCCATCCACGCCACGCTCGACCGCAAGTTCGAAACCGAAGAAGAAGCGCGCGCCTTCCTGGAGCGCTGCAAGACGGAACAGTTCCGCATCGAATCCGTTGACAAGCGCGTGGCCCACCGCACTCCGGCGCCTCCCTTCACCACGTCGACGCTCCAGCAGGAGGCAGCTCGGAAACTCGGCTTCTCCGTCAGCCAGACCATGTCGGTGGCCCAGCGGCTCTACGAAGCCGGTCTGATCACCTACATGCGAACCGACTCGATGAACCTGTCGACCCTCGCCCTGGGCACCACCAAAGAGACGGTGACCCAGCTCTACGGCGCCGACTATTCCAAGGTCCGCAACTACCACACCCGCGTCAAAGGCGCCCAGGAGGCCCACGAAGCCATCCGCCCCACCTATGTGAGCAATCTGGAAATCGAAGGCACCTCGACCGAGAAGCGCCTCTACAACCTGATCTGGAAACGCACCGTCGCCTGCCAGATGGCCGACGCGCTGGTCGAGAAGACCGACGTGGTCATCCGCGGCAACGGAATCTCCGAGCGCTTCCTGGCCACGGGCGAACAGATTCTCTTCGACGGCTTCCTGAAAGTCTACATCGAAGGACGGGACGACGAGGAAGACGAAGTCGCGACCGTGCTGCCGCACATCGAGCCCGACCAGGAGCTCCGCTGCCAGGGAATCACCGCCACGGAGAAATACACCCAGCATCCGCCGCGCTACAGCGAGGCGAGCCTGGTCAAGAAGCTCGAAGAACTGGGCATCGGCCGTCCGTCCACCTACGCCTCGACCGTCAGCACCCTGATCACGCGCGGCTACATCATCAAGGGAGACAAACCGGGCTTCGAGCGCGACTTCTGTGAACTCTCGCTGAAGGACGGAGCCATTGTCCGCAACCAGAAACACGAGAAAGCGGGCGCGGAGAAAAAGAAGCTCCTGCCGGAAAGCATCGGCATGATGGTGACCGATTTCCTGGCGGCCAACTTCCGGGACATCCTGGAATACGGCTTCACGGCCGAGGTGGAAGAATCGTTCGACAAGGTGGCCAAGGGCAAACTGAAATGGGACAAGGTCATCACCGACTTCTACGGCCCGTTCCACAAGGAAGTGGAAAACAGCCTCCAGGACCGCGAGCACACCCACTCGGAGCGGCTGGTCGGCATCGACCCCAAGAGCGGCAAGCCCATCATCGCCCGCATCGGCCGTTTCGGACCGCTCCTCCAGAAAGGGGAATCCGACGATCCGCAGAAGCAGTTCGTCAGCCTGGGAAAGGGCCAGCTCATCGAATCGGTCACGCTCGAGGACGCCCTTCAGCTCTTTGCGCTGCCGCGCGTGGTAGGCAGCTATGAAGGTGAGGAGATCACCACGGCCATCGGCCGTTTCGGCCCTTATGTCAAGCATGCGGGCAAATTCGTCTCGCTGGCCAAGGGACAGGATCCTTATTCGATCACGGAAGAGCAGGCCATCGCCCTGATTGAGGAAAGCCGCAACAAAGACGCGAAAAAAGTCATCGCCGATTATCCGGCATCCGGCATCCAGGTGCTCAACGGACGCTATGGTCCCTACATCAAGCACGGAAAGGAAAACTACAAGATTCCGCGCAAGACCGACCCTTCAAATCTGACGGAAGAGGCTTGTCTGGCTATCATATCGAAAGCCGAAAAAAAGAAATAGTTTCATTCTGTAAGAAGTTTAAAAAAGGGTATCCGCGTTGCCAAAGAGGGACTTTTGCGGATACCCTTTGTCTTATTTGTGCTTTTTTAGATTTTTTACTTACAAAATGAAATTTTTTCTATTTTTGCACTCATTATGGCAAGAATGAATTATCAAGTGGACGAGATCGACCAGAAAATCCTGGCCTTTCTCGTAAAGAACGCAAGGATGCCGTTCCTGGAAATCGCCCGTGAATGCGGCGTTTCCGGCGCCGCCATCCACCAGCGGGTGAAAAAGATGGAAAACGCCGGCGTGATCACCGGCTCCCGCCTGCTTGTCAAGCCGGAAGCACTGGGTCTGAACGTATGCGTTTTCATCTGCGTGTCCCTGTCTGAAGCCAATGCCTATCCGAAAGTGATCGAGTCCCTCAGGAAGATTCCCGAGGTCGTCGAATGCCACTTCGTCACCGGCGAGCACTCCATGCTCCTGAAGGTCTATTGCTTCGACCACGACCACCTGATGAAGATCCTGATCGACACCATCCAGAACATCCCCGGAATCGGCCGGACCGAGACGCTCGTCTCCCTGGAACAGGCCATCGAACGCCAGGTGTGGGTGAAGGACTACGACTACGGCAAGTCTACGCCCCGAAAGAAAAAAGTTTAGACAGGCCTTCGGCGAACTGAAGGTCTTCCGGCGTCGTTATCTTGAGATTCATTCGGTCGCCGGGTACAACGTGCACGCGCACACCCGATGCCTCCACCACGGAGGCATCGTCCGTAAAGGAAGGTGAGAACGGCTGGTCATATGCCTTCTTGAGCACGTCCGCAGCGAAGACCTGCGGCGTCTGGACCAGCACCAGTCCGTCGCGGTTCACCGGCACGGATGCGTCCTCTTCCACCCTCCTGACAGACTCCACCACCGGTACGGCCGGAATGACGGCCGGTGCTTCTTCCGCAGCCGCGAAGATGCGTTCCAGCAGCGGACGGCTCACCAGCGGACGGACACCGTCGTGTACCGCCACCAGGCCCTGGCCGCCCACATATTGCAACGCATTCTGCACGGAGTGGAAACGCGTGATGCCGCCCGAAACGATCGAGTAGCGCTCCAGGAAACCGCTCTGTCGGCAATAATCCCGCCACCATTCCTTCTGCGCCGAAGGCAGCACGACGATTACCTCGAAGGAAGGGTCGAAAGCCAGAAAGCGCTCGATGGTGTGCCGCAGGATCGGCTTGCCGCCGATCTCGAGGAACTGCTTGGGACGGTCGGCGCCCATACGGACGCCCTGCCCTCCTGCAACGATCACGACATATCGTTTCATCTGTTGATAAAATGCTAATAAATTGCTGGACAAAAATAATTAATAATCGCGAGATTCTTCCTATTTTTGTTACCCTGTATAACCTGACAAAAAGAACATACAATATGGCATTTTCATTCTTACAGCAAGAGCTGGCCATCGACCTGGGGACGGCCAACACCGTGATCTTCATGAACGACAAGAAGGTCATCGACGAACCCTCCATCGTGGCTATCGACAAACTGACCGGCAAATGCGCGGCCGTGGGCACCAAGGCCAAGGCCATGCAAGGTAAGGAGAACCAGAATATCAAGACCATCCGGCCGCTGAAAGACGGCGTGATCGCCGACTTCGACGCCTCCGAGCAGATGATCCGCGAGTTCATCAAGATGATCAACAACAAACGCTCGATCTTCGCGCCCAGCCTGAGAATGGTGGTCTGCATCCCTTCCGGATCCACGGAGGTGGAAAAACGCGCCGTCCGCGACGCCGCCGAACATTCCGGCGGCCGCGACGTCCAGATGATCTTCGAACCGATGGCCGCGGCCCTCGGTATCGGGCTTGACGTCTCCGCCCCGATGGGCAACATGATCGTCGACATCGGAGGCGGCACCACCGAGGTGGCCGTCATCTCCCTGGGCGGCATCGTAGCCGACGAAAGCATCAAGACCGCCGGCGACGTGTTCACCGGCGAAATCCAGCAGTACATGCGTCAGCAGTACAACATCCGCATCGGCGAACCTACCGCCGAGCAGATCAAGATCCGCATCGGCGCCGCCATCTCCGAACTCGACGAGCCCCTCGAACCCTTCGTGGTCAAAGGTCCGAACCTGATGACGGTCCACCCGGTTGAAGCGCCCGTCACCTACCAGGAGGTCGCCCACTGCCTCGACAAGTCGCTGGTCAAGATCGAGTCGAGCATCCTTACCGTCCTGGAGAAGACCCCGCCGGAGCTCTATAGCGACATCGTCCGCAAAGGCATCTTCCTGACCGGCGGCGGCGCCCTGCTTCGTGGTCTGGACCAGCGCCTTGCCAAGAAGATCAACATCCCGTTCCACGTGGCCGAAGATCCCCTCCGCGCCGTGGCACGCGGTACCTGCATCGCCCTCAAGAACCCCCACTACCCCTTCTTGATGCGATGAAAAGCCGTTACGGTCTCCTTTCGACCCTTACCGCCATCGCCCTGTTCCTCGCCCTTGAAACGATCTCCATCCTGCTCGTGGTGGAGAAGGGCGTCGTGCAGCGGTTCAAGGTCATGGGAGCCGTGCGCAGCGCCCAGTCCTGGGTCTGGACGCGGACCAGCCGGATTGGCTACTATTTCAACTACAAAGCTGAAAACGAACGGCTTACAGCCGAGAATCTGCAACTGCGCCAGCAGCTGGTCCGTTATGCTGCAGCCCGCGCCGCACTCGACAGCGTAGCCGTAGTCGTCGAGCCGGACTACACGTTCATCGGCGCCTCAGTCATCAAGAACTCCGTCGACCGGCAGCATAACCACCTGATCCTCAACCGCGGCCGCGAAGAAGGCATCGAAACCGGGATGGGTGTGGTCACAGCGCGCGGCGCCATCGGCATCGTCAGCGCGGTAAGCCGTCACTACTGCTACGTGCTCTCGCTGCTCGGCACCGACCAGTCCGTCAGTGCGAAACTCGCCGGCAGCGGCGCCTTCGGACCGATGGTCTGGACAGGAAAACAGCCCGACCAGGCTATCCTGCGTGAGATTCCCGTCCACGTGACGGTCGCCCCCGGCGACACCGTGTACTCCAGCGGGTTTTCCACCATCTACCCACCCGACATCCCCCTGGGGACTGTCGTCGAATCGAAAGTGAGCAAAGGCTCCTCGCAGGAAATCACCGTACGCCTGATGGAGGATTTCCGTACGCTCCACAACGTCTATATCGTCAAGGACAACCGCAGAGAAGAGTTGGAAGAACTGTATGAACAAGCCCGGTAACATCCTGTTTTTCATCCTCGTTTTCCTGCTTCAGCTGGTCATTTCGGACTATCTGAACCTCGGTCCGTGGGTCTGCCTGACACTCGTTCCCTTCCTCATCCTGCACATCCCCCTGTCGCGGAATCCGCATTGGGTCATGCTGGCCGCCTTCGGCATCGGCCTGGGGCTGGACATCCTCTCGGCAGGCGTACCGGGCATGAACGCCTTCGCCGCCGTCCTGACCGCCGCACCGCGCAAGTTCTTTTACCGGACCCTGGTCAACGCCGACCGTCAGGACAAGACGGAAATCCTACTGCTCAAGGATGTGGGCTTCCTCAAATATGCCCGCTTCCTGATCGTCCTGGTCGCCATCTACCTGGCTGCCTTCATCCTGCTGGACTGCGTCAGCGTCCGGCCGGCCGGTTTCATCGCCATCCGATTCGCCGCCAGCACCCTTGCGAGTACGGCCCTCTCCCTGCTGCTGGCCATTCCTCTCCAGAACCGGTATTAGCCTATGGGATCGTTCAAGAGCCGCCGGACCGTCGTCGCAGCCGCGATCATCCTCGTCTTCGCGGTGATCGCCTTCCGGCTGTTCCAGGTCCAGATCCTCGACAAGGAGTACCGCATCACCGCCGAGAACAACGCGCTCAAGTACGAGACCATCTACCCTGCCCGCGGCCGGATCCTCGACCGCAACGGCCAGGTGATCGTCGACAACAAGATCTCCTACGACATCATGGTCACGCCTTTCGACGTGAAAGAGTTCGACACGCTGGCCTTCTGCAGGATCTTCGACCTGGACACGGCGTTCGTCAAGGACAAGTTCCGCGAATACCGCCTCTACCGCCGCAAGATCGGCTACCAGAGCCTGGTCTTCAAGCGTCAGGTCACCAGTGAGCAGTACAACATGTTCATCGAGAAGAGTTTCCTCTTCCCGGGTTTCACGGGTGTACCCCGTACATCCCGCTCCTACCCCTACGAGGGCGGCGGCAATCTGTTCGGTTACATCTCCGAAGTCGACGCCGACTACATCAAGGACCATCCCGAGTACAAGAGCGGAGACTATGTGGGCAAGACCGGCATGGAAGAGGCCTATGAGACGCTGCTGCGCGGCGAGAAGGGCTACAACATCTACCTGCGCGACGCCCACAACCGCATCAAGGAGCATTACAAGGACGGGGAATACGACAAGACGGCCGTCGCCGGCACCGACGTCACCACGACGATCGACGGAACGCTGCAGGCCTACGGCGAACAGCTGATGCGGGGCAAGGTCGGATCGCTGGTGGCCATTGAGCCTGCCACCGGCGAAATCCTCACGATGGTTTCCAGCCCGGGCATCGACGTGAACCAGCTCTCCGACATCAGCAAGTACTACAAGGACATCGTGACCGACCCCTACAAGCCGATGTTCAACCGCGCCGTGATGTCGCCCCAGCCGCCCGGTTCGGTCTTCAAGCTGGTGAACGGCTTAATCGGCCTCCAGGAAGGCGTCCTCACGCCCGAAACGCTCTACGGCTGCCACCGCGGCTACGTGGTGGGCAACCTGCGCGTGGGCTGCCACGGCCATCCCAGCCCCATCAACATGTACCAGTCGATCATGATGTCGTGCAACGCCTACTACTGCTACGTGTTCCGCTCGATCCTCGACAATCCGAAATACGATTCCGTCCAGGAAGGTTTCGAACACTGGAAAGCGTACACGGAGAGTTTCGGTTTCGGCACGAAACTGGGCACCGACATCCCGGGCGAAAAGGCCGGCACGATGCCGACCGTCGAACGCTATGACCGCCTGCACGGAAAGGGGCGCTGGCGCTCCATCTCCATCATCTCGCTCTCGATCGGACAGGGAGAGATCGGCTGCACGCCCATGCACCTGGCCAACCTGGCCGCCACCATCGCCAACCGGGGCTGGTTCTACACGCCCCATTTGCAGAAAGATACGCCCGCCTGCCCCATCGACGACCGTTTCAAGGAACGGCATTACACGATGGTCGATACCGCGCATTTCGAGGAGGTGGTCAAGGGAATGGAGCTCGCCATCAACTATACCGGCGGCGGCGCCACCGCGACGGTCGCACGCATTCCCGGGATCATCGCCTGCGGCAAAACGGGTACCGCCCAGAACCCCCACGGCGACGACCACTCGGTCTTCATCACCTTCGCCCCGAAGGACGATCCGAAGATCGCCGTGGTGGCCTATGTGGAGAACGGCGGTTTCGGGGCCACCTGGGCTGCGCCCATCGCTTCGCTGCTGGTGGAGAAATACCTCAAGGGCGAGATTTCACCCGAGCGGAAGGCGCTGGAAAAGCGCGTCTTCGACGGGAACCTGATGCACAAGGTCAAAGTCAGGAGGTAAGCCGATGCCGGAACTCAACTACAAGAAACTCGACTGGGTCATCGTCGGCATCTACCTGTTGCTGGTAATCTTCGGCTGGATGAACATCTTCTCCTCGTCCGTCTCGGAAGACGGATTCACGTTCAGCCTGAAGGAGAAATATGTGATGGACCTCATCTGGGTGGGTTCGGCGCTGGTGATCGGCATCCTGATCCTCTTCGTGATCCCTTCGAAGGTCTATCCGGCCATCTCCTGGCCATTCTATGCCCTGATGGTCTTCCTGCTGGTGGCCGTCGCCTTCGTCGGCGTGGAAGTCAACGGATCGAAGTCCTGGTTCGCCATCGGACCGTTCCGTCTCCAACCCGCCGAGTTCTCGAAAATCTCGACGTCCGTCCTGCTGGCCTACCTGATGAGCAAATACGACTTCCGCTTCAGCAACACCCGGGACGCCCTGCGGATCGTGCTGGTGCTCGCCCTGCCGATGCTGGCCATCCTGCTGGAAAAAGAGACCGGCTCCGCGCTGGTCTATCTGGGTTTCCTGCTGGTCTGCTACCGGGAAGGGATGACCGGATGGATCCTGGTCGCCGGCCTGCTGGCGATCCTGCTTTTCATCCTCACGCTGATCTTTTCGCCCTTCGTAGCCATCCTGGTCCTGATTGCCATGACCGGCATCGCCGCCAGCTTTTACAGCCGCCGGCAGATGCTCGGTATGCCCCTGACAGTGGCCATCGTGCTGATGCTGTCCTTCCTGCCCCGGCTCATGCGCGTGGGAGCCTTCTCCTTCCTCACTCGTTTCGACCCCGAGATCTGGCTGGCCCTGCTCGCCGGCCTCACGGCCCTCGTGCTGGCCATCCTGTACTGGGTCCGCCGCCAGCGCGCCCTGCGCAACCTGATGCTGGCCTTCCTGGTCGGTCTGGGGCTGATCTTCTCGGTGCAGATGGTCTTCGAGAAGGTGCTCAAGGAGCACCAGCGCGCCCGCATCGAAGTGCTGCTGGGCATCAAGGAAGACCCGATGGGCGTGGGCTACAACGTCCATCAGTCGCTCGTGGCCATCGGCTCCGGCGGCATTGCCGGCAAGGGTTTCCTGGGCGGCACGCAGACGCGCTTCAACTTCGTACCGGAACAGAGCACCGACTTCATCTTCTGCACCATCGGCGAGGAATGGGGCTTCTTCGGCACCCTGCTGGTGCTGATCGCCTACCTGACGCTGATCCTGCGCCTGATCGGATCGGCGGAAAAACAGAAAGACAGTTTCGCGCGCATCTACGGCTGGTGCGTGGCCATGTGCCTGCTCATGCACGTGGTCATCAACATCTGCATGACCATCGGCCTGATGCCGGTGATCGGCATTCCGCTGCCCCTGCTCAGCTATGGCGGATCTTCGCTGTGGGCGTTCACCATCCTGCTCTTCATTTATCTGCGTTTGGATATGGAGAAGAAAAGTTTTTGATTAAATTTGTAAGATATTATCGTATAACCCCGCAAAAAACTACCCAATATGCCTCTTTCCTTCGTCGACAGACACAATGGCCCGAGACCTGCCCAGGAGAAGCAGATGCTCGAGGTTCTGGGCGTATCCTCGCTCGAGGAACTCATTGGCCAGACCGTTCCGAAAGATATCCTTTTGAAGGAGCCCCTCAAGCTCGATCCAGCGATGAGCGAACACGCCTATCTGGCCCGCCTGCGGGAGATTGCTTCCAAAAACCGCAACCTCCGCTCGCTGATCGGCCTGGGCTTCTACGGAACCGCCTCACCGGCCGTGATCACCCGCAACGTGTTCGAAAACCCCTGCTGGTACACCTCCTACACGCCGTATCAGGCTGAAATCTCGCAGGGTCGCCTTGAAGCGCTGATCAATTTCCAGACGATGATCTCCTCGCTGACCGGCTTCGGACTGGCCAACTGCTCGATGCTCGACGACGCCACGGCTGCCGCCGAGGCGATGCGCATGATGTTCGAACTGCGTCCCCGCGACGCCGTCAAAGCCGGCAAGAACGTGATCTTTGTCGACGAGGATATCTTCCCGAACGTCCTTTCGGTGCTCCGCACCCGCGCCGGCGGCCTGGGTATCGAGATCCATACCGGAAAGGCCTCCGACTATGTCTTCGAAGAGAAATGCTATGGCGCACTGGTCCAGTATCCGGCTGCCGACGGCGAAGTCCGCGACTACACGGACTTCTGCGCGAAGGCCCATGCCGCGGGCTGCCTGGTCGCCGCCTGGTGCGACCTGCTCGCCCTGGCCGTGCTCAAGGAGCCGGCCGCCTGGGGCGCCGACATCGCCTGCGGCACCGCCCAGCGCTTCGGTCTCCCGATGGGCTTCGGCGGACCGACCGCCGGCTGGATGGCCTGCAACGACAAATACAAGCGCAACCTGCCGGGCCGCATCATCGGTGTCTCCGTAGGCCGTCTGGGTGAACGTGCCGTACGCCTCGCCCTCCAGACCCGCGAGCAGCACATCAAACGCGAGAAGGCCACGTCCAATATCTGCACCGCCACCGCCCTGATGGCCACGATGACCGGCATGTTTGCCGTGTGGCACGGCCCTGCGGGCATCACGGAGATTGCCATGAACGCCTACGGCTATGCCCACGTGGTGGCTGCCAAACTGAAGGAAGCGGGCTACAAGCTTGCCGCAGAACACTTCTTCGACACGGTCCGCGTGCTCGACGTCGATGCCAAAGCCATCCGGGAGAAGGCCCTTGCCCAGGGATTCAACTTCTACTATCCCGATGAGCGCAGCGTCCAGATCTCCTTCGATGAACTCTCTACCCGCGAAGAAGCTCTTGCCATCTGCAAGATCTTCGACTGCCCCGAAGGTGCCAGCGTCCCCGGTACGCCGGCCTTCATGCGCCGCGAGACCCCGATCCTCACCCAGAAGGTCTTCAATACCTACCACTCCGAGACCGAGATGATGCGCTACATCAAGATGCTCGAGCGCAAGGACATCTCGCTGGCTCACTCGATGATTCCGCTGGGCAGCTGCACGATGAAGCTCAACGCGGCCGCCGAGATGCTCCCGCTCAGCTGGAGCGAATTCGGCAACCTGCACCCGTACGCCCCCGCCGACCAGGCAGAGGGCACCCTTCAGGTGATCCACGAACTGGAACACGACCTGGCCGTAATCACCGGATTCGACGGCTGCTCCCTGCAGCCGAACAGCGGTGCGGCAGGTGAATACGCCGGCCTGATGACCATCCGCCGCTACCTCGACGCCAACGACGGCAAGGGCCGCCGCGTGATGATCATCCCGACCTCCGCCCACGGCACCAACCCCGCTTCGGCCGCCATGGCCGGCTTCGACATCGTCCTGGTCGGCTGCGACGACAACGGCAACATCAATGTCGAAGAACTGCGCGAAAAAGCCGAGGCGGCAGGCGACACCCTGGCGGGCATGATGATCACCTATCCGTCCACGCACGGCGTATTTGAAGTGCGCATCCGCGAAATCGTAGATATCATCCACCGGGGCGGCGGCCTCCTCTATATGGACGGCGCCAATATGAATGCCCAGGTGGGCCTCACCAATCCGGGTTACATCGGAGCGGACGTGTGCCACCTCAACCTGCACAAGACCTTCGCCATGCCGCACGGCGGCGGCGGCCCGGGCGTCGGCCCGATCTGCTGCACGGCCGCGCTCAAACCGTACCTGCCGGGCCACCCGGTGGTCGGCGAATGCGGCGGCAAGGGTATGGATGCCGTCAGCGCTTCGCCTTACGGCAGTCCGCTGCTGCTTCCCATCACCCACGCCTACATCAAGATGCTCGGCGCAAGCGGCTTGCGCAAGGTCACGGAGATCGCCATCCTCAACGCCAACTACATGTCGGCCCGTCTCCTGCCCGAACTCAAGACCCTCTACACCGGTGCCACCGGCCGCGTCGCCCACGAGTGCATCATCGACCTGCGGACCTTCAAGGCCACCTATGGCGTCGATGCCACTGACGTGGCGAAGCGTTTGATGGACTTCGGATTCCACGCCCCGACCCTCTCCTTCCCGGTACACGAGACCCTGATGATCGAGCCTACGGAAAGCGAACCGCTCAGCGAGCTGGACCGCTTCGTGGAAACCCTCAAGACCATCGTCTCAGAATGCGAAGACATCAAGGCCGGCAAGCTCGATGCCGAAGACAACCCGGTCCGCATGGCCCCGCACACCGAAGACGAAGTCTGCGCCGACACCTGGAGCCACCCGTACAGCCGCACCCAGGCCGCCTTCCCGCTGGAATGGATCCGCGCCAACAAGCTCTGGCCGGCTGTCAGCCGCGTCGACAACGGCTATGGCGACCGCAACCTGGTAACCACCGTCGAATAACTCAATAAAACCGTGTATATGAAAAAGTTGTTCTTTATCCTGGTAGCCGTCATCGGCCTGACTACGGCCGCCTCCGCCCAGGAAAACACCTTCGGCCTCCGTGCCGGCTTCGGCGCGGCCTTCAGCCCGGAATTGTCGTACCAGCGTTTTATCGGCGACATCAACCGGCTGGAATTGGACCTGGGTATGCGCTTCCGTCGCAACATCACCCGTAACACCGGCGACGAGGCGACGAAAATCCTCTACCCCGGCGGTCCCACGCTTACCGCCATCTACCAGTGGCACTGGTTCCTGGCCGGCGGATTCGGCGTCTACGGCGGCCCCGGCGTCCAGCTCTCCATTCCTGCCTGGCACCACTTCGGACTGGGCCTTGGCGGCCAGCTGGGTTTCGACTATCAGTTCGACGCTCCTTTCCAGATTGCCCTTGACTTCCGCCCGATCTACAACGTGATCGGCCAGTTCAAAGGCGTCAAGGAAGACGGCAAGGTCCGCATCGCCGGCGGCTTCGACCCCAGCGTCGGCGTGAGCCTGCGCTACGCATTCTGAAGCAAGGAAAGTCATCCTGCCTGTTCGACAAACAGCCATCCTGTAGGAATGGCTGTTTGTTTATTATACACTTATATTTGTCTATTTCGGAAAAATGGTGTAACTTGCGCGGTTAAATGAAGTTAAACTTCATATTATGTGTTTTCGGGGGCAGATCACAGATGTGACTCCGACGGCGGAGCCGTAGCAAAAACACTCCGCTTATACACATAATATTAATTAAGACAACTAACAAAACACACATCTATGAAGAAGATTACTTCAATCCTTTTCGCCCTCTTCTTCGGGGTTGCGACATTGTCCGCGCAGAACGCCTTCGTGGGTGGTCACAGGGCTTGGACTTTCGCACTTCAGGGAGGACCGCTGTACTCTATCAATGAAAATGGCTTCTCTTACCGGGACAATGGGTATGGTTCCAAACTTTTCTCCTGGCAAGGAGCTGCTGCCGTCGGTTACGAATTCACCAACGCACTGGGTGGACGTATTTGGGTCGGCTATGGCAGCAACCGCGGTGCGGCCAATACCATGGACACTGCCGAGCACGGTTTCTATCCGTATAACTTCAAGAGTGTCAACGGATTTTTCGACGTTACCTTTGACTTGAACGGAAACTTCGCCGTCGAGCAGACTTTCCGGCCCATTTTCTACCTGGGTGTCGGTGTCGGCCATACTTTCAAGTTTACCAAGCCTGAAGAGTATGGTACAAAACCCAACAGCACCTGGGAGCCGGGCAATCCTTTCCACCCTTGGCAGGACATTCAGCAGAAGAACACGACCTTTGGATTCCGTGGAGGTTTTATCGCCGAATTTGACATTGTGCCTTCCTTCGGCTTCTTTGCCGACATCTGCGGCGAGGCTTATAACGACCAATACAACGGCCTGCAGCCTACAAAACAAGACCAGACTCAATTTAAGGGCTATGCCGGCTTCCCGCTGGACCTCCGCCTGTCGCTTTCGATCGGCATCATCTACCGTTTCAATTACTAAACTTATCCGATCATGAAGAACACCAAGTTTTTTATCGTCCTGCTGGCTGTACTCTGCTGCATTACCGCCTTTGGACAGGAGAAAAAATATGACAATAAATGGTTCGGGGGCGCCGGCGGCGGAATGAATTTCGGCACCGACGGCTTCAACCACAGTATCCGCGAAATATCGCACCTGGGTGCCGGCACAGCCATCGATGCATGGGTCGGAAAGCGCCTCAACGACCAGTTCGGACTGGCGGTCGGCTATCAGGGCTTGAATATTTCCAAGCGCTATGTTGAATACGGCCAATTCCCTTTCAACTACATCCACGCAGATGCAATGTTCATGGGCAGCCGCTATTTCATGCCCTATCTCCACGCCGGCTATATTAAAATTGACAAAGGAACCCCGGCAGGTGGTGTCGGTGTAAAAGTGCCCATTCCCGTCAGCGAAACAGTCAGCATTGTACCTGATGTAAAAGTAACGGCATACGGAGACCGTGCCTACTTGGGCAGCAAGGGCCTGGCAGCTAACGTAAGTGCAACACTTGGTATTGCAATCAATCTAGCACGTCCTCACAAGAAGAAAGTCGTTGAACCGATATATATCGCACCGGAACCGCAGCCGGCACCCGAACCGGAGCCGGTTATCGTACCTGAACCGGAACCGCAGCCGGCACCCGAACCGGACACCCTTGTCCAGATTTCCGAGGAATTCACTGCGAAGATTGCCGGTATTACCCTCTTCGACTTCGACAAGTTCAACATCAGGCCTGAAGCATTCCCTGTACTCGACGAGATTGCACAGTGGCTGATCGACAACCCGGAGCGCTCCGCGCTGATCGAGGGTTACACAGACGACCGCGGCACGGATGCCTACAACATGGTCCTCTCGCAACGTCGCGCCGACTCCGTACTCAATTACCTGGTTGGCAAGGGCGTCGCGAAGGAACGCCTGGAGGCAGTCGGACACGGCAAGGGTAAGTTCACCGAAGGTGACACCCTGTCCGAGGTGCGCCAGCAGAACCGCCGTGTGGTCATCACACTGAAATAAATGTGAGCAAACGCGCACTAATTACAGGAATTACCGGACAGGATGGCAGCTTCCTGTCCGAATTCCTTTTAGAAAAAGGGTATGAGGTTCACGGAATCATCCGCCGCAGTTCGGTGGATTTCCGGGAAAGGATCGCTCATTTGGAAGGTCGCCCAGGGTTCCATCTGCACTTTGCAGACCTGGGCGATTCCATGAGCATTGTCAAGGTTGTAGGACAGGTCAGGCCTGACGAAATATACAACCTGGCGGCCCAAAGTCATGTTCAGGTAAGTTTCGATGCACCGGAGTTTACCGCCGATGTTGACGCGGTGGGTGTGCTCAGAGTCCTTGAAGCCGTTCGTGCCTGTCATCTGGAGAACAGTTGCCGTATCTATCAGGCATCCACATCCGAACTCTACGGAAAAGTTGAGTCCATTCCGCAGAATGAAGAAACCCCCTTCCATCCATACAGCCCTTACGCCGTAGCCAAACTCTACGGATATTGGATTGTCAAAGAGTACCGGGAAGCTTACGGGATGTTCTGTTGCAGCGGCATCTTGTTCAACCATGAAAGCGAGCGTCGAGGCGAGACCTTTGTCACACGGAAGATTACGCTCGCGGCCGCCCGAATCGCACAGGGACTTCAGGAAAAACTTCTGCTTGGTAATTTATCCAGCAAACGGGACTGGGGCTATGCACGTGACTACGTGGAATGTATGTGGCTGATGCTGCAACAGGAGCAACCAGATGACTACGTGATTGCAACGGGTGTCCAGCATACCGTGCGGGAATTTGCCACCCTGGCTTTCCAATATGCCGGCATTGAGTTGCGTTGGGAAGGTGAGGGTGCTGATGAGAAAGGTATCGACGTCCGGACTGGACGTGTAGTTGTGGCAGTCAGCCCCGATTTCTATCGCCCTACCGATGTCGTCAATTTGCTGGGTGACCCTTCGAAAGCCCGGCAGAAACTGGGATGGAACCCCTCCAAGACGAGTTTTGAAGAGTTGGTGCGCCTGATGGTCGATTCTGACATGGCCAAGGTCGCAGGTGAAGGTGCTGCCGCCAAAGTCCGCACCAATCTCGCCGAATACCTTGAAAAAGGCATCGTAAAATGATGCAGAAAGACAGTAAGATTTACGTCGCAGGCCATCGCGGGATGGTAGGTTCAGCTATTGTACGGGAACTGCAACGACAGGGCTACACGAATCTTGTGCTGCGAACGCACAAGGATCTCGATCTGTGCCGCCAGACCGAAGTTGAAGCCTTCTTTGCTACGGAAAAACCCGAATACGTATTCCTAGCCGCAGCCAAAGTGGGGGGCATCGTGGCAAACCAGAACGCACTCGCCGACTTCATGTACGACAACATGGTTCTCGAGATGAACGTCATCCATGCCGCCTGGCAGAACGGCTGCAAGAAGCTGGAATTCCTTGGCTCCTCCTGCATCTACCCGCGCTTGGCACAGCAGCCGATGAAAGAGAGCTGCCTCCTGACCGGTGAGTTGGAGAAGACCAATGAAGCGTACGCGCTGGCCAAGATCTCTGGCTTGAAGTATTGTGAATACCTCAACCGCCAATACGGCACCGACTATATCAGTGTGATGCCGACCAACCTCTACGGACCCAACGACAACTACCATCCCGAGCATAGCCACGTGCTTCCGGCTTTGATCAGACGCTTCCATGAAGCAAAGGTCTCGGGCGCAGCAAGCGTAACCTGCTGGGGAGATGGTTCACCCCTGCGTGAGTTCCTCTATGTCGATGACCTGGCCAATCTCTGTGTTTTCCTGATGAATCACTATTCCGGAAACGAGACCGTCAACGCCGGAACAGGCAAAGAACTGACAATCAAGGAACTTACAGAGTTGGTCGCCAAGGTTGTCGGCTATACTGGCGCCATACAATGGGACACTACCCGGCCAAACGGCACGCCGCGCAAACTCCTGGACGTTTCCAAAGCTACCGCTTTAGGCTGGACCTATAAAACCGAATTGGAAGACGGCATTCGCCTGGCTTACGAAGATTTTCGGACCAACCCGATGCGGGCGGAGAGATGAGCATCCTCAAGACTAAAGATGGAATCAGTTATTTGATTCCATTTATAATCATTACATCCTGCTTCGCACTATGGGGGTTTGCCAACGACATCACCAACCCGATGGTAAAATCGTTCAGCAAAATCTTCCGGATGAGCGTAACGCAAGGGTCTCTCATCCAAGTGGCATTCTACGGTGGTTATTTTGCCATGGCGCTCCCCGCCGCTTTATTCATAAAGCGTTTCAGCTATAAAACCGGCATCTTAATGGGACTCGGTCTCTACGCAGTCGGAGCGCTGCTGTTCCTGCCAGCTGCATCTACTGGTTCCTACTGGCCCTTTCTCATTGCATACTTCATCTTAACCTGCGGATTATCGTTTCTTGAGACAAGTGCCAATCCGTTTATCCTGACCATGGGAGAGCCGGATAGTGCAACACGCAGACTCAATCTGGCGCAGTCATTCAACCCTATCGGCTCACTCTGCGGAATGTTCGTGGCCATGAATTATATCCAAGCCCGGATGAATCCAATGACGACAATGGAAAGAGCGAAGTTGGACGATGTATCTTTTGAAGCATTGAAGGCGGCCGACCTGAACGTGCTGGTAAAACCGTATGTGGCCATTGGAATCGTTCTGGTGGCCATTTTTCTATTGGTCCTGATTATAAGGATACCTAAGCAGCATATTTCCACGGAAGGATTATCTCGCGCTTTCCTGCCTAGCGTCAGGCGTTTGGCGACAAACAAATCCTACCGATGGGGCATACTTGCCCAGTTTTTCTACGTGGGTGCGCAGATTACCTGCTGGACTTTCATCATCCAATATGGCACCCATGTCCTGATGGGGGAAGGAATGGAAGAACAAGCCGCAGAGATTTTTTCACAAAGGCTCAATATCGCGGCCATGATTCTTTTCTGCTCCTCCCGCTTCATCTGCACAGCGTTGATGAAACGCTTTAAACCGGCATCAATGCTCGTCGTTTTTGCCATTACCGCTATCGCCCTTCTTCTGCTTGTCATTTTGGTCGGAGGACGGATAGGGCTGTTCAGCCTCGTCGCCGTATCTGCTTGTATGTCGCTGATGTTTCCGACCATCTACGGACTGGCGCTGAAAGATGTGGGGCCAGATGCAGAAATCGGATCCGCCGGTCTGATCATGGCCATCCTCGGAGGATCACTGCTTCCTCCTTTGCAGGCATTGATTATGGATGCCGGACAGATTGAGTTCTCTTTCATCGTTCCGCTGATTTGTTTTTCAGTTGTCATGCTGTATGGCCTGCAACAAAAAAGTCTTCGTCTCCGGCTGCTTTGACCTGCTTCACAGCGGGCATGTAGAGTTCTTTCGCCAGGCATCACAATTTGGCGATCTCTACGTCGGGATTGGGAGCGACACTACTATCCTGGGCTATAAGCACCACAAAACAGTATTCAGCGAACAGGAACGTCTATTCATGGTAAAGAGCATCCGCTATGTGACGGATGCCTATATCAACGCAGGCAATGGAGTTATGGACTTCATTCCAACAGTTGATACATTGAAACCGGATATTCTGGTTGTCAATGAAGATGGGAGCAGTCCAGAAAAAAAACAGTTCTGCGCCGAAAGGGGCATCGAATACATCGTGCTGCAAAGAGTACCGCAAGCCGGATTGGATGCACGCTCAAGCACAGACTTGAAAAAGTCCGACTCCCAAATACCTACGCGCCTGGATCTGGCAGGAACTTGGATCGATCAGCCATACGTATCATGTCTTGCACCAGGATGGGCGATAACGATCTCCCTTGAGCCTACTTTTGAAATCAGGGAGCGCTGCGGGCTGTCCACTTCTACGCGCAACGTCATTCGGAAAATCTGGCCCTATCATCTGCCCATCAATATGGACCCCGAGATGCTTGCCCGGCTGGTGTTCTGCTTTGAAAACCACCCTGAAAGGCCGGGCGGTCATATCAGCGGAGCGCAAGATGCGATTGGCATTTGCGTTCCGGGCCTGTGCCGGCACTATTATAACAATCACTTTTGGCCCGAAAAGATTGAAATATGTCAGGATGAGATTATCCTCTCCTGGCTGGAACAACATCTTTGTATGATTCCCATGTTCCCGCGAAGAGAAGGTTGTTCCGTTGTGAAGAACCCGCATCTCACGAAGGAAAATGTACTGGCGTTGACACACGCAGCTGATGCCTGCTGGGATGCCATCCTAGCCCGGAATCTTACCGATTTTGCGCGTGCCTACAGAGCTTCATTCGAAGCGCAGGTCAAATTGTTCCCAGGAATGATTACCCCCTCCTTCTACGGGCCCGTCGAAGACGACGGGTTCCTCCCGACCGTACAAGCTTATATCGACAAGTATGCCGCACTGCCTGGCGTCTTGGCCTGGAAAATGCCCGGGGCAGGCGGTGGTGGTTATCTTGCTCTTGTCTGCTCAGGGCCGGATGCCTTTCCGGAAGGCGCTATTCCCTTGACAATCCGTAGACCCGGTTTTTGATGAAACGCTACTGCCAAACGCTTGAGCTCAGGGATGACCCAGCAATGATAGATCAATATGTCAAGGCCCACGCCCATGTCTGGCCAGAGATTCAGAAAGGTATCCGGGAGGTTGGGATTCTCGATATGCAGATATACCGCTCGGGACGCAAGTTGTTCATGATCATGGACACCGTGGATGACTTTGATTTCGTAAAAGACAACGCACGGCTTGCCGAACTGCCGCGTCAGGCAGAGTGGGAGGCTTATGTGGCGCAGTTTCAAGGTTGTAACCCTAGTGCACCTTCTACTCAGAAGTGGGTGCTGATGGAGAAAGTGTTTCAGTTGGCATGAACCGGATCGCTGTCCTGATGACCTGCTTTAACCGCAAGAACAAGACATTGCGATGCCTGAGCGCTTTGCAGGAAAGTTGGGAAAAGGCCGGACGCTGTCTTTCCGTTTCCATTTTCCTGACCGATGACGGATGCACAGACGGGACCGCCGAAGCCATCAGGCAACAGCATTTTGCTCTTCCGATCCAGATTCTTCCAGGTACAGGCAGTCTGTATTGGAATGGTGGCATGATCAATTCCTGGAAAGCAGCCATCGCTAAAGGAGATTTCGATGGCTACTTATGGCTCAACGACGACACCTTTGCCTTACCCGACTTTTGGGAAGACCTTGTCGCAGCTGACGAAGAATGCCTGAAGGTCTATGGAAAACACGGTATCTATGTTGGATCGACCAAAGACCAGGAAACGGGCACCTTCACATATGGCGGTTTTAACTATGTGAGTCAAATCTCACTGCTTGACCAGTTTATCATTCCCGACAATAAAACCTTGCAGCCATGCCAGGCAGCACACGGTAACATCACCTATGTCTCGCAAGAAGTTGTTGAAAAGATGGGGATATTCTGCAATAAATACTGGCATGGCGGCAGTGACCACGATTATACGTACCGCGCCCACAAGGCCGGTTTTCCTGTTCTGGTTCTTCCCCGTTTTGCAGCCGTTTGCCAGAATGACCACTTAGGAGCTCAAGGTAAAAAATCTCCCTACAACCGGAAGAATCGTTTTCATAACATCTTGCTGTTCAATCGGCGCTGTTTTCCTTGGCGCGTCCCTTTCGTCCTTGTTTCCGAATCATTGAAAATCGCTTTCCCACGTTTGGGGTTCGGCCTGTACAGAGCCCTGCGCAAACATCATTCAGCTTGAAGCATGCTTATAATATCCGGAATCACACGTTGGTATAAGCGTTGGACACTGTTCCTTCACAACAAGTTACGCTGGCATGGACTTGTCCGTTTCAACGCATCCGTCAAGATAGCCAAAGGATCCGAATTCGAAGGCGCCGACAGCATTGGCGACGGCAGTTCTTTTTCCGGGCGAATGGGATATGGGTCTTACCTCTGTGAAGGCTGCCATATTGTAGGTAATATCGGTCGTTTTACATCCATCGCTGCGGAGGTACGTTCGGCACAAGGCATCCATCCTACAGATGCACCCTTTGCCACAACTTCGCCGATGTTCTACTCCTTACGCAAACAAACCATGACCACCTTCGCCACGGAACAACGATTTGAGGAACTTCGCTCCCCCGTGAAGATCGGTAACGACTGTTGGATTGGAGCGCGCGCGTTCCTGACGGGCGGTATTACAATAGGAGACGGCGCTGTCGTCCTTGCCGGAGCAGTAGTCACGAAAGATGTACCACCCTATGCCGTTGTTGGCGGCGTTCCGGCCAAAGTACTCAGGTACCGATACGACGAAGAAACTATTGCCTCCCTCATACGGATTCAGTGGTGGAATAAATCCCTCGACTGGCTCCGCACCAACAGTCATTTACTCTGCAACGTTGAAGAGTTAAAAAAGGAACTGGGTGAATCTTAGTGTCATTACCATCAACCGCAACAACGCGAACGGTCTGCAAAAAACCATCGAGAGCGTTGCGTGCCAGACTATCAGGCCTTTCGAATTCATCGTCATCGACGGTGCATCAACTGATAGCAGTGTCGAAATCATCCGCAGCCATACAGCAGATATAGACCACTGGATAAGCGAGCCCGACAAAGGCATCTACAACGCCATGAACAAAGGGGTCTCCCTTGCCCACGGAGAGTGGTGCCTCTTCCTCAACGGAGGAGATTCATTCTGCAACTCTTCAGTGGTCGATGAACTCATCCACAGCGGCGCCGACGCCGATATCATCTGCGGAAATGCCCTCATCCAGGAAAACCCGCCCAGACGGAAGACCCCACCTCAAGAGATTAGCCTCAGTTTTCTTTTCAGCGGTTCACTTTGCCATCAGAGCGTCCTGATACGCACATCCCTGCTGCAGAAGTATCGCTATGATGAAAGTCTGAAGATTGTTTCTGACCGAAAGTTCTTCCTACAGACCCTGATCCTGGAGAATTGCAGCTACCAGACCGTCAACATAGACATCGCCAACTACGATATCACTGGCTATAGTGCCAAAAATCGTTTCGCCTCTGAGCAAGAATACACCAAAGTGCTGGAAGAACTTATCCCCAGCCGCATCCGGCAGGATTATGGCCGTCAACAGTTCGGCGCTTTGTATGGGGATTCATCCTATGAAAAACTCTTTGCCGAAATAGGTCGCCGTCGCTGGCGCAAACCTGTTTACCGATTGGTACGTTGCCTGCTCCGCATCCTCTCTCCATTTGTCAAAAGCGCCCGATTCGTGCAGGAATTAGACTCATGAACACTGCAAAAAGAGTCAGTTGGGAAACCCTTGTCCCCGTTGTATTGATCCTACTGTTTACCGGAAGTATTGTTTGGATTAACTTCCACAGTGCTTTCTGGTACGATATGGACATGGCCCTCAACTCCTATCTGGGCGGTTTGATGTGGAAGGAAAAGACATTTTTCCCCGAAAACTGGATATTCGGTAATTCCTTTTTCATCGTAGAATCCTCGAACCTGGCTGCACTGTTCTATGGACTGACACATCAAACAACCGTGGCCATGTCTCTGGCCTCTTCTCTTTGGGTTTTCATCATAGTAGGCACTTTTATCTGGTGCCTCAAACCATTTGTCTCTAAAAAAGGCCTGATTATAGGGATCCTGTGTCTGATTGGCGGCATTATTTTCGGAACAAGTGCCGCTTCCTACACAAAAGGGCTGCAAGTTCTATATACCATGGCATCTTATTATGCCTGCTATCTGGAAGTCCTGTTGTTGACACTGGGATGTTGGCTACGCTTATACAGCGGCAAGCCGCTACACTGTGCATTATGGGCCTTGGCCATTCTCTTGAATTTTGCTGTCGGCATGCATTCCCTGCGAGAGATGCTGATTCTGGGAATCCCGCTCCTGGCTCTTTCAGGATTGATGCTGCATTTCCGGAAGGACCGCAAATCCTGTATTCGCAAGGCCAGTTTATTGGCTTTGCTTGTTTTATCGGCCGAAGCTTTAGGCTATCTACTCATCAAACAGTTCCACATTCCCGCCAGTCCCAACATCGGTAGTATCCAGACAGAATGGAGCATAGACCTGTTGACCGCCAACTTCTTGAATTCCACGAAGAATCTTCTCAGAATCTCCGGGCTCGCCTTTATCAAGGACGGATTGGATGTCCTCCCTCTGTTCTTATGCGCGCTATGCGTTGCCATTACCGTCATCAAATCCCTGATCCAAATCTTGCGGAAAAAAGATGCAGCACCTTTATCCGTAACCATCATATTTGTCTGGGTAAGTCTTCTGGCCGTTTTCGGTACTGGCACTTTCTTTTTCAAGACCCGGGATATCTATTTCTTTCTTTATTGGTTGCTGGCGACGCTTTCCTGCGCATACCTGATTACGAACAGTCAGTCCAAGCAGCAGGTCCTGCTGACAGGAGCCATCTGCCTGATTGCCGCCGTGAATTATGGTTACAATTTCGTCCCCGACTTCATTGACCACCATCGCTATGCACCGCGAATGGCCGAAGTAACCCAGAAGCTGATCGATGAGGGCTACACTACGCTCTACGGTGACGATTGCGCCGTCTTTGCCGCAGCCTCCCGAGATCAGATTGTTGCCACGCCCATCCGTCTGAATCTAGATGGCACTTCTGATACGCCCTTGATGGTTATCTTTCCTTACAACAAGGATATCTCCCTCTATGATGAAGAACATGCCCGTCAAGCTATTGTTTGTCTTTCGAACTACTATCTGGATGAATTGGACGAATCGTCCTTGCGTGCCCGAATGGCCAGCATGAAGGCCCTGGAAGAATTCCACTGGCGCAACCGTGATATGAGACTATATTCACCCCAGAATACGGAGCCCTTGTTTCTAACGACTGATTAGGCTTATGAAAACGAACATTCTGCTGCTCGGCGGCTTTGGATTTCTGGGGACGAATTTGATCAAATACATCGAATCCCATTGTCCGGAAAAGTATTCGGTCATTGTGATGGATCGGTTTTCAAGCCATCCTGCTGGAATTTCCTTTACTATCGTTGATAAAATTTATGACGGGGATTTCGCGGATCGACATCTCATCGACCGTATCTTCGACGAGAATGATATCAATCTGGTCATCCACTCACTGAGCTCAACAACTCCTTCTTCGGCCAGCAGCAATGACTTTGACATGCGTCAGAACGTTTTGCCTACAATGCAGCTGTTGGATGTGATGTACCGCCACAATGTCAAAAGTATCGTATTCTTGTCTTCGGGAGGTGCAGTCTACGGTGACCTGCCCTGCAGCGATAAAGGGCATAATGAGACGGACGCCCTTTATCCCAAGAGTTCCTATGGTCTTTCCAAGGCGGCCATTGAAAAGTTTTTATTCCAGTATTCTGAATTGTTTGGATTCAACGTGCTGATTCTCCGACCTTCCAATCCCTATGGACCGTACCACTATTCCAAAAAGCAGGGTATCATCAATATTGCCATAGAAAAAGCACTGTGTCACGAAACATTTGAAGTCTGGGGCACTGGCGAAGGGAAAAAAGACTATTTGTATGTTGACGATCTTTCGGCTGTCATCGTTCACCTCATTGAAAAAGGTCTGGGGCCTTTCGAGATTGTAAATGTCGGTAGTGGTGAGTTGCTCTCCGTCAATGACATCCTTGCTGCTGTCAAGGAAGTTGCCAGCCATTCCTTCAACTGGCTCTACAAAGATGCCCGCAATACTGATGTCCAATCTTTCAAGCTCAATCTTACCCGGCTGGTTTCTCTGCTACCTGAGTATCAGCCCATCCCGTTTGTCGATGGACTCAATAGAACATTAGCTTGGTATCATCAAGAATGAACGGGAAATTAGCAGGTTTTGAATTCCTTCGCTTTTATTTTATGATATGGATCTGCTTGATCCATATTTGGACCCCATTCTCCATTTCTCATGGATCCATTGGTGTTGACTTCTTTTTCATGTCCGCTGGTTTTTTCCTGTTTCAGCATTTCGAGAAGGATCCGATAGCTGTATATCCTTATGCAAAGAAGCGATTCCACCGCTTATATCCAATTTATATTATTGGTATCCTCCTAGGATATGGCCTTTTAATCTTTGATCTGCTGAAGGACGGCGAAGCCGTTTCGCCCACTATGATGGCTGAGAGTTTTCTTACGGACAGCATGATGATTCAAGGTCTGGGCTGGTTTTCCCACCCTTATTCTGGCAATGCCGTATCCTGGTTCGTCAGCGTCCTATTCATTGCTAGTATTTTGCTGTACGCTGCACTTCGATACAATCAGCGACTGACGGTCAATCTCTTGATTCCTATATTCTGCATCGTCTATTATGCAGCACACGGTACTCTGGCTGAAACGACGACTCTGGGAAGGGGATTAGCGGGCTTATCCTTGGGCGTTCTCCTAGCCAAGATTTCGCCTGATTTGAGAGAGAGCACCATCAGAACTAAAAACGCATTGAATATCCTGTCCGTTTTGGCGTTTGTCCTGTTATCCCTGTACATCGTATGGATAGAGGAGTGCTTCGATTCATTCGCCATTGTTTTCTTCGTTCCTTTGATTGCAGCATGCTCTATTCAGGGTTCCTTGCTCAACCGCCTGTTCAATCATCGTATTTGGCTCTTTCTCGGAGGGATTACGTATGAGATGCTAATGCTGCAGATTCCCTGTCGTTTTCTCATCAACTATGGATACGACCACTTCCCTTTTCATCGAACGCTCTGGATCGTGGCTTATCTGCTGTTGACAATCCTCTCAGCGTGGCTTCTGAAAACAGTCTTGCGCAGTATCACCAGACAAGCAGTCCAATGACCAGCGAAAGCCGGACATACAAGAGTTTAAGAAACAGTACAGCGGCATTAATCTTCTACGCTGCCAACCTGCTGATTTCGTTTATTTCCCGCAGGGTATTCATCGACCGTCTGGGCACGGAGGTACTTGGGCTCAATACTACGGCTTCCAGTTTGCTCCAGTTCCTGAACTTGGCGGAACTCGGTATCGGAACAGCCATCGGCGTGACACTTTACAAGCCGCTGGCTGAAAAGAATCAACAAGCCATCAATGAGATTGTGTCATTGCAAGGCTGGTTTTACCGAAAAGTCGCCTGGGTCATCATTGCTGCCGCCTGTGTCCTGATGCTCTTCTTTCCCAAGATCTTCGAAGGCACTCCTTTGCCGTTATGGTACGCCTATGGCTCATTCGGTGTAATGCTGTTTGGGGCGCTCATCGGATACTTTGTCAACTACAAACAAATTGTCCTTTCTGCCAACCAGCAACAATATCAGATTACACGTACCTACTCATCCATGTTGTTGGTCAAAGTGGTCTTCCAGATGGTGGCAGTCAGTGTGTTCAAGCATGGTTTCCTGTGGTGGCTGATTCTGGAATTTGTCTTTGCCATCCTCAGCAGCGGTTTCTTGAACTGGCAGATTCGAAAATCCTGTCCAGAACTGGACACGCACACGAAAGACGGCCCGTCGCTTCGCAAGAAGTACCCGGATGTTCTGACCAAGATCAAGCAGCTGTTCATCCACAAGATATCGACTTTTGCCCTCACTCAGACCAGCCCGTTGATTATTTATGCTTATGCGTCCCTGACTATGGTCACCGAGTATACGAATTATGTATTGATTACAACCAGCTTGTTATCCCTTTTCAATGCCATTTTCAACGGTATGAATGCAGGGGTCGGCAATTTGGTTGCAGAAGGTGACAAGAACCGCATCGGACGTGTTTTCAATGAATTATTCTCCATACGTTTTCTGATGATTGCAACGGTAGCTTACTGCTACTTTAAACTCGCAACCCCGTTTGTCTCCCTTTGGTTGGGATCTGAACATATTCTGCCCTGGGACGTAATTCTGATGGTTACTTTGCTTTTCTTTATCAGGGGGACTCGGGAAGTGGTGGACTCATTCATCAATGCTTATGGTCTGTTTTTTGACATCTGGGCACCAGCAGCCGAAGCTATCATCAATGTCGGTCTATCCATCCTGTTCGGTTATTTCTGGGGACTGACTGGTATTTTAGGAGGTGTACTGGTAAGTCAGCTCCTCATCATTTTCATTTGGAAACCCATCTTGCTCCATCGATACGGATTCAAACAGTCGATTGCCGGATACGTCTTGCTTTATGCAAAGCATCTTGCCGCATTTGCGCTCTCCATTCTGATTGTCAATGGCATTTCCAACCTTATTCCCATCGACCCGGCAGGCGGATTCGGGCATTTTATCCTCATGGGTACTATTTTGACGCTCTTGTTTTTCCTGATTCAAGGCGGCTTTCAATATGCTACGGAGCAGGGAACCCGGGACTTTGCCGACCGAATGATGAATCAGGTTATTCGCCGACGTGCATGATTGCTTTCTCTATCATCATTCCGCTTTACAATAAAGAGTGTACGATTCGGCAAACCCTCGAGTCTGTACTTCAGCAAAACCACCCCCATTTCGAAATTATCGTGGTCGATGATGGCTCCACAGACAAAAGCTTACAGATAACCCAGGAGTTGACCGACGAAAGAATCCACATATTCACCAAAAAGAACGGAGGGCCCGGTTCTGCCAGAAATTTTGGATTACTAAAGGCGTCTTTCGACTGGGTCATCTGGCTCGATGCAGATGACAGGATGCTGCCCGGTGCGCTGGAAGTTTTTGCAAAATGCATTGATGAACATCAAAATGCTGACATGGTGGTTGGCAACTTTCTTTTGAACGACAAAGGGAACACCCGTCCATATCAAGTTCACTATCCGGAAGGCTTTATTCACAATGCCTTTAAGGATTGGTTCTTAAAAGAGCTGATGCCTTGTGCTGGTACATATACTTGCCGAAAGGATATCCTGTCCCGACACCCTTATCATGAGAATCTGCGAAGATCCGAAGACGCTGAAGTGTTGTTTAATCTCTTTCGAGAAGCTCATATTTTCCGCGTTTCTATGGCCGTCATGTGCTATTACCGGGATTTCTCGCTGGAAAGTCGCAATAAAGTATCTCTGACCCAAGATTTCCAAGGTCATCTCAACTTCAGCCCCAAGAAATCCCTTTGGGAGCGGATATGTCTGTATGAGCTCTACATTGAGGCCAGGAATAACTATCCTGAAGAAATCGATTCTTTTTATCCGGAGATGGGCCGACTTTTTTTCCTGCGATTCGCCTACTATTGTGCATTCTGTTATCGAGCATTCCACAGAAAAATCAAACGATGACCAAACAAAGAGCCTTTTACGAATATCCGTTCCTCAAGGAGCTCTGGCATAAGAGTGCCTGCAAGTTGAACGCCTTTTATCTTAGGACGTTCGGTGACCGGCATCCATACTCCCGGCCTAAAGCCTCACCCCAAGAAGCCTCAGACAAGATTTACCGATTACTTATGGCGGATAATCCCTGTATGATTGCCCGATTCGGTGGTGGAGAACTCTATTGCATCGCTAATTACCTGGGAGTTCGACAAGGACCCGGAAGTCTTTTTAAGTTCATCCGTACTGATGCAGAGCCTTGGTGGTGGATGGAAAAGCGGATGACAGCTATGCGAGATTTGAGTGGGTTCTTCCCACTTACTGAAGAGGCTATTGTACGTTTCTGTGAAATGTCAATCAGAGACGCAGAGGAAATAGACCTATTGGGCAGTTGGATGGAAAAAGAGTGGCTGGTAGAAGATTTGATCGCAGGAAAGGAAAAAGTCTTTCTCCCATATTTGGAACCCTATTATGCCGACAGACCCTGGACACGGGCATTGGCCGGGAAGAAAGTGGTGGTGGTTAATTTTCTGGCCGATTTGATGGAGCAACAATTCCGGGAGAATCGCACCAAATTATTCAAGAATCCCGATATCTTACCCGAATTCGAGCTCCGGGGAGTCAAATCCGTACTTACTTATGCCGGCGACGATAACGGTTTCCCGACCTGGTTTGATGCCCTATCCTGGATGGAACAGGAGATTGACAAAGAAGACTACGACATCTGCATTATCGGTTGTGGTGCCTATGGATTCTCGCTGGCAGCCCACGTCAAACGCTCCGGGAAGAAGGCTGTCCATCTGGGCGGTGCTACACAACTCTTGTTTGGAATCAAGGGCAACCGCTGGGAAGACCCGCAATACGGCGTTAAAGAATGGGGCATCCCGGAGGGCTTTTATACAAATATGTTCAATGACTACTGGACAAAAGCAGGCGCTCAGAACAAGCCGGATAACGCCGACAAGATCGAAGGAGCCTGTTACTGGTAATTTTGACTGATCCTGATAAATCCACAACGGTTCTTGTTAACCCCAAAAAATCTGAGTTGATAGAATGGCTTAGATTCTTCTGTGTCGTTTGCGTCGTTTATCTCCACGCTGGCATTCCTTTTAACGAACTGGATCTGATTTCCTATCATAACGGCTTATACGATACAATACGCATCTTGATCTCACATGGTTTTTGCAGAGTTGCCGTCCCTGTATTCTTCATCATATCCGGATACCTATTCTTTAGAGACCTAAGTAGCTGGAATACACCTGCCTGGACGCAAAAACTAAAACGGCGTATACGCTCTCTTCTGATTCCGTACTTTATATGGAATATCATTTCCATTCTGTTCACCTGTCTTTCTATCCGTTTTTATTCAATCCCCAGAGAGACTCGTCTACTTGATATCCGTGCTTTATGGGATACCGGAACTGGACTTCCACAGAATTATCCTTTGTGGTTTATCCGGAATTTGATAGTGCTGGACATTCTGGCTCCAATTGTTCATCTCTATATTAAACAAACCAGGTTGATTGGGATAGGTATTCTTTTTATTCTTTTCTTTTTCAATTGGTGGCCGCGCATACCGGGATTGGAAGCGGTGGGTTTCTTTTATTACGCATTCGGTGCCTATTTGAGTATCGCCGGAAAAGACCTCGCCGAGATTTGCAATAAATACCGCATATTCGCCATCAGCATTGCCATACCTCTCTTGGCTATAATGGTCTTGTCGTATGGAGACAACCCGTCTCTTTGGGAGCATACGCACCACGTTTTTTCTCTATTCGGCGCTATAGCCGTCATCGGGTGCGCTGCTCATTTAGAAGAAAAAGGTCGTATTCGATACAGTGATTTCCTTTCCAACAGCGCATTCTTCATCTATGCTGCACATGGAACGATTGCGCTTCCTCTCATACAATCACTGCTGCGAAGGATACTCCCGAGCATGCAGAGTTTTGCCCTGATTCTCAAGTATTTGACAGCGCCTTTGCTGACAATTCTGCTTTTACTTCTTTTTTACAAGCTCTTAATCCTGTTTTTCCCAAAAACAACAAGTTTATTAACAGGAGGACGAGCCGGCGACAAACATTCTATCGCTTTTCATACTGGTCACACCCTTCTTATATGAGTATTTTTGCACTTATCACTGCCGGCGGCACCGGTAACAGAATGGGACAAGACATCCCGAAACAGTTTATGACCGTAGATAATGTTCCGGTCATCATTTATACCTTGCAGGCCTTCCAAAGCCATCCGTCTATTGACGGAATATGTGTTCCATGCCTGGCAGGCTGGGAAGTCGTTCTTCAATCATATGCGAATCAGTACAACCTTACGAAGTTGAAATGGATTTGCAAGGGTGGTGATTCAAATCAGGAATCAATTTACAATGGATTGAGGACTTTGAAAGAGAATGGTGCTCTTGATGATGATATTGTGATGATACATGATGGAGTCCGGCCGCTCGTATCGGAAGAGATTATCTCCAATAACATAGAAACCTGCAAAAGATATCGTTATGCTGTAACGGGACTTGTTTGCAAAGAAGCCATCATGCGCCTAGGGGACAGCGTTGTACAAAAACTTGACATCCCCAGGGAGCAATTGATACGGACCCAGACACCGCACACCTACCACCTTGGAGACCTGCTGAAAGCACACGAACAAGCAGGGCAAAAAGGCATTGTCAATACAGTTGCTTCCTGTACGTTGATGGCCGAGCTCGGGGTAGATGACCAGCACTGGGTAGTCGGATCCGAGAAGAACGGCCTGAAGCTCACAAAACCGGAAGACGTTGAACTCTTCCTCGCATTGAAGAAATCCAATCATTTGCCCTGGATGAAATAATGACGCCTTACCAAGACGATATTCATCGCGCTGCACAAGCTTCACTACCCTGGTCCCGATTCAAGCATTGTAAAATCCTTATTGCTGGGGCTTCAGGACTGATAGGATCCTGCTTGACGGAAATCTTGCTTGAAAGCGCCAGCGTCAATGACCTTGATCTGCACATATATGCGATGGGACGTGACGAGCAAAAAACACGCGCACGCTTCGCTGAGTACAACTGTCTGCCCTATTTCCATATCCTCGAGCAAGATGTCACCCAGCCGCTGGAGAGCACCAACTGCTTCGACTATATCATTCATGCCGCAAGTAGCGCCAGTCCCCAACTCTACCAGAACAAACCGGTAGAAGTGATGAAAGCCAATTTCATCGGTGTCTCAAATTTGCTGGAATACGGGATTGCCCACAAGATGAAACGTTTCCTGTACCTTTCGTCCGGCGAAGTCTATGGGGATCAGCAGGCAGAAAAACTACACGAGACACTTTACGGAAATGTCGACATCCTGAATCCCCGGTCCTGCTATCCATCCTCAAAAAGAGCGGCCGAAACTTTGGCAATCTGTTATGCCCGTGAGTATGGCGCCGATATAGTCATCGCCCGTCCCTGCCATACCTTCGGCCCTTATTTTCAAGACTCTGACCAACGTGCTTACGCTCAGTTCATCCGAAACGCAGAAGCCGGGAAGGATATTATCCTGAAGAGCGATGGATCACACTATCGGTCTTGGTGTTATGTAGTGGATTGCGCTACAGCGTTGCTTACCATCCTGCTCAAAGGACATTCCGGTCAGGCCTACAACATCGCTGACAAGAACTGTGAAACCTCTATGCGCATTCTCGCCGAAACGATTGCGCGATTGGGCAATGTCTCCCTTCAGGTCGGTCAACCTGATGCTTCATCTGGTCAACGCGTTGTATTCGATACAACACTTTTGGAAGAATTGGGCTGGAAAACGGAAGGAACCCTCGCTGACAAGTTAACCCACACGCTCAGCACCCGCAAGATGAAAGCCGATGAGAAGGAGCATTGAGTTGGATGAGATGAAACACATCCAGTTGGAAATTCTGGATGATGTGGACCGCTTCTGTCGTAAAAAAGGGCTGCGGTATTCCTTATGCGGCGGAACGTTACTCGGAGCTGTCCGGCACAAAGGATATATCCCCTGGGACGATGACATCGACATCATGATGCCCAGAAGCGACTACGAACGCTTCATCCAGATGTATCAGTCCGAGCAGAACACCGTAATTGATTTGCGGAAAGATGCCACAACTGTTGAACTGTGCGTCAAAGTATCCAGAAATGGGACATCCATGACAGACAAATTGCTTGGCCGGACCTTATGGGGCATCAATATTGATATCTTCCCCGTAGATGGCATACCGGGCGATTACAAGAATATGATGGATGAAATCCTTCACCTCAGAAAACGCCTCGGACAAATTTGTCCATTCTATCGAGTCGTTCAAAGACACAAGATCCAATGGTTCTTGAAGTACTGCATCAAGCGTATCGTCTTCTTCTATCCGGGATCCATTATTTCATTGAAACAAAGGATTTATCGAATTTCGACTCGATATAATCTGCAGGAAACGCCTTTGGGTGCTGCCCTATTTGGCAGTTACGGAAAGAAAGAGGTAATCCCCAGTGAAACGTTCAAGCATTTCACCAATATCTCTTTTGAAGGAAAAGATTATCTGGCGATACAGGATTTCCACACGTATCTCCATGCGCTATACGGTGACTATATGAAACTGCCTCCTGAAAAAGACAGAGTAAGTCATCATCTTTATGAAGTGTATGCAGAATGAGGATTTCACATACTCAATCATAATCCCCCATTACAACACCCCGGATCTGCTGAGGCGTTGCTTGCAGTCTATTCCCAAACGACCTGACCTGCAAGTTATCGTTGTTGACGATCATAGTGATCCTATCTTTCTTCCTGCCCTACGCGATGTCCAAAATGAGTTCTCTTCCATTATTTTTATTTCTACTTCTAAAAATGGAGGAGGTGGATCTGCTCGAAACATAGGGTTACAGCAAGCAACTGGCAGATACCTGATCTTTGCGGATGCCGACGACTTTTTCCTCGATTGTTTCAATAGTATCCTGGACGAATATCAGGTAGAAGAAAGCGATATCGTTTTCTTCAATTCAGGATCGGTTGATTCCGACACGCTTCTCCTCGCCCATCGTAGTTTCCAGGTCAATCGAATCCACGAACTCTTTGACACACACCCCAAAAAAGCCGAACTGTGTTTTCGGTTTTTATTTGGAGAACCCTGGTGTAAACTGATTAAACGGAGTTTACTTACTGCACATCAGATACAATTTGACGAAACACCCATACACAACGATGCCCATTTTTCCTATTTGATCGGCTTTTACGCCCGCTCCATCAAAGTAGATCACCGTCCTCTGTATTGTGTTACACAACGCCCGAGCAGTGCCTCAAAAAGTACTTCCGACACGACACAACATCTCAGAATCGAAATCTTTGCCCCAAAAAACAGATTTCTTGCCGATCACGGTATCAAAGCGTTCGATGAAATAATGCTTTGGCCTTTCAAATATTATATTAAACAAAAGAATTGGAAGCAATTAAACTCCTGCTTCCAGCATATAAAACATTTTGGCTATTCAAGAATGGATATTCTCTTGTTGATGTCAATTAGAAAGATCTTCCATTTAAACAATACAAATTGGTGTAAAGTATGAAATACGATTGGCTCATCGTAGGCGCTGGTCTATATGGCTCTACCTTCGCTCATTTTGCAACGGGTCAGGGGAAGCGATGCCTGGTCATAGACAAGCGCCCGCAGCTGGGTGGAAATCTATACTGCAAGGACGTAGAAGGCATCCATGTCCACCAATATGGCGCACATATTTTCCACACCTCCAACAAAAAAGTCTGGGACTTCGTAAACTCCATTGTGCCTTTTAACCGGTACACCAATTCTCCTGTTGCCTATTTCCGGGGTGAATTATACAATCTTCCCTTCAACATGAATACATTCCACCAGATGTGGGGTATTATTACACCAGACGAAGCAGCGGCAAAGATTCAGGAGCAGCGGGTGGAGGCAGTATCCGCACTCCGGAAGGCCGGTGTTTCAGAACCCCGGAATCTGGAAGAACAGGCGCTCTTGCTGGTCGGAAGGGATATCTATGAAAAACTCATCAAAGGATATACACAGAAACAATGGGGCCGTCCCTGCACGGAGCTGCCAGCCTTCATCATCCGTCGGTTGCCTGTCCGTCTCACCTATGACAACAATTATTTCAACGATGCCTACCAAGGCATCCCAATTGGCGGATACAACAAGCTGATAGAAGGATTGCTGAAAGGTTCTGACACAGTGACAGGCGCGGATTTCTTTGCGGACCGCACCCATTGGGAGAATCTTGCCGACCGGATTGTTTTTACCGGTAAAATCGACGAGTATTTCGGATACTGTTTTGGGAAATTAAACTACAGGACCGTCCGTTTTGAGCATGAAATCTTAAATATGAGCAACTTCCAGGGCAATGCGGTCATCAATTATACCGATGCGGATATTCCCTATACCCGGATTATCGAACACAAGCACTTCGAGATGTTCGGAAATGCGGTCTATGAATGTCCGAAAACTGTCATCAGCCGGGAATACAGTATGGAATGGGAAGAAGGTATGGAGCCTTACTACCCTATTAATGACCAGACCAATAATGACCTTTATCTTCAATACAAAGCTTTGGCAGCCCAGGAAGCGGATGTGCTGTTCGGAGGGCGGTTGGCGGAATACAAATATTACGACATGGCTCCGGTCATCGAACAAGTCATGAACCTTTTTCAATATGGAAAATAAATTAATTACTGTCGTAGTCCCCGTTTATAAGGTCGAGCCTTATATCAACAAATGTCTGGATTCACTGATTCTTCCTGACGAATGGTTGGGGAAAATGGAAGTCATTGCCGTCAACGACGGTACACCAGACCGATCAGCAGAAATGGCCCGTGAATACGAAAAACGCTACCCTTCTGTATTCAGGGTCATCGACAAGGATAATGGCGGACACGGTTCCGCCTGGAACCGAGGTTTGAAAGAAGCGTCGGGAAAGTACATCCGTTTTTTGGACAGTGACGACTGGTTCACGACTTCCGAGTTCATCAAACTGCTTGAGAAGCTGGAAACGCTTGATGTTGATATTATCATCTCCAATTACAACCGGTACTATGTCGAAAGGGACACTTTTGAGCCGATGGTCATCACCGAATTGGAGCCTGATATCATTTATGAGGCGTCCGAACTGAAATGGAACGATCAGCCTTGGGAAGTAGCCAATTTTTGGAGATGTACATACCGCACCCGGATGCTGCAGCAAAATCAACCCCTGTTCGTGGAAAAAGTGTTCTACGATGACATCAAATTGAGTATTGCTTCCGTTATTCAAGCCCAAAAGGTTTGCTACATAGACCTGACCATTTATAATTACCTGCTCGGCAGACCAGGCCAGACAATGAATCCAGAAGTCCAGAAAAAGAATTACCTTTTTAAATTCATCGTCCAGAAAGATATCTTTGATTTCTATCTCGCCCATCCTGTTTCCGGAGAAGGAAGAAACGCATACTTATCCAGCAAAATAAAGGCCTGGCTTCTCTATGAGTTCTATCAGTTCTCAAGATTTCCCTACCGTGAAAGCAGAACCCGACTGGCGGAATGGAAAACCTATTACCAAAAACTTGCCGGATTCATCGGGCTCAACACATATCCGCTGAATTCTATCAAGTTATATTTCACTCTTCCTTTCCCAGTTTACTATTTCAGCCGGAAATGGAAAGACCGGCTCACCGGTGGAGACGAGGGAATCGGATTTGACGTTTGGGCTCAATAGTCTTTTATGAATATCGTCCCTCTCCTTTTAACCTTTGACCAGTCGCTGGAGATGCCGGCTGGAGTTTGCATGACTTCGTTATTGGAGAATGCCGACAAGGATACTTTCTATGACATTTATATCCTGCACAGTCCAGAATGCGATTTCTCCAAGAGCCGCTTGCAGGAACTGCCGGGGATTTACGGCAACTGCAAACTGACTTTCCGTCGAGTAATTGGAGAGTTCGTGGGAGGATATGAGATCCGTGGCATTCCTGAGACAGCTTACTACCGGTTGATTTCTCCGGAACTGATCCCCGAATACGACAAGATCCTCTATTCCGATGTAGATGTCATTTTCCGTGAAGATCTCTGCCGTTACTACAACATTGACCTAGCGGACAATTATTTCGCAGGCGTCGACAATTGTTCAGCGCTTCGGCCTGACGTGCAGAACTATCTGTCGAATTCGCTGCATCTCGATTATCGGAAAGGATACTTCTACTCCGGCAATTTGATTATCAATTCGGCCGTAATCCGAAGGGACGGCAAGATGAAAGAATTCCGGGAACTCGGCAAGAATGACTATTTCCAGCAGGACATGGACATTATGAACATAGCTTGTAACGGTCGTTTTTTACCGTTGGGCCCGTCCTATTGCCTTACCAATTTCCTCTACGAACTCATCGTAGCCCGCAGGGATGAGATGGAGGCTATCTACGGTGCGGAAGAACTCGACCATGCCCTTCGTTCCGGAATCGTCCATTACAACGGAGCGAAACCTTGGAAGGAAGCCTGCCTCAACATGGACATTTGGTGGAAATGGTACCGCCGTTCTATCTATTTTAACCAACGATTCTGCTTGGACTTCTGGAACGATCAAGCATACAAATTGGAAAGGATGTCCCTTTTGAAACGCATCAAACTCGTCGGTCGCTATTTTCGGAAAGGCGGGAAAAAGTAATATGCGCCTCCCTGGAGACCCAACAGTATATCGTTTTATCCTTGTCGGCATCGTCAACACATTGTTTGGCACAGCCATCATGTTCGTGTTTTACAATGTGTTCCATCTGAGTTATTGGATCTCTTCAGCCTCCAACTATCTCTTTGGGAGCATTCTGAGCTATTTTTTAAACAAGAGTTTTACCTTCCGCTACGGAAAAACGGATATAAAATCAATCCTCAAGTTCACAATCAACATTTTAGTCTGCTACCTGTTGGCTTATGGCATCGCCAAGCCTGTCATACGGCAGATCCTCTCCAACTATAGCGTCAGCATTCAAGAAAATATATCCATGGGGTTGGGTATGATCCTCTTTGTTGGACTCAATTATCTAGGTCAACGCTTTTTTGCTTTTAAAAAATGAAACACGTAACAATTCTCATCCCCTGCTACAACGAAGAAGCCTCGCTTCCTTTGCTTTATGACAAACTGGCCGAGTTAGGAAATGATGCCCGTTACACCTGGGAGTTCTTATTCATCAACGATGGAAGCAAAGACGGCAGTTTGGCCGTTCTGAAAGATTTGGCAGAGAAAGATACCCGCGTGAAATTCATTTCCCTTTCCCGTAATTTCGGAAAAGAGAATGCAATGCTCGCTGGCTTTGATTTTGCAACCGGTGACTGTATGATTATCATGGATGCCGACCTGCAGCATCCTCCTATGTTAATTCCTGAAATGCTCCGGCTCTGGGAAGAGGGTTACGAAGATGTTTATGCCCGACGTAAGGACAGAGAAACCGATTCTTGGATGCGCCGAAAATTATCGGAACACTATTATCGCCTGCTCCAAAAGGTATCGAACGTGGATATACTGCCGAATGTAGGGGATTTTCGCCTGCTTGACCGAAAGTGCATCAATGCATTGAAGCAGTTGCGGGAAACGGAACGATATACGAAGGGTATGTATTGTTGGATCGGCTTTAATAAGACTGAACTGGAATACGAAGTAGCGGAACGCATCGCTGGAAAGTCTTCTTTCAGCTACCGTAAACTCATCAAGCTGGCAGTCAACGGTTTCACATCCTATACAACAGCACCGCTGAGAATCTCGGCCTATGTCGGGCTTGCCGTCTCTCTTCTCAGCTTCGTTTTAATGCTCATCTTTCTGATCAAAGCATTGATATATGGGGACCCCGTGCAAGGTTTCCCTACTTTGATTACGGTCATTCTTTTCTTAGGGGGTGTCCAACTCCTATCGCTCGGTATTATCGGGGAATACCTCGGAAAGGTTTTCAATGAAACCAAACACAGGCCGGCATACATCATCTCTGAATCGAATATCCAAGCATGAAAATCTCCGTCATTATCCCTTTTTATAAGGTGGAGGCTTTTGTTGAGCATTGCACACGGTCTCTCATGGAGCAGACATATCAGGATGTAGAGTTCATTTTCGTAGATGATGCATCTCCTGATGGGAGTCGCTCCATCATTGATCGCGTGACGGCAGAATACGCAAGGGATGTCCGAATTCTCACGCATGAGCAGAACAAGGGACTGCCTGCCGCCCGTAATACAGGTTTGGCTCAGGCTACGGGAGAGTTCATCTATCACTGTGATTCAGACGACTATCTGGAACCCACGATGTTGGAAGAAATGTACCACGCAGCTACGGAGGCTCAAGCTGATTTCGTCTATTGTGATTTCTACCTCGATTTCGGGACCTCCCGTCGCTTGATGGTTAACCCGAGCTATACAAATCCCGAACAAATGATCAAGGACGGCTTTCTGGCCGGCTTGATGAAATACAATGTTTGGAACAAACTTGTGAAACGCTCACTTTACCTGAATAGCGGTCTTCAATTCCCTGAGGGGAATAATATGGGCGAAGACATGACCATGATCTTGCTGGCTACCTATGCCAAACGGACTGCACACGTCGCCAAGCCACTTTATCATTATCTTAAACTCAACGGCAACGCTTATTCCAATATCTTTTCTCAACGGAATCTGGATGACATTCGAGCCAATGCAAACCGTACGCTGGAAGCCCTGTCGGACTGGGATGTCCCTGACAAGGAAAAGTATTTGAACTTTTTCAAACTGAACCTCAAGTTGCCCTTTCTTTTTTCCGAAGACCGACGACAATTACTGCTCTGGAAACAATGGTATCCAGAGTCCAACTGCTATATCAAGTTGAACACACTTCAGCCACGGCGTACCCGTATGGTGCAGCAATGGGCAGCAGCCGGTCTGTTTCCTTTGGTACGTCTTTACTGTTTCGCAATCAACCATTTCTATTACGGAATCCGCTATCGCCGATGATCAAAGTCCTGAAAATCATACTGACCGTTCTGGTCACCGATTTATTCTTTTTTCCACTTATCATGTGGGGAATCCCGGGTAACTCAAAGATTTATCTTGCTGTTGCCGGTCTTGTTCTCGTTGCATTTGAATTAATCCGGCAAAAAGAGATGTCCGTCCCGCGAGAGTTGTTATTCCTGCTTTTTTTCAGCGGCATGGTATCTTTGATGTCACTCATTTCCATATCTTATAATCAAACCGAAGACAGGGCTTATGTCACATACATCATTTCAGCTTGTGTCTGGCTCAGCAGTGCTTTCACGGTTTGTCGGATCATCAAGGCGGCCTTTGGAAGAGTAGATGTCCCGCTGGTGGTTCATAATCTGATTGGTGTCTGCCTGTTACAATGTCTTTTCACGATGCTGATTGCATTCGTACCTTCCTTCTCTCTCTTCGTTGACCGATACTTCGATACGGGCCAGAACCTGATGAGGGACCTTGATCGGCTCTATGGCATCGGCGCCTTACTTGATGTAGCAGGCTCCCGCTTTTCAGTAGTCCTTGTAGCTATCGCATTTATGGTAGCCACCCCCCAGAGAAGAATAACGATGGGATGGATTATGTTCTACACCTTGTCGTTTATTGTCATCTCAGTCATTGGCAACATGATTGCGCGCACCACCACAATCGGAATGCTCATCGGCTTGGCCTGGATATTGGTCGGGCCATTTATCGCGCCTCGCAATAATAAGGAAACAACGGTGTATGGCAAAGGATGGATTATGCTTTTGACTACCGGAGCCTTGGTGCTCATCAGTGTCATACTATACAATGCCTCTCCCGACGTCAAAGAATTCATGCGATTTGGTTTTGAAGGGTTTTTCTCTTTAGTGGAAACAGGAGAATGGCAAGTCGACTCTAACGAAATGCTCAAATCTATGGTCGTTTGGCCAGAGGAACTTCGTACGTGGATCATCGGAGACGGCTATTTCCTGAACTCCCGTTATGATCCCAATTATCTTGGGGATGCAACAGATCAAGGTTTTTATATGGGCACCGACATCGGCTATCTCCGTTTTATCTTCTATTTCGGCCTTGCCGGTCTTGTCTGGGTTCTTGCTGTGGTAGCCTATTCCGCTTATGTATGCGGTAAGTCTTTTCGAGAATACGCCTGGCTCTTCGTCATGGCGCTGAGTGTAGGTTTGGCAGTATGGGCAAAAGTCTCGACGGATGTCTTTCTTTTCTTCGCTCTCTTTCTCTGCGCTGCTGCCCTGCAGGAGACGCCAGAAGAGAGCGTGCTTTCCACTGAGCCGCAACAAACATCGTGAGAATCGCTTACTGTATCAACGGTTTTTACCGGGCCGCCGGCATGGAGCGCGTACTGGCTGAGAAAGCGAACTGGCTTGTCGCACACGGCCACTCCGTCTCGATTCTGACGACTGACCAACAAGGAAGGACCGAAGCTTTTCCTTTGGACCCTCGCATTGAGAGATACGATTTGGAAATCGGTTATGAAGACAACAACGGGGGTTCTCTATTCGACAAAATTGTGCATTATCCGCACAAGCAACGACTTCACAAAAAAGCGCTTGCTCACAAACTGGCAGAAATCCGGCCCGACATCACGGTTTCCATGTTCTGCAACGAGGTGAACCTGTTGCCTAAGATCCATGATGGGAGCCGGAAGGTCCTCGAAATCCATTTTTCACGCTTCAAACGGCTTCAATATGGCCGGAAAGGTCTCTGGGGACTGGTCGACCGGCTTCGCAGCCAGAATGATGCGAAGCTGGCTGCCCAATACGACCGCTTCGTTGTACTCACCGAAGAGGACAAAAGCTACTGGCCGAATCTTCCCAATCTCCGCGTCATTCCAAACGCCAGACCCTTTTCCCTGTCAGAACCCGCTTCTTTACAGAGTCATACTGTACTCGCTGTCGGCAGATATACTTACCAGAAGGGGTTTGATCTATTGCTGAAAGCCTGGAGGATGATCGACACTAAAGGGTGGACTCTCAGAATTGCCGGAAGTGGTGACGCACTGGATGATGTTCCTGACAATGTGGTTACAGGACTCTCTACGGATATCGTTGATGAATACCGGAATGCAACCTTTCTGGTGATGAGCTCGCGCTTTGAAGGCCTGCCGATGGCACTTCTGGAAGCACAAGCTGCCGGACTTCCCATTGTATCTTTTGCCTGTAAGTGCGGCCCGAAAGATGTGATTACTGACGGCGAGGACGGAATACTTGTGCCCGAAGGCGATATTGGAGGCCTCTCCAATGGAATGAAAAGGCTGATGGAAGACGAAAGCCTGCGCCTGAGTATGGGTCAGGCGGCATTCCGCAACTCAGTTCGCTTCGATAAAGAAAAGATTATGTCGCAATGGGAGAATCTCTTCCGCGAGTTATCGTAGTATCAGCGGTCAATATCCGAAAAGGAGGCACCTTGACCATCCTCAGGGAATGCCTTCAGTACCTTTCGAAGCAGGAAGGGCTGAAAGTTTATGCTCTTGTCCACGACCGGCGTCTTTGCGATTACCCCGGGATTGAATATCTGGAGTTCCCCTGGACTATTAAGGGCTGGGGGCGTCGGCTTTGGTGCGAATATGTGACGATGCACCGTGTCAGTCTTGACATTGAACGCCAAGAAGGACAGGAAATCGACACCTGGCTTTCTCTGCACGACACAACCCCACGAGTGAAGGCCAAACACCGAGAAGTGTACTGCCATACCTCTTTCCCTTTCTTGGAATGGAACTTGCGTGACCTGGTCATGGACCCGAAGATTCCCTTATTTGCCATATTCACGCGTTTTGCCTACCGCATCAACATTCATCGGAATGACTGCTTGATCGTGCAACAAGAGTGGTTCCGCGACGGGCTGAGCCGGATTACAGGGTTCCCGAAGGAAAAGATCCGCGTCATCCCGCCCAAAGTGTCCGTCGATGGCGTCATAACCGAAACCATAGCTTCGGAACTACCTGTCTTTTTGTATGTTTCCACACCCGACTGTCACAAGAACTTCGAGACGCTTTGCGAAGCAGCACGTCTGTTGGAAAACAGAGTCGGAACCGGCAAGTTCCGCGTTGTGTTGACAATCTCAGGCGAAGAGAACCGCTATGCTCGCTGGATTAAGAAGCGTTGGGGCACGGTTCCGTCCATTGAATTCGCGGGGCTGATGAGCCGGGAAAAACTCTTTGGATATTACAAAGCATCCTCCTGCTTCGTTTTTCCTTCCAGGGTTGAGACTTGGGGATTGCCCATAACAGAATATATGCTTTTGAACGGCGGAAGAATGATTCTCGCGGACTTGCCCTACGCACACGAAACCAGTCGGGAGCAAGCCGTATTTTTCCCTGCAACCGACGCCCTGCGCCTCAAAGAACTGATGTATGAAAGTATTGCAACTCGGTAAATTCTATCCTATCCGAGGTGGTGTTGAAAAGGTGGAATGGAGCCTGGCGGAGGGCTTGTCCGCCCAGGGTATCCCGTGCGATATGCTCTGCGCCAGTTTCGATGGATCGAAAGAAATGCAGGTCATCCCGCTGAACGAGCATGGACGAATCATCGTAGTCCCAACCTTGTTGAAAGCCGCAGGAACGATGATTTCTCCTAGGATGATTCTTTGGTTGCGGAAACATGCAGCTGAGTACGACATCATCCACATCCATCATCCCGATCCGATGGCTGCGCTGTCGCTTAGACTGAGCGGTTTCAAGGGACGGGTCTTCCTGCATTGGCATAGCGACATCCTCTCGCAGCGTTTCTTCTTTTTCTTTTACAAGCCATTACAAAACTGGCTCATCCGTCGGGCAGAGCGCATCGTTGGGACCACACCTGTTTATGTCCGGGAATCCCCGCATCTGGCAAATGCCCAGGAAAAATGTACGGCAGTCCCCATCGGGATTGACCCTTTGCAGCCCGATCCGGAACGAGTCTCTGCTTTACGCAGTCGCTTTGCTGGCAAGAAAATGATTCTCAGCGTTGGACGGCTGATTCCTTATAAAGGGTATCCATACTTGATTGAGGCGATGCCGTTGCTCCCGGATAACTATCACCTGGTTATCGGAGGCACTGGCCCGCTCAAAGAACAACTTGAACAAATCATCCAGGAAAAGCATCTGCAAGGAAAAGTCACATTGACCGGATACATTGACGATGATGACCTGCCCGCCTGGTTCGGAGCCTGCAACTGCTTCGTGCTTACCAGTACGATGAAAACGGAAGCATTCGGCATCGTTCAGATCGAGGCTATGAGCTGCCACAAGCCAGTGGTTGCGACGTGCATCCCTCAGTCAGGCGTTTCCTGGGTCAACGAAGACGGGGTTTCGGGGCGCAATGTAACCCCCGGCAAACCGGAAGAATATGCCTCTGCCATCCAAGAAGTGACATCGAATTGTGAAAAATTCGGAGAAAGTGCGTATCTTCGCTATTTAAATATGTTTACACGAGATAAAATGATTCAACAAATAAAGGAGCTATATGAAACACTGTAATCATCCGGGATGGTTGCCCATTCTATTTTTGCTGCTCATTGCAGCCGGTTGTACGACACCGCGCACTTTAGGGTATCTGCTAGATATGGAGTACAATCACGATTATCCAGCCATTCCGGCTCCTGAATTGACCATTCAGATTGAAGACCGTCTCAGCATTCAGGTCCTCAGTGAGAATTCTCAGCTTTCCGCGCCGTTCAACACTCTCCTTACATTGACGGACCTTGCCAACCAAACCCATCAGCAGCCCGTACTCACTTATGTAGTGGACCGGGAAGGAAACATCGATTTCCCCGTATTGGGTAAGATCCACGTTGAGGGGATGACGCTCAAAGAAATTGAAAAGACCATTGCCGGTGAAATCATTGCTCGCGGATATATCCGTGAACCAGTAGTCAATGCAGAACTCGACAATTTCACCGTTACCGTCATTGGAGGAACCGGTAGTGGCGTTTTGCAAGTCCAGGGACATAGTTTCAATCTGCTCCAAGCTATCGCAAGAATCAACAACGCCACGACCAATGAGCAAATCAATATTAAAGAGGTGACCGTCATCCGAACGGAAAACGGTATCCGGACCGCGTATGCCGTGAATATGCAAAAAAAAGATCTGTTTGAATCGCCCGTCTTCTACCTGCAGCAAAACGATGTAATATACTATAAGCCAAAAGTCTACAGGTTAAGCCAGACTGCCAGCAACTTCATGGGCTTTGTAGGCACTTTGGCCGGCTTTGCCAGCCTGGTCCTCTCCTACCTCGCATTAACTCGATAATATCACCAGCCATGCAAGACAATAAAACAAACCGCGTCAATCTCATTGACCTGTTCCTATATCTTCTCAACCATTGGTACTGGTTCGTGATCTGTGCTGCTATTTGCGGCGGCTACGCCTATTACAAGTATGCTCAAAAGCCTTTTATCTACCGCAGCGATGCCACTGTCATCATCAAGGACCCAAGCAATGCCCGGACAACGGCCAGTATGACGGCTTACAGCAACCAGATCAACCGCGTCAATATGACCAACGAGATTCTGCAGCTTCGGTCCAAACAGTTGATGTCAGAAGTCGTCAAAACACTCGATGCTGATATCAATTACACCATCCCCATCAAATTACGCAATGTAGAGCTCTACAGCCTCGCACCGGTGCGGATGCACATCCTCCGGGAAGAGACTACTCCTGACTCATTCCATATCACAGTTACTACGTTAGACCAGTCCTCTATACGGGTTGAATTGGCCGATGGGCGAAGTGCAAAGGTTGCGCTGGGTGACACGATACCCGTAGAAGGAGCCAAAGTCTGGTTCACACCAACCAAATTTTACAACGGTGAAGGAGCTGGCAAGCCTGTCTCTATCACGAAAATTCCGGTAGCCAATGCTGCTGCCGCTTATCTGTCCCGTTTGAAAATATCGCAAGGCGATGGGACCATCCTGCAGCTTTCCCTTCAGGACTTCTCCGTATGGCGCGCCAATGATATCCTGAATACCTTGGTCGACAAATACAATGAAGACGCCATCCGGGAAAAGAACCGAATCGCTGTCAATACGGCCCAATTCATCAACGAACGCCTGCTCATCATCCAGGAGGAACTGGGGGGCGTGGAAGATGAGATCGCCCGGTTCAAGACCTCGGAACGCATCATGAACGTTGACCAGGCTACCAGTCAATACCTGAGCGAGAACAAGGATTACAACAACGAAATCGTCAAGGTAGAGACGCAGGTCAAGCTGGCGGAATACTTGCGCGATTACATCACCAACTCATTTGAAACCTACCAGCCTATCCCTGTCAACACTGGTCTGGAAGATGCCAGAATCGGCAATGAAATCGCGCAATACAACAACCTGATTTTGCAGAGAGAGCGCTTGTTGGAGGCCTCCAGCCCAGAGAGTCCCGCCGTGAAACAAGTTGAGGGCACATTGTTGCCGCTTCGTCAAAATATACTCGGTTCTATCAATAACCTGCTCACTTCGCTCAACGTGCGTCGTGAAGACTTGAGTGTCCTGGAACGCGAATCGCTCCGTAAATTTACAGCGATGCCGTCCAAGGCACGCCAGCTGCTCTCGATTGAACGACAGCAGAAAATTAAGGAGAGTCTGTATCTTTACCTGCTCAACAAGCGGGAAGAAAATGCCCTGACGCAATCCATGGTGGACAACAATGCCCGTATCATTGATACGGCCAGTGGATCTACCGTGCCCATTTATCCTTCCCGCAACAAAATGTTGCTGACGGCTATCCTTATCGGCCTGATGATTCCGGCTGTTATACTCCTGGCCAAACTGTTTATTGATACGCGTGTCCACTCCCGTAAAGACCTGGAAGACGCCAATTGTATCGTTCCCTTCCTCGCCGAACTACCCAAGGCCAAGGTGAAGAAACCCAAGAAAGGGCAGAAAGAGGATCCAAACTACACAGCCTATGCCCATTCGGACCAGAAGTCCTTCACGGAAGCAATGCGGCTGATGGTTACCAATCTGGACTTTATGAAACCGGAGGGTTGCACAAAACCTGTACTGGCCACTACATCCTTTAACGCCTCCGCCGGCAAAACTTTTGTGACAATCAACGTTGCCGCCTGTCTGGCTGATGCCAAGAAGCGGGTTGCCCTGCTCGACCTCGACCTTCGCAAACGCACAATCTCTGGCAAGTTTGGCCTGAAGCACAATACGATCGGATTGAGCAACTACCTCAACGAAGACAGTTTTCAACTCTCTGAGATTATTCATGAAAATGTATTGGAAGGCATTGACTTCATTCCGGCAGGACATATTCCGCCGAACCCTGCAGCCCTGCTGGGACGCCAGCGTTTCGACAAGTTGATTGACGAACTCCGCCAGAAGTACGACTACATTTTGCTTGATGGTGTCCCTTACAATGCCGTGGCAGATATGATGGTCATCCAGCGTCTGGTGGACATGAATCTCTTCATCATCCGCAGCGGCCAGATCGACCGCCGCAACCTGCCTGCACTTGACACACTTTACGAGCAGAAGAAACTCCACAATCCTTGTATCGTGCTCAATGGAACGGATTACAAGGGTCTTTACGGATACGGACATGGTTATGGCTATGGCTACGGTTACGGCTATGGCTACGGTTATGGTTACGGCGAAGAAAAAAAGAGCCGCCGGAAGAAAAAATAGCTGATGGTCATTGCTGTCGATTTCGACGGTACTATCGTCGAACACAAGTATCCGAAAATCGGGAAGGAGATTCCCTTTGCGATAGATACGCTCCGCCAACTGGCCGAGGAAGGGCACAAGCTGATTCTTTGGACCTCTCGTGATGGAGATTTGCTGGATGATGCACTTACTTTTTGTCGAGAAAGGGGTCTTGAGTTCTACGCTGTCAACAGCAATTATCCGCCCGGCGCTCTGTTTTCGACAAAGCCTGGCCGTTCCTGCAAGGTGGTGGCGGACCTTTATATAGACGACCGCAATCTCGGCGGATTGCCAGACTGGGGCACCATCCACGAGATAGTGACTGGTGTACGCGCTGAAAAGCACAAGAAACACCGTGGTCTATTCGGCAGGAAACGCTAATGACGACAGATTTATTTCTGGCTTTGGTAGGAAGCGGCCTCTACGAGAGGCCGCTTGCTGCTGATGCTCTTTCTTTGGCACGTAAGACAAAGCCGGAAGAGTGGCAAGCAATTCTGGATGCTGCCCGACGGCAGGCTGTTTTGGGATTGCTCTATCAAGCGCTGTTTCTGCTGCCTTCCAATGTAAAACCTCCCGAGCGATTCGTTACCGAATTGATGTCCGACACGCTTCGCGCTGTCCGAAGGTACTACGAGATTTCGTCCGTAACTGAGTCTTTGACGAATCGACTCCTATCGGCCGGACTTTCGCCCATCGTGATGAAGGGAACGTCTGTAGCTTCTTACTATCTGCATCCAGAATTCCGGATATGCGGTGACATCGACCTATATTTGCCGCCCAATGAGATCAAGCATGCGCACGCTATGTTGGAAGAACGGAGCACCTCGCCCGATGGAAGCCTCCTGGGACGTGTGAAAAGCATTGACATCGACCTGCACGACCGCTATTTCGACCTGCATTGCGCAGCGCACAGATTGCCGGCTGTAGGCACGCCGGAAGCGACGTTGCTCATGCTATCCGCTCATATTCTCAAACATGCGATTGGACCCGGGGTTGGACTGAGGCAGCTCTGCGATATGGCCATGGCCTGGCAGGCGCTAGGCAGCAGCATCGACGTACCTGCACTTAAGCGAATCTTCCACCGCACCGGCACCTGGCGCTGGAATCAGTTGCTGTTCTCATTCCTAGCTGAAAAACTCGAGGTTTCAGACCATCCCTTCATCGGCGAACAAGTATCGCCGAAACCGCTGGAAAAGATTATCCTTGAAGGGGGCAACTTCGGCCACTACGCATCCTCCCGAGGTACGGAATTGAGCGCTGGTTCCAGACAGCGAAAACTCAACACATTGAAACGTTTCCTTCGTCGGCTCCCCTTTTCACTCCACTACGCACCCAAGGAAACCCTTGCCACGATGGGGAGCCTTCTCCGTGGAAATCTCCGCAATACCTTTTCCTTTACTAAGCCATAGTCTCCAGCCAAGCGCGCGGTACAGAAGCGCGGGCGAAGAGGAAATCGTGCAGGGAGACCACGACATAGTGTCGCCCCTGAAGTTCCATAATGCTTCCCTCTATGCCTTGCAGGGGACCTTTGGTAACGCGAACCTTTTCCCCCAACTCAAGTGGACGATCCAAGAGACCGCCTTCGTCGGTCGACAAGTCGAAGACTCTTTGGAAATCTTCCATCTCTTTATCGGGAACGACCATCAGGTGCCGGGTAGCATGGTCAAAAAGATAGTCGGCCTTCAATCCTCGTTCGTGAATCAGGGCTAAAGCCTCAGCCTTCGTAGCCCTGATAAAGACCAGACAATTGATGACAGGACGCTCGACGGTCCTGCCACGCCAGCCTTTGCTCTTTCGCGTCGGCACAAAATTCTCCACGCCAAGTGAGGTCAGTCGATTACGAACGCCCAGTTCCGCACCGTGGCGCGTCCGCGCCACAAACCATCTGCGTCCGTCCTGTGTGTCCATAGCAAACAGGCTGTCTGAATCTTAGAACTTCCTTCCGACAACGATACTCAGAAACGTCAATCCCAGAACCTTGAGATCAAACCAAACGGAACGGTTCCGGAGATAGTAAAGGTCGAGGTCAAGGCGCGTGAGCATCTTTTCGAGCGTGTCGGTATAGCCGTTGTATAAGGTGGCGTAGCTCGTCACACCGGGCCGGATCTGGTAAAGATAACGGTAACGGGGATTGCGTTCCATAATCTGTCCGATATAGAACTGTCGCTCAGGGCGATAGCCTATGAAAGACATATCCCCGCGAAGCACGTTCCAGAGCTGGGGAAGTTCATCCAGATGATGGGCCCGGAGAAAGCGTCCGGTACGCGTGAGCCGCGGATCGTTGTCGCCACCGTAAAGTTGCGGACACTCATCTGCCTCGGCGTTCACACGCATAGAACGGAACTTATAGATGTTGAAAGGACGACCTTGCCGCCCAATCCGCTCCTGGACATAAAGCACCGGCCCTCCGTCTTCCAATTTCACAGCTGCAGCACAAATACCGATCAGTGGCGAAAACAGCAGCAGCAGAATTGCGGAAGCCACCGCATCGAAACTTCGCTTGATAAAACGGCCTGCTGCACTCATCCCGTCATGCTGCGGATGATCCTCCAATGTGGTCTTTGACTTGGTGTTTTCCGTGCTATCAGGCTCATTGGGAAAAAGGATGGCATCAATACCGCCGAGGCGCCACTGAAGGGCGTCTATCTCCTGGGCGTCACGACAGTAATACACAACTCTGTCGTCAATAACACGGCCAGACATATTCCGATCCTGGCTCAGGAGGCCCAAAACATTGTAGATACCACCACGATCTGCCTCATTCGCCAGCTTCAGCGACAAGGGTCCTGTACCTGCCACCAGAACGTTCTTTTTGCCAACTACAGCATTGACATCTTCGTCGCCTTCCGTCGAGAAAAGCCTCGCCGACAAACGGATATAAAGCAGGAATATGCAAGTGAGCAGCAAGTCGGCAAGCAAGAGCGATACTTTCGTCATTGCTGAAGCGACAGGAACCACATGCAGCAAAAGTACCCCCGCTAAAAGAGCTTCTTTTACAACGATAGCCAATACGACGTGTCCCAACAGACGGATCGTTGCATAGCGCCGAACGAAACGATAGCTCCCGGTAGCGAAGAAACCCACCAGAGAAGCCCCCAACGAACACCCTATCCATCGCAGTACGATAGACGTAAACCCCGGCATCGCGGACGTCAGCCAACGAACAAGCAAGAGAGCCAACAATGACGCCATGACAGACAGGATACTGTCCTGCAGCAACACCGTCCGAGAATCATTGTATTTCTCCGAAGAAGGCATATGAATCAAATGTATTACTTAAAATTCGCACAAAAATACCAAAAAAACAAGTATTTGCAAATGTTGGGCATAACTAAAAACAAAAAGGGTGCTGCAATTCAGCACCCTTCTGCTATTAATAAAATGGAAGATAGGTTATTGATTCTTCGGGATTAGGATATAGCCTTTGTCGGTATAATAACCTTGAGAACTATCTTTACCATACTGGATATAAATAGTATGTTCACCTGCTGAAATATTGCTGAATGTAACAGTTCTTATACGGTTGTCATTACCAATATTTACCGATGACGATGAAAAGTTATTATCTTGGAAAGAGTAACCACGCGTATTCTCATAATCATTACTCCTATCTCGATTGTACGGCCAACTCGTTGAAACAGCTGAACTAGCATCCAAAGCATAAACAGCAACATAATCGTAACTGCTCTCACCATTACTCATAATGTAGAACGTAAAGCTATCATAGCCACTTATCGTTATGCTCATGGTGGCCATAGTGTTATTCTGTCCGGCATTATTCGACTCGTAGCTGTCATACGTACTGCTATCCGGATTGACACCACTTACAATCCAACCATAGCTATTGGCGGTTACTGTACCTGCGTTCGTATTCACAGAATAATGCTTCGACGAATACTTTTGCTGAGTAATTGTAAAGACCAGATCATCGAAACCGGTGCGCTTGGCCGTGACAGTGTACGTAACAGTATTCGTCTCACTGGTATTCTCCGGAATAGTTACCGTGATTGTCGCGTTGCCAGTCCCAGAAGTTGTCGAGAGGGAGGTAATGTTGTTACTTGGCGTCAAATTCCAAGTCGGATTTTCATCACCAGTCGATTTGATATTGAACTGGACCTCGGTCACGTTGGCATTCACTGTTATGGATTCCTGCTCAAGAGCGAAGATAGGACCACCTACAGACACATTGCAAGTCGCCATCTCAAAATAGGGCGTCTCCCGACCACTCTTCACCTTGTCCAGCACGGCGAAGGTGGTAGCGTTGGTCCCGGCAGCAGAAGTCGTACCATTGCGCGTAGTCTTGAATCTTGTGGTAAAAGCCGTCGTAGTGGTGCCCGTCTCTGAATCGAAGTAGTCTGAGTATTCGATGGTCTTAAGGAAATAGAAGGAATTCTTGGTCTCATCGAAGAGAGATGGACCACTTTCCACGGGAAGGCCGTCGACGGTCGTATAGCTTCCGTTCTGTGCCTCTATGCGAAGGGTCAACGGAAACATCGAAAAGCCAAGGTCATTAGGCAGGTAAATGGTCAAAGTCGTTATCTGCCCGGTATTTTCGTTTTCAAGAGGAGTCGCCTTCAACTTGTTGGTTCCGTTTTCGAACTTCTGCGTGTTCAGCACCCGATAATGGACGTCACGATACATGGGTTTGCCGTTATTTCCATTTGAGCCATAAGAAGTACCCTGGACACGGAGGATACTGTGCAAGGGATGTTGTCCGGATGCTCCCAGTTTGACGGTGGCTTTCTTCCAAACCTTGGAGTCGTCAGGAGTGCCAGAGTTAAACGTTCCTGAAGCAACAACAGGCGTCTCCGTGATCGCCTTGTAATTTTCGTCAGGATGTGTGATTGACTCTGACGTAATTGAAATGCCATCGTATAAATACGTAATCGCACCGGTAGAGGGATTCGTATAGTACATCGTGTATAAGATGGTCTTTTCTTCGGCCCCGGTTGCAACATAGTCGATATACTCTACCCAGAGAGTAGTCCCTTTGCCATCGCTGATTTGTTCCAGTGTAGCGGTAGTCGGTGAGCCTGAGATGTCGCCGATGGCATCGGATGCAGCGGCGAGTGCAGCTGTAGCATAACCCTTAGCACCGGAAATGATACCGATCCTGATGTCGTACGAAAGACCGCGGTAGATTGGAAAATAGCCCCCGTTCGTATCGGTGATCTCGAACTTGAACCATACCTTAGTTGTAGGGTAAGTCCCGTCACCATCTTCATCATAGTACCCTTCAACCAGAACACAGGTCGCAGGCTGCTGAGGATTGGGAAGGGTGCGTTCATACATGTACGCAGTCTTGACGGCATTGGCTGCTGTCGATGTCAGGTCGATGAATGTTGTCGGAACTGTAGGATCAATGCTTCCGGCCTGATAACCGGGATAATTAGAACCGGCCACAGCCGTGTGGGTTAGCGTATTTTTACCGATATATGCCACAGCGAACGCATCTTTTTTTGTATCGAAAGGCGCGACATAACCGGCTTTCGGTACATTCATCAAGGCAAACCGCGTCGGACGAAAATTGGTCCCATTGGGATCAGAAGATACCGTAACCTCTGCAAAATTACGGATAAAGGGAATATTGGCCAGCGCCTCGGAAACCTCAGTTGATGCGAAATAACCGGTGCCATCCAAGACCTTGTGTCCGTCACGCTTGATGAAATCACCACTATACACCGTGATGGTTTGGTTATTCTCTTCATAAGAATACTGTGTGGCACCCTCTGCACCCCAACGCCCCCCATCAGGATCGACATATACGCCGCCTTGATACGTGTATGCGTCGATCTTGTCAAGTACGTAGCGCTGCCAGTAGGCACCCTCCCCACCGGCTGTAGTCAGGGCATTGAGAATAGCGTCTTCACCCGAAGTGCCTGCAATGGCCACCAAATCGTCAAAACTGTCAACCGGCGAGTCACCGATGAAATGAAGGATCCGCTTCGAGGAAGACATGTTGATTTCCACGGAATAGGTCGGATTACCATCGGGATTGTCGCCATTCATGACGTTTTCCGGATTGGTGAGCTTAGCTTTCTCATATTGTTTCAGGATACCCCGCTCGTTGAAGACCGCCACATGGATGGTGCTGATGTCCGGATCGTGGGCCATTGTCCCTTTTGTCATCGGAGGAAGGGAGAATTCAATGGTTACCGGTGTTCCCTCTTCCGGCTCGTTGATGATAGGGCCAAGATACGGCTGCAGCGGTTCAACACACGCTACAGCAAGCAAGGCGGCGAACAGAATATAAATGTACTTTTTCATAGACCAGTTCTCCCCTAATTATTCATATAATCTGTTTGGAATCCACCCCATACTGTAGGATTGGATAGTTTTTCATCGCCCCAATACCAGGAATCATAAACACAACGGACAACGGCTTGTGTTGCATTTTGAAATTCTTTAGCTGAATACGAATATGCACGTCCACTTGATGCCCAATATGTAGAGTTAAATAGAACAGGTATCAAACCTTGCAAAGATAGAGAAATAGCATATTCTATTTCCGCTTCAGTTGGTAATCTCCATCTTCCGGCAGGATAACCATTCTCTTGATATGAAGCACAACGCTTTACTGCCCCATCATGGGAAAGCACGCCATAGTTTCCGTTATAACCTACAGGTACACATGCTCCATAAAAAGACGCCACCTTATAGATTGGAGCTATCCCTTTTGTTACATCGGAGCGTGTTTTTCTATAGTTTGTCAACCCTGTCAGGTATAACATTGACCCGTCCGTCATAGTATCCTCACGAGGATCCATTAAAATATATTCAGACGAAGAGGAAAGCGCACTTGTATGAATATCATAATTATTTGTATTGGAAGGAACGCCATCCATATGCATAACACCACCAAGAAAATAATTTAAATATCCTGATGACCCTAATGTTCGTTCACCGCGATTATCCCATGAAGTCGCATGACTATTACCAGTCGTTGGACGGCCATACCCATTGACAAAAAGATATCCATTTGATGCCTCTCGTGTAATATAAAGCGACGGATACTGCACCACGGTAATATCTTTATAATACTTTGCATCATCTGCATGTTGGATCCGGAAGGTGTAGGTAATCGGCGAAACATCCCGCGAAGCCATACTATTAAGACTGGTTTCCATAGTATGGGTGACCGTAACCTTATTATTGCCGGATGCCGAAATCATATAATAATCCCCAGTAGAAGAAGAAGTGTGACGAGTCAAAGAACCGGTGGTCACTGTATTACCTGAATAGTTATTATAATTTGACTTCGGCGCATACGTCCCGGTCAAGACAACTGAAAGGTTGTGACTGGATCGGACGGGGATTTCCATCTCGTTCTGAGAATAGAATTCGAAATAAGTACCGCAATCAAGGTAGCGGCCGGCTGTCTGGTCGCCGCCCATTGCCTCGACGGGGCTGTTCCAATCTACTACATGGTATTCACCCGAGATTTCGACAGGTACCTCATCGGCCGTGCTGCCAAGCACCGAAAGATCGAGCTTGACATGGTAGCAACCATTGGCATCCAGTTCCGTCAACTCAGGAATCAATATTTTATAGTAAAACTCCTTCGAATTGTTCAGGCTTGGGGTTTCCCCCTTCGTTGTATCATAACCCATCCAGGGCAGAATGACCTTGATAAAGGGAGCATGTGCATCGTTGACGTTCCATTTGATCGGCATTGTGTAGAGCGGAAGACTGCTGATTTTGTAATAGGTCTTCTTTTCCGTCTGCGTAGTCGAACGCCGTTGCGCATTACCCGTCTCCTCATCGATGACTGTAGGTTTATCTTCGCTCACATAAGCCCAGTCTCCATAGTAATAGTCTCCTCTGTTCTCTTCGGTCATGTCCTCGCTTGCCACATCGTTTTTCCAAATCCATCCATTATCTCCCTGGGATGCATTGACCTGATAAACATAATCCCAGACGGTAGACTTGACCAGATAATCGGTTGTGGGGTAAAGGGAGGATGGAACGGAACCACTAATCGAGTTGGTGGAATTATTATATTGTCCGCCATCCGGATTCTTGTACATCGCGTAACGAGGTGAGGCGGAATAAAACCATTCAGCTTCGACACCGTCTTCACCATATCTTATCGGTGTGCCCGCAAGATTGCCGCGGGTACTGCCCCACAGCATGTAGATCTGGATGTGGCTCATGTCGGAGTCCCAGGTCTTTTCATAAGACTGAGTGCCATCGGCGTTGGTTTTATACTGAACCACTGTCTTGGCCACATAGAGGTCAAGGATGATTTTGACGGCAACCCGCTTGAGTTCGGCTTTGACAGGAATCGGGTCACTTGCATTGTTCACGATACGGAAAGGGACGGGGTTTTCCGTGCGCATTACGAATCTTTCGGGCTTGGGAACGCCTGTAGTAGCAGAAGTGTATTCATAGAACTCTGAGCTTTTCGGATATGATGTCGGCATGCTTTTGCCGAAATCAATCGTCTGCAAGTTCGCAATCGTGCCGGAATAAGTGGTAGAAGCGGCTGTGGATGCACCTTGAACAAAATGTTTAATGCCTTTCGACGTTACATCATATTCGAACCACTCATCTCCTTTGGCGGGACTCTCTGGTTTCTGGGGAAGATTGGCTATCACATAGACAAACCCATTGTTGCCATTCTGAATGGGAAACGCACTGTTGATGGGAATCGAAGTTTCACCATCACCAGGCGTATAACCTCCGAGAAGAATGTTTCCATCAGCAGTACCGGAAATGAACCAGTAGTAGCCCGAGATGGTATTTTCATTGTAGGTATTGTCTCCCGGTTCTGTCGGTTCAGGATCAGCTTTCGTGACAGGATCAACACAGAAAGGGGTAAGACTGATTACCGCCTGGTTACCCGTCACGGGTCGCTGAATGTCAAGTTCCCTCACGCAGGAAACAGCCAGGATTGCGACGGCCGCCGCCACAAATACCATATATATATAAATCTTTTTCATCGCTAGTTTTGTTTTGCGGGAATAACGAATCTCCAGTAGGAGAATGAACCGTCCTTGTGAACGTCCTGTAACTCGGAATCTGCACTGAATGTGGAGTTCTCATCGAAAGAGACGCTGGTACTGAACAACCCCTTGATGATGATTGCGTGATCCTCCGTGCGCTGATCGTCGGTCACATTGCAGATAACGCGAAGGGTTACATCTTGATTCATGATATGACCCTTGAGATCGGGATTCCCTCTGTTTGAATCCTCATCCCATACAACCACCTGGAAGGCAGCCGTGCCGAGACCGCCATTGCTCTCGGGAATGAGCTGCCAATAACCACCCATTGGAGCCATTGGTCTAAAAGTCACTTCGAAGTAAGGACTGATTTCTTGGTGTGTTTCAGGATCAGTATATGTCTTACCCATGTCCAGCGTACGGACTTGATAGTCTTTGGTTCCTTCAGGATAGTAATGGTTTTCTACCGACCCGTCGGGCTTAATGTTTTCAGTAAAGTTTTGGATATTAAAAGCTTTGGCCTGAATGTTCTGGGAGAAAGTCGTCTCTTTCTCAATGAGATCCCACGGGAGATCATCGACCTGCAGCCGCCAATTTGAGCCACCGTCGACCGCAAGACCATTGATACGGTATTTCTTGCAGGGAGCGAACTGTATGAAGTCTGTTCCTTGTTTGAGTGCGAGCTTTTTCTTGACTACAGTCGTTTCATTCTCTTTCGTGAAGGAGACTTCAAGCCAGAGGTTGGTCAGACCGTTCACGGCGGGAATATTTTTACCCCCCATAAACGGCAACGTCAGCAGGGTAAAGTTAATATAGGAATCGGGGGAAATCGTAGTTCCATTCAGGAAAGCCATTCGGACTTGCGAAAAATCATAATCAGGCTCCTTGTATTTATTTACCTCGGTTGATTCGTCACAACGGGCAAAATCCATTGTGTTGTTCTCCAGTGTGTGGTTCTCATCAATTTGCCCGTAGTAGGGGCCGGATAAGCGGATATCCTTTCCCGCTTCATCTTCAGGGTCTGCGGGGTCTTCGTAGTAAATTCTGAACTCCTTGAGGGTAAGCTCACTGTCGAGACTCCCAAGATTGATCTGGAAAGCAGTGAATGCCGGGTAGAAATTAAGGGAAACGTTTTCTGTCAACGATTCCAGGGAATTGATTGCCAACATATAGGCATGGTCCATGTTGGTTTCGGCCAAACTTGTCGCAAATTGTTGGGTTGTCGGAATACCCATAGTAAAATAACCCGACTCACCATTGCCTAGTGCTGATGGCGGATAAACGGCATAAAACTTTACGGCGCCCGAAGCTTTCCACGCAAGTCCGTTAGGATCCGAATTAACAAGCTTTGCATGAGTCGGCGTACCCTCAACAACATCCAGGAGATATTCAGCAGACGCACTGCCGTTGGGCGTTGCAACTATATTTGTATTGCTGCTGTAAATACTGATAGCATCGCCATCAGACCAATAGATATCTTCGTGGGTTTTACCACTTGTATAATCATCCCCGGCATAGGAGGTTTTGGTTGTCACCTGGCTTTTCGCAGTGGCCGAGAACTTGACGCTCTTTCCTCCGGAGGGAAGAATGGGGTCACATCCCGATAGCAGCAACGCCAATGCCGCCAAGACGGTCAAGATCATTGTCATCGTCTTTCTCATTGCGCGTCCTCCCAGTTAAAATTAAATCCTTCTGTGTTGTTAGGAGTAAAGTCGAGGTCTTCCACGTTTTGGCCCATGGAGACGACATTTGCTCCATCCACAATAGATCCTGAAAGCAGTTCACATCCTCGATCCAGCGCCGTCTGCCGCAGAATCGCAGGAGCTACGTATTGTTGTTTTCGTTTCATATTACAACAAAAATATTACTATCTTTGACAAAATCTCTTCGTAAGAGATACTATACCAGCTGGCAAAGTTATGCTACATTAGTCAAAAAAACAAACTTTTTCGACTTTTTATTAATTTCCCGGAGCCCCTTTTATCATTTAAATAGGTATCGCCCGTTCAGGCATTGTTGATTCGCTCCCAAACCTCGCGGTTTGCGCGGTCGACCAGCGAATTATCCAGCGAAGCGAGATAGATGCGAGTCGTCCGTTCGGAGGTGTGACCCATGCCTGTACTTATTACTGAAAGGGGTATGGCAGCGTCTCTTGCTATGGTAGCCCAGGAGTGACGCGCGCTATAGGATGTGAGAGGAGCCTCCGTACCGACCATCTCGCCCAAACGCCTGAGCATCCTGTTATGGCGACTCAGTGCAATCGTATATTGTTCAAATGCCTCTTTCGGATCACTAGCCCGCAAGATAGGCAACAGATAGGGTTCGTGGCAGGCCCCGGCATACCTATTAAGAATGGCCAGCATCCACGGCTCAACCCTGACACTGATAGCCTGACCGGTTTTGCGACGGACGTACTGGATAAAACCGGCCTGGAGGTTTTTGCGCGTTAGAAAAGCCATATCCATGAAACACATCCCACGTGCTTGAAAACTAAAGAGAAACAGATCGCGCGCTAGGGCGAGTTCGGGTTCGTCGATAGTAAGAGCGGCAATCCGATGGAGCACGTCAATCGACAAAGCCCTTTTCCTCGTCATGTCAACCCCGGTGTATACCCCGGCAAACGGGAAGGATTGCCGTGCGTACCCTTCTTTGACGGCTTGATTGTACACGGAGCGCAAGACCCGATTGTAAAACGAGACGGTATTGCGTTGCAACCCTTTTCCGTAGAGGAATTGGTTGTACTGTGCGACAGTCTCGGCAGTCAGCTCGTTCACATACAGAAGCCTCCCGGATAGAAAAGTACTAATACTCTGCCTGGTTCTAGCGTAATTTCTGCTAGTAGAAAACCGATTTGTCCTATCTAGCAACAGAATAAGCTCCGATAAATAATCAATGAGTAAGATGTTTTTATTTCTATTCATAGACCGCAAAAGTAACAATTATTAATTATAATATCTCTTACGAAGAGATTTTTTGGGACACAAGAATTGAGAATGATTGATATCGTTGTGTAATATGAAACGAAAACAACAATACGTAGCTCCTGCTATCCTGCGGCAGACGGCGCTCTCGCCGGGGGCAGCACTGCTGGCACAATCGGTTGTGAACAACGCCAATGTGGTTTCAATGGGACAGAACGTGGAGAACCTCGACTTTTCTCCCGAGAACACAAGCGGGTTTAATTTTGACTGGGAGGACGCGCAATGAGAAAACCGTTGACCTTTTCCTTGACTCTACTGGCAGCAACTGCGTTGCTGTTGGTTGGTTGCAATCCTATCCTTCCCTCAGAAGGGAATAAAGTCAAGTTTAAAGCCCACTCGAAGAGCCAGCCGGCGACCAAGACGGCCTACGCCGGTAATGCGGCAAGTACGGGCTCTTCGCACGAGGACATCTACTGGTCTGAGGGCGATGATATCCGCATCTACAGTGGCAATACGGCTGTCGTAACACCCGCTTTTGCCAATTACGAGTTGGTGATTTCCAGCGACAAGACAAGAGCGACTCTTCAGAATCCAGCGGAGGCCCCCAATGGCCTGGCTTGGGTAACCGATCCCGCCCAGGGTAATGATGACGTGACGTTCTACGCCGTCTATCCGCCCTCCACGCAAGGTTCCGAAAGCGGTTGGTTTACCATGAGCATCCCTTCGGAACAGACCTTTGCGACTCCGACGGGGACAGATATGACGCACGCATATATGCTTGCGCAGAACACCTTGACCAGGTCGCAATTCAACAACGAGGTTTCCCTCGAATTCTACCCGGCATTCACCGCCTTCCAGATCAACCTCAAGAGCAAGGACGATGAGTTGACTCTCAAGAAGTTCAGAATCTATTCCGAGGACAACCACCTTGCAGGCGATTATTACGGCAAGCTGAAAGCCGTGAATACTAGCGAATCGGAGAACGAGTACTTCGCATTTAATACCGATAAATCTCTCCGGATGGATTTCGCGTATTGTTCAAACAATCTGCAAAATGAAGTGTTTGTGGAATTTCCGTATTATGAGACCGAAACAGAAACTCAGAAGAATACGAAAATTTCCCCTACTTCCGCTGTCGATTTCACCTTGCTGGCGCTGCCGTATGGAATTGTCAATTCTACGGAGACCTATGATACGAAACCTTACCTGACCAATCTTTGGCTGGAAGTAACCTTCGAGAAGGAGAACGGAGAGGAGTTTACGAAGAAGCTTGCTCTCAAACAGACAACTACCAACGAAGATGTTACAACGACCGCTTTCCTCAAGTTCGCCTCCTGCAAGAAATACCGCATCAACGGACTGGCTGTCGACGGTGGAAGTAAGTGGCGTCTTACTATCGATGGTGAAGTTCTTCCGTGGACATACGACGAAAAAAAGACCACTTTCAGTCAAAATGTTCAGGCTAAGGCCTTTTATGTCGATGGAAGCCTAGAGACCCTCGATGGATATAAGAATAGTCCGGAGACCATCGCTCTTTATGGCAAAGCAACATCCAACCATTACGAGGCTTTTGACACAGGGACTAATGCAGATTTCAAGACCTATGCCGAGTGGGTAGCGCTAGGCGACGGGCAAACGGCATACAATACAGCTCATAGAACCTATTACGAGCAGTATTACCAGCTCCGGACGCTCAACACGGTTCCGACTAATGCCCGCTTTGAAGTTACATTTACCCCGATAGCGCCGCTTGGCGGCTACTGGACTTTGTCCACAGCGAATGGCTCATCTTTTGGGAATACCAGCCAGGGAGGAGCAGAAGGATTCAGGATTGTCCTATGGGACGGCGAGACTGAAAATGACAATTGGTCCAGCGGCCAGATCATGAACCAGGAAGTCACCTTGAGGATATATCCTTCCGCGGCAAGAGATCCCCACAAAGAGTACTGTATGATTCTCAAAGCTTCCTTCAGTCCCAACAAGAATGGAGAGCCTACCTATAGTGCGGATTCTGAACTTCAGGATGTGCACGGAGATGGTAGATACAGCTATTGGAAATTCGTTATTCCTGCAACCGAGTAAAGACTATGAAAAAGGCACTTATATATATTGCGATGGCGGGATTGCTGTTCATGCCGTCTTGTGTCCATGAACTTGTCCCGGCAGATCGGATCGTTTGGAAAGGAACCGGTACAACCCTTAAGCTTAACGCGAAGATATCCGATTCTCCGAAGACCAAAGCAACCGAACGCCCCGGCGATGATGACGGAAACTATAACGAAAACAAGGTTTACACCCTTGATTATTTCATCTTCAATGTCGATCCTGCCGCCAATAAGTCGACAGAAGCCGTCATTCAGGGTCGGTTCACATTTGATGGGGAGATCAGTTCCCAGTCGGTCGATGTATCGGAAAAATTCGACGAGACTCACAATAAATGCTATGTTTATACCATAGCTAATCTTCCCGACAAGAACACTTCTCCCCTCAATTATTTTGAAATCAATGCGAACGGGAAGTTGCAACATGTGGTTGTTTCTTCTCAAACGACCACCACGGTCCTTACCGGCAACTATGAAACATTGCAGGCGATTGAAGTCGTCACGGATTTCAAGAATTCCTTGGAGAATGGTCAATTCAAAGCGCAGAAGAGTTTTGTAATGTCAGGGCTCAGCCAAGAAATTACCCTTGCAGGAGACGGCAATGATGTTGCCGATGTCGATCTTAGCCGAATCGCTTCCAAGATCTCGCTCAACATCAACGTCATCAAGATGATCCAACAGTACTCGACGAACAATACAACACAAACTGAGGATTATCAGGGTACATGGTTCCCGAACGTCGATCACATCCAAGTCTACTTAAACTATGCAAACCCTTCCGGCTTGGTCAGTGGTGCTTACGAAGGTCGGGAATATGAGATCGGTTCCTATTTTTCTTACAACCGAAATGCTTATATATCCTCCGTCGATCCGAATGGATCCTATACAACGACTTCACTTGCCCGTTACGACAACGACCCTTCGTCGCCTTATTATTGCAATGGCAACGAAGACCTGATAGGTTCTATCTTCGTTGATGGACAAGGTAATCCTGTCTTCATTGATGGGACAACTTATCCAGCTTTCGAAGTGACAGGATCGCCCTTCTATTCCTATCCGACTTGTTGGAAAACCAGCGATGCAACGGCTCCCTTCATCAAGATCATCATCCCTTGGGTAGAATACACAATTCCTGCCTATTATCGCACTCTCTCTCCGGGTAGTGAAGACTATAACGCCATCATCAACGCTGTAAGCGGTTTCCCCGAGTCCTGCGAATTAAGCTATACGATAGGGGGTACCACTTATAATGTCACAGCAACTCGTACCACCGCTGACGTTGATGCTCCTCGTTTCGGTGAGGAATTCTATTACAAGATTTCCGTCCCTGCCTTCCTGGAAGAAGAATCCTCGGAATGCGCACTGCAGGCCAATAATTGGTATATGATCAACTTGGATGTGGCGGTGCTTGGCAGCGAGACAGATGATGCAGCCATGACCATCGATGGTTCCCAAATGGGTATCTATGTGGTAGACTGGAGTAACCCTGAAGACATGATCGGCGGTGACCTCGACGGCGGACGATATCTGTCAACCGCAAAAGACAATTATGTTATAAATGGTGTTGACTTTTTGGATATTCCTGTCATATCCAGTCATTCGCTGAGTATTACCGGTTATGGAGGAACCGGTAATCCGACAGCAACGTATTGGACTAGGAGCGGAGGTGCTGACGCGGGTTCTTTGACCTGGAACAATACCGGTGATACTGGTTTTACCATTACCGCGACCGCTAACACAAAGGTTACGCTTACTCACGCTCTGGTTCCATTCAATACCAGTTTTACGACCGCTAACGCCAAGGATATTGCCAAGATAACTTATAAATTCCGCATCCGCCATAGCGACAATGCAGCTTATTACAAGGATATCATTGTAGAACAATACCCTTCGATATATGTTGAAACCAGAAATTCAGCACAATATTCCGTTTTTGTGAATGGTACTGGTGGAAGAACGGGTGGCACAGCGTATAATAATCATGGTAACAACACCAACAACTCTCTGGGCCAAATTTCAACATCAACGAATTATAGTACTAACTTTACCATTGTTTCCGTCTCTTCTTTGGCTGGCTTGGTAGCAACTAACGTAGAACCCTATAAGAGTTGGGTTATTGGCGAACCGAGAATCAAACTTAAAGATGCCTACTTGACCGATGGCAATGTCAAATACTACATCGATAATTATAACAATGCTACTACTAACAGGTGGCTTCAAGATGATCTCGGCGATCAACCAGATTATTTCGATAACTATCTAGTCGGCGACAGAGATGCCAGTAATTTCATCTCTCCTAAGTTTATGCTCGCGTCTGGTCGAGGGTGGAATCAAGGGACTAGACCGTGGAAGGGTATGGCTGAGCGTTGTGCTTCTTATCAAGAAGATGGCTATCCTGCTGGAAGGTGGAGATTGCCTACCGAAGCTGAAATTCTATTTTGCCGACTCCTTGGTGAAAAGAACTTGATTGAAAACCCCTTTGATTCCTCAATCGGGTATTTTGCAACATCAGGCAACTATATCACCAACTCCGGTAGTTTTACGCACGATACAGGTAATCATTCTGTTCGTTGCGTATATGATCTATGGTACTGGGGTGACGATCCTGTCCCGGGCGTCTCTGGTACTTACACTGTCATGCTTCCCGAATGATGAAGTCGAACCGCGTTAAATGATTGAGCTTATGAAAAAAATCTTCTCAATATTGTTCTGTGCCCTGCTCACAGTCGCGTGCGTAGAACCACTGCAGCAATCGCTCAGTCCCGTGGATAACAAACCTACGGACGGCGCGAGTATGACCGTGCAGTTCTCCATCCCAACGTCACCTGTGACAAAAGGAGCAATGACTGATCAGCCGAATATCACGAGCGAATCCAACGTCCATGTCTTTGTGTACAATGCTACGTCAGGAGCTTTACTGCAGGTTTCCAAAGCAACTTTAAAAGGAACTGTTACACATAATACTGCCTGGGGGACAACAGAATCCGATATCACAGACCACGCTGACTTTGAAGTAAAAGTGAATATGGGCAGTGCCCACCGTCATCTCCAGATCGTTGTAGATGCACCGACCTATACTCCGGCCGGAACCAATAGCAATGAGACCGGAATCGGCTACTCTACTAACCCCATTTATCTTGGCGACAGCGAGGCAGATGTGGCTTCCAAACTCTATACACAGGATGGTGTCACCTCCTATTGGCAGCGTATCGACCTGCCGAACGGCCTTCAGCCATACACTTATCCAGGAGGAAGGCCCGAAAAGGGCATTGAAGGTACAGACTGGACGTCCTATCATCAAGGAACGGACGTAACCAAAGACTATTATCAGGACAAGGATGGCGATATCGTCAATTATGGGGATTATGTCAATGGTACCGGGCAGAAGATTACCGACGGTACCGGATATGTTATGTCAAACGATGTCGCAGGACGGGTCAAACACATTCCTCTCGTCCGTAATTTCGTCCATATTCTGGTCTCAAAAGCAGATGACGGGACGTTCACACCCAAAAAGGCGGTGCTGATCAATGTGCCTGCAGGTGGCTTTATCGCGCCCTACAGTTCGGCCAGCGGTTTTGTTTCTTATTATCTGAAGGACGAAAAACTCGATCATCTTCAGAAGCCGTCAACCCCCGTAGAAGGCGACTTATATGGGACGGAAGGTATCACTTCCACTGGGTATACTGCGCCTGTCCCGGGTGATCAGTTTATTACTACCCGTCCGGATGAATCCAAGTGCGTATATGCAGATAACGACGGCGTCATTTCTCTTTATATGTATGAAAGAGGTGTGACCAACACATCCTATCCTACCCAACTCCTTGTTTATGGCCGTTTTGATGACAGCAACAGCGATACCTGGCTCAAGATAGACATTACAGATGCTGACGGGCACTATATTCCTTTCTATCGGGACTTGACCTATGAGATGAAAATCGGCGCCATTACAGGAACGTCAGGCCATGGCTCGATGCAAAAAGCTTTCGATATGCCTGCTGTCGGCAATCCCTCCTCCTCTCCGGAAACGCAGACACTGACACAGGTATCTGACGGTAGAGGTACTTCAATTTGGGTAGATTATATTGACTATGCTTCTTTTTACAAACTCGCAAACACGGTACGTCTCCGTTACAAGTTCGTGAGTTTTGATGGTTCTAAAACCTCTGCGCACGCAGTTCTTACTGTTTCCCATATTACAGGTACGGCTGCCGTAACAAGCACGACCTTGACAAAATCCCCTTATAATGGAACCGATACCCAAGACTCTCAAGGTGGTTGGTACTATGTCGATGTGCCCCTGGCTGCACAGGGCTCCACAATCATGCGGTCGGTAGTCCGAGTATCCGGTACGGCCACCAATAGTGATGGAAAAATCGTAACTCTTTATCGAGATGTCACTTTCAGCGTAATGCCGACACAGAACATGACGGTTGCTATGTCTACGCTTGACGAAGACACGCAAGGCAAGACTACAACAGCGACCATTACGCTGGGCGAAGGACTGGGTTATTCGCTATTTCCGCTGGTGATCCGGATAGAAGCTTACAACGGATCCCTTACACCTACTGACAGTGACCTTCCTGTTGGGCACGGTACGTCCACTTTCTCGACCCTGAGTTCAGACATTCCTGCCCATAGTTCCTATATGTCCTATCAGCGATCCACAAATTACTATTGGTATGAGAAGACCATCAGTTATGGTGAGTATGAAGCCGGAATCAGGGAATACACAGCCCACTTTAAGACCATTTACGACAGCGGGAACGAAACGGTAGTCGCCTTCTCTGATCCTGACGGCCACTTCAATACGGCTGTTACCAATTTGAGAGGCGCACCGACTTTCAAACTTGCCGGTGATGAAACAACTGTACCCGTCAAGGCCAGTGAAACCACAGCAAGTTTCGATATCCTTTCCAACGTGGGAACGTGGACTGTTACTGCCGACAATGGTGCTGAAGTCGTAAGGACCCGTGCTAATAGTACTTCTGGCAGCGGCAATGCAAGCATCGCCGTATCTTTCCCGAATAATATGAACGGTACTGCGCCTAAAACCTACACTGTAACCGTCAGTCTCGATTCCGAGTCTCAGGTCCTCATTGAAAATTATGAACCCTTGACGTTCACGATTACACAGAAAGTGCCCGAACCGATCGATCCTGCTCTGGAGATAACGACTAATTCATCAACAGTTACCAATAACCGCTATTCTGATGATAATGTAACTATCTCTTTTAACGGCATGTATGGAAGCACTAGATCTTATATCCAGTTAAACAAGACAGGTAGTTACATTGAAGTATCTACAAAACCGGCTTCAACTAAACCAATTAGCAGAATTGTTATTCATTGGTCTTCAAATTACGCGAACACAACAACTGCTCAGAATAATATTGGAACTGTCACTAATGGTACCAGTTTAACTACTTGGGAAGCTAATAATAATTCAACATATGAAGTTCAGTTGAACTTAACAAGAACTTCAGGTGGTAATAATAGTAGAATTCAAATCAGCAGCATTGATGTAACCTATTTGGAATAAAATCCTATTTACCTTTCTAAGAAGGAGTGGCCCGTGAGGGTCACTCCTTCTTTTTCTTGCGGCCGGCCCGCATCAGGGCGTCGTCGATGATCCACTGGAGCTGGCCGTTGGTGCTGCGGAATTCATCCGCAGCCCATCGTTCGACCGCTTCCAGCGTCTGGGCGTCGATGCGGAGCACGAAGCTTTTGGTTCCTTCCTTTGCCACGGCCGGATCAATTATACAGGGAACCCGTGTTGACGACCGGCTGGGCGTTGTCCTCGGCGCAGAGGACGACGAGCAGGTTGCTCACCATGGCGGCCTTGCGCTCTTCGTCGAGCTCTACCACGCCTTCTTCTTTCAGGTGGTCGAGGGCCAGTTTGACCATTGAAACGGCGCCTTCCACGATCTTCTCGCGGGCGGCGATGATGGCGTCGGCCTGCTGGCGGCGCAGCATCACGGCGGCGATTTCCGGCGCGTAGGCCAGATAGTTGATGCGGGCCTCGATGGCCTCGATGCCGGCGATGGACAGGCGCTCGTTGAGCGTAGCGGTCAGTTCGTCGTTGATTTCCTCGGCGCCGGAACGGAGCGTGACGTCATCGACGTCCGGATTGCTGTTTTCGTCGTAGTTGTAATTGCCGGCGACCTGACGGAGCGCAGCGTCGGCCTGGACCTTGACGAAGCTCTCGAAGGCCTTCATCGTGGAGCTCAGGCTGCCCTGGGCGCTCATGGTCTGCGAGTCGATCTCGAAGAGGCTCTTATAGACGTCCTTCACGCGCCAGACCAGCACCAGGCCGATGAGGATCGGGTTGCCGCTCTTGTCATTGACCTTGATGGCCTCGGCGTCGAAGTTGCGGGCACGCAGCGAAACCCTCTTCTTGGAGAAAAAAGGATTGAGATACCAGAAGCCGTTCTCACGGAACGTGCCGCAATATTTACCGAAGAATACCAGCGCGCGTGCCTCATTGGGTTCGAGCTTCACCATACCGATGGCCAGGAAGAGGATGAGCAGGAACGAAATGGGGATGGTCAGGCCGAATACCAGGTCGGGCTTGGCCGAAGAGGAGGCCTGATTGAAGATGATGATGTCGATCACAATGATCGCCAGAATCAGGAAAAGCGCCACGAAGCCGCTGATCTTGAAGCCTTTAAATTCGAATTCCTTGGTTTCCATAATTAAAATAGAATCATTTTGATATCACAAAGATACTAAAAAATTCTCTCCCGCAAAATATTTCTGCAAAAAAGTAATAATCACTACCTTTGCGAAGATATGGCGAAAGACAGGAAAAAGAGCACGGTGGAGATCCGCAACAAGAAGGCGGGGTTCGAGTACGAATTCCTCGAGCACTTCACGGCCGGCATCGTCTTGAACGGCACCGAGATCAAATCGATCCGCGCGGGCAAGGCCTCGCTGGTCGACAGCTGGTGCTATTTCGTCAACGGTGAGCTCTACGTCAAGAACATGAACGTGGCGGAATACTGGTGGGGCTCCGCCTTCAGCCGCCAGGACCCGCGCCGCGACCGCAAACTCCTGCTCACGAAAAAGGAACTGCGCAAGCTCGCCCGCGCCGTCAAGGAGAAAGGCCTGACGATCGTGGCCACGCGCCTTTTCATCGCCGAAAACGGCTACGCCAAACTCAATATCGCGCTCGCCCGCGGCAAGCGGGAGTTCGACAAGCGCGAATCCATCAAGGAGAAAGACCTCAAACGATATGAAACAGATTGATTCCTATGATTTCAATGGCAAGAAGGCCATTGTCCGTGTCGATTTCAACGTGCCGTTGAACGACCAGTTCGAAATTACCGACGACACCCGCATCCGGGCTGCCATCCCCACCCTCAAGAAGGTGCTCGAAGGCGGCGGCGCCCTGATCATCATGTCGCATCTCGGCCGCCCGAAGGGTCCGGCGGAGAAGTTCTCCCTCAAGCACATCCTCGCCCGCGTGTCGCAGTATCTCGGCGTGCCGGTGCAGTTCGCCCCGGACTGCCAGAAGGCCGACGAGCAGGCTGCCGCCCTCAAGCCGGGTGAAGTGCTGGTCCTCGAAAACCTCCGTTTCTACGCCGAAGAGGAAGGCAAACCCCGCGGACTGGCCGAAGACGCCACGGACGAGGAGAAGAAGGCTGCCAAGGCCGCTGTCAAGGAAAGCCAGAAGGCCTTCACGAAGAAGCTCGCCTCCTACGCTGACTGCTACATCAACGACGCCTTCGGCACGGCGCACCGCGCCCACGCCTCCACGGCGCTGATCGCCAAGTATTTCCCGAACGACAAGATGTTCGGCTACTTGATGGAAGGCGAGATCCGGGCCATCGACAACGTGCTCAAGAACGCCCAGCACCCCTTCACCGCCATCATCGGCGGCTCGAAAGTCTCCTCGAAACTCGAGGTGCTCAAGAACCTGGTCACCAAGGTCGACAACCTGATCATCGGCGGCGGCATGGGCTACACCTTCATCAAAGCGGAAGGCGGTGCCATCGGCAACTCGCTCCACGAAGACGAGCTGATCCCCGACGCCCTTGAAATCATGCAGCGTGCCAAGCACCTTGGCGTGAACATCTCCCTCTCCGTCCAGACCCGCGTGGCTGACGACTTCAGCAACGACGCCAACGTGAAGGTCGTGCCCTCGCACGAGATTCCCGAAGGCTGGCAGGGCATGGACGCCGGCGAGAAATCGATCGAGAACTGGCGCAAGATCATCCTCGACTCCAAGACCATCCTCTGGAACGGCCCCGTGGGCGTATTTGAAATGCCCACCTTCGCCACCGGTACGCTGAAGATCGCCGAGGCGCTGGCAGAAGCCACCGCCAAGGGCGCCTACACGCTCGTAGGCGGCGGCGACTCGGTCGCAGCCGTCAACCAGATGGGCTATGCCGACAAGGTGAGCTACGTCTCCACCGGCGGTGGCGCAATGCTCGAAGCTATCGAAGGCAAAGACCTTCCCGGCATCGCAGCCATCCGCGAAGACTGACGGTTCCCATGGATCTGATCGTCGGGACATACGGGCAGCGCCTGCGCCTGCTCGAACTGGGCATCGCCACCTTCGAGGTGCTCGGCAACAGTGTCTTCGAAGCAGAAAACACGTCCTGTCTGGCGCTTTCGCCAGACAGGCGTTTTCTCTTCGCCGTATCGGAGAGTGGCGACAATTCGGGCGTCTATTCCTTTGAAGTCCACCCCTATGACCGTTTGAAGCCGCTCCCTTTCGGACGTATCGTCAAGCGCTCCGAAATCCGGGGGACTTCGCCCGATCCCTGCCACCTGATCTACCTGCCCGGCTATTATAACCAGTGCGGGGATCCCGACAACGGCGCACTGCTCACGGCCGACTATTCAGGCGGAAGCATCTCGCTTTTCCCGGTGCAGGACGGACGCATCCTGCCACCGACACAGGTAGTGCACTTTGAAGGGCACGGGCCGGTAGTGGAACGCCAGCAGGCCGCACACATCCACCATCTGGTGCAGCACGGCAACTTCCTGCTGGCCGTCGACCTGGGCTCCGACTGCATCCACGTGCTGCGGATGTTCGACAGCACGGTCCGTCCGCTCTGCGACAAACGGCTCAACCGTGAATTGCGGCTGGAAACGCTCTTCGACATTCCAACCCCGGCGGGGAGCGGTCCGCGCCATCTGGTGATCGACCGCAGCGGCTCGCATTTCTATGTCCTCACGGAACTGAGCAACGAACTGCTGGTCTATTCGATGCCCGACTTCACGGCGATGGGCGACCGCCCGACCTTACTGCAAAGGCTACCGGTCGGTAATCCCGCCTTCCCCGGGCAATCAGGCGGCGACCTGCAGCTGAGCCCCGACGGCCGTCACCTCTACGCCTCGCTGCGCAATGGCGACGACGGACTGGTGATTGCACAGCTTCGCCCCGACGGCTTGCTGGACCGCATCGGCTACCAGCACACGGGAGCCCACGTGCGCGACTTCTTCTTCCTGCCCGAGGGCCTTCCTACAGGCGAGTATATGGCCGTCTTCTGCAAGAACGGCGGCGTTCTCCAGTTCTTCAAACGAAAAGCGGCCGACGGCTCCTTGTCGCTCTTCCGGGAGATATCCTTCAACGCTTTCTACGGAGAACCCGTTTACGGTGTCGTCTACGAACGATGATGGAAGAGCAGGAATACCTCAAGCAATATGAAAATCGTCTCCAGAACAGTCTGGTGAGACTGTGCACGGCGGACGGAATGATGGGCGACACCCTGCTTGAGAGCGACGACATCGAGGCCAAGTTTACCGAATCCCTGGCAAAACCCTACCTGAGCGATGCGGTCCGGGAATACCAGCAGTACCCGGAAGCTGCCTTGGCCTGGGCCGGCTACCTGGGAATGTCCATGGCCAAGTTCTGGGACGCCGACTGGCAGGCCTTTCAACAAGTCCGCTACACCGACCTGCAGAGCCAGCGCGGCTTTGACGATCTCGACGAGCAGATCGTCACGCGTGTGCTCGGATACGAACTTGACAGTGAACCCGCCCGGCGCATCGCCGACACTCTTTCGAAGTGCGCTGCCGAAGCGCTCTCGATGATCCGGCACGAGCACATCGAGGCGCAGAGTCCACGGGCCTACTATGTGTTCGCCCGCACCGTCCAGGTCTTCTACCGCATCGGTGCATCCATGGAACTTTTCCATCTCGGATACAAGCTGGAACGCTTAACCCCACCGTTTTCCGTATGATCATCGATTATCCTTTCACCGTCGAGAGTTTTGAGACGGACCTCCAACGGCAGATCAAACCCTTCGCTCTGCAGAGCCGCCTCCAGGAACTTACCTACCGCGCCTGTGCAGCCGGCGGCGCAGGCTATGCCTCTTTGCGGGAGCGCGGCCTCTTCTGGGCGCTGAACCGCATGCACATCGTGGTAGACCGCTGGCCCGTATGGGGCGACAATCTCGTGCTCCAGTCCTGGTTCCGTGGACGGACCGGTCCGATGTACCAGCGCAACTATGTGCTGCGGCCCGCAGACGACGCGGCGGGAGCACCGCTTGTCCGGGCAACCTCCGCCTGGACCGTCATTGCCCTGGAAGGCCGGGGTGTTTCGCGCGAAATGGTTTATCCCGACGGTTTTGCCGAAGAGGAGGACCTGCTGCCCTTCTGCCAGAAGGTCCTCGTTCCGTCCGAAGTGGAACTGGCTCCGGCAGGCTCCCGCGTGGCCGCTTATTCCGACCTCGATTCCAATGGCCACGTCAACAACTGCTTCTATCCCCAATGGGCGGCCGACCTCCTGGGCATCCGTTACCTGTCCTCCCACCGCCTGACCGACATCCAGGTCGGCTACTACCGGGAGATCCATTCCGGAGAGCAGGCCGACTTCTTCTTGGGCCACAACCCCGAAGCTTCCGCCGATTCCGCTGTCTGGTACGCCGAAGGCCGCGTCGCCGGCGAGCGTTCTTTCGTGGTCCGTCTCGCTTTCGAGGCCTGCTAGCGCGGAAGTGTCTATATATCGGGGATTTTATGTATCTTTGTCGGATATGACGATTGAACAACCTTCCGCAGACTGGAGCGACTACGAACTGATTGACTCGGGTGATTTTTCGAAACTCGAGCGCTTTGGTCCGTACGTAACCATGCGCCCCGAGCCGAAGGCGCTCTGGCCCAAGAGTCTCTCCGAGGCGGAGTGGCGCCGGATGGCGCACACCGAGTTCAAGCCCGGCGCCGGTTTCGGCAAAGCCGGCAAAGAAGACAGCGGAACCTGGAACATGCTCCACAAGATGCAGGAGCAGTGGACAATCGCCTATCCCGCCGTGGGGTTCAAGCTGCGGCTCGGCCTGACATCCTTCAAGCACGTAGGCGTATTCCCCGAACAGGCGCCCAACTGGGATTTCATCTACAAGAGCGTACGTGACCTCGCAGGCTCGCAGGCCGAAGCACCCAAGGTGCTCAACTTGTTCGCCTATACCGGAGGTGCCTCGCTGGCCGCCTGCAAGGGCGGGGCGCAGGTCACCCATCTCGACTCCGTACGCCAGGTCGTCACCTGGGCGCGCGGCAACATGGAGCTCAGCGACCTGGACGGCATCCGCTGGATTATCGAGGATGCCTTGAAGTTCGCCCGGCGGGAAGCCCGCCGCGGCAACCTGTACCAGGGGCTGATCCTCGACCCGCCCGCCTACGGCCATGGCCCTGACGGAGAACGTTGGAAACTCGACGAATGCCTCTATGAACTGCTGGCCCAGTGCGCCGCTATCCTGGCGCCGGAGCGCAGCTTCATGGTCCTGAACCTCTATTCCAACGGTTACTCCGCCGTGCTGGCCGACACGCTGGTCCGCCGTGCTTTCGGCACAAAGTTCGCAAGCCTGGACTACGGGGAACTCGTGCTCCGCGACCGCGCCGGCAAGGCCCTTCCCCTGAGCGTTTTTTCACGATTAAAAAGATAACTCCTTATGATAGATTTCCTTTCCATCGTCTGGAACGTCGATCCGGTCATCTTCAAGATCGGGCCCCTTACGCTACGCTGGTATTCGATCCTCTTCGTGGCGGGTTTCCCGCTGGGCTACTGGCTCTTCGAACGCTTCTACAAGCGAGAGGGCGTTGACACCAAACTCCTCGAGCCGCTGCTCTACGCACTGCTGATCGGTACCATCGTGGGTGCCCGGCTCGGCCATTGCCTCTTCTATGAGCCCTCGTACTATCTGAGCAGCGAGCACTGGGTCGAGATCTTCAAGCCCTGGAAAGGCGGTCTGGCCTCGCACGGCGGCGCCATCGGCGTAATGCTGGCCGTATGGTGGTACGTCCACCGCTACGGAAAGAAAAACGGGTTCGACATGCTCTGGCTCTTCGACCGGCTGGTCATCACGGTCGCCTTCGCCGGCTGCTTCATCCGCCTGGGCAACCTCTTCAATTCCGAGATCTACGGCGATGTGACCGATCTCCCCTGGGGCTTCATCTTCGAGCGCCGCGGTGAAACGATGCCCAAGCATCCTACCCAGATCTACGAGGCGCTCTCCTACCTGCTGCTGGGCCTCTTCCTGCTGTGGAACTACAACCACCGGCTTGAGAAACGCTACCGCGGCTGGTTCTTCGGCGTGTTCTTCATCGGCTGCTTCGGCATGCGCTTCCTGATCGAGTTCATCAAGGAACCGCAGGTCGGTTTCGAAGAGAACATGGTCCTCGACATGGGCCAATGGCTGAGCATCCCGTTCATCCTGGCGGGCATCGCGCTGCTGGTCTATGCCTATACGAAGAAGATTCCGGCCAAACGCATCGAACCTGAGAAGACGAACTACCGACCGCTCCCGAAAGAACAGCGCGAGGCGCAGATCAAAGAAGCTCAGAAGAAAAAAGTCAAGCGATGAAACGGTTGTTCTCCCTCCTTCTGCTGGCTCTGCTTTCCCTGCAGGCCCGTGCGCAGGCACCTGACTCGCTGCTGACGCTCGCCCTTTGCGGCGACATCATGATGGGCACCACCTATCCCACTGTCCGGCTCCCTGAGAATGAGGGCAAAGACATCTTTTCCGATGTCAAGCAGCTGTTCCTGGACGCCGACTTTGCAGCCGGTAACCTTGAAGGCGTCATCTGTGAAGGTGGCGTCTGCACCAAGAACACCGCCAACGCCAACAACTACGCTTTCCGTATGCCCGAACGGTATGCCCACCTGCTGACCGATGCGGGCTTCGACTACCTCAACCTGGCCAACAACCACACCAACGACTTCGGCAGCTTCGGTCTGGACCGGACCCGTGAACTCCTTGAGAAAGAGGGCATCAGCTATAGCGGACTACCCGACTGCGAGAGCACCGTCGTCGAAAGGGACGGCGTACGCTACGGCATCTGCTCGTTCGGCCACAACTCCTATACGCTCAAACACACCGACACGGCCGCCGTCACCCGCATCGTGACAGCCCTCCGGCCGCAGTGTGACATTCTGGTGGTGACTTTCCATGGCGGTGCCGAAGGCTCGAAATATTCCCACCTGCCCGACGGCCCCGAGACCTATCTGGGCGAGAACCGCGGCAACCTGCGCGCTTTCGCGCACCACTGTATCGACCTGGGCGCAGACGTGGTCTTCGGCCACGGTCCCCATGTGACCCGGGCGGTCGAATGCTACAAAGACCGCATCGTAGCTTACTCGCTGGGCAACTTCTGCACGACCTTCGGCGTGAACCTCTCCGGCGTCAACGGCTACGCACCCGTGCTGGTGGTCAAAATCGACCGGACAGGACGCTTTGTCGAAGGACGTATCCACTCCTTCATCCAGACCCAGGGCACCGGGCCCCGGCTCGACGCCACCGACAAGGTG
>JAEEGK010000377.1_pt1 | contig 112211 bp, 77 predicted proteins | sample 8958771 | NCBI WGS metagenome assembly JAEEGK01 (sample SAMN16246547, study PRJNA631951) | gut metagenome | biome: gut microbiome; feature: rumen; material: SC-attached | host: Bos | place: Iran: Karaj | collected 2018-10 | reverse complement strand
AATGATATCCGACGAAGTTACATTGTCAGTTCTCAAACCCTTATCGATAAAGACACAGCCTGAAGACTTCTCCGGTGCTACCGGTGAAACTGCAGTTTTCCATGTTGAAGCTCAGGGAGAAGGTCTTAAATATCAGTGGCAGGTATATAAGAATGGAGCCTGGACAAACTGCTCCATGAATGACGGCGCTAAGACAGATACACTTTCACTTGAGATAAAAGAATCACGTAACGGGTGCAAATATCACTGTATCGTATCCGACATGAACGGTGATTCTGTAACGTCGAAAGAAGTTACGCTGACAATGAAAAACCAGCTCGTTCTAGTTAATAGTCCTGAAAATGAAATACTTGCATTTAGAGGTACATATGTTGATTTCACAATTGAAGCTCATGGTGACGGACTGAAATATCAATGGCAGGTATTTAAGAATGGCACTTGGACTAACTGTTCTGTCAATGACGGCGCAAAGACAGATACAATGACTTTGGAAGCCAAGATGTCGCGCGATGGATTGAAATATCATTGTGTTGTAACCGATAAGTACGGACAAACAGAGACAAGCAAAGATATTACTCTTTACGTTAGTGAAATGACTGTAATTGATAGGAGCGTTGGAAGTCCTGATGTTACATCGCCGGATATTACTAATTGTGTAGCATCTGATTGTTTCGAAGACACTGAGACCATTGAAGCACCAGAAGCCGAAGCTGCTTCAGAAGTTTTAGAGGTATCTGAGGTAGTTGAAATCGAAGCGGTTATCGAGACAGAGACGGTAACAGAGGTCGATTGAGCCATAGATTGTTTTCTAATCAAAACTAATTCGGGGGCCGGATCTTAGGATTCGGCCTCTTTTTGTCATGTTACAAAAGCCAGAATAAGCCTGACAAAGCATCTTGATAGATATATAATTTATTTATATTTTCCCCGGGAGGTATTTTATGCGAAGTCTTATCAAAAAGCTTGTCACTGTGATGGTGGCTGCGTTTGTCGTTTCTATGTTTTCGATGATTGTGTCTGCGAACACTCTGATAAGTTCAGGACATGTAACCGCTAATTATTGTTCGTATTCTTGGGAGTATTACAGTGACGATCTGTTGAAGCTTTACCCTGAGGGTTGGTTAATTAACATTGACGAAAATGATCTGCCTTCAATAAATTTAAGCAGCAATACTACGATATATATCGACGTTTCAAATATTTATATTGATCCGGTATATAGATCCGCTCTGAGTATTCATAGTGCTAATTGTCCCAGTTGCAACTTAATTATCGGCGGTGACGGAATATCAGACGGTTTCTATAATATCAGTATCCATGATTTTGATTCATTGGAATCTGTTTATTTTGATGATGACGCATATATCGATTGGGTTGGTATTTACGACTGCGGTCTTAATAATATTAATATTTTCGATCAATTATACACTGATGTTATTCAGGTAACGAATTGCAGCAATTTAGTAAATGTAAATGTTCCCTCTAATCTGGAACGTTTTGAACTCGTTGACTGTGCTAATGTTGAAAGCATTGCTGTACCGGATGACCTGGAAGCTCTTTATGTCGAAAATTCACCCAAGCTCGTTGATTTTGAAATACCTGAGACTCTTAAGTCTTGTTCTCTCTTTAATGTCGGTATATCTCAAATAAATGTACCCGTTTCCTGCGAAAGATTTACTATCATGTCAGATTCTTTGGAGGAAGCTTCAATTGAATCCGGGAGAAAACAGATTGACTTGAATATGTTTCATTTCTGCTCAAATCTTACCGACGTATATATTCCTGACAGTGTAACACGAATTGAATACAATGCGTTTACGAATTGTTCCAATCTAACTTCAATTGAACTTCCTGATTCAGTAACATCGATCGGCAGAGGTGCATTCCGCAATACCGGACTTGAGTCGTTTAATATTCCTAATGGAGTTACATCCATTGAATATGCAACATTCAGAGGCTGCGATAATTTGAGTGAAGTTCTGATTCCTGCGAGTGTAACTCAGATCGATGAATCGGCATTCCAGCAATGCGATAATCTTACAGATGTTTATTTCACGGGTTCTCGTGCTCAATGGAATAACATAACTGTCTACAGTGATTGGAATGAGACTGTTTCCGAGAAGACTATAGATGAAATCTTCGGTGATGCCGACATCTGGATCGATGATCTCGATCTGTTTGAAACACAGCCAAAGGACTTTACAGGGCCTGTCGGATACGGAGCTTTCTTCAACGTTGAAACATACGGCGAGATCGTAAGTTATCAATGGCAATATCTGAAGGATAACACCTGGATCAACTTCATGGTTCCGAGCGCAAAAACAGCTCAGTTAGAATTCCCTATCTCTGAAGAACGAAATGGTTTAAAAGTACATTGTGTAGTTACTGATTCTACCGGTCTGACATGTACTTCTGATGAAGCAATCCTTAACGTGTGCAAATCTATAACTATTTTAGAAGAACCAGAAGACATTATATGTGCGCCCGGTGAAACAGCTACATTTAATGTTATTGCTGACGGTGAAGAATTAACTTATCAATGGCAGGTAAATAAGGTTACTTACTGGGCAAACTGTTCTGTTAAAGATGGAGCAAAGACCGATACCTTGGCTTTGGAAGCTAAGGAGTCACGTGACGGATGCGTGTATATGTGTGTAATAACCGATAAATATGGTTATTCAGTTACAACTAAGCAAGTCGTATTGACTGTTGGAAATCCATTAGAAATAAAGACACAGCCTGAAGATTGCTCAGGATATGCCGGTAACACAGCTGTATTTACCGTAAATGCTGCAGGCAGCGGACTTAAATACCAGTGGCAGACATTAAAGAGCGGTACCTGGACAAATTGCTCAATTAATGACGGAGCAAAGACCGCAACGCTGTCTTTGGCTATAAAGGATTCCCGTAACGGCAGCAAGTATCATTGTATCGTTACTGATAAATATGGTGAGACTGTGACAACTAATGAAGTTACGCTCTCAGTTTTATCACCGCTCTCGATCAAGACACAGCCAGCTGATTTTGCAGGTCACGCGGGAGAAACCGCAGAGTTCACGGTCGTAGCAGAGGGCGAAGGTCTTAAGTATCAGTGGCAGGTATATAAGAATGGTACCTGGACGAACTGCTCCATTAATGACGGCGCTAAGACAGCCGCATTGTCATTAGAGATCAAGGCTTCCCGTGACGGATTGAAGTATCACTGTATTGTTACAGACAAGTCGGGAGCTACTGTTACAACAAGAGAAGCTACTCTTTCGATCCTCAAAATTCTGGCTATTGTATCTGAGTCCGAAGAATACATATTTGCTAATGTAGGAGATTCTGTTGATTTTGTTGTAGAAGCACAAGGTGAGGGGCTGAAATATCAATGGCAAGTATTTAAGAACGGCACATGGATTAACTGCTCGATAAACGACGGTGCTAAGACAAACAAGCTTACATTGGAAGCAAAGACATCCCGTAACCAACTGCAATACCATTGTGTTGTAACAGATAAGTATGGAAATACATTGACTACTGAACCTACTGAGCTCTATGTTATTGATTTATGGGTTGTAGCTGCAAGTGCAGAAGCTGATTCATCACCTGCAGAAAGCAACGCGGATGCAGATTATGTTGAAATCGTTGAGATACAGGAAGTAACTGACGCAGAGGATACTGCAGACACATCTGAGGATTCTGTGATTATTGAGATTACTGAGGTAATCGAAACTGTTCCTGAAGCAGATGCCGAAGCAGTAACAGCAGTTGATTAATTTAAAATCATTTATCCCAAGGAGGTATTTTATGCGAAAACATATCAAAAGATTCGTTTCTCTTTTGACAGCTGTGATAATGCTGCTGTCTATGTCTATGACAATATTTGCTAAGGATGTAGAGAAACTCGAAGAAGGAGAGGTTGATCTGCCCGAATTGGAGTGCTATTACACTTGGGAATACTACGATAACGATTTATTACTGATAAAACCCAGAACATCTAACATTTTCCTTAATGATGCTCATTTTACAGATAGCTATTACTTGAAATATACAGAAAACACAGAGATCATAATTGATCTTTCGTATCTGTATAACATTAGTTATATAAATTTAAACGGTTCCGGATGCCCTTCGGGAGAGATCGTTTTTACAGGATCAAATGTTGAAAATATAAAGGCGATGGATATTACCTTTTTCAGTGATCTAAATTCGATCAAATTAAAGCGGGGTCTGGATTTAGACAGGCTCACTATTCTTGATTGCGGATTAAGCTCAACAGACATATTCCAGGGCGGCTCAATCTCAACACTTTCTATCGGCTTTTGTGAAAATCTGGTGAATGTTGTAGTACCTGATAAAATTAGTGATTTCTATATTAATGATTGTTATAACGTAGAAACGATAACAATACCGGATACATTAAAGGGTTTATCTATGGGCAGTTTGGGTGAGTCATTTGATGAATTCGTGATACCGGAGACTCTTGAATACTGCTATTTATTTAATCTCAATCTGACAGAAATTTATGTTCCAAATACACTTGAAGATTTCCGTATAAACAGTAGTGCTTCATTAATTAATGCTTTTATCGAAGACGGATCTACAAGTATCCATACTCAAATGTTTGCGGATTGTCCGGGTCTTGAGTATGTAGGTGTCCCTGATAGTGTTATAACCATAGAGTATGGTGCTTTTTATCATTGCTGGAATCTTTCTGATATTTATCTGCCTGAATCCGTAGATACGATCAGTGCTGCTGCTTTCAAGCAATGCGGTCTCCTATATATTGATATTCCTGATGGCGTTACATCTATTGAGTATAAAACATTCGTAGAATGCACTAACCTTTATGAAGTTGTTATCCCTGACAGCGTTACTAAGATTGATGATTCTGCTTTTGAATACTGTGACAATCTGACTGATATTTTCTATTATGGATCTAGATCACAATGGGAGGAGATCACTGTTTATAACTATACGAAGGAGGGAATCTCTGATATCAGCATTTATGAACTGTTTGAAGGTGTTGATATCCATTTTGATACTTTTATCTATAAAGAACCTGAAGATTTCACTGGTCCTGCAGGCTCCTTTGCCGAGTTTAGCATTGTCGCTGACGGTGATCCGAATGACTTCACATATCAGTGGAAGTATTTTTGGGATGGAGAATGGATAGATATTGATGTTGAGAGTGCTACGACTCCAAATCTGACATTCATGATTATAGATGAGATGGACGGCATGGATGTATGCTGCGCTGTTACTGACAGTGAAGGCATGACGCTTACCTCAACGCCAGCTAAGCTTACAGTAAATGGCAAGTGTGCAACGATCGTTGAACAGCCTGAAGACTTTAGCTGCTGCGAAGGCGATTTAGCTATCTTTTTGGTAGAGGCAGAAGGTGATGGTCTTAAGTATCAATGGAAAGTACTGAAGCCGGGCGCTGAAGCATGGGTTAATTGCTCTGTTACTGACGGTGCAAAGTCGGATATATTAACGTTAGAGGCCAAAGCTTCCAGAAACAACTGCAAGTATCAGTGCATAATTACTGATAAATATGGAAATAAAATTGCGACAGATCCTGTTACGCTTACGATCGGAGTACAGCTTGAGATCCTTGAACAGCCTGAATGTTTCGAAGGCTATGAAGGCGAATATGCTACATTTACTGTTGTGGCACAGGGCGAAGACCTCAAGTATCAGTGGCAGGTTGATAAGAACGGCTGGTCGAACTGTTCCGTAAATGATGGTGCCAAGACCGATACCCTTACATTGGAGATCAAGCCTTCGCGCGACGGCTACTGCTATCGCTGCATAATTACTGATAAGTATGGCGCAAAGGTTATTTCCGAAGAAGCTATGTTGGGAATGGATACTTCTCTGAGGATCGCCAAGGAGCCTACAGATTTCTCAGGTACTGTTGGTCAGATTGCTTCTTTCACAGTTGAAGCAAAGGGCGTAGGCCTCAAGTATCAGTGGCAGATATTGAAGAACGGCACATGGACAAACTGCTCCAAGAATGACGGTGCGAAGACCAATACGCTTTCTCAGGAGATCAAGGATTCCAGAAACGGCAACGTATATCATTGTGTGATTACGGACAAGTATGGCAATTCCAAGATTTCTGATGAAGTTACACTAACTATCAGCAGCGAGATCAAGATCACAAGAGAGCCTGAGTCCCAGGATGTTCCTGAGCAGGCGTATGCCGAATTCATTGTCGAAGCAGAAGGCGAGGGTCTTAAATATCAGTGGCAGGTATTGAAGAACGGCGTTTGGACCAACTGCTCAAAGAACGACGGCGCCAAGACTGACACTTTGACCATACTGTCTTTGGCATCACGTGACGGTTTCCAGTATCACTGCGTAATTACAGACAAATACGGTACTGTTGTTGAGACAAGAACTGTTACTCTGTATGTTATGCCTGAAGAAATTGGAGAACCAGATGATATGGACGAAGACATGGGCGAAGAGATGGACGAAGATGATTTCTCCGATGATCCTGATTCAGCTGTCGCTTTGGTTGAAACAGTCGTAACCGTTGACGCAGAGACAATCGAGACTGCTGAGACTCCTGTTGTTGAAACGGTAACGGAAGTTTCCTGATAATCCATTTCGGTTAATCTTAAGAGGGGCGTCTCGTTTGAGGCGCCCTTTTTCGAGCTTCTCGAAAAGAAGGAGATTTTCGAACAAATAAACACTAATCCGCCTGACAAGAATATTTTATAGTTGTATAATTTTCTTGTCTATATTTATCCCAGGGAGGTTAATTATGCGAAAACATTTCAAAAGATTCGTTTCTCTTTTGACGGCTGTGATCATGCTGCTGTCTATGTCGATGGCTGTATTGGCTAAAGATGTAGAGATGGTGGATCACGGCGAGGTTGATTTGTCGGAATTCGGAGTTTCTTATACATGGGAATACTACGATAACGACGTGTTAAAGATTATTCCTACTGATAATATTATTAATATTCAACTTAGTTGGTTTACTGATTACATACAGGAGACGGTATCTGAGGATACTCAGATCCTTATTGTTTTTTCAAACAAGTTGGACAGTGATTATGTTCGCGTAGCCGGTTTGGGATGCCCTGCCAGCGAGATCGTGTTCTCCGGCAATTATGCTTCGGACATCTGGATGCTCGATATATTCAATTTTGATAATCTGAATTCGGTCAAATTAAAGGCAGGCATGAATATAGATTATTTTACTATTGCCGGCAGTACTTCTTCAACTTCACTTGACATAGTCAATGGCGGAAATATTAACTATTTTGATCTTTATACCTGTTTTGAACTGCAGAGTTTTGCTATTCCGAAAAATGTTAAGAGTTTTTATATTTATGACTGCTTAAATGTTGAGTCATTAGAGATACCGGAAACATTGGAAGCTTTGACTGTTGAAAGTCTTGCTTCTTTGGATTTGGAGAATCTTGATTTGCCGGATTCTCTTAAAAGATGCCGGTTGATCGGTTTTGATTATGAGGCGATAGTTGTTCCTAACAATATTGAATTTTTCAGCTATAGTTCAGATTCGTTGACTTATGCTGTAATTGAAGAGGGCAGAACAGAGATTAATTCTGATATGTTCTCTGATTGTTATAATCTTAAGTCTGTTACGATTCCTAACAGCGTTAACAGGATCGATGATACCGCTTTTAATGATTGCTATTCACTTACGGATATTTACTTTGAAGGTTCAGCATACGAATTTATGAGCATAATGATCTATGATTCATTATTTGATCGTGAATCCGAGAAAACACTTGAAGATGTATTCCCATATGTCACCAATGTCCATTACTCGACATTTATCGCTAAAGGACCTGATGATTTCACAGGCCCTGTAGGCTCATATGCAGCGTTCACTGTTTTTCCTGTCGGTGATCCTGAAGACTACACATACCAGTGGCAGTATTACAAAGATGGTGATTGGGTAGATCTTGATGATGAAACTGCTCAGTTTCCGTTACTGGTGTTCACTATCACAGAGGCTATGAACGGTATGCGCGTACGTTGTGCCGTAACTGACAGTGAGGGTATGACGCTTTTCTCAAACGAAGCTAAACTTAAAGTTAAAGGTAAGACAGCTAAGATCTTGGGTCAGCCTTCGTCTGACATGTACTGCAATGTTGGCAACACGGAGATACTTTTGGTATCTGCAGAAGGCGACGGACTTAAGTATCAGTGGCAAGTATTGAAGCCGGGTGCTAACGCATGGGTTAACTGCTCAATGAATGACGGTGCCAAGACATCCTCTTTGTCCATTGCGGTAAAGGATTCCAAAAACGGATGGAAGTACAAGTGCGTAATTACCGATAAATATGGCACTACAGTTGAAACAGATCCTGTTGCACTATATATTGGCACTGAGTTAAAAATATCAACTCAGCCTGAAGACTACACCGGCCGTGTAGGAGAGACTGCTGAATTTACTGTTGCTGCCCAGGGTGATGGCCTTAAGTATCAGTGGCAGGTAATGAAGAACGGCGAATGGACTAACTGCTCCAAGAATGACGGTGCGAAGACAGCAACGCTCACACAGGAAGTCAAGGATTCAAGAAACGGTTTTGTTTACCACTGCGTAATTACCGATAAGAACGGTGTTGCTGTTACTTCTGATGAGGTCACATTGACTGTTGATAAGTCACTGAGAATCGTTGAGCAGCCTGTAGGTGGAGTAGAAGAAGTAAGCGTACCTATAGGCATAATTGTTTTAATACCTATTAAAGCTGAAGGTGATGGCCTTAAGTATCAGTGGCAGGTTCTCAAGAACGGTACCTGGACGAACTGCTCTATGAACGATGGTGCTAAGACTAATACTCTTGTGATTGAGATGAAGGAATCCCGAGACGGCAGTGTATACCACTGCGTTGTTTCTGATAAGTACGGCAATTCAGAGACGTCCGATGAAATTAAATTGACAACGGAAAAAGTTATTACAGTTTTCTCCGATCCTGCTGATTGCTATGCAAATCTCGGCGATAACGCTGAATTTACAATAGAAGCATATGGTTTCGATCTCAAGTATCAGTGGCAGGTATTGAAGAAAGGTGTCTGGACCAACTGTTCAATCAACGATGGCGCTAAGACAGATACATTAACACTGGAGGCCAAAGAATCCCGTGACGGTTGTCAGTATCGTTGTGTAATTACTGACAAATTCGAAAATGTTCATACAACAGAAACAGTAACCCTGTATATTATTGACAATGCTTTACCGGCTAAACCAGTACAGGTTCCTGCTGATTCTACTGTTATCGAGGCTGAGGATTCTGTTGCAGCCGAAGAAGTTGTTGAAACAGTAGACGTAGTAGACACCGTTGATACTGTTGAAACTGTTGATATAGTTGAAACGGTTGATATAGTTGAAACGGTTGAGGAAGTAGTTGCAGAGACGGTAACCGAAGTCGATTGACGCTGCTTTAACCTGATTAGCTGAAAATTACAGGGTCGGACCTGATTGGTTCGACCCTGTATTCTTTGTTTTTTTATTACATTTTTGTCTTTAAAACACTTGATTGGCACACGAATATCTTATTTAATATTTATATATTTTTGTATGGGGAGGAATACTATGAAAAAATATTTAAAATGTCTCGTTTCACTTTTAATTGCGGTTTTCGTGATGTCTTCAATATCGATAATCGCATCGGCATCTAGTATTGTTGACAGCGGAACTGTGAATAACAGTTATAGACCATATGGGTTGGGGGAATTCAATTATTCTTATACATGGAAATATTACGATAATGACACGCTTATTATTCTGCCTTCAACTTCGAATCTCTATATCAATGTAAATGATCTGACGGATTACATGAAAACCCGCTTAACAAGTAATACGAAAATTACTATAGATTGTTCTTTGGAAATTAATTTAAAAATATTCGGCCAAGAGTGTCCTGCCAGCAATTTTACATTTGTCGGTACAGATTTAAACTTCTTGGATTTCTATGATTTCAGTGCACTGAATTCTGTCAATATTGATATTGACTTTGCTCCGACTGAATATCCGCATATATTTAACAATGTAAATATAGATTTATACAGATGCGGTATTACTACAGCGGATATTTTCGAAGGAAACATGCATAGCATAGACTTAGATTTTCATGATTGTAATAATATAACCAGTTTAACCGTTCCTGAATATGTTAGCTATTTATATGTATTTAGGTGTAAAAATTTGGAATTTATCCAAGCCACGAATAATTTGAAAAGTCTTTTGGTTGTAGAAACAAATAGTTTGAAAAACATATATGTGTATGGAAACATACAATATGAATTTGCAGTAGATAAAGCACCTAATTTAGAAACCATAGAAGTAACAGGTACTGTTTGGAAAACAGTATTGCAAAATGTACCATTTTCGGATTTCACTATACCGAATAATGGAGGTTTGTATTTAATAAATAGTAATTCATTAACAAGAGCCGCAATTGAACCCGGAAGAACAGAAATAAACCTTAAAATGTTCGAAGACTGCATTAATCTCGCAGATGTTACTATGCCGGAGGGTGTTACCGAAATTAATTATCGTGCTTTTGGAAATTGCTCAAGCTTAAAAAGTATTGTGATACCTTCTAGCGTTATCTATATCAATGAGGATGCATTTGACGGATGCTCTTCGCTTACTGATGTATTTTTCACAGGCAATTACGAGCAATGGGAAAACATAGTTGTACGCTCTGGTATTGACTTTGATTTAGTAACAACCGATAAATCAATCAACGAGATCTTTGGTAATGCAACTTTACATTTTCCTGATCCGGAGATAATAACACAGCCTGAAGATTGTGCCGGCACTTCAGGTTCTATTGCTGAATTTACTGTAGAAGCGGAAGGCAGCAGACTTAAGTATCAGTGGCAGGTATTAAAGAACGGTACTTGGACAAACTGTTCAATTAACGATGGTGCCAAGACTGCTACATTATCCTTAGAAATAAAGAGTTCCCGTGACGGCAGCAAATACCGCTGTGTTATTACGGACAAGTTCAATAAATCCATTACTACCGACGAAGTAACTCTTACAATAGAAAATCCTCTCATTATTACTGACCAGCCTTCGGATTACTCCGGTGATATCGGTGAGTATGCTGTATTTAACGTTGTAGCACAGGGTGATGGTCTCAAATATCAGTGGCAGTATTTGAAGAACGGCACGTGGACAAACTGCTCATTGAATGATGGAGCTAGGACCGCAACATTCACTCAGGAGATCAAGGATTCCAGAAACGGCAATGTTTATCACTGCGTAATAACAGACAAGAACGGTAAAACTGTTACTTCAAGTGAAGTTACATTAACAGTTGATAAGTCACTGAGAATCGTTGAGCAGCCTGTAGGTGGACAAAAATTTATTGATTGTCCTGTTGGCTTTAGCATTATGTTTACAGTTGCAGCCGAAGGTGATGGTCTCAAGTATCAGTGGCAGGTATTGAAGAACGGCACCTGGACAAACTGCTCCATAAACGATGGTGCTAAGTCGGATTATTTTAAAGTTTTGATGAAGGAATCGCGTGACGGCTGTGTTTATCGCTGCGTTGTATCTGATAAATACGGCAATACTGAGTATACAAATGAAGTCACAGTGACATTGTTTAAGGGAATCGTAGTCACTTTTACGCCTGAGGATTGTTATGCAAATCTCGGAGAAACGGCTTGTTTTTCCCTTGGTGCTGCTGGTACTGATATCAAGTATCAGTGGCAGGTGTTGAAGAACGGCACCTGGACTAACTGCTCTAAGAACGATGGCGCTAAGACGAATACATTAAGTTTGAAGGTCAAGGAATCACGTGACGGAAGCCAGTATCGTTGTGTCGTTACTGACAAATACGAAAATGTTTATATATCAGAAACAGTAACCCTGTATATTATTGACAATTCTTTACCGGCTAAAGCAGTACAGGTTCCGGCTGATTCTACTGTTATCGAGGCTGAGGATTCTGTTGCAGCCGAAGAAGTTGTTGAAACAGTAGACGTAGTAGACACCGTTGATTCTGTTGAAACTGTTGATATAGTTGAGACGGTTGAGGAAGTAGTTTCAGAGGCGTCTGAGGTATTTGAAGTCGCAGAGGTTATCGAGACAGAAGCGGTAACAGAAGCAGATTGATCTGTGGGTTAATCTATTAATCAACATTTATACGGGGCCGGATCTTACGATTCGGCTCCGTTCTTTGTTTTTTTACGGATTACGTTCATGACAAAATTCTTTTATAGTTGTATAATTTTTTCAGTTTTATCACCGGAGGTTTTATATGCGTAATCGATTCAAAGCAATCATTACTATTATGGTTGCCATTTTTGTCATCTCGTCTATTTCTTTCATAGTATCGGCTGCTTCTCAAGTTGATGCCGGGTCCGTCACGACTGCCAAAGGTTCATATACATGGGAATATTTTGACGACAACACCTTGATCATACGACCTGATACTTACAAAACTACTCTTATAATTGACAAGTATGATCTGCCGGGAGATTATCTGAATAGTAGTACTACTGTTCATATAGATGTTTCAAATCTCTATACCCAAGGTCATAATAAAACTGGAAATATTCATGTTTATGGAGATAATTGTCCCTCCGGAAACATAGTGATCAGCGGAAGCACCTTAGATAACTTCTACAATATGGTATTTTATAATTTTAGTAATTTGAATACTATCAGGTTTGAAAAAGAAACAACACTTTATTGGATTGGCTTAACAAATTGCAATGTAGACCGTCTTGATTTCTATGAAAATTTGAATATAACGTCTTTGCAGATAATCAACAGTGATTCTCTCATATCAGCTAACGTACCTGATGGTGTAAAAAAGCTTACTATTTCCTCATGCTATAACTTAACCGATTTGAATAATATAGATGAACTTGATTATTTATCTTTAGCTAAAGTTGGAATTAGTGAAATCTTCGTTCCTAAAACATGTGCTTATTTTCGATGCAATTCTGAATCTTTAACAAAAGCAACCTTTGAAGAAGGAAGAACATGCATTACTAGTTTTATGTTCAGTGGATGCCGGAATCTTGAGCAAGTCATTATTCCTGATGGTATATCTTCTATTGAGACATATGCATTTGATGAATGTACAAAACTAAAGACAGTATATATTCCGGCAAGCATAAACCAGATCGACAGATTCTCATTTGGCGATTCCAATAATCTGGAAAAAGTCTATTACTCAGGCACTCATGATCAGTGGTATTCAATAACCATCATGAACGAAGATGAGATTATAGATGATAGTATCGATGATATCTTTTACAAAGCCGATATAGATTTTGGCGTAGTAAACTTGATTACTAAGGAGCCTGAAGACTATACAGGTTATATAGGCAGCACTGCAACATTTAAAGTAGAAGCAGAAGGCGAAGACCTTCAATATCAATGGCAGGTGTTTAAGAACAACACTTGGACAAACTGCTCTGTTAAAGACGGCGCCAAGACTGACACTTTGTCTTTGGAAGCAAAGGAATCCCGCAATGGCAGCAATTATCATTGTGTTATTACTGATAAGAACGGCAATACAGTAACAAGTAATAAGGCAACACTTAATGTAGTTACCCTTTTGAAAATCGAGACTCAGCCCGAAGACTTCACCGCAGCAGCAGGTGAGATGGCTACATTTACAGTAGCTGCACAGGGAAGCGGACTTAAGTACCAGTGGCAGACTTTTAAGAACGGCAGCTGGACTAACTGCTCTATTAATGACGGCGCGAGGACTGACACTTTGTCTTTGGAAGCAAAGGAATCACGTAACGGCAGCAAATATCAGTGTGTTATAACCGATAAGAACGGCAATACAGTTACAACGAATGAGGTAAAGCTTACTGTAGCTACACCTTTGATAATCGAGACTCAGCCGGAAGACGTCTCCGGAGCAGCAGGTGAGATGGCTACATTTACAGTAGCTGCACAGGGAAGCGGACTTAAGTACCAGTGGCAGACTCTGAAGAACGGCAGCTGGACTAACTGCTCCATCAACGATGGTGCCAAGACTGATACATTGACCTTGGCAATCAAGGATTCACGTAACGGCAGCAAATATCAGTGCGTAATCACCGATAAGAACGGAGCTACAGTTACAACTGAGACTGTAACACTTACGGTTAAAAAAGAAGTTATTATTGTCACAGAACCCAGCGATTATTGTGCTTATGTGCTCGGTGAGACCGCTACATTTACAATTGAAGCAGAAGGCGAAGGCTTAAAGTATCAGTGGCAGGTGCTCAAAAACGGCGCATGGACAAATTGCTCTATCAACGACGGAGCCAAGACAAAGACATTGTCGTTAGAAGTTAAATCTTCACGTGACGGCAGTGAATACCGTTGTGTTGTTACAGACAAATTTGGCAATTCAGCAGAAAGCTGCACTGTAACACTTACAATTGCAAAGGCCTTGGAGCCAATTCGTGATCCTAATGACTTGCCGCCTATTGAGATTAATTCTGTAAATGCTACAGCTGCTGAAATCGATTTTACTGCTGCAGATTGCGTAGACATCACAGAAATTGTTGAGGTAGCTGAGATTGTTGAAGCAGCAGAGGTAATCGAGATTGTTCCCGGGATTGAGACAGTAACAGATATCGATTGATCTTAAGATTAATCTTTAATCAATAAAACGGGGCCGGATCTGATGATTCGGCCTCTTTTAAATTTTGTAGGCAGGTTTTTCTATAAAATACTTAATTGGCAAACAATATTCCTATATAATGAATTTATCTTTTTATGGGGAGGATTACTATGCAAAAGCTTTATAAAAGACTCGTTTCACTTATGATCGCGGTTTTCGTGATATCTTCGGTACCGATAATCGCATCGGCATCAGAAGCTGTTACCAGCGGATCTGTAAGTAACAGTTATCGCTATTATAATGATGATCCTATCGATTATTCTTATACATGGAAATATTACGATAATGACACGCTTGTTATTCAACCTTCAACCGTGGATCTGTATATCAATGTTAATGATTTATCAGAATACATGTCAACCCGGATTACAAGCAATACGATGATCACTATAGATTGTTCTTTAACCGATGTATTGATGATACGTGGCGAGGATTGTCCTGCCAGCAATTTAACTTTTGTCGGTGATAAATTGAATTGCTTTGAATTATGTAATTTCCGCGCGTTGGATTCCATCAATATCGATATTGATTTTGCTCCTTCAGAATATGTCCCTTGTGTCGGTGTTATGTTAGACAATTGTGGAATTACTACATTGGATATATTCGAAGGCGAAGGATATATTTTGAACTTGGAATTGCGTGATAATGAGAAATTAACCGTTTTGGATGTACCCGAATATGTGGATTATTTATACGTGTTTGATTGTCAATTCATAGAGACTATCATAGCCAATTATGATTTGAGATATCTTTATACTTATTATTTGAGAAATTTGAAAAGCGTGTATGTGTCTGGTGACATAACTTGGAATTTGACTATTTATGATTCACCCAATTTAGAAACTTTTGAAGTAACTGGAGATGTTGGCACAATATCTTTGACAAAAGTTAAAATATCTCATATTACGGTACCGAAAGACAATAAATTTTTCATCTCTAGTGCTTCATTAACAAATGTTACTATTGATTCAGGAAGAACATTTTTGTGCGGTGGAATGTTCGACGGCTGCATCAATCTCAAGGATGTCTCTATTCCAGACGGAGTAACCGAAATCTATGGACGCGCTTTTAGAAATTGCTCCAGCCTCAATAGCATTGTGATACCATCTAGCGTTAACTTTATCTGTGATGATGCATTTGACGGATGCACTTCGCTTACTGATGTATACTTCACAGGCAATTGCGAACTTTGGGAAAGCATTGATGTGCACAGTGGCGAGCATTATGATGAACTATCTGAGAAATCAATCGACGAGATCTTTGGTAATGCGACAATACATTTCCCTGATCCCGAGATAATAATTCAGCCCGAAGATTATGCAGGTCCTTCCGGTTCAACTGCTGAGTTTAGTGTAGAAGCAGACGGCAGCAAACTGAAGTATCAGTGGCAGGTCCTTAAGAATGGTGTTTGGACTAACTGCTCAATAAATGACGGAGCTAAGACCGATACACTTTCCATGGAGATCAAGGATTCCCGTGACGGCAGTAAGTATCATTGTGTTATCACCGATAAATTCGGAAAAACAGTAACAAGCAAAGAGGTAACACTTACAGTAGCTACGCCTTTAGCAATTACTTCTCAGCCTGAAGATTATTCAGGCAGTGTTGGTGAGACCGCTACATTTACGGTAGCAGCTCAGGGATCCGGCCTCAAGTATCAGTGGCAGACGCTTAAGAATGGAAGCTGGACCAACTGTTCTGTTAATGATGGAGCCAAGACCGCTACATTGTCATTGGCAATCAAGGATTCACGTAACGGAAGCAAGTACCAGTGTGTAATAACTGATAAGAATGGTGAAACAGTTACGACGAAGGAAGTTACTCTTACTGTTGCTTCAGCTTTGAATATCGAGACACAGCCCGAAGATTACTCCGGAGCAGCAGGTGAGATGGCTACATTTACAGTAGTTGCTGAAGGATCCGGTCTTAAGTATCAGTGGCAGACTCTTAAGAACGGCGCTTGGACGAACTGTTCTGTAAACGATGGCGCTAAGACTGATACCTTGTCTCTTGAGATCAAGTCTTCTCGTGACGGCAGCATCTATCATTGCGTTATCACTGACAAAAACGGTGCATCATTAACAACAGAAGCTGTAACGCTTTCGATGCTTAAGGGCGTTAAGATCAAAACTAACCCTTTGGATTATTATGGCAAAGTAAAAACCATGGCTACGTTTACTGTTGTAGCAGAAGGGGAGGGCTTAAAGTATCAGTGGCAGGTGCTCAAGGATGGCGTATGGACAAACTGTTCCGTTAATGACGGTGCTAAAACAAACACATTGACTTTAGAGATCAAAGATTCAAGAAACGGATGCGAATACCATTGCGTCGTTACAGATAAATACGGCAATACAGCAATTTCTTCTTCTGCCAGTATCATCGTCGACCAGACTATAGATTTACCGTTTGTTCCTGCGACAGCACTTGATTCGACAGAACCTGTTGCTCCTGCAGCTTCATATGATTCTGATGAAGTTGATGAATACGAAAATGTCGTAGATGAAGAGGTGATTGATATAGTCACTGAAATCCAGACAGAAACAGTAACAGAAGTCGACTGATCATAATTTTCAGCTTTAAAAAATCACATCAATAACAGGGCCGGATCTTACGATTCGGCCTCGTTTTATTGAAGTGTCACGTTTTGACGAGTGATATAATTCCGCTTATGAAGAGATTAATAGTTTTGTTATTGGCACTTTCTTTTTTGCTGACTTGTTCCTGCAATAAATCACAGATCAGTCAGCACCTTTACGGCGTCTTTCTCAGTGTTGAAGATGACCTAGATTCGTTGAGCGATTACAAGACTGTAGTTATTGATGCCCAGAATTTCAGGGCAGGGGAGATTAGGAAGTTCCGCGAAAAGGGCCACAAGGTTTATAGCTATATCAACATCGGATCGCTTGAAGATTTTCGCGATTACTACGATGAATACAAAGATCTCGCACTTGGCGCGTACGAGCATTGGGATGAAGAGGTTTGGATAGATGCTTCTTCAGAAAAGTGGCAGAAGTTCGTTGTAGATGAGCTTGTGCCTTCATTAGCTGATAAGGGGATAGACGGTTTCTTCGTAGACAACTGCGATGTGTACTACAACTATCCTACACCTGAGATAATGAACGGTCTTACCGTAATGATGAGCGCAATGGTCAACACCGGACTGGATGTCATTATTAACGGCGGAGACTGCTACCTGGATGCCTACTGCGAAGCAGGCGGTGAGTGGAGTGACGTTATTACGGGGATCAATCAGGAAACGGTCTTCTCGAAGATTCTTTGGGACGGTGACAGCTTTGGCCGCGCTGATCCTGAAGATCACGAATACTTCAGGGACTATATTGAAAGATATGCGAAATTAGGCGCTGACATATATCTGTTGGAATATACGACAGACGCGAAACTCATAAAAGAGATCAACAGATACTGCGTTCAGAAGGGGTTTGACTATTACATATCTGATTCGATTGAGCTGGACGGGTAGGGGAGATTTTATGTCAGTCACACTGTCGCATATAATATTGGGAATTATTCATTAAACATAATAAAATATAAATACTTCGGGCAATACAAAAACATGAGATAACAGGCATAGTCCAGAATAGTTTGACAATCAAAGTATTTAGGATATAATAAGGTCGCAATTGAAAATATGGGTATTGATTGCGACCTTTTATGTACACAACGTATTGGAGGAATATATGGATTCAATATGGCAGAACGGCATTGACCGCTTAAACGCACGCAGGGAACAGGTAGCTGCGGCAGGCGGAGCTGACAGGATCGCTAAGCAGCATTCTTCAGGAAAGCTGACCGCCAGGGAGCGTATGGAAGCGCTTTTCGATGACGGCACATTCGTAGAACTGAACGATCAGATCTCTTCAAGATGTTCTGATTTCGGAATGGATAAGAAAAAGAAGCCGGGCGACGGCGTTGTAACCGGATACGGATATATCCACGGTCGCGTTGCTTTCGCATCTTCACAGGATTTCACGGTAGGCGGAGGCTCATTGGGCGAAGCTCAGGCTAAGAAGATCTGCCAGGCTATGGACAAGGCCATGGTAATGAAGGCGCCTTTCATCTCCATCAACGATTCAGGCGGAGCTAGAATAGAAGAGGGTATCGATTCACTTACGGGTTATGCAGATATCTTCTACCGCAACACTATCGCTTCAGGCGTTATTCCTCAGATCTCAGTTATCATGGGACCTTGCGCAGGCGGTGCTTGCTATTCTCCGGCCATCACAGACTATATCTTCATGACTGACTATGCCCAGATGTACATCACGGGACCTGCAGTCGTTAAGTCTGTAACAGGTGAGGAGATCACATCTTCTGCATTGGGCGGAGCTGCTGTTCACAGCGCTACATCTGGCGTTGCACACTTCGTTTATCCTGACGACCTCTCATGCCTTAACGGCGTACGTCAGCTCTTGGGATACCTTCCGCAGAGCAATGAGGATCTGCCTCTTGAAGTACCGGGAACTGCAGTTGATAACAGTGCTTCTTTGGCTGATATCGTTCCTGCAGATTCCAAGAAGGCATATGACGTCAGAAGCGTAATCAATGCCGTTGTTGATGCAGGCAGCTTCTTTGAAGTACAGGAAAACTTTGCAAGGAACATTATCGTAGGATTCGCAAGACTGGACGGGGAGACCATCGGAATCATCGCAAACCAGGCTCTGTATATGGCTGGTTCTCTTGAGATCAATGCCTCCGATAAAGCATCGCGCTTCATAAGATTCTGCGACTGCTTCAATATTCCGCTCCTTACGTTGGTTGACGTTCCGGCGTTCCTGCCCGGTTCACAGCAGGAGCACGGCGGCATCATCCGTCACGGCGCAAAGCTTCTCTATGCTTATTCCGAAGCTACTGTTCCGAAGGTCAGCCTCATTATGCGTAAAGCATACGGCGGCGCTTACATCGCAATGAACAGCAAGGGCACTGGCGCTGACATTGTCTATGCTTGGCCTATCGCTGAGATCGCTGTTATGGGCGGATCCGGCGCTGTCAGCATCATCGGCAAGAAAGCTATCGATGCAGCTGAAGATCCTGCGGCTAAGAGGGAAGAGCTCCTCAATGAATACAATGAGAAGTTCATGAATCCTTATATCGCTGCTGAGCACGGCTATGTTGACGAAGTCATCCTGCCTGAAGAGACCAGATCTAAGATCGCAGGTGCCTTTAAGATGCTTAAGACTAAAGAACGCGAATTGCCCTACAAAAAGCACGGCAATATCCCGCTTTAAGGAGGCATTAACGTGGATCAGGAATTAATCGTAGCAATGGCAGTAGCCTGCATCGCCGAAGAGAACGGCGTAGATACCAATCATGTAGTGGTTCGTTCTTTTCGCGAGGTAAAGAAAAGCCCTCTTGCGCAATATATCGCAGATAACAATATTTCTTATCACAAATATCAGTTGGGAGAATAATTAAATGAGTAAGTATCGTATCACAGTAGACGGCAAGACATATGAGATGGACGTTGAGCTTATCGGAGCAAACGGCGCAGCAGTTCAGCCTGTTGCAAAGGCCGCAGCACCCGTAGTAAGCGCGCCTGCAGCACCTGCTCCGGCAGCAAAGCCCGCAGCAGCTTCCACAGGCGCAGTCATCGCACCGATGCCCGGCACGATCCTCAAGGTATTGAAGGCTTCCGGAGACGCTGTTAAGGCAGGCGACGTAGTCCTTATTCTTGAGGCTATGAAGATGGAGAACGAGATCACAGCACCTTCTGACGGTGTTATCGGCTCACTCAGCCTTGCACAAGGCTCAACAGTTGCAGGCGGCGACTTGCTCTTCGAAGTTAAGTGAGGTCTGTTAATGTCTGAACTTTTTAGTACAAATAATAAGCTTCAAATCACGGATACTATCCTGAGAGACGCCCACCAGAGCCAGGCTGCTACGCGTATGCGCCTTGAGGATATGCTTCCTGCATGTGAAGTATTAGACAGCATCGGATATTGGTCTATCGAATGCTGGGGAGGCGCTACTTTTGACTCGTGCATGCGTTTCCTTAACGAAGATCCGTGGGAGAGGCTCCGCACATTGCGCAAAGCACTTCCCAACACCAAGCTTCAGATGCTTTTGCGCGGACAGAACCTGCTCGGATACCGCCATTACGCAGACGATATGGTAGAGGCTTTCTGCGCCAAATCCATCGAAAACGGTATCGATATAGTCCGTATTTTTGACGCTCTTAACGACATCCGTAATATGGAAGCATCGATCAGGGCAGTGAAGAAGTATGGCGGCATGGTGGAAGCTGCAATGAGCTACACGACAAGCCCCGTACATAACGAGGATTACTTCGTAAACAAGGCTGTTATTCTCGAGCAGATGGGCGCTGATACTATCTGCATCAAGGACATGGCAAACCTTTTGCTTCCCGCAGATGCATATTCTCTTGTTAAGAAACTGAAGGAGAAGGTATCCATTCCGATCCATCTCCATACTCATAACACAACGGGAACAGGCTCAATGGTATATCTTATGGCTGCTATGGCAGGCGTAGATATCGTTGACTGCGCGTTGTCTCCTTTCGCGAACGGAACATCACAGCCGGCTACAGAGTCTTTGGTAGCTACTCTTCGCGGAACCGTGAGAGATACCGGTCTTGACCTGGGCAAGCTCAATGAGGCTGCGATCCACTTTAAGGGTGTCGCTGCGAAAATGGAGTCTGCAGGCACAATCAGCTCCAAAGTATTGCGCGTAGATCCCAATACTCTGCTCTATCAGGTACCGGGAGGAATGCTCTCAAACCTTCTGTCACAGCTCAAGCAGGCTAACGCAGAAGACAGAATGGAGGAGGTGCTCCAGGAGGTCCCCAGGGTTCGTGAGGACTTCGGATATCCTCCGCTTGTAACTCCTACCAGCCAGATTGTTGGCTCACAGGCCGTATTTAACGTTCTCATGGGCAGATACAAGACATTTACTAAAGAATCCAAGGGATTGCTTCGCGGCGAATACGGCGAGCTCCCGGGCGTTGTAAATGAAGAGATAAGAAATCAGGCAATCGGATCTGACGAGGTAATCACATGCCGTCCCGCTGATCTTCTTAAACCTGAGCTCGAGACTATCAAGAAGCAGTACAAGGACATCGCCAAGAGTGAAGAGGACGTATTGTCATGCGCCATGTTCCCCCAGGTGGCGCCCGAATTCATCAGGAAGCGCGATGGCGGAGATGTGAAGGAAATAACCGTAGACTGGATAAGATAATTCTTTTTTGAGCAAAATAATCACTGTAGAACGGGGCTGAATATCAGCCTCGTTTTACTTTTTTCAAGACAATTTTATTTTGGTAACACATTGAACTTAATTATATTGAATATCGGTCATAAAAAATAATTTATTTACACTTTTGTTCGATTAAGGACACATCTGTCATTGAGAATATATATATAAATATTAAAATAGTGAAAGTGTTTCCTTGGAGGTATATTATGAGACATCAAAAAGTGAAGATCCTGGCATTTTTCCTTGCAGTATTCATTGCCGTCGCATCGTTCCCGGCGCTTAAGTCTAATGCCGCTGTTTACAACGGAAGCTGCGGAACTGATTTAACTTATACACTTAATGAAGACAGTGGCTTGCTGTCTATTCAGGGTACAGGCGCCATGACGGATTTCCCTACATCAGGCGGTGCTCCTTGGGCCAGCAAAAGGGCTAAGATCAAAAGCATCTCTTTTTCTTCATCGATAACTCATATAGGCAGTAACGCATTCTATGGCTGCACATATATTACTGAAGTAACAATACCAAACAGTGTTGTTTCCATTGGTTCAAGCGCTTTTTATGGCTGCTCAAGACTTTCAAGCGTAACTCTTTCAAATAATCTCACTGCAATTGACAGTTATACCTTTAAGTCATGCACGGGATTAACCTCTATCTCAATTCCCGGCAGTGTAAAAACAATTAACACGCAGGCTTTCTATGGCGATAAGGCTTTAAAAACAGTCACTTTCTCAAATGGATTATCAGAAATCGGTCAGTTTGCATTCCAAAACTGCACCAGTCTTGGCAACTTCACTCTGCCTGTTTCTCTTAGCTATATCGGCAGATCAGCTTTTAACGGTTGTACAAGTATTACCAGACTCGTTATTCCTGAAAATGTAACAACTATTGATAAATTCGCTTTCTGCGGCTGTTCAGGCATAACAACTGTCACTCTTCCTGACGATATCTTAAAAGTTGACGGATCTGCATTCCAGGCTTGCTCCAGCCTTAGTTCCATAAATATACCAAACGGCATTCTTTATGTTGGTGAAGAATGTTTCTTGGACTGCATTAGCCTTTCCAGTTTTACGATTCCTTCCAGTGTACAGTCTTTCGGCTACAGCTGTTTTGCGGGATGTACCAGTCTCCATCAGGTAACATATACAGGTACACGTTCTCAGTGGGAGAATATCGATACCTTGATGGACGGCGAGTGGAGTATGGATCAGGAATTCGCTGAACAGGGCATTGAAGTTATTTTCTCACACGGTACCAATGAGCTTACTATTACCTCAAATCCGTCTAATGTCACCGGCAGAGTCGGAAACACTGCTACATTCTCTGTCAGAGCAACAGGTGACGGCCTTACTTATCAATGGAATGAATTTGTAGACGGAGAATGGGTGGCATGCACCTATACCGGCAGTACTACTGCCAATTTGAAAGTCCCGATCACCTGCAATAAAGACGGTCGAAGATACGACTGTACGGTAACTGACACATATGGTCTTTCTAAAACATCCAACAGCGCAACACTTACGATCGATCGTACAAATCTCATGATCAACAGCGCACCTGTTAACTTTACAGGTCTGGTAGGTGAGACAGCTGTATTTGTTGTCGGTGCTCAGGGCGATGAACTGGTATATCAGTGGCAGGTATTCAAGGATGGCGAATGGACAAACTGCTCCATTAATGATGGTGCCAAGACTGCCGCTTTGTCATTTGAGATCAAGGCTACGGCTAACGGCAACAGATATCAGTGCATAATTACTGACGGTTATGGCAATTCCGTAACAACCAAAGAAGTCGTTCTCACTATTAAGACTCCGCTTAACATCACATCTCAGCCTTCAAATGCTTCCGGCTTTGCAGGCGAGACAGCTACATATACAATCGCTGCAAGAGGTGACAACCTCTCATATCAGTGGCAGGTCTTCAAGGACGGTGCGTGGACAAACTGCTCCATGAACGATGGCGCTAAGACCGCAACACTGTCTTTCGAGATTAAGGCAACATTAAACGGCAATAAGTATCATTGCATTATCACAGACGGATATGGTGACTCAGTAACATCCAATGAAGTAACCCTTACTGTTAAGACACCTGTATCTATCACTTCACAGCCTTCTAACGTTTCCGGCTTTGCAGGTGAGACAGCTACATTCACGGTAGGAACAGTAGGCGACAACCTCACATATCAGTGGCAGGTATTCAAGGATGGTGCGTGGACAAACGCTTCCATGAACGACGGCGCGAAAACCGCTACATTGTCTTTTGAGATCAAGGCAAATGCAAACGGCAACAAGTATCACTGCATTATCAATGACGGCTACGGCAATACGGTTACAACCTCCGAAGTCACACTTACAGTAAAGACCGCTGCAGGTATTTCCACACAGCCTTCAAACTGCTCCGGATTCATAGGCGACATCGCTACATTCACCATTGTTGCAGCAGGCGATAACCTCTCTTACCAGTGGCAGGTTTTCAAGGACGGTGCGTGGACAAACTGCTCCATGAATGACGGTGCTAAGACTGCTACGCTTTCTTTCGAGATCAAGGCAACTGCAAACGGAAATAAGTATCACTGCGTCATTACTGACGGATACGGCAACTCCGTAACATCCTCCGAAGTTACTCTTACAGCTAAGACCCATCTTGCTATTACTTCCGAGCCCGGTGACTTCTCCGGACGCGTAGGAAGCACAGCAACATTTACTGTAGGCGCTGTAGGTGACGGTCTGACATATCAGTGGCAGGTATTAAAGGATGGCGAGTGGACTAACTGCTCCATGAACGACGGCGCTAAGACAGCTACTTTGTCTTTCGAGATCAAGGCAACCGCTAACGGCAACAAGTATCACTGCATCGTAACGGACTCCAGAGAGAACTCACTTACAACAAAGGAAGTTACTCTTACTGCAATCCTTCCTATCACGATCACAAATCAGCCTGTTAATTTCTCAGGACAGGCAGGAGACACAGCAGTATTCAGCGTTACAGCTAACGGCAACAGCCTCAAGTATCAGTGGCAGACATTTAAGAGCGGAGCATGGGCTAACTGCTCCAACAATGACGGTGCCAGAACCAACACACTGACACTCGAAGCTAAGAGTTCACGTAACGGCACTATCTATCGTTGCGTTATCACAGACGCTGACAATAATACGGTTAACACCAACGAAGTCACAATGACAGTTATTACTCCTCTTGCGATCACGACGCAGCCTTCTAACTTCAAAGGTGTGATCGGTGATACAGCTGTATTTACTGTTAAGGCTACAGGTGATGATCTTAAGTATCAGTGGCAGGTATATAAGTCCGGTGCCTGGTCTAACTGCTCCGTAAACGATGGCGCTAAGACTAACAAGCTCTCGCTCGAGGTTAAGGATTCACGTAACGGAACAAAGTACCGCTGCACTATCACTGATGTAAGAAAGAATACAGTTACAACAAATGAAGTTACACTTACTGTTGATATCCCGCTCGAGATCTTAGTACAGCCTGTTGATTACTCAGGCGCAGAAAACTCAACAGCAGTATTCACAGTTTCTGCACAGGGCGTAGGTCTCAAGTATCAGTGGCAGGTATATAAGTCCGGTGCCTGGTCAAACTGCTCTGTAAATGACGGCGCAAAGACAAAAACGCTTTCACTTGAGGCTAAGGCTTCACGTCACGGAACAAAGTATCGCTGTGTAATTACTGACGCAAACAAAGAGTCAGTCAAGACTAATACAGTTACTCTGTCAGTCTTAATACCTCTCGAGATCGTAACTCAGCCTGTTAACTATTCCGGTCCTGAGGGCTCCAGTGCAGTATTCACAGTTAAGGCTAACGGTGTAGGCCTCAAGTATCAGTGGCAGGTCTACAAGTCCGGCGCATGGACAAACTGCTCAGTAAACGACGGCGCTAAGACAAACAAGCTCACTCTTGAGGCTAAGGCTTCAAGAAGCGGAACAAAGTATCGCTGCGTTGTCACTGATGCAAACGGTGAAAACGTTAAGACCAATACAGTTATTCTGACTGTTGAGATCCCGCTTGAGATCGTTTCACTGTCTGATAACTTCACAGGCAACGAAGGCGAGACGGCAACATATTCCATTGAAGCCAAAGGTATCGGTCTCAAGTATCAGTGGCAGGTATTCAAGAATGGCGAATGGACCAACTGTTCTATAAACGATGGCGCTAAGACCGCTACATTGTCCTTCACGATCAAGGCATCCCAGAACGGCAACAAGTATCACTGCATCGTTACAGATTCCACAGGAGCTTCCGTAACATCAAGGGAAGTTTACCTTAAGGTTATCGGCACTTTCGCAAATCAGATCGATATCGGTAATACACCGCTTGCTCCTAACCAGGTTGTAGTAGAACCTGCAAATGCAGTTGAAACTGTAGAACCGGCAGAAGCTGCTGATGCTGTTGATACAGCAGAAACAATTACTGAATCGGTTGAGGAACCGGCAGCTGAAGTTACTGAACCTGTCGAAGCCGAATCCGACATCGTAGAAGAAGTATCGTAATATCTTCTAAATCTGTTATTCTGACGGGGCCGTAATAAAATACGGCCTCGTTTTTGATAGGGAATGCCCCAGGCAAATCATTTCGCCTTTTTTATTATTTAATATATAATATGTTGATGAATCGGCTTGGCACATCGCAAATCATCTGTGCTGACCGGGAATGGAAGTTATGTTAGTAGAAGGCGCTGACCTTATACATCTTAGGGAAAAACTGCTTGAACTGTTAAAAGAGGTAGACAGGATATGCCGCAAAAACGGCATCGAGTATACCTTGGAAGGCGGCACTTTGCTTGGCTCTATCCGCCATGGCGGCTTTATTCCGTGGGATGACGACGCTGATGTCATCTTCATGCGCGATGAGTACAAGAAGTTCTACGAAGCATGCAAAACCGACCTTGATCCCAAATACTTTTTACAGGAATTCCGTACCGATCCTGAATATCACTGGGGTTATTCCAAACTCAGGATAAACGGTACAAAGTTTATCCAGGAAAAGCAGGAAGATCTCAAATTCCATAAGGGAATCTTTATTGATGTCTTTATCTATGACGGCGTTCCGGATCATTTCCCGATGAGGCAGATACACTTTTTCGAGTGCTTCCTGATAAGAAAGTGCCAGTATTCGATAGTAGGGAGGAAGTACGCGCCCAACGCATTCCTGCGCGGAGTGTATTCGCTGCTCAACCGCATCCCTAAGAAGACCGTATTTAATTGGATGAACAGGATCGCCGAGAGGAACAACAACAGCAAGAAGAAGCACTATCTTTCGCGCCACATGACGTTTCCTTATCGCACCAAGCAATCCAAATACGGTTTGCCGACTCATTGCTTCGACGAATACATTGACGTAAAATTTGAAGATACTACATTGCGCATCCTCAAGGGTTACGATGAGTACATGAGGTTAAAATTCGGCGATTACATGACTCTGCCGCCTGTCGAAAAGCGCGTCGGAGTCTTGCATGTAGTAGAACTTGATTTTGGTGAGGACTGATATGAAGCGAATATCCGTTCTCGGCGCCGGCACCTGGGGCATAGCTTTGGCCCGCATGCTTTGCAATATCGGACATACTGTCACAGTCTGGTCCGCATTGCCCGCCGAGATAGAAGAATTAACACGTACGAGGCAGCATAAGAACCTGCCTTATATGGATATTCCCGATGAATTGAGGTTTACGGATGATGTTAGTGCCGCTTGTAATGGCGCTGATATTTTGCTTTTTGCAGTTCCTTCAGTATTTGTGCGCTCCACAGTGCGCACAGCTTTGCCTCATATTACTGAATCACAGGTAATCGTTGACGTCGCTAAGGGTATCGAGCCTGATACTCTGATGACCATGTCTGAGATAATCACAGATGAGCTTGGCAAGGCGGGGAAGAAGAACTCAGTAGTTGCATTGTCCGGACCTACCCACGCTGAGGAAGTCGCGAAAGACATGCCTACAACGATCGTTGCGGCTCACGCTGATATCGAAGTAGCTGAATTTATTCAGGATGTTTTTGCTAATCCTGTTTTGCGTGTATATACGAACACCGATATTAAGGGCGTTGAGATCTGCGGCGCTTTGAAAAACATTATCGCGCTGGCTTCCGGTATCTCTGCAGGCCTGGGTTATGGCGATAACGCACGTGCTGCACTGATCACTAGAGGACTTGCCGAGATCGAGAGACTCGGTCTTAAGATGGGATGCCTGTCTGATACTTTCAGCGGCCTGGCCGGTGTCGGAGACCTTATCGTTACTGCAATGAGCGTGCATTCACGCAACAACAAGTGCGGATATCTTATCGGTCAGGGTTATACGACTGCCGATGCCGTAAAGCAGGTCGGAATGGTCGTAGAAGGCATAAATGCGCTGCCTGCCGCCATTAAACTTGCTGCTCAATATGATGTCGAACTGCCGATAATCACGGCGGTTGACCAGATAATAAACCACAATGCATCAGCTGTTGAAATAGCTATGAATCTTATGGGCCGCGACGGCACAACCGAGCTGTCCAAGCCTATTCTTGACATAAATTATGAGACTGCAGTAATCAAAAACGCTTCATTACGAATTCAAGGAGATCAAAGCATGAAACGCGTAATCACCTATGGAACATTCGACCTTCTCCATTACGGACATATCAATCTGCTCAGGCGCGCAAAGGCATTGGGCGACTATCTCATCGTTGTAATCAGCTCTGATGAGTTTAACTGGACTGAAAAGCACAAGAAGTGCTATTTCACATATGAGCAGCGCAAGGCTCTGGTCGAGTCCATCCGTTATGTAGACCTGGTAATCCCGGAAAACAGCTGGACACAGAAGCGTTCAGACATGCATGAATACCACGTCGATACGTTCGTCATGGGCGACGACTGGAAGGGCAAGTTTGACTTCCTTAAGGATGAGGGAGTAGAGGTAGTTTATCTGCCTAGAACACCTGAGATCAGCAGCTCAAAGATGAAGAAAGACCTTTACGACGCTAATTCCGTAGACGGTGAGAGCAAGACAAGCCACGAAGATATCAATACTGATCCTGAGGCATGAGCCGGCTTGAATAAATGATTATTTATGAGCGTCCGTGATGAGCGGGCGCTTTTAATTTACGGGCGAAAAGAACATGTTCGGACAAAAAAGAACATATATTCGGTCGAGAGGTGATTCAAAAATAACAGCGGAGAAGCATAATTTAATGAGGGGTAAATTCAGTTGTTTTGCAGGATGATTGTCGTAAATTTTGCAGGCATTTCAGAGATCCTTGTCGCAATTTGAATCTTTTGTATTAAAGCTTTAGTGAAAATTTGCCGGAAACCGATCGGTTTTTGTCGGTGCGAAATTGACGAACGATTATGGAGATTAGCAAATGATCATGGATAATCGCAGACAAATGATTCAATTGATTAATAAGAATTAATAACAAAGAATTATAAGAATATACGAATATACGAATAAAAAAATACGAATACAAAAATCACAAATTGAATCAGCGTGAATTATCAGATAGATGAAACAAATACACACGGATAGATTGATATACCGGGCGCTGGCCAAAAAGCGGTCTGATAATAATATATAAATCAATCATATTCCCATTATCTTTATAAAAACCTCTTCTCAATTCATCAAAATATTAATTATACCGAATTGGATATTAAGAGAAATGGGTCTAACGCAGAAATCTATGATGAATTGGGATCAGGTGTAAACGATCTCCGTCCTGCCCTTCGATCTGATATAGATCGAGAATGCGATACGGATAATTACCAAGACAAGAACGATTCCGATGAGATCGATGAGTACATCCATGATGGAACCGTCGCGGCCAATTACAAAGAGCTGATGATATTCGTCGAAGATCGCATTAAGGACGGTGAACCACAGCGTAAAGATGATATTCATCTCGTTATCGGATCTGAGAAGCTTAACAGGGCTTTCAGCATAGGATGTCTTGCTGGAGATCTTGTTGGTCGATGAAAGAGCCAGGTATGACAAGAGCGTCAGAAGAGCATACTCAGCGGAGTGCCCTATCATTCTTAATATGCTGTCATCCTGAATATTGGTGCTGAACAGCTCGTTAATATATTCCAACAGAGTTTTTGAGAACTCTGAAGATTCTTCAGCTGTATCAGATGATAACTGGAAAATAACGACTATCCAGGAAACAGTCAGGATCCAGAAAACAATAGCTAAGAAGACATATCTTGCCGATATCTCCTTTTCGCGCTTCTGTTCTCTGAGTCTGTCGATCATCCTATTCCCTGCCGTTATTAGTTTTATTTATTATATAACAACTTTATCAATCTTGATATTTCTTGGCATTCTTCATGGCGCGGTCGATGTCTCTATTGGCTTCTTTCCTGGCCATTACATCGCGCTTGTCGTAGTCTTTCTTACCTCTGGCAAGACCGATCTCGAACTTGACTTTACTGTCTTTGAAATAGCATTTTGTGGGCACGAGAGTAAGGCCGTCCTGCTTAACAGTTGAATACAGACGGATGATCTCCCTCTTATGCATCAGGAGCTTTCTGGTCCTCTCAGGATCAAGATTGAACCTGTTGCCGTTCTCGTAAGGGCTGATATGAACGCCGATGAGCCACATCTCCCCGTCTTTTACCTGGACATATGAGTCCTTAAGATTGATCCTGCCGGCGCGGAGGCTCTTGACCTCGGTTCCGGATAAAGCCACGCCCGCTTCAAACCTCTCTTCGATGAAGTAATCGTGATAGGCTTTGCGGTTTTCTGCTATGATTTTGATTCCTTTTTTGATTGCCATAATCGTATATTTTATAGATTAGTTGTCTTTTTGCAAATCTGATGCTTAATAAATCTCTAAAATCGAACTGCCAGTTCGAAATTAGGAGTTTTACATCTGTAACGAAGGATAAGCATTCAGATCCAATGTATCGCGTTTGCCGTTAATGTACTCATAGTAACCGCAGGATGCGATCATGGCGGCGTTATCGGTACAATATTTGAGCTCGGGATAATAGAGCTTGATCCCCTTCTTTTTAGCCGCCTTGTCGAAAGCTGCTCTTAAGAAAGAGTTAGCGGAAACGCCGCCTGCAAGGCAGAGCTTCTTGATTCCTGTCTGATCTGCTGCCGTGAGCGTGTTCTTAAGGAGAGCGTCTGCGATTGCCTGCTGGTAAGAAGCAGCGAAATCTTTAAGATCGATCTCTTCACCCTTCTGTTTTAAGCCGTTTAAGAGGTTCAAAGCAGAGGTTTTGAGGCCTGAGAACGAGAAATCCAGGGTGTCTGCCATATGAGTCTTAGAGAAGACATACTTGGTAACATCGCCTCCCTGCCCTGCTTTATCCATCTTGGGGCCGCCCGGATAGCCGAGGCCTACAACGCGCGCGATCTTATCGATCGCTTCGCCTGCAGCATCATCTCTGGTGCGTCCGAGAACTGTCATGTCAGTATAATCGTCAACGCGGACGATCATGGAATTACCACCGCTTACGCATAGGCAAAGGAACGGCGGCTCCAATTCCTCAAAGCAGAGATAATTGGCAGCGATATGTCCCTTCAGATGATTAACGCCGACCAGAGGTTTGCCTGACACTTCGCAGAGACCTTTCGCGCACGAGAGGCCGACAAGCAAAGCGCCTACAAGGCCGGGGCCGTAAGTTACCGCTATGGCATCAATATCGTTAAGAGTAACGCCCGCGTCAGATAAGGCCTTCTCTACTGTCGGATGTACTGCATCTATATGCATTCTCGAAGCGAGCTCAGGCACTACGCCGCCATACTGCTCATGGAAATCAGCCTGGGATGCGATGCAGTTGCTTAAGATAACGCGTCCGTTCTTTACGACAGACGCTGCAGTCTCATCGCATGAACTCTCTATGCCAAGGATAAGTATGTCTTTTTCCATATTCATATCAGTTATCGACGAGATAGTAGTTATCGAGGAATTCTTTGATGGTATCGATGTACAAGTTCTTGTTGATGGAATACTCCTCCAAGTAACCTGCGCCCGCTACCATTACGCTCTTAGTGATACTTGAATTGAGCCTGTTGCGCTCCGTTATGATCTGGTCGATCTTATCAGCACCAATGAAGGTGTCGTGGCCGCCGTAGATGATGAGCACCGGGAAAGGAAGCCTTGCGATCTCGGCAGCAAGACTGATATTGTCAGCACCGGAAGATACCCTGATCGCATAAGGAACAGAGTACTGCGTGATGAAGCCCAAAGGCTCGCTCTGGACTACCTCAGGCTTGATGTAGTCATCTGATTCTTTGGCGGGAGAATCAAGTATCATGCCGATTACGTAGGACTTATCAAATCCGAGGTTGCGGATCTCCGTGCTGTATTGCAGGAGCGCCGCATCACTTGCGCCTTCAGGCGGCAAGTTGCTGTATGCAAGAAGCGATGATGTGCACCCTGTACCTATGCCGTACAATATTACGTCTGTTGTGACAGAGATCTGCTTAACGATGCCGATGGCGCCAAGGACGTCCTGCCATTCAAGATAGCCGTAAGTACAGATATCACCGCCTGACGTACCGGAGTTTCTCTGGTCAAACATAAAGACGTTGTAACCGTTTTCGAGCCAGACCTCGATCATATCGATCATTTCGACGCCGAACGGAAGTCTGTTAGAGCCTGCATCGTGGACAACGATTATGGTTGAGATAGGATTCTTGGTCTTGAAAAACCAGCCCTGCAGAGATGTCTGGCCATCAGCCGACTGAAAGCTCGTCGTGCTGTACGAAGGAAGGATGTTCGAAGGAACGTTCGATACCTCGTAGCCCTTGATATTCATAAGTCTGTTGGACGAGAAAACCGTAAGCGCGATAAACGAGATAATGAGGATAGCGATGACGCTCAAAACAAGCGCAAGCCTCATGATAAAAGGACTTCTGCGCCTGTTGCCGCCGCTGGTGAAACTGACAAAACCGCTTCTCATTATTTCTTCCTGTCTCCCCTGTAAAATAACCCGACAATTCTAACACCCATGTCAGGTTATTTCTATCTTAATTCACGCCGCTCGAACCAAATCCTCCGCCTCTGTCTTCACCGATCGCCTTAACGTTATCAGTCTCAACAAACTTGCAGTATTCGACTTTCGCAACGACCATCTGAGCGATGCGGTCACCCTTGCGGATCTTGTATGTGCCATGAACACATCCCTTCTGATCAAGAGTCAGGATGTCATTAACGCCTTCTTCTACCATAAACGAATCGTTATAAACGATAACATTAACTTCGTCTCTGTAACCGCAGTCGATCGTTCCGGGAGCATTAGGTATCCTTAACGGAGTCTTGAGAGAAACGCCGCTCCTGGGCCTGATCTGGACTTCGTAACCGTAAGGGATAGCAAGCTTGATGCCTACGGGTACCAGAGCTGATTTACCGGGCTCGATTATTACTTCTTCTGCTGCATAAAGATCCATGCCCGCATCGCCGTCATGGGCATAAGCCGGCAATCTGGCATCTTCCCTGCACTTCTCGATAAAGATCTCAGTCATTGTCTGAACCTCCCGGTAAAATCGTATAGTTGCAAATAACATCAAATCCCAATTCGGCTATGGCATCAGCATAGTCCTGATCCATAAGGTTCTTGGGCCTTCCGTAGATAGCACAAGAACAATCAACAGGATGAGGGATTACCTTAAGCATTGTATCTTCCCTGTCCTTCTTAGGCTTCATGTCGAAAACAGCCTGACTACTGCAAAAGCCGCAAGGCCTCTGGTTCCTTCCCGCAGCACAGAAATCCGACTGCATCCAAGGAATAAGACCATCTGAATGAATAATAATCTTCGGCTGTTTTTCTTCGATATTGAAAGTATCTTTAAGTGTTCGGAGATTATCAATGAAATTGTCCGCAGATACTTCATATGAAGGCATTACAGCATCAGCATAAGAGAAAGCTTCAGCAAGAGATTTTGCACTGTATATGTTTGATCCTGCAGAAGCGAAATGCTCAAGACCGCCCTTTAAGAATTTTCGGTCCGTGAAAAGCCTTGAAGACATTACAGCCTTAAAGCCTGAGTCCAGATCATTCTTAAGATCATTGATCACTTTATCGATCACCTTATTGAGCTTATCGTGATGGAAATCAGGCAGCATAAGAACAAGCTCGGCGCCCTGATCTTTTATGAACTCTGTTATGGTCTGATAAAGTCCCGGATCTGCAAGATCATAGATGCTGAAAGCATAAAGATCTGCGCCTTCTTCCAGGAGTTCTTCATTGTGCCTTAAGACCGGATATGTATACATATTCTTGATCTCACCCGTTCTCTCAGTCTCATTTCCGAAGAACTCAGAGTCTTCCACAAAGTCAGTGCCGTAGCTTCTCTTGAAGGAATTGACCACGCTGACTTCAAGATTTAAGAGCAGTTCGCGTCTTAATGAATTGATTATGCTGACGGGGCAATAATATGTATCAACACCCTCATAAACAACGGATTCGGTTTTAAAAGGCGTATCCAGGGTCTTGCCCAGCTGCTCTGTGATCCTTGCCTTATCGAGCTCTCTTCCCTCGTAATCTGAAGGGATATCAACGCTTGCTTCAGAAGAAATATCGATAGCGATACCGCTAGTTACAACAGCCTTCGCGCTTATCTCAGAGCCGCTGTTATTGAGCGTGATCTTTACAGGGGTTCTTCTTAAATCCTGCTTAGCTATAACAAGCTCGTGATTCATGAGGAATACTTCATATCCGGGCTTTAACTTCTTGATCATGTCCGGATGAAGCCCCTTTATATCCATGCCGGTAAGGCCCTGATTGGTCTTGCCTACAGGGAAAGAACATAACTCTTTTGAATTGTCCCTGATGGACAGAAAATCGCCCTTATCAGGCTCTATGGCGCCTGTCTTGATACCGACAGTAACCGAACCTGCCTTAGCGTCCAGACGGCTTATACGGCCGATCCTGACGCCGTATTTGCCGGGATACTCACCCGATAAGATATGGTCATCTTTACTGCCGCTCAAATACTGTGATGTAAAAGAACCGCCGCGGTTAAAGTTGACCAGAAGTTCAGCCTTGATCTCCTTAATGAGATCGTTATTAAGATCACCTTCGTAGAAGGCATCGATCATGCGTCTGTAGCAGTAAACTGCGGATCTTACATAGTTCGAATCGCGCATGCGGCCTTCGATCTTGAGACTCTTAACGCCGCTTTTAATAAGCCTTGCAAGGTAATCAGTGACATCTCTGTCCTTAGGTGAAATGAGATGTCCTTCCCTGAGCCTTAAGCCGTCATTATAGAGGGAATACTCTTCCCTGCACGGCTGGGCACATGTTCCTCTGTTGCCTGATCTCGTGCCGCTCCTGTTCATCGCGGAGAAAAGGCAGAGGCCCGAAGCGCAGATACATACTGCGCCGTGTGCAAACACTTCAGTCTCAAGTCCGTACTTCTCAGCTACTCTGGTGCGGTTTGCGATCTCATCGCAGGATAATTCTCTCGGAAGCACCACGCGGTTAACGCCAAGCTCAGAGAGCTTTTTAAACTCATCAGCCGAATAAACATTCATCTGCGTGCTGCAGTTGATAATTACATCCGGGAAATCAGAAGCAAGCTTTGTGAGCACGGCGAGATCCTGGACGATAAGTCCGTCAACGCCAATATTTACCGCTTCTGCGACCGTGGGATAGAAAACTTCGAATTCGTTGTCACTCATCAGCGTATTAACTGCGAGGAAAACTTTCGAAGACCTGGCATGCGCATAGTTCACGCCTTCTTCTAATTCATCAAGCGTGAAATTATCTGCCGATGCTCTTGCCGAGAACTCTTTAAGTCCTAAATAAACACTGTCTGCTCCACTGTCGATGGCAGTCTTAAGGATCTCAAGATTGCCCGCGGGAGCTAATAACTCAATCCGATTTTTTATCATCTGTCTTCTTTAAATGATCGAACAAACCCGAACTGACTTTGCTGGCAAGCTCTTCCATAGGTGTGGGCGGTACGTCAGCTTTATTCTTATCAGCGGCCTTCTCTGCCTTCATCTTGTAGTAAGCAAGTTCTGTCTTAAGCGCGTTATTCTCCGTTCTCAAAGTGATGAGTCTGTCGCATGCCTCGAAAAGTGACATAACGGCTGTCTTATTCGTAGCAATATACGGGTTGTTCTTCTTTGTCTCTTTATAGATCTCGTCAGCTAATTCGCCGACCTTCATGATGCGGTCATAACCTGCGTCACCGCTTCTTACCAGATACTGTACTCCGCCGATGGTTACCTGCGCGCTCTCCATCTTCGGCTCTGTATCAGCAGGCTTATTGCGCGCGTTGATCTTATCTTCTAATGTGATTATCTTCTTCTCGGTAACGGTCTTAGCTTTGATCTCGCCCTTGTAGAGCTGCTTATACTCAACAATAGCAGGAGCATCCTTCTTACCCTTACGCTTGTAAGAGCCGTCAGAATACTTGCCGAGCAAGCTGGAATTAGATTTTCTCATACTAAGACCTCCCCATATTAGAAGATACTAAATTATAACACTATTGTTTTGAATAACTGCGAAAACATTTCAGGCGCAAGTTCTTCAGCCCTTGTGTTTTCGCTGATTCCACAAGCTCTGAAAGTTTCATCAATTGCTTCTGCCGATGCAATCGATGACAGATTCTTCTTAAGCATCTTCCTGCGCATAGCAAAACATGTGTTAAGGAACTTAACGAACTCAGGGCTTAATACTTCCGCAGAGTCCTTCCTGGTAAAGCTTATAACCGCAGACGTTGTATTAGGCTGCGGAACAAAAGCCGTATGAGGCACTTTGAACTCATACTTATACTCACCATAAAGACTTCCGAGGATCGCCAAGGGACCGTACTGCTTGGTGTTAGGACCGCAATCGATCCTGGCAACAGCATCGTCTTCCACCATGAATACCATCTTGCGAGCATCAGAATACTCGCCGTAAAGCTTCTTCATGATGTCAGTCATTATGTAATACGGGATATTACTTACAACGACATCGATGTTGATGTTAGAGGGCCGTTCGAACTTAAGAAAATCCTGATGGAAGATAGTCGCATTAGTGATGCGTTCCTTCAACCGCTCAGCAAGGCCCTTATCGATCTCGACGCAGGCCAGGTGATCACTCATCAAAGACAACGGGAAAGATAAGCTTCCCAGGCCGGGGCCTACCTCGATCACCATGTCTTCCCTCTTAAGTTCGCAAAGGTCGACAATGCTCTGGATGATATTTTCATCACAAAGGAAATTCTGCCCGTATTTACTTAGGGGCAGAATTCCTTCTGATTGCAAAATGTCTTTAATGGTCTCTCTGTTCATTACATGAAGTAAGCTACACCTGATTCAAAGATCTTCTGGTACTTGTTGCCGGGGATGTTCTTGGTAAGGTCTGACTCATATCTTTCTGTATGGCCCATCTTACCGAGTACACGGCCGTCGGGTGACAGGATACCTTCGATAGCGCAGATGGATCCGTTTGCGTTGAAGTCTGTATCAGCCGCATAGTTGCCGTCAAGATCAACGTAGCAAGTAGCGATCTGGCCGTTTGCAGCGAGCTTTCTTACGAACTCTTCTGATGCTACGAACTTACCTTCACCGTGTGAGAGCGGGATATCATAGATCTCGCCGGGTGTTGTAAGTGAGAGCCAGGGGCTCTTGTTTGTCATGATCTTGGTTCTTGCGTACTTGTTCTGGTGTCTGCCGATATTGTTGAATGTGAGCGTCGGGCTGTCAGCAGTCATGTCGCAGATCTTTCCGAAAGGTACGAGCCCGAGCTTGATCAAAGCCTGGAAACCGTTGCAGATACCTAATGCAAGACCGTCTCTGTTATCGAGGAGATCGGAGATAGCATCAGCGATACCGCTGTTCCTTAATGAAGCTGTGATGAACTTACCTGAACCCTCAGGCTCGTCACCTGCAGAGAATCCGCCGGGGATCATCATGATGTTTGCTTCACGGATCTTAGCTGCTAACTCAGCGAATGACTCGTTGATATCATTCTGGTTTCTGTTGCGGATGACGAATACTTCAGCATCAGCACCTGCTCTCTCGAAAGCTCTTGCGGAATCGATCTCGCAGTTGTTGCCCGGGAATACGGGGATTATGACCTTCGGCTTAGCGCCCTTGAGAACTCCGGGAGCAGCCTTCTTAGGCTCGCCTGCTGTATATACTTCGATCTCGAAAGGCATATCAGCTGGCTTTGCAACTGTAGGGAAAATCCTTTCGAGCTTTCCTTCAAATGCTTCTACTGCATCCTTGCCGGAAAGCGTAGCACCCGCATAAGTGAAGTCGCCTGTGTCATTTGTAGTACCGAGGAACTTGCCGCCTGCCATCTCTACCTTATCAACGGCATTTCCGTCAGAAGGAATAGCTACGATGATTGAAGCCATTGTCTTAGAGAAGAGATCCGCCTCAGTAAGCTTATCGGAGAAATCGAATCCGAGCATATTACCGAAGCACATCTGTGCAACTCTTGCTGCAACACCAGCACTCTTTACTACTGCGGCATTCTTTATCTCACCTCTGTCGAGGAGCTCTTTTACAGCCTTGAATACACGGAGGACATGATCCTTCTTATAAGAACCCTTGCCGTCTCTTGCGCACTTAATGAGGTAGAGCTTCTGGCCCTTGCCTGTAAGTGTTGCAGTGATTACCTTGTCGCTTGTGGACATGCCGACGGCAAAGCTTACGAGCGTCGGAGGCACGTGGATATCATTGAATGTTCCGGACATCGAGTCCTTACCGCCGATAGCTGCTGTACCGTAATCGAGCTGTGCCTTGTAAGCACCGAGGAGAGCTGCAAGAGGCTTGCCCCATGATTCATTGCTTCCCATTCTCTCGAAATATTCCTGGAATGTAAGTCTTGCCTTTGAAGGATCAACACCCATTGCAAGGAGCTTTAAGAGTGACTCAACTACTGAATGGTAAGCGCCTGCGTAGGGATTCCATTCCATGTAGTAAGGATCAAAACCGTATGTCATTACCGAGCAGTCATGTGTTGTGCCGTGATCGAGCGGGATCTTTGCAGCCATGCCTTCCTCAGGCGAATTCTGCATCTTACCGCCGTAAGGCCATACGACAGTAGCAGCACCGATTGATGAGTCGAATCTCTGGATAAGACCTTTGCGGGATGCGCCTTCAAGAGAATTAAGAACGCCCTTAAGGCTGTCAGCAAAGCTTCCTTCAACATAACCGTTTGCAGGTGTGTCAAGGAAGTCGCCTGTGCCCTGAGGTACGACATCAGCTTCAGCGTACTGGGTAGCGCCGTTCGTATCGATGAAGGATCTGGGAAGGTCAACGATAGTATTGCCGTTCCAAACCATCTTCATGATGGGCTCTTCTGTTACTTCAGCAACAACAGTTGCTTCGAGATTTTCCTTTGCAGCTGCTGCCATGAACTTATCGAGATCAGCGGGATGAACTACAACAGCCATTCTCTCCTGTGACTCGGAGATCGCGATCTCTGTACCGTCAAGACCGTCATACTTCTTCGGAACTGCATCGAGATTGATCTTAAGACCGGCAGCGAGCTCACCGATAGCAACGGAAACACCGCCTGCACCGAAGTCATTACATCTGATGATGAGTCTTGTGACTTCAGGATCTCTGAAAAGTCTCTGGAGCTTTCTTTCTGTCGGAGGATTACCCTTCTGGACTTCGGATCCGCATGTTACGACAGACTGCGTATCGTGAGCCTTGGACGAACCTGTAGCACCGCCGATACCGTCACGGCCCGTTCTTCCGCCCAAGAGGACAACGATGTCGCCTGCCTGAGGTCTTTCTCTTACGATATTTGAAGCAGGAGCAGCACCTACAACGGCACCGATCTCCATTCTCTTTGCGATATAACCGGGATGATAGATCTCATCAACAAGTCCTGTAGCAAGACCGATCTGGTTGCCGTATGAAGAATATCCTGCAGCTGCTGTGCGGCAGAGCTTCTTCTGAGAGAGCTTGCCCTTAAGTGTAAGCTCTACAGGTACTGTAGGATCGCCTGCGCCTGTAACACGCATAGCCTGGTATACATAAGATCTTCCGGAGAGCGGGTCTCTGATAGCACCGCCCAAGCATGTAGCAGCACCGCCGAAAGGCTCGATCTCTGTAGGATGGTTGTGTGTCTCGTTCTTGAACATGAAGATATAATCTTCGGGCTTGCCGTCTACTTCGATCCTTATCTTGATGGAGCATGCGTTGATCTCTTCGGACTCATCTAAGTCAGCGAGCTTGCCGTCTTTCTTGAGCTTCTTGCCTGCGATCGTACCAATATCCATGAGACAGATGGGCTTCTGTGAAATGCGCTCACCGTAAACATCTTCTCTTGTTGCGAGATAATCCTTGTATGTTTCCTTGATCTCAGCTGTGAGCTCGTCATCACCTTCAAACTTGATATCTGTAAGGTTCGTAAGGAATGTAGTGTGACGGCAGTGGTCAGACCAGTATGTATCGAGAACTCTGATCTCAGTAACTGTAGGTACTCTTCCCTGTCCCTTAAAGAAATCCTGAACGAACTTGATGTCTGCAAAGCTCATTGCAAGTCCCATGGACTTTCTCAAAGCCTCAAGCTCTTCATCAGACATATCAAGGAAGCCGTCTACATTTGCTACCGTAGTAGGAATATCGTACTTGTCGACCAGTGTCTCAGGCTTTTCTGCAGAAGCTTCACGAGCTTCAACAGGGTTGATGAGGTAAGACTTGATCTTTTCCTTCTCGTCTTCGGAAACCTCGCCGTAGAATGCGACGATCTTAGCGCACTTTACGATCGGTCTTTCCTTAGCGGTCATGAACTGGATGCACTGTGCAGCGGAATCTGCTCTCTGGTCGTACTGGCCGGGCAGTGACTCGATAATGAGCACGTAAGCAGCATCGCTCAAGTCAACAGTCTCGTCGTAGAGGATATCTACCGGCGGTTCGCTGAATACAACTGTCTTGGCGTTCTCGTACTCTTCGTCCGTAACGCCTGACACGTCGTAACGGTTTACGACACGGACCTTGGTGATGCCTGAGGCATTCAAGTCGTATTTGACATCATGAAGGATTCCGCCTGCTTCAACGTTAAAGCCTTCCTTCTTCTCTGACAGTACTCGTCTTACATCATTCTCGTTCATAAGGTGTCTCCTTGTGAAATTTTATTACAGATTATCGGCGCTCTTAGAGAGCAATTCGGTGTTGTATTTAAGGAATCTCTCAAGTCCTGCGCTGTCGAGAGATCCGTGTGCGAGCTTTGCCTGGTCGTAAATGTGCTGTGCCAGACGGTCAGCCTCTTCCTTCTTGGTGCCCATAGATTCAAGAGCTTCAAGCTTTGTGATGAGCGGGCTGTCGGTATTAACGACGAGCTCTTCAGTCTCAGGGAACATGTCAGCGAGCTCTTCTTCGGACATATTGCCCATCGATGACATCATTCTCTCATATTGTGCGCGCATTTCCTTCATTCTTCTGTTATGCTCTGCTTCTCTTATCAGAGCCGGCAGATTGTCTTTGCCCATTTCCTGCGCGAAAACAATGAGCTTCTCGTCGCCTACAGCGCTTCTAAAGAAATCCTTGAGCTTATTCTTTGTCTCTTCGTCAGACTCTTTGCCGGAGAGCTCAGAGTCAACACGCTTGAACTTGCAGTCAGGCTTCTTCATCTCAAGATAAGACATGAAATTGTTGTCGATCTCTTCATCCATGACAACTACTTCAAAGCCGTCATTCTTGCTCATCTCGACATAAGCAGCCTGAGCCTTGGGATCAGTCGTATATCTGATGGTCTTTTTATCGCCTGATGTGAGTTCTTCTACTGTCTTGAAAGCTCCGTCTACTGTCTTAAACAGGCAGATGCCTTCTACCTTCTCATAGAACTTCTCTTCCTTCATCATGCCGTACTTAACGAATACGGAGATGTCAGACCAGTACTTCTCGAAGTCTTCTCTCTGCTTCTTGAAAAGGTCATTAAGCTTATCTGATACTTTCTTGATGATGTGGCCCGAGAGCTTCTTAACATATTCATCCTGCTGCAGCGCGGAACGTGATACGTTGAGCGGGAGATCAGAGCAGTCAAGGCATCCCTGCAGGAGGAATAAGAAATCCGGAATGATCTCTTCGATATTATCAGCTACGAAGATCTGGTGATTATAGATCTTGATGCGGCCTTCAAGTGACTGGTAGATGTTATCCGTCTTAGGGAAATACAAAATGCCCTGGAGCGTAAACGGGTAATCCATATTGAGGTGGATCCAGAACAAAGGATCACGGCCGTCATTAAATACAGAGTGATAGAACTGCTTATATTCTGACTCTGTGCACTCAGAAGGCTTCTTTGTCCAGAGAGGCGACTTGTTGTTAACAGGAACATAAGAAACCGGTGACGGTGTATATGTCTCGCCCTTCTCTTCTGCTTCCTTCTTACGCTTCTGCTCTGATTCTTCATGGAGTCTTTCAGACTTGGTATCTACGAAATAGATATCTGCGGGAGCGAAGTAACAGTACTTGCGGATAGTCATTCTTATCGTTGCAGAATCGAAGATCTTGATGGCATCTTCAGAGAGCTTAAGTGTAATGACTGTTCCTCTTGTCTTCTTTTCGGAAGGCTGGATCTCATAATCCATACCGTCATTGGACTTCCAGATAACAGGCTCGGAGCCTTCCATGAAGCTCAATGTATCGATGGTTACCTCATCAGCGACCATGAACGCGGAATAAAAGCCCAAGCCGAAGTGACCGATGATGCCTGTCTTATCTGTTGACTCCTGCTGGTACTTGGTTACAAAATCGAGAGCACCGGAGAATGCGATCTGGTTGATGTACTTCTCGACCTCATGCTCTGTCATGCCGATACCGTTATCTTCGAATGAGATAGTCTTGTTATCGTCATCGTAAGTAACGGTGATCTTGTAATCAGCGTTACCGGGCTCCTTCTCAGCCTTGCCGAGCTCGACTAATCTTCTGTGCTTTGCGATAGCATCCGCACAGTTTGAAACAAGCTCTCTGATGAAGATATCCTTATCCTCATAAAGCCATTGTCTGATAACCGGAAAAATATTCTCGGTAGTTACCGATATCTTTCCCTGTTTAGCCTCCATTTATACCACCTCCAAATTATTATCCGTTCAAAGCACGCATGGCAGCGTCTATATATTCAGATGTATATTGCTGATACATCTTTGAGATCATTTGCAGGACTTCATTCCCGCTTGATCTGAATTCGTAATCATCAATGAACCTTACGGGCAGAATGTCAAAAGGCGTGCTGCTTACGAACACGGCATCAGTCTCCGGATCGAGCTCTTCAGGAGCAAATGTGCCGGTCTGAAGCTCTAAGCCCGAGCGCTTCAAAGCTTCCATGACTCTCTTTCTCGTAATACCTATAAGGATCTTACTATCAGGAGCTGAATAGACCTTGCCGTCTCTTATTACGAAAAGATTAGACATAGAGCCTTCGTAAAGCTTGCCCTCGTTGTCTGTAAGGACCAGCTCGAAAGGAAGTCCGTGAGAATTCTCTTCCTTGAACTTCTCGTTTACACGTGTCTTATAGTCTCCCCTGAATATCTTCAGGTTCGGTGTCTTTCTCTCCCAGTTGAGAATGCTCGTATTGATGCCGTTCTCGAAATGTTCCTTTGAAGGAAGCGTGATATCAGCCTGATGGATAAGAAGTACTTCATTAGTAAGAACTATTCTTATAGAACCGTCCTTAACACCGTCAAGATCAACGAAGCTGTATGCTTCAGATAAGATTTTCGAGGTATTAACCGGGAAGTTCTCTAAGCCTTTAACTGAATTAACGAGTCTTTGCAGATGGTCTTCAACAAATAAAAGAACACCGTCTTTAACTCTGACAGTCTCATAATAGATTCTGGCTTCAACAGGTTTCTGGAGAGATTCGGTCAGCTCTGATCTGACCCTGTAATACTTGCCGCAGTAAAGATAGCCCTTACCGGTAAGATGTTCCATCAACGGATACGCCATTAGTGTTACAGATCCCCTTGAGATTTAATCAATGCATATTATGCCACATATGATTTTATACATAACGGCATTTTTTTACAAAACAATCGTGGTGAAAACATGCACAAAAAATTTTTCTTTTTTCTTATTTGCTTTTATAAAGCGCCGTGTTTAAAATCTTCTTGTTGACTTGTGCATTAAGCAAGTGTATGATATGCGAAGTTTATACAAAAGCTTGCATAAATATTCATAAATCGGAGGTGCCTTATGGCAAAAGAAAAATTCTTACTGGCTTATTCAGGCGGACTTGATACATCGATCATCATCCCGTGGCTTCTTGAGCACTATGACTGCGAAGTAGTTGCATACTGCGGTGAGGTCGGCGTTGGTGTTGATCACGACTATCTCGAGAAGAAGGCACTTAAGTGCGGCGCTATTAAGTGCATTATCGAAGACATCTCAGAAGAATTCGTTTCTGACTTCGTCTTCCCTACACTCAAGGCAAATGCAGTTTATGAAGGCAAGTACCTCCTCGGTACATCCATGGCACGTCCTGTTATCGCTAAGCACTTCGTTGAGGCAGCTCACGCTAACGGATGCACAACTATCGTTCACGGCTGCACAGGCAAGGGCAACGACCAGGTAAGATTTGAGCTTTCCATCAAGGCTCTCGACCCTGACATGAAGATCTTAGCTCCCTGGAGGATCTGGGATATCAAGTCACGTGACGAAGAGATCGACTACGCACAGGCTCGCGGCATCGACGTTCCCGTTACAAAGGAAAACAATTACTCCAAGGACGAGAACCTCTGGCACCTCTCTCACGAGGGTATGGATCTTGAGAATCCTGCAAATGAGCCTAACCTCGATAAGATCCTTGAGCTCATGGTATCTCCTGAGAAGGCACCCGATACTCCTACATATGTAACAATCAAGTTCGAGAAGGGTATCCCTGTTGAAGTTGACGGCCAGAAGCTCTCACCTGCTGATCTTTTGAGATACTGCAACAAGGTTGCTGCAGCTAACGGCGTTGGTATCGCTGATATCGTTGAGAACCGTCTCGTCGGCATGAAGAGCCGTGGCGTTTATGAGACTCCCGGCGGAACACTTCTTTTCGCTGCTCACAGAGAGCTCGAGCTCCTCACAGTTGAGCGTGACACGATCCACTACAAGGATCTCGTAGCACAGAAGTTCTCAGAACTCGTTTACTACGGTCAGTGGTTCCACCCTCTTAGAGAAGCTCTCTCTGCATTCGTAGACAAGACACAGGAAGTTGTTACAGGTGAAGTTAAGATGAAGCTCTACAAGGGCAACTGCACACCTGCAGGCACAACGTCACCCTTCTCCCTCTACGATCCTGAGATAGCTACTTTCGAGGCTGACGACGTATACAACCAGGCTGATGCAGGCGGATTCATCAACTGCTTCGGTCTCCCGATGAAAGTTAATGCCAAGATGAAGCAGAAGAACGGTTTACTCTGATTTATTAACTGATATTACAGAGGGCTGTCTCTTATGTGGAGACAGCCCTTTTTGTTTACTTAAGCTATTACCACAAATCGGGTCTTTTTCGAGCTGATTTTGTGGTAAAAAAATGAAAATTACCACATAACAGACCATTTCAAGCTATTTTTGTGGTGTCGAAAACTGAGATGACGCATATGTAGAAACGTCCCTGTGGTTATTTTCTGAGATCAAAGAAAGCGAGGCATGCTGATGATGAATATCACTTACAGATTAATGACTATCGAAGATTACAGCCAGGCATATGACCTCTGGCTGCTTTGCGGCAACGGCCTTAATGACAAAGACGATTCAAAAGAAGGTATCGATAAGTACTTAAAGCGTAATCCCTACACTTCTTTTGTTGCGGTAAGCGATGAAAAGGTCATCGGTGTGATATTATGTGGTCATGACGGCAGGCGCGGAATAATTCAGCACGCATGCGTATCACCGGATTACAGACGCGAAGGCATCGGCGGCAAGCTGGTAGAGCTTGCACTCGGCGCTCTGAAAGATGAAGGCATCACCAAAGTCCTTCTAGTAGCTTTCAAGAAAAACGAAGGCGGCAATGCTTTCTGGGAAGCGCAGGGCTTTACGCTTCGTGAAGATCTGAATTACAGAAATAAAGCGCTTACCGAATTGGTCAGGATCGATCCTGATTATGTTAAGGAGTAATTATATGGCTAAGAAAATGTGGGCAGGACGCTTCGAAAAGGCAACCGATAAAGAAGTTAACGATTATAACTCTTCCCTTCCATTCGACTGCAAGATGTACAGTCAGGACATTGAGGGTTCCATCGCTCATTCACAGATGCTCGCCAAGCAGGGAGTCATCTCTGAAAAGGATGCTGAAGATATTAAGAGCGGTCTTCTTTCAATCAAGGAAGATATCGAATCCGGCAAGCTGACATTTGATTCAGATGCCGAAGACATCCACATGTTTATTGAAGAAGAGCTCACTAACCGCATCGGCGATGCAGGAAAGCGCCTTCATACAGGACGTTCCAGAAATGACCAGGTGGCTTTGGACCAGAGGCTTTATATGGTCGATGAAGCCGGCGAGATCATTGAGCTTTTGGATGACCTTATCGATGTGCTCGTAGATATTGCCAAGGCTAATACTGAGACTTACATGCCCGGTTATACACACCTTCAGAGAGCGCAGCCTATCACATATGCTCATTATCTTTCTGCTTATATCGAGATGTTTAATCGCGACATCGCACGTATCAACGAAGCTAAGGATAGAGCTAATGTATCACCTTTGGGCAGCGGCGCTTTGGCAGGAACTACATATCCTCTTGACCGTGAATTCGTTGCCGAGCAGCTCGGTATGAACGGCGTAACACTCTGCTCGCTTGACGGCGTTGCAGACAGGGACTTCGCTATCGAGTTCGCTTCAGCATGTGCTATTCTCATGATGCATCTTTCGAGAATGAGCGAAGAGATCATTCTTTATGCATCCCAGGAATTCAAGTTCTATGAGCTTGATGACGCGTATTCCACGGGCTCATCCATGATGCCTCAGAAGAAGAATCCTGACGTTGCAGAGCTTACACGCGGTAAGACCGGACGTGTATACGGCGATCTTATCTCGCTGCTCGTCATCATGAAGGGACTTCCGCTTACATATAACAAGGACATGCAGGAAGTCCAGGAAGCGATGTTCGACTGCATCGAGACGATCAAGGCTGTCCTCCCTCCTTTCACCGGCATGATCAAGACTATGACCATCCGCAAGGACAATATGGAAGCAGCTGCTTTGGGCGGATTTACCAACGCTACTGACCTCGCAGATTATCTCGTTAAGAAAGGTCTTCCTTTCCGTGAGACACACGCTATCTCCGGCAAGCTCGTTCACTACTGCATCGAGAACGGCATTTCGCTTCTTGACGTATCACTCGATAAGCTTAAGGAATTCTCTCCTGCTTTCGAAGAAGACGTCTATGATGCAATTTCTTTGAAGACATGCGTCGAAGGCAGAAGCCTTATCGGAGGACCCGCTCCTGAAACTGTAAAGAAATATCTGGATAACAACTGATGTAAACAAGAGATGACCTTAACGCCCAGACAGAGTTATACGATTCAGGTAATACGTGGAATATGTATTATTGCTGTCGTTGTGACTCACAGCGGGCCGATAGGTTTTCCTCTTGTTTTTTACAGACCGGTAATCAACTGCGCCGTCGGTGTTTTCCTTTTCCTAAGCGGACTCTTGTCGAGCGCAGAACGCTGGCACCCGTTAAAAAGAATATCCAAAGTCATCTTTCCTTACATCGTCTGGACTTTGATTTATGCGAGCATCAAGTACTTTAACGAGCCCGCTAAGATCCCGCTGGACTTTCTTGGCAAACTTTTTAAAGGCAACGCGACCTCCACAATGTACTATGTGCTGGTATATTGCCAGTTTGCACTGCTTATTCCATTGATCGACAAGCTTGCCCGTTCCAGATTCAAGATCTTGGGCTTCCTTATCTCGCCCGTCGAAATGATAGTCATGAGATATCTTCCTGTTCTTTTGGGCTACGAAAACAGCGAGGCTGTCAGCATAATCATGGGCATATCCTGCCTTGTTTGGTTCACTTATTTCTATACCGGTTACCTGCTTGGGAACAACCTGATGGAGATCAAGATCTCAAATGTCGTTCTGGTTCTGGCTCTTATCGCATCGATCGTATTGGAAAGCTTTGAGACTTACCTGATCTACTGCACCGGAGACACTGATCCGGGTACACAGAAAAAGCTGACTTCACTTCTGACAGGCTTTTTGTTTACGCTGATCTTCTACAGGATCATTAAGAGCGGAAAATGTCCTGAGATCAAGTCCCTTCACCTTTTAGGCGATTATTCTTTCGGTATCTATCTGTGCCATATCGCATTTATATATTTCATGAAATTTATTCCGGGATATAAAGACATTTTCATATTCCCGGTCAACTCAGCCATAGCTCTATTGATAAGCCTGTTGTTTGTAGTGCTGATCAAAAAACTGCTCGGCAAATACAGCAAATACGTAATATAAAAAAGACTCAACTGAAACAGTTGAGTCTTTTTAATTTTTTGTCAGAACGTAACTTTACGTCATTCTGTTCTCGAGTTCTCTTTGAGCTGCATCAAGGAATTCCTGAGGATTTGTCTGATTATATGCATCCATATAATTCTTCCAAGATGATTCAAAATCAGTGCTCATAACTAACTGTGGCAGATATTTATGTTTAACATCGCCCATTTCTTTAAACGACTTACCACCGGGATCTCCAGTACCAAGATTATTAGACCATGACCACATAGGATACCACGGGCCCTGTTCAACATATTCTGATCCCAGGAAGTCGCAATAGTTACCGCACCCATAAGCTTCAAAACACTTCTTAACACATACCGGAAGCGTTTCGAGGAATTCTGCAGGCGAATCTGCCGGCTTCATGTAGTTGATTCCGTCCTTGCTTCTTCCTTCCCATTGAGGCATATAAGAGTACTCACAAGTGTGTTGCGCAAGGTAGTCATAATTTGCCCAGTTAGCTCTCATCTCTTCAGTTCTGTAGTACATACCGTTGCTATCGACAAGATAATCGACTCCTTCGATACCCCAGAAACGGAGATCATGAATATCCTGGTCAAGAAGTGCGCTTAAGAAACTGAACGCCAGATCAGGATCCTGACAGCTTGTTGTAACAGCAATGCCGGAATAAGTATTAAGCGTATCGCCGTATGTGTGATACTGCTGTGTCATTCCATTCTTGACTGTAAGTCCGAGCGGTACATATTCGCATCCGATATCTGAAAGCGTATATGGAATACCATTCTTTGCATCTGTTCTGTATTCAGAAAAAGAATACATAATGTTATACGCGAAATTCCAATACTGGTCGTTCATGCCCAGAACACGGCCTGTACAGAGTTTTGCAGTGTATTCGTCGTATGTCTGTGCAGCAAAATCGGGATCGATAATACCCTTGTTGTATTCTTCATTCAATTTCTTGAAATAGTATTTAGCTGTATCCGTAGTATTGTAATCGACGACCTTAGGATTATTCATTCCCTGGTCAACATTTACGATGACGCAGTTATTTGCCGGATAGCCGTCAAGGAACATGGGAGCATTCTCAAGGCAATAATACTTCCAGTCTTCGCAAAGACATGTATAAGGAATTACTTTTTCGCCGTTCGGCATTTCGGGATTAGCAGCTGCATATCTTTCGAGCAGGTCGAAATATTCGTCCAAAGTCTCGATCTTCGGATAACCGTCCCACTCAAGGACTCTTGTCTGGATCCAGAAAGCCTGAGCATTATGAAGCGTTGTAGTATCTTCTTTATAATGATTGCCGAAAACGTTTGCCCAGTAAATGTGTCCGTCGCTCTGGCGGAACTGGTCCCATTCCTCGGCGGTATACAACTCCTTAAGATTAGGATACCTCTCAAGATAATCATCCCAGGCAACGAGAAGGCCGCTATAATAAAGATCAATACTGGCATCGCCGCCATCGATCATATCCGGAAGTTTACCGGAAGCGATTATCGATGAAACAGCTTCACCAGGCATCTGGCCGGTAAGCCAGGTCTCTTTTACTCTGACACCCGTCTTCTCTGCGATGAGCTCCTGGATGTCATTACCATCGTTCTTCTCCCTGCCGGTCATCGCGATAAACATTGTCATGTCAACAATGCCGTCATATGTGCCGGCAGTAGGAACAGGTGTTGCTACGGGATCAGGTGTAACAACTACAGGATCAACTCCATAAGGGTTTTCCTGCTTGATGTAGTTTCTTTCTTCTTCGTCCTTAATCTCAGGATTTGCTACCCTGGCACAAGAGCAGACTGATAATATCATCGCAGATACCATCAAAAACGCCAATAACTTACGAATTCTATTCATACAGTACCCTCCCCATTTTCAAAATATATGAAAATACCCTTCCATTATATACAACAGAAGGGCAACTTAAAGATGAAAAAATCAATATTAATTTACGAGAAATTACAGTTTTTAGCCTTTTCAGCGCTCCATAAGCCATATCTCAGAAGATTTTGGCTGCAAAACAGAGCCTCCGCCGAAGTCATGGATCGTGCCTGAGATAAGCTCTTTTGCCTGACCGCAGCCTGCATCAAAGTGAGCAGTGTAAGGGTTCGAATCCATATTGATGGCGACCATTACCCTCTCGTCACCCGAGTTGCGCTCAAAGATGCACTGCTTATTTGTAAGTACAACGATTCGGAGGCCGCCGTAATTGAGCGCGCGGCTGTTCTTCTTTATCTTCGCAAGCTTTGATATATGATCAGTCAGCTGATTCCATTCAGGATTATCAAAGGAGACTCTGAGCGCAGGATCACCTTCTTCCTTTCTGGCTTTTGTGCCCCACTCGGAACCATAGTAAACACATGGGATTCCGGGCATTCCGAAGACAAGAGTGTAAACAAGAGGCAGAAGGCTCTCATCGTTTAAGATCGAAGCGATGCGGGTTACATCGTGATTATCGGCAAATGAGAGTAGATGCGCTCCCCTGCATACAGTCCAGTTCTCAGGTCCGAACAGCCTCATGAGCGAATGCATGATCTCGAACATGTTGGCTGAATTAAAGGACGAATAGATGCCCTTATAACACTGGTAATTCGTAAGCGAATGCAGATGCATCTCATTAAGCATTCTGCCGTATTCACCGTGAAGGACTTCGCCTAAAAGGAAGAATTCATTCTTCTTGCCGTCAGTGAACTCTCTTAATCTTCTTAAGAATTCGTGGTCTAAGCAGTAAGCAACATCGAGCCTTAGTCCGTCGATATCGAAAAAGTCTATCCAGTAATTGACCTTATCAAGGATATGATCGATCACGGCAGGATTTCTGAGATTAAGCTTTACGAGATCGTAATTGCCTTCCCAGCCCTCATACCAGAAGCCGTCATTGTAGTTTGAATTGCCGTCAAATGAGAGATGGAACCAGTCTTTGTAAGGTGAATCCCAACGTTTTTCCTGAACGTCTTTGAAAGCCCAGAAGCCTCTGCCCACGTGATTGAACACACCGTCCAGGACTACCTTTATGCCTTCTTTGTGAAGCCTGTCAACGACCTTTTTGAAGTCGTCGTTAGTGCCGAGTCTCGTATCAATAAGTCCGTAGTCTCTGGTGTTGTAGCCGTGTGTATCAGACTCGAAAACAGGTGAAAAATAAATGGCGTTTATGCCGAGTTTTTTCATATGCGGGATCCAGTCTAAGACTTTGAGGATCCTTGATTCCGGTTTTCCGTCATTCTCAAAGGGTGCTCCACAGAAACCCAAAGGATAGATCTGATAGAACACTGCTTCTTCGTACCACATTTGCTGACCTTCTTTGTATTAGTTTCTCATTGAATGGATCGGTGCCGGGATCCTGCCGCCCCTGTGGATGAAGTCCGCACAGGAAGCGCGGTTGACGTCCATGATAGGAGCCGTACCCAGAAGTCCGCCGAATTCAACACTGTCACCGACCGTCTTGCCGGGAACAGGAATAAGCCTTACAGCCGTTGTCTTGTTATTGAATGTACCTACTGCCATCTCATCAGCAATGATGCCGGAGATCGTCTCAGCGGTCGTATCGCCGGGGATAGCGATCATGTCGAGACCTACAGAGCATACGCAGGTCATAGCCTCAAGCTTTTCGAGCTTCAAAGATCCTGATCTTGCAGCAGCGATCATTCCCTCGTCTTCTGACACGGGAATAAATGCACCGGAAAGACCGCCGACATAAGAAGATGCCATGATGCCGCCCTTCTTAACAGCGTCATTGAGCATTGCAAGGCAGGCTGTCGTGCCCCATGTACCGCATGTCTCAAGGCCGAATTCCTCGAGAAGCCTTGCAACGGAGTCGCCTACCGCAGGTGTAGGAGCAAGTGACAGGTCAATGATTCCGAAAGGAACTTTAAGTCGCTCGGAGGCTTCTCTTGCTACGAGCTCACCTACTCTTGTGATCTTAAATGCAGCTTTCTTGATAGTCTCAGCTACAACGCCAAGGTCTTTGCCCTTAACGCCTTCCAACGCATGCTTAACGACACCGGGGCCGGAGATACCGACATTAATGACACACTCGGGTTCGCCGGGACCTAAGAAAGCGCCTGCCATGAACGGATTATCTTCAGGTGCATTTGCGAAAACAACAAGCTTAGCGCAGCCGATAGCACCCTGATTCTTGGTAGCTTCAGCAGCCTTCTTGATGATGACTCCCATGTCGCGGACAGCATCCATGTTGATACCTGTTCTTGTGGAAGCAACATTGACGCTCGAGCAAACGAATTCAGTCGATGCGAGCGCATCAGGAATGGAATTTATAAGAACCTTATCGGAATTTGTGTATCCCTTCTGGACGAGCGCGGAAAAACCGCCGATGAAGTTAACCCCGCAGGTCCTTGCAGCCTTATCGAGAGCTTTAGCAAAAGGTGTGTAATCCTTTGCACCGCATGCAGCTGCAACGATCGAAATAGGAGTAACGGAAATCCTCTTGTGAATGATCGGAATACCGTATTTCTTGCTGATTAATTCGCCTGTCTCTACGAGCTTTCCTGCATATCTGCAGATCTTGTCGTATATCCTGTTGCAGGATTCTTCGACAGTCGGAGCGGCACAATCCATAAGAGAGATACCCATCGTGATCGTACGGATATCCAGATGCTGGCTGTTAAACATCTGCATCGTCTCTATAATCTCATGTTCGTTGATCATAATAACCTCTTTTTATGCTTATCAGATGGTGTGCATTGCGTTGAAAAGGCCTGTGTGCTGGATCGTGATCTGCACGCCGAGCTTTTTTCCAAGTTCGCTTAATTTATCTGAGATATCAGACTCCTCAATAACGAGATCCTTAAGATCTACCATCATTACCATCGTGAAGATGTCGTCTAAGATAGTCTGCGAAATATCATTGATATTGATACCGTAATCTGCAAGAAGGCGTGAGACGTCAGCAATAATACCTACGCGGTCTCTTCCCAATACTGTAACAACAGCCGTATTCTTTTCCTGATTCATAACTAGATACCTCCTGCAATTATGCTTCTGATTTTAACGCTAATATCTATAAAACTACATTGATTATTGTATTTTCGAACATTCCGGCAAAGAAACGGCAAGTTTATTGGCACATTTTATACCGTCAATCGCAGAAGACATAATGCCGCCTGCATATCCTGCGCCCTCACCGCACGGGAAAATGCCTTTAACAGAAGCGCTCTGAAACGTCTCGGGATCTCTTACAATCCTTACGGGCGACGAGCTTCTGGCCTCTACCGCGGTAAGCACCGCATCGGGATCGTCGAACCCTTTGATCTTCCTGCCCATAAGGCTCACGCCGTCCTTGATGGTCTCTAATATCTCATCCGGAAGCACTTCCTTAAGATCAGCACAAGTAACACCGGGCATGTATGAAGGCTTTACCTTACCGAATCCATCTGTTGTCTTGTTTTCGATCAGATCCCCGTATCTTACGGCAGGAGCTTTTCCTGTGCTTCCGCCTGCCAAAAATGCGCGATGCTCAAGTTCTTCCTGGAAACTGATGCCGTCAAGAACACCTCCGCCATAATCTTTGCTGTCTACGGGCACGAGGATCGCGCTGTTGGAATTACTGTTATTGCGGGCTCTTAAACTCATTCCGTTGGTGCAGACGCTTTGGTTATCAGACTGCGCGGCAACCACTTCGCCGCCCGGGCACATGCAGAATGTGTAGAGTTTACGCCCAGTCTTGGTGTCACAGGAGAGCTTATAAATTGATGCTGTGACATCAGTAGAATAATCGGAATCAAAACCGAATTGAGCCGTATCAATATCTGATCTTAAATGCTCTATCCTGACGCCGACAGCAAAAGGTTTAGACTGCATTTCGATTCCTAAACGGTTAAGCGCTCTGAAGGTATCTCTGCTTGAATGACCGATCGCCAGGATCAGATTGTCGCAGGAAATCTCATAAGTTCCCTCTTCACTTTCGCATGTTATGCTCTTAAGAACGCCTTTGTCAGCCTTATAACCCATGAATGTGGTATTGAATCTGACTTCACCGCCTAAAGCAATTATGTCTTCTCTGACACCTGTAACGACCTTCCTTAATCTGTCTGTACCGATATGTGGATGAGCATCATAGAGGATATCAGACGGAGCCCCGTGCGCGATCATTGAGCTTAAGACATATTCCTTGAGTCCTGAGCTTATGCCTGAATAGAGCTTGCCGTCAGAGAACGTGCCTGCTCCGCCTTCACCAAACTGGATATTGGAATTGGATTTAATTGCTCCTTTTCCTACTTTAAAAGCTTCAGTATCTTTGACTCTTTGGCTCATCTCGGGGCCGCGCTCAAGTACTATGGGACGAAGTCCGTATTTTGCAAGTATCAGTGCAGCATAAAGTCCTGCCGGGCCCGCTCCTACAACAACAGGACGCTTAAAGTTCTCTGTGTTTTCGAAGCTGTCAGCATAAGGCAGGGCTCTCGAATTTATCTCTTCGTCACGTGTATCTTTCTGCCCGGGAGTAATGAAATCGAATCTGTAATTTACAGTGACTTTACCGTGCCTGGCATCGATGAATTTTTTTGAGATATCAAGAATGTGAGAGCCGTCTTCAAGCCTTTTAAGGCCCTGTCTCATGGCCTTATTTCCAGTCTTCCTGATCTCTCTTACTATGATCACCGAATCAGGAAGTTTGGAAGCGGCTTTGTCATTAAAGACTTCAGGTTTTACCTTTATCTCAAACATCCTGCGAAATGCTTTCTGCCGCGAGGGCTGCTGAAGTCCAGGCCCACTGGAGATTATATCCGCCGCATATACCGTTAACGTTGACGGATTCTCCGATTATATAGAGGCCGTGACAACCTTTTACCTGCATATTATCGTCAAGCTTGGAGAGCTTAAAGCCTCCCGAAGACACCTGTGCCTTGTCTTCTGCTCCATATCCCTTAACAGGGATCGGGAAAGCACATAAGAGATTGGTTAATTCGCAAAGCCTGCTGTCATCGAGCTCTCTTAAAGTCATCTTGTCGCTCTTTAAGCCCATGTGCTTCATTACAAAATCGGTGATGTTCCTTAAGAGCATACCGGAGAGCGCATCAGAACAAGTCCTGTGCGCATACATCTGTCTTCTGATATAGATCATCTGAAGGATCTCACCTGCCGGCTTGCCGGTAAGATTAAGCACAGCTTTTACGTCTTCTTCACCGTCATCAATAAGCCTTACGACAGCATCAGATACGTCCATAACACAGATTCCCGAGATGCCGCCCTCCTTTGTAAAAAGGATCTCGCCTTCAGACTGGGCTTTGATGGTGCCTTTGCTGTCTACGATCTTTATATCGCCCCTGCAGCGGATTCCCGCAAGTCCCTTGATGCCTGATATGTCAGATGAAAGTGAAGTAAGCGCGGGCTTAAAAGGTACGAAGAATGATTCGTCAGTGATGCTCTTTAATATCTTAACGACATCACCGGTAGATCCCGTGACAGGATATGTGATGCCGCCTGTTGCGACAACAATGTTCTTAGCCATATAAGACTTATCCGAATCAGTCTTGATCTCATATACGGAACTCGTTCTCTCAACAGATTCTACGTGTACGCCGGACTCAGTCTCTATATTGTTGTCAGCTAAGTAAAATCTCAATGCATCTACTACAGTTGAGCTCTTCAGCGTCGAAGGATAAAGAAGTGTACCCTTTTGCTCAAGAACGACTCCAAGCATATTCTCAAAGTAATAAGACGTCTCCGTGCAGCCGTATCGTGAAAGACACGATTCAAGCTTGATCTGGTCATCCGTATTGTACTTTGTAGGATCGATCTCGGTATTAGACAGATTGCATCTGCCGCTGCCTGTCAGAGCAAGCTTACGGCCGACTCTGTTTCCGCCTTCAAGCACCAGGACCCTCTTACCGTTAAACACGATCCTCGAAAGATTAGCTGCACAGTAAAGGCCTGCAGCACCTCCTCCAATAATGATGCAGTCGTAAACATTACTCTTCATTCGATTCACCCTTCCTATCACCCAATGCCATATTTAAAGTTCTGATGTATTTAGTCATATCAAGCGGAGCGCAATCATTGCCATCGGTAAGAATTGAAGTTACTTCATCAAGATCATTAATATCGCCTTTTATGAGCTCTAACTCAAGCTCACAGATCTCATCAGTCTTAGTGCCGTCAGAATTTCTGATCACACCGTTGTCAAAGCAGGCTTCTATACTGCTGTTGTTATATCTCAATTCATAAACCGTTCTGTTGAAAGAATTAAAGCAAGCGATTTTAAGATCATCGTCAGTAATGTCCTTAAAGACTTCATTCAAAAGATCGTAAGGATCATTTCCGCCCGTTGCAGCAATTCTGAAAGATTCAATAGAAAACTCACCGCTATTACTCTTTACATTCCACTCAAAGCGTCTGTGAAGGCCTTTGGAGGTGCCTCCGCCGAACTTTACGGTAAATTCATAAGAGTCTTTGGAAGCTCCCTTATAATGCCTTATTCTTATTGCTCCGCCGCGGTTTGTAATGGCAAGATCATCTGTGTCGAGATATGTGTTTTCGAGCAAAACAGGCTCACGAAAACCGGAATTGTCAGGACAGAGTTTTCTGAAATTTTCTGACAAAGCAACTTTATAAAGACTCTCTTTATCCTTAAAACCCAGCTTGACTTCGGTTTCCATAAGATACCCTTAATTGATCGTGTGAACTCCGCCTGTAGAAACAACGCAGAGCTTGTCGCCTGAGATAAAGTTCATTCTGATAATATCTTCATCAACTGAGTAATCAGCGGTAATATTACCAGATGTGTTATAGATGAATACTCTTCGGTCGACGCTGATCGCATAGAGCTTCTCAGTCTGCGCAACGCAGACGATGTTCGAACCGATACTATAGTTATAGATTACGCTGTCATTCTGATTTATTATGGCAAGCTTATTAAGCTGGCTGATACCGTCAGCGTAAGTAACGAACAGATTGTTGCCAACCTTCTTAACATATCCGATGGCCGAGAAATCAAAATTCATCTGTGTAAGCGTGTTATCGCGCACTTCATAGAGCGCATTGGACGTGAAGCAGCAAAGCTTGTCGCCCACATAGCAGACCGAAGCAAAGATGACATTATCGTCAGTCGTATAAACAGCATGATCGGTTACTTCATAACCCTTGTCTGACTTGTTGATCGCGAAAACACGTACATAAGGCACGATTACGGCGCCGCTCGTGTTGATGGTAGATACGGCAAGAAGCGAGGAATTGGCATTAAATGCGCAGCAGATAGGAAAACCCGAGTTGTAAGAAGTCCAGACTGCAAGTTCATTACCGTCCTTATCATATAATCCGACTTCACCAAATGACTCGCTGCTTCCGCAGATTACTGCGATGAATCCGTCTGATGACATCTGAACCGACTTAACCGGATTTGCCGTAGGCTTGCTGTACCATATGCCGTACTGGTCAAGAACCGTAAAGTTATATCCGTCGCGGTCAAAAACGGCTACATATTCACCGAATGTGACGCACTGGGGATTCTGATAGGAAACAGTCTGTGAGAATACTTCAGTACCTGAAAGAGTAAGGTAAGCGATTCTGTCAGACGTGACTTTTACGACGCCGTCACCAAAAGGATAGAGCTTCTGAGCTTCAGAATATTCGCAAGTAAAACCGCCCTGCGCAGAGAGCTTGATCTGGGCATCAGCACCCGACATCGAATCGATCTTCTTGGATACCACAAATATCATAACGATGCTGACAATTAGGAGCGCACCAAAAATGGTAACGGCAATCGTTAACCCTTTTCGTATAGCATCCTGAGAGATAGCTCTCTCCTTTACAGGTTCCGGTGATTTTTTTACCGGCTTTTTCGCTTTTGTCTTGTCTTTGTTTTCCATACTCATAATCTTTTAACCCGGCAGATCGTAAATGCCGTTAATATTTTTAGCTATAGCTTCATTCAGAAGTTCGTATGCGCTCCAGCATCCGTAGCTGTATGTGTCAGAACCTCCGTTATTGAAGATCTCACTTGAATAAATGTAGAACCCTGTATACTCGCCATCCATAAACACATAATACGAATCATCGTTTCTTGTGTAGAACGAATACGTGGTTATGCTGTAATTGTTATCGATAAACTCGATTCGGATCACAGGTTCTACGGATGTATTAACATCAGCGTTAAGCTCTACACCGCCGATATTAATGCAGGCAATGCTCTCATAAAGGATCGAACAGTAATATCTGCCGTAGGAATCAGAAATCTTGGCGTTACGTCCGTCGACTGTAACCGTAGACTTATCAGATATCAGGCTCTCACCCCATGGCACTTCAAGACTGATATTGAACGACTGATCTTCGTTATAGAAAGTGATCGAAGAAAGATCGGTAGCGTAGTAATAGCAGACATAGGGTTCAATGAGCACGAGTTCCTGGAGTTCAAGACCGGACAGCTGATATTCGGAGAGCATAAAATACTCATCCATTCCGGACAGATAACCGTAATAGAATCCGCTTATCTTCTGGCTTAAGAAAAGCTCTGTCTTCTGACCGTCCTTCATGGCAAGGATAAAGTGGAACGTAGGATCGTCAAGTCCGTACTTGGAAAGCTCCTGCTGATCGATAGCGATATATTCACTGATCTCAAGGCTTGCGATCCTGTCTACCATGGTCGCGAAATATCCGCTTGCCATATGCTTATAAGGCTTATAGACCTCAAATTGAGGGTATCCCGATGAAGTCACGGAAACCCTGGTATCAAGAGAAAGGCCGTCAGTCTTCCTGTCGAAATGGACAGTATCGAGATCTGTATAAGCAATATTCAGTGCCTTTGTCTCAAGGAAATTAATAGCGGTCTTCTCGGCCTGTGCGTACTTGATCGAAGAAACCGTATAGATGTCTGATGTTCCGGCAACATAAACGTAGCAATACTGTCCGTCAGGCGACTTATTGCCAATATAGACAGTAGTTACAGTACCGTTCAGCGAATTGATCGTGACAGTAAATCTGGGGTTATCAAGACCATATTCAGCAAAATTTCCGCCGGAAGAAACTTTCGCGTAGCAGGAAAATGCCGTAAGAGATTCAACATAGCTCGTAAGACCCATCTGGGAATAAGATTCACCGGGAACAGCATCATCACCCTGATACTCATAAGTGATAGAACCGCCGGACGTAAAGCTCTTTACTACAGATGTGTGCTGAGTTTCTTTGTCAAAAACAGAAATAGATGAGAGCTCAGAAGGGCTCACATAAACTATGCTCATAACACCCGAGGAAGTCTCTTCAGGCTTGTTCTTCCCTGCATTCGTTACAGCATAATAGATGACCACGCCGATTATCAGCGCGACCAGTATTATGAACGGAGCAAGGAGATTCTTGACTGACTTCATATCAGAGATTCTTCCTCTTTGTATAAACAACTACTGCTACGCCGATCATCAGGATCGGAATAACCATCATGAAAATGATGAGGACAAGCGTTGATGATGTTGTCGTAGCCTTTGTGGTATCAATATTGAAATTGTCGACAGTCTTTGTTGCGATGCCCAATGTCGGATTGCCTGTGGAGTTAAGCAGATCCCTTATGCAAGATCTCGTGAACTCGACATTAGAGTCATTCGTACCATAAGCGGAAATGTAAGCATCTGACGTGAAATTAAGCGTACCGAAAACGAACATCTCGGCGCCGCTGCTCTCATTGCCGGAATAAACAGCGACAAAATGTGTGCCGGAATTATAGATACCGTCGTCTATAGGGTTGCCTGTCTGGTCAAGTTTAAGTGCATACGCGGTACTACTTGTCATAAGAGCAGGTATAACAGTGATAGCGGAATTAGTGGAACTGAGCTCACTTATAGATCTTCCGTTGGAACAATGCAGAGCATAATCAGATGAATAGCTTGCAAAAGCATTAGCTACAGTTACATTGGAATCACTTGCATAACCGTTGCGCTGATAACCAGGATCTGTCTCATAAATGAAAAGCGGATCAGCATTAACGTTCATCTGGTTAAGCAGCTGATTTAATCTGTCGTATTTCTCGGTAACATTATTCTGACTGTAATCAACGGCAACCAGCATCTTTCCGCCCTTGCTGATGTAATCAGTCATTGCAACATACATTTTCTCCGTTATATCGGTGTTAGGACCGTTAAGGATAAGCAGATCACAGTCATCCGGGATGGCAAAAGCATCAGAAGACTGAAGTTCAGCTGCCTCGACAGACATGCCGTCAAGAACGAGTTTGATGGATGTGTTGCCCTCTTCCTTAAGGCCGGTAACGATATATGCCTTACCTGAGTAACCTTGAGTAAGCGAATACATTGTATTTGTGAAAGTGTATTCGGCGTTATTTCCGGTGATCATATAATTGCCAGTCTGGAAATAATAGTTCTGATCGTATGAATAGCAATCGATAGGAGCAATTATCCTGATCTTGCCGTTGTAAGAAACAACGAAGTTTTCGCTGTTCGAAGCAAGATCGAAAGAATTAGTGGGATCAAGCTCCTGGATTATAGACGGATGCTCATTAGGATCGATGTATTCTACCGTAACCTTGCCGTCTGATTCCTTCACATAGTCGTCCAAAAGCGGAACGATGTACTGATACTTGGTGTTAGAGACGTTATCGGGACGGTTGAACAAACCGATTACTCTGATATTAGTGCCATCAGGAAGAGAATTCAGATAATCGATAGATTCCTGCGAGATAGAGTTCTGTGCGGTATCAGAGAAATCAAAAGTAAGAGCCTTTCCGAAGATCTTATCGAAAAGGAAGTTTACCAAGAGAATGATAAGCGCAAGCAATACAACCGAGCCGATGGAATAAAGCTTGAGCTTATCAGATCTAGTGTCATTCTGTGTATTGTCTTTAATGAATTCTTTACTCATATGCAATCCTCAAACCTCCGTCACGCCTGGCTCCAGCGTTTCTTATCAAGAACCCTGTAAGTCATGTACATGAAAAGGATTCCGATAGAAAGCAGGAAGAATAATGCCGACACGGAAAAAATTCCGAGACGGAAATCTTGTGTCTTTGCAAAGGGATCAAGCCAGGAGATGAAGCTTCTGACACCTTCTCCGAACGAAGAAGCAGTCTCAGAACCGGGATTGATCATAGCTACTAAAGAAGTAGCTGCCGTTCCCAGATAATCGCCGATAACGGAAATAATCTGTGTGATGAGAATAAAGATGAATGAGACGATAGCGGAGACGATCTGGCTGTCAGTTATAGCCGAAGCAAACAAGCCCATCGTGATGAACATGAACGCCATGAAGAAGAAAACAACTATCGTTCCTACAGCACCGACACCGAAAACACCGCCGGAAGCTAGTGTAACGATGATGTGGATGATAACGTTGATAAACATAACAACGTAAAGCGCAAAAGACGCAAGCACCTTTCCTGCTACGACAGAGAAAAGGCTGACCGGAGTCGTGTAATAAAGAATGTCCGTTCCCCTTTTCTTGTCCTCTGCGAAAAGGCCCATTGTGATGATCGGTACGATAATGACGAAGAATGTCCTCAAAGAGATTACTTCGCTGCCGATATTGACCGCGCCTTCACTGTACTGGGAATAAAAGATAAAACCGGCAAGGAATGAGAAAATGGCAATTGCCACATAACCTACGGGAGATCTGAAGTAGGATAAAAACTCCCTCTTGAATATCGCTAACATTATTTCTTTCCTCCACGCTTACCGGAAGTAATATTGAGGAAGACTTCCTCAAGAGAAGGATCCATTGAACGCAGCTCAAGGACAGGCCATCCCTTCTGGGCCATCATGAAGAACAATGCAGTCCTTACCTTGTAAGAATCGTCAGTAACGATGCTGATCTCAAGCTCGCTGACCATTTTATCGGAAAGTCTCGGGACAGCCGAAGCTACACCGGGGATCTGGCGGACAGCGTTTGCGCAATCCTTAACAGGTCCCTTGAAGACCATAAGAAGCTTAGTCTGACCGGAAAGTCTCTTGGAAAGATCGCCGATAGTATCGATGGCAGCGACCTTGCCCCTGTTGATGATAACTACTCTGTCTGCGATCTCCTGGATCTCAGAAAGAATGTGAGAGCTGATAATGATCGAATGAGACTTCGAAAGAGACTTGATGAGTTTTCTTATCTCGATGATCTGGTTCGGATCGAGACCTACGGTAGGCTCATCAAGGATAAGGATAGGCGGATTGCCGACCATTGCCTGGGCAATACCTACACGCTGCTTGTAACCCTTGGAGAGATTGCCGATCAACCTGTCGTACACATCATCGATCTTGACCATGGCAAGGATCCTGTCGAGCTGATTCTTACGTCTCTCCTTGGCAACACCCTTTAGGTCGCAAATGTAATTAAGGTACTCACGTACCGTCATATCGTAATAAAGCGGCGGATTCTCCGGGAGATAACCGATCTCCTTCTTAGCGAGCTCAGGCTCTTCAAGAATATCGTGTCCGTTAACCTTAACGGTACCCGATGTAGAAGAAATGTATCCCGTGATGATATTCATTGTGGTGGTCTTACCGGCGCCGTTGGGACCCAGGAAGCCGAGGATCTCGTCGTCATTGACAGTGAACGAGATACCGTTGACGGCTTTTTTGTCGCCGTATCTCTTCACCAGATTGTTAATCTCAATCATTGTTACCTCCAAGCATGTAGATACATCCTTTATTATAACAAAGTAAGAAAAACAAAAAAATATGAATTAGTCAAAAAGAGCGGCAGTATCAGGCCTGTTTTAAGGCAAATTCTACGGCAAATACCTTGGTATCGATGTTCTTATATCCGAAAACCGTGACTTTACCGTCGTTATTGAAGATAAAAAGCTCTACCTTCTCCCCTGCCTTGACCTCGCAAATGTAATTGATCACAAGGTCTTCGATCAGCGAAACGTCATAACCATTCTTGAAAAGAGCGTCATACGCCCAGGCAGTATACCTTGAGTTATTTACGTGCCTGTTGCGGTCGAGTTCGTTATAGTCTGCATATTTGACGATAACAGGCTTATCCGTATCCCCTGCTATGTCATTTCTGTCAGGGAATTTGATCTTAGGGCAATTCTCACCGAAAACAAGCCTCGGGTCCTGAATGACCGGCGGCGGAAGCTCAGGGCGCTTATTGGCAATGACAGGTCTGTGCGTGTTCCAGTCGGCAAGGATCCACGTAGATGTCGCCTGGCCGATCAGTCTGCCGTCTTTGCTGTAGATCTCAAAATCACGGCCATAATAGAACTTATTGAGCTCTGTAGACCATGTTCTGATGTGGAAAGTGTCATGCCATGAAGGAAGCTCGGTAAAATGAAGCCTCATCTTAAGGATGATCCAGCAAATCTCGTGTTCTTTAAGGAAATCAGTGCCATAGCCGACGGAATTAGAGCTCCTCTCGGCAGCTTCCTGAAGATCTCCAATCAGCGAAGAACAATAAAGCTTATCTCCGATGCCGCACTCCGTTGCCTTGCAATAGACTTCGACATCAGTATATTTTCCGGGATCACTCATCGTCTTCTGCCTCGTCCTTTTCAGCCTTGTCTTCCTTGATTATCGGCATAGGCATAGGCTTGGTAGCTCTCGGATTATATCTTCTGAAGACCTTATACATCTCAGGCTTGAAAACAAAAACAACAACGAATTTATATCCGTCCTGCGTAAAGCAGCAATACCAGTACTTGTCCTCGATCGGGAAATCCATGAGCTCGGTAAGTCTTACGAGGAAATTGGCTTTACTCCTGTCAGAGCTGAATCTGTCAGACGTTACAGGACCAATGTATTCGCATTCCTTAATAGAGAAGCTGACAAGCTCATCACGCTTATCTTTACCGGATATGACGGCGCACTCAAAGAAATCATTAGATATCTCAAGCTCATATTCCTTATGCTGGCGCTTTAAGAGCTTGTAAAGACCGAAAGCCAGAGCGACCGATATAAAAGACGTGATCGGCCAAACGGCAGCGCCCCAGAAAAGGAACGGGATAAACATTATGAGAACTATGAGTACCAGGCATAAAAGTATCGATGAGACTATGAAAACGATGCCTTTAGCGCCATTCTTACGTACGGTTAAGGATTCAATAAAACTGTCTTGTAGCATGATTCACCTCGAACAGTGTTTATTCTATCACAAAGGGGCTTAATATGGGCGGAATAAAACAGGGGTTCAGAACCATAATTTCATAGGGGGTATTTTGTCGCAATTTCAGAGGTAATTGTATGCTTTTTTCACGGGTTTTGACGATTCCTTGCAGCATTTTGTCGTTTCTGTATTAGACCTTGTATGAAATCTTGAAGGTATTATGACTGTCTTTGTCACACAAAAAGTGGGGGCCCCGCGCATAACGAGCAGCGTAAGACGAAAAAGCGCAAAACATAAAGACAAAAAAGAACCGCTTCCTAAGAAACGGTTCTTTAAGTTCTCTCTTCGATAAGTGAGCAAATTGATTATTTCGCAACATTCTGCACAAGCGAAGCGCGGACCCGTTGCGAAAAATCAGTTTGCGAACAATTTAATACATCGGCTGCTGAGGCATTGCAGGAGCTTCCTTCTCAGGAATATCCGTGACAACTGCTTCAGTTGTGAGGAGTGTTGAAGATACGGATGCAGCATTCTGGAGAGCAGAACGTGTAACCTTTGCAGGATCAACGATTCCGGCTTCGAACATGTCGACATACTGGTCGTTAAGAGCATCGTAGCCAGTGCCTGCTGCAGAATTCTTGATCTTCTCGCAGATAACGCTGCCGTCGAGGCCTGCGTTTGCAGCGATCTGGCGGATGGGCTCTTCGAGAGCTCTCAGAACGATCTTAACACCTGTCTTAACGTCGCCTTCTGTCTCATCCAAAAGCTTAGCGATAGCAGGAAGTGCGTTGATATAAGCTGTTCCGCCGCCGGGAACGATACCCTCTTCAACTGCAGCTCTTGTTGCAGCGAGAGCGTCCTCGATACGGAGCTTTCTTTCCTTCATCTCTGTCTCTGTGGCAGCGCCGACCTTGATAACGGCTACGCCGCCGGAGAGCTTGGCAAGACGTTCCTGAAGCTTTTCTCTGTCATAGTCAGACTTGGTCTCTTCGATCTGAGCCTTGATCTGGGCTACACGGGACTTAACTGCGCCCTCTTCACCCTCACCGTCAACGATGATCGTGTTGTCCTTGTTTACCTTGACCTGGTGAGCGTGACCAAGCTGGTCAAGAGTTGTGTCCTTGAGCTCGAGGCCAAGGTCAGATGTGATTACCTGGCCGCCTGTGAGGATAGCGATATCTTCGAGCATAGCCTTTCTTCTGTCGCCGAAGCCCGGAGCCTTAACGCCGACGCATGTGAATACGCCTCTGAGCTTGTTAACGATAAGTGTTGCGAGAGCATCACCTTCGATGTCTTCTGCGATGATTACGAGCTGCTTGCCGGACTGTGCGAGAGGCTCGATGACAGGAAGAAGATCCTGAATGTTGGAGATCTTCTTATCTGTGATGAGGATATAAGGCTCATCGAAAACAGTCTCCATCTTGTCTGTGTCAGTTGCCATATAAGGAGAGATATAACCTCTGTCAAACTGCATACCTTCAACAACGGAGAGCTCTGTGAGCATTGACTTGCTCTCTTCGACTGTGATGACGCCGTCAGCTGTAACCTTTTCCATTGCTTCAGCGATCATCTTGCCGACTTCTTCGTCACCTGCAGAGATAGCGGCAACACGTGCGATATCCTTGGAACCGTCAACCTGCTTAGCCTTGCTTAAGATCTCTGTAACTGCTGTATCAACGGCCTTGGAGATACCCTTTCTCAAGATGATCGGGTTAGCGCCTGCAGCAACGTTCTTCATGCCTTCACGGATGATTGCCTGAGCCAGGAGCGTAGCTGTTGTTGTACCGTCGCCTGCTACGTCGTTTGTCTTGGATGCGACTTCCTTGACGAGCTGTGCGCCTGCATTCTCGTAACGGTCTTCAAGTTCGATCTCTTTTGCGATCGTAACGCCGTCGTTTGTGATGAGGGGGGCGCCGTACTTCTTGTCGAGAACAACGTTTCTTCCCTTAGGTCCCAAAGTAACCTTAACTGTGTCGGCTACCTTATTTACGCCTGCTTCTAAGGACTTTCTTGCGTCCTCAGCGTACTTAATGTCTTTTGCCATATATATTCGCCTCCAAATTTATAATCAATCTTCAACGATAGCAGCGATGTCGTCCTGACGAACGATGATGTACTCTTCACCGTCGAGCTTAACGTTTGTGCCGGCATAATCACGGATGATTACCTTCTCGCCGACCTTAACTTCCATCTTGATCTCATTGCCGTCTACGATTCCGCCGGGACCAACTGCGATGATCTCTGCGATCTGAGGCTTCTGCTGAGCACCGGATGACAAGATAATGCCGCTCTTTGTTGTCTCTTCAGCCTGAAGTTTCTTTACTACCACCTTATCTGCTAAGGGCTTAATTGTCATAAAAAAGACCTCCAATACAATGAAATTATGGTTAGCACTCTATAACCCTAAGTGCTAACCACAACAAAATATAATTCTTATTTTCGAGTGTGTCAATACGAAAATCAAAAAAAGTCAAAAAGCGCTAGTGGACCAGCTGATCAAGCGGAATATCTGTCCTGCAGCTATCCAGAGAAGGAGCGTGGGACGGCACTTTGACCTCATCAAATTCAGTGGTCGTACCATAGAAGAAAAGCTGGACGTAAGGAACATAAGCGTTCCAGTTAGCCCTGATGCTCCACTCGTCGCCGTACATGCCCGAATTGTAGCAGCCTTCGATCGCGAGCTGGAGATACATGATCTCGGCATTCTGAAGCGAAGGCAGGAAATCCAGAGCGTAGTGCTCGATATCTTCCTTTGAAATATTGGTAACTACCGCGCTGAGAATATCATCAAGGCAAGCAAGCTTATTTGTAGCGGAGAGACCCATGTACTGGTTCAAGAGGCTTCTTAAGACTTCTACCTGACGCTCCTGTCTCTCGTACTCGCCGTTACCGATATATCTGATCCTGGCATAAGCAACTGCCTGAATACCGTTGAGCCAGGTGCCTGAGCCGGTGCTGCTGATAAGGGCAGCGTTGGAATTCATCTCTTTGATGTAGTTATTGGCGATATCCTTCTCTCCTGCCGTCATGTTGACGTAAACGCCGCCGACAGCGTCTATGATCTGCGCCATGTGACTGAAGTTAACGTAAGCATAACCGTCGATCTTGATCCTCAGACAGTTCTCGACTGTTGCCTGCAGGAGCTCAGCACCGCCGTAAGACATCGCTGCATTGATCTTATGAGGGTTTGAGTAGCCCGGGAAATATGCATATGTATCTCTGGGGATTGAAATGAGCTTGATGGTGCCGTTCTTAGAGTCGATAGACATGACCATCGTGATGTCAGAGCGGTCACCCTTACCGTCAGAGCTGTAGTTCTTGGATCGGCTGTCGATACCGATAAGAAGGAAGTTCTTGACGGGCTCATCCTGGATTACTTCAAACTGGGTGGTCTCAGTTACATCGCTCAAAGGGACTGTACTGCCGAGTTCGTCCACGATGGTAATGACCGCATCCGGTGCCGTTGTCTCATAAGTGATCTGGTTCAAAAGGTACTCTTTGTACCACAAACCGAAGAAAAAGACACCGAGCACGATGCCGAGAAGACCGGCAAGTGCACCCAAAAGTATCCTGAGGCGTACATTCTTGTTGCCTGATTTTTTCGAAGCCTTGGAGGACTTTTGGGAGAAACCGTACTGATAAGCCTCGTCATTGTCAGAGACTTTATCGTCGTTGTAACCCTGAATATCCTTCTCAGAAACGGCGTGATAGACAGTCGTTAAGTCCTGTTTAAGCTCCTCGGAAGGAACTTCAGGCTTCGGATTAGGATCAGGTAATCCTCTTTTGTTATTATCGTTATAAGACATTAATTCTCCGTCCTAACTTTATTTTCAATCTTTAAGACCTTCAGGGTTCATCGTCTGCCACTTCCAGCAGGATGAACACATCTCTTCGATGCCGTACTCAGCCTTAAAGCCGAGCACTTCTTCAGCCTTCTTTGTCGAAGCATAGCATATAGCAATATCGCCTGCTCTTCTCGGGCCGATCTTATGATTGATCTCATGTCCGCATGCTTTCTCAAAAGCTTTAACCGCTTCGATTACAGACGTGCCTTTGCCTGTACCGAGATTAAACACTGAGACAGAATCATTCGTTTTACCGAGGAATTCTATCGCTTTAACGTGTCCTTTTGCAAGGTCAACGACATGTATATAATCACGAAGACATGTTCCGTCAGGTGTGTCGTAATCGTCTCCGAAGATCGTAAGGCACTCCAATGTGCCGCCTGCAACCTTCGAAATATAAGGGAAAAGATTATTAGGAATTCCTCTGGGATCTTCGCCGATAAGTCCGCTCTCGTGAGCTCCGACAGGATTGAAATATCTTAAGAGGCAGATCTTCTTTCCCGGATTAGCGGCAGCATAATCTCTTAATACCTGTTCGAGCATCCACTTGGTCCATCCGTAAGGATTTGTGCAGACGCCCAAGGGGCTTTCCTCCGTAAAAGGAACATCTTCGCTCATTCCGTAAACGGTAGCTGATGAGCTGAACACTAGCTTATCAACACCAAACTCTGACATCAGGCGGCATACATTGATCATGCTGTCGATGTTGTTTGAATAATAATCGAGCGGGATCTGCACAGATTCGCCAACTGCTTTAAGGCCTGCGAAATGGATAATGCTGTCTATCTTGTTCTCTTCGAAAACTTTTCGAAGTGCGTTAATGTCACAACAGTCAACGTTGTAGAACTTAAATCTCTTGCCCGTGATCTTTTCCAAACGGTTCTGGACTTCCATCTTGCTGTTGGAAAGATTGTCGGCGATAACCACATCATAGCCGTTCTCATGCAATGAGATAACGGTGTGTGATCCGATATATCCGTTACCGCCTGTAACTAATACTGTAGGCATATTATCTCCTTTAGGTGTCATCTAGATAAGTTATTTAACCACAAATGATTTTAATTTGAAACTAATTCCACACATTTGCACCATTTTCAAATGAACAGAAAATCATTTTCAGTTAGAATATGCTTGTACTTTTAAAAAACATTAATGGAGTAACTGATGAACAAACTTATCTATATTGCAGACGACGACGATAACATTAGAAATCTACTTAAGACATTCCTTGAAAGAGAAGGCTTTCACGTAACGGGATTTCCTACAGGAGACAAGCTTTTCGAAGTATTCTCCAATTCACCTGCAGATCTTATCATTCTCGATGTCATGATGCCCGGTCATGACGGCTTCTTTATCCTTAAAGAGATCCGCAAGACATCAAATGTTCCGATCATTATGCTCACTGCAAAAGACAGTGATGCTGACTATATCCAGGGCCTCGACATGGGCAGCGACGACTATTTCACAAAGCCGTTCTCCCCTGTTAAGCTCGTATCAAAAGTTAAATCTGTTTTGAAGAGACAGGAAGAAATCACCGGAAAGACCGGCGATAAGCCTGACAACGATGCAGTTTACGAATTCGCGGACATCATCATCAACAGAAAGACAAAAGAAACAACCATGAAGGGCAAGCCCCTTCCCCTCACACCTAATGAATATCAGCTTCTGACCTACCTCATCTCCAACAGGGACAGAGCCGTATCCAGAGCAGAACTCTTAGACAAGATCTGGGGTTATGAGACTCAGGTCGAGACAAGAGTCGCCGATGACACTGTTAAAAGACTAAGGAAGAAAATCAGCAAATCTGATGCTAAAATATCTACTATCTGGGGTTACGGCTTCAGACTTGTCAACAGAACAGACGAAGATACGGATGACGAAGAAGACGACGGAGATATTCAGGATTAATGACTGACAAACCGGATCAGCCACGGTTAAAAACAAAGAAACCTTCAAGAAATAAAGCGGCAATCAGAATACCGATCTCTCTGCACTTTTACGCGGTTGAGATCGTGATAATTATTCTGGTTGTCTTTATTATCAATTTCTATATCCAGTCCATCGTTAAGAATTACATCGCCAATGAGTGTAACTCCCGTCTTGATGCGGCCGTTAACTCCACTCAGGAGTTCGCTAACGCATTCAGCTCGCAGATAAGCGCATCCGACGAAAAGACTGAAGAAAACATCCGCGCTATCCTCGTTGATTCCATCGTCTCATCTGCCGACCTTTCAAACCAGGCAACCATCGCGCTCTACACGCTCGATAAAGAGACCGGCAACTACATCCTTCTATGGCCTACTGCCCAATATTCAGCTTCATATGCCAACATTGCCTCAAACGTAGTAGGCAACGTTATCGAGGAAGAGGGTTATCTGGAACTAAACAAGACCCGCACGATCGATATCGACGGAAGCATCATCTACTACAGATCCATGCAGTTCGTCTATGCTCCGAAGATCTCTGACGAGGATTCGGTTGAGATCGATCCTGAGACAGCAAAAGAAGAGATCAATCTCGACGATTACTATCTCTGCGTTTACGTTAACTCAAGCTCATACTATTCATTCATGGCGGCAATGACTCTTGCGCTCATCCAGGCTGCACTCCTTGCCATCCTTATCGCGGGCATCTTGAGTATGATGATGACGTACCCTCTCATCTTCTCCACACAGAAGCTCTCGAGATTTGCCAGAAGGATCGCAAGGGGTGACTTCACGCCCTCCCGAGGCCATATCGTCAGTAAAGAGCTTTCAGAACTTGGCGACGTCATGAACCAAATGGCATTTAAGCTTGAAGAGTCTGATATCGAACAGAAGACCTTCTTCCAGAATGCTTCGCACGAGCTCCGTACTCCTCTCATGTCCATCCAGGGCTATGCAGAAGGTCTTAAATACGGCGTTTTCGAGACCGACGATGACAGAGACAACGCTATCGACGTCATCATCGCAGAGACCGGAAGGCTCTCTTCCCTCGTTGAAAATCTCCTCTCGATCTCCAAGATGGATATGAGCCGCAGCGGCAACTTCGAGGTCAAAAAGCAGAACATCAACGTTTCGAAGATCTGCGACACCATCATCGACCGTGTCAGAGGCAACTTCATTCACGAAGACAAGGCCATCATCAACGACATCAACATTAAGGATACTTACATTTATGCCAACGAGAACGATCTCATCAGATGTCTCGAAAACATATTCTCCAACTGCTTAAGATACTGCAAGACATCAGTCACTTTCAGCTGCAAGAGAGATCAGGCTTCACCCAACGTCATTTTCCAGATCTCCGACGACGGCCCGGGCATCGCTCCCGAAGTCTTGGATCACCTCTTTGAGCGTTTCTCTAAAGGCGCTGACGGTAAGCACGGCATAGGACTTGCCCTCGCAAAGGCCATAGCCGAAGAGCACAACGGCAGGATCAATGCGTATAACAAGTCTAAGGGCGGTGCCTGCTTCGAGGTCATCCTGCCGGTAATCGTACACAGGGACCAGTTGTCTAAGATAAACAATGATAGTACTAAGTAAATAGCATCCCGCAACAAGGTCCTCCTTCGTGCGGAAAGTTGCGGGATACTATTTACTTGTACAAGTTTGCTTAAAAACGTGTCATATTACGGCAAAATAAAAGGGTGCCTCGCATGAGACGCCCTTAAAACTTAACTTGCAAAATCTTATCTCAGATTGAAGTAGCGCACTGCATTGAAGAATGCGGCCTTGCCTTCGTATCTCTTCTCGGTCTCTTCAATAAACTTCGACTTAGCTGCCTGGATGGTAGCGTAATTGCGCTGATAGGTCAAAAGCAGATTGAGAGCATCGCTTATCGTGGCGCACCTTCCGGTAAGTATGAGCGACTGGATCTTGAAAAGGATCCTGGGGTCAACGTATTCTGAAGCCAGCGAGCATTCGCCGTAACGGTTATAAAGAAGCGTCAGCTCTGTCGACATCTCGCCCGCTTCTACGTACAATTTCTCAAGCTTCTTCTTACGGCTGCTCTTCTTAATGAAGAATCCGGCGATCAGGCCTGCGCCTGCCAGAATGATCGCACCGAAGATAACACCGACAATGATCTTGTTGGTAATATACTTAGTCCTTAAAAGCTCAATTACAAGATTGACCGCACCAACCGATGCGAGAACGATTCCCCAGATAAGCATATTCTTGGGAGAAGTTGAAAATCTGGTGATATCCCTGTTGATGTTCTCATATTTCTGGAAAAGATCGACCTTTGGCGAGAAGTAATTGATCATCTTCTGGCACTCATTGAGGCTCTGTTCCCTTTGAGCATTAAAAGCAGCATAATCTATCTGCTGGTAAGGCACCTGCTGTGCAGGATAACCGTATGCAGGAGCAGGCTGGGCTCCGGGATATACCCTTTGCTGCTGATATGCCGGCTGCTGATATACGGGTTGCTGATATGCCTGCTGCTGATATACAGGCTGCTGGTAGACAGGCTGCGCCTGCTGGGGCTGAGCCTGATAAGCATATCCTGTCTGCTGATAAGGCTGGGCCGGCTGTACAGGTGCCTGTGCTGCGGGCTGGACCAGGGCAGGCTGCGGATCAGGTGTAGCAGGATCCGGTGTGCCGCTTATCTTCCAATCGTTGTCAAAATCTGCCATCTATATAATCTCTCCCTCAATAGACTAAAAATCATTTTATAACTTTTCGAACAAATAATCAAAAAACCAAAGCGTTAATATGCAAAAGCCTATTGTTCAAACAAGTAAAAGGGGTTGCCTTATCAGACAACCCCTTGATTTAAGATCTGTTTTAAGATCAGCCGAGCTTAGGGCACTGAGCCAGAGAAGCTGCGATATCGTCATCTGTAGGAATGTAATCATCCATGACACCGTCGTTGTACTTCTGGTAAGCAACGAGGTCGAAATAACCTGTGCCTGTAAGGCCGAATACGATGTTCTTAGCTTCGCCTGTCTCTTTGCACTTAAGAGCTTCGTCGATAGCAACCTTGATTGCGTGTGAGCTCTCAGGTGCAGGAAGGATACCTTCAACTCTTGCGAACTGCTCAGCAGCTGCAAATACGTCTGTCTGCTTAACGGATGTAGCCTTCATGAAGCCGTCATCATAGAGCTGAGACAGGATCGTGCTCATGCCGTGATATCTCAAGCCGCCTGCATGGTTAGGAGCAGGCATAAAGTTGCTGCCCAACGTGTACATCTTAGCGAGAGGGCAAACACGGCCGGTGTCACAGAAGTCGTAAACGAAGGAACCTCTTGTGAATGAAGGACAAGAAGCAGGCTCAACAGCGATGATCTCATACTGGTTCTCGCCTCTGAGCATCTCGCCGACGAAGGGTGAGATAAGACCGCCGAGGTTGGATCCGCCGCCTGCGCATCCGATGATCATGTCAGCCTTAACGCCTATCTTATCAAGAGCAGCCTTTGTCTCAAGACCAATAACTGACTGGTGGAGCAATACCTGATTGAGAACTGAGCCCAATACATATCTGTAGCCCTCCTGAGTCGTAGCAGCCTCAACAGCCTCAGAGATAGCGCAGCCCAAAGATCCGTCTGTTCCGGGGAACTGCTCGTTGATCTTGCGGCCGACGTTTGTGTTCATTGAAGGAGAAGGTGTTACGGTAGCGCCGTAAGTTCTCATAACTTCACGTCTGAAAGGCTTCTGCTCGTAGGATACCTTAACCATGTATACCTGGCAGTCAAGTCCGAAATAAGCTGTAGCCATTGAAAGAGCTGTACCCCACTGGCCTGCGCCTGTTTCTGTGGTTACACCCTTGAGGCCCTGCTTCTTAGCGTAATAAGCCTGAGCAATAGCTGAATTGAGCTTATGGGAACCTGAAGTGTTGTTGCCTTCGAATTTGTAGTAGATATGTGCAGGTGTACCCAAAGCCTTCTCGAGGCAATAAGCTCTTACGAGCGGAGAAGGTCTGTACATCTTATAGAAATCAAGGACTTCACCGGGGATGTCGATCCACTGATCGTCATTGTTCATTTCCTGCTTGGAAAGTTCTTCGCAGAAGATAGGATAAAGATCTTCAGCCTTAAGAGGCTCACCTGTTCCGGGATTAAGAAGCGGAGCGGGCTTTTTCTTCATATCAGCACGTACGTTGTACCATGCTGAAGGGATCTCGTTCTCGGAAAGATAGATCTTGTAAGGAATCTCGGACATAAATTGTCTCCCTTCAAAAATAAAAACTAAGCTATTTTACAACAAAACCTAAGATATTGCACAATACTTATTTAATATGTTGAAAATCCAAATCGCACATTAAAAACTCTTTTTGGCTTCCTCAAGAGTCTCGATCACTTTATCGCACCACCTGTCAAACTCAGGATCCTCTTTCATGCATTCCTTGTGGTTAAGAATGTACTCCAAAGCGATCCTAACGCCCTTATGGAAAGGAACGGTCGTCTTAAGGTCAGGCGCGAGCCTTTTGATCTTCGAGTTATCGAAAACGACAGATACGGCCTTGTCACCCGTAAGGCTGCCTTCAAAATCGTAATCAGGGCCTGCAGCCGTAAGGAATTCTGACGATACGTGATAAGCATTGAGTTCAACGCCTAAAGCATCAGCAATGGTCTGATAGATCTGATTCCATGTAAGAACTTCATCACCTGTCAGCTGGAAGGCCTCGCCTATTGCATGGCGGTTACCCATGAGAGCCGTATAGCCGACAGCGAAGTCTTCGTTAAACGTCAGGTGCCATAAAGACTCTCCGTCACCGTGAATGATAACGGGTTTTCCTTCCATCATGCGCTTAACGACCTGCCAGGATCCGTTCTTTCCGTGTACGCCCAGAGGAATGCTTCTCTCATCGTAAGTATGGCTGGGTCTGACGATCGTTACCGGGAACTTGTCTTCCCTGTATCTTTTCATCAGGTATTCTTCGCAGGCGATCTTATTGCGGGAATATTCCCAGTAAAGATTGGCAAGAGCCGTTCCTTCAGTGATCACATAGTTTGCCGAAGGCTTATGGTAAGCGGAAGCGGAACTGATATAGATATACTGTCTGCATTTGCCGTTAAAAAGCCTGAAGTCACGATCCACCTGATCTACAGTGAATCCTATGAATTCGCACACACAGTCGAAAACCATATCGCCAACTGCTTTAAGCACTGCTTCCTCATCGTTAATATCGCAGACTATCTGATGGACATTCTCGGGGACGGTATCTGCCCTGTTGCCGCGGTTAAGAAGCCAGACTTCCCACATGGGATCTTTTGCAAGTCTTCTTACTATCGCGCTGCTGATAGTGCCTGTTCCGCCGATAAACAATGCTTTCATACGGTTCTCCTTTACTGCTGTAAATATCAATTTTCGTGACTGACAAAGAAATTTTATCAAACTAAAGAAACGCCCGATATCAAATACCTCTATCTGAATCCGCATTTTCTTGCCAAATGTGATAAACTTCTGTCGTTATAAATTATTAAAAGGCTTGGCACATGAAAACTTCAGATTTCTATTACGATCTGCCCGAAAGACTTATCGCACAGGTTCCTACCAAGGACCGTCTTGCGTCCAGGCTTTTGGTGCTCGACAAAAACACCGGCAGAATAGTTGACGGTCACTTCCCTGATATCAAGAATTACCTTCACAAAGGTGATGTTCTTGTTATCAATAACACGAGAGTCATTCCCGCCAGGCTTTTAGGCGTACGTTCTGATACACAGAGCCCCGTAGAGCTCCTGCTCCTTAAGCGTATCGATGATAACCACTGGGAGACTTTGGCACGTCCGGGCAAAAAAGTCAGAGAAGGCAAACACCTGACCTTCATCCCCGGTGAGCTTGAAGCCGAGTGCGAACAGGTCTTAGAGAGCGGAAACAGGATCATAAGATTCGATTTCAAGGGCGTATGGGAAGAAGTGCTTGATAAGGCCGGAACGATCCCCCTGCCTCCCTATATTCACGAGAAGCTCGATGACCCCGAGCGTTATCAGACCGTTTATTCCAAAGATTCCGGTTCAGCCGCTGCTCCTACGGCAGGTCTTCACTTTACAAATGAACTCTTATCAGAGCTTAAAGAAGCAGGCATAGAGATCGCTGAGCTCACACTGCATGTCGGCCTCGGAACATTCAGACCTGTTAAGGCTGAGACTATTGAAGATCACGAGATGCATTCCGAATGGTATGACTTCCCTAAGGAAGCATCAGATATCATCCGCAAAGCAAGAAGCGAAGGCAGACGTATTGTTTCAGTCGGCACGACATCCACAAGAACTTTGGAAGCGGTAGCATCAGCCGATCCTGAGATGATGCCCACATCAGGCTATACAAACATCTTCATCTACCCGGGATACAAGTTTAAGTGTGTAAACTCGCTTATTACTAACTTCCATCTTCCCGAGTCTACGCTCATAATGCTTGTATCGGCTTTGGCAGGAAGAGAAAATGTATTAAACGCATATAAGCACGCAGTCGAGGAAGAATACAGGTTCTTCTCCTTCGGCGACGCGATGTTCATTACAGATTTGGAGAACTGATATGGCTAACCCGCCCGTATGGTACGAACACATTCATACATGCGCTCAGACAGGCGCCCGTTTAGGTAAAGTCCACACACCGCACGGCACCTTTATGACACCTGCATTTATGCCTGTAGGAACACAGGCTTCAGTAAAAGGCATGAGCCCCGAAGAAGTATCGGGAATGGGCGCAGGAATCATGCTCTCCAATACTTACCACCTCTGGCTCAGACCCGGAAGCGATATCGTTGCCAAAGCAGGCGGTCTTCACAAGTTCATGAACTGGAAAGGCGCTATCCTTACAGACAGCGGCGGATTCCAGGTCTTCTCACTTTCGAAGCCCAAGGACATCAAAGAAGAAGGCGTTAAATTCAGCTCTCACATTGACGGAAGAAAGCTTTTCCTGACACCTGAGATATCCATGCAGGTTCAGAACGATCTTGGCGCAGACATCATCATGGCATTTGACGAATGCTGCCCCTACCCTTCTGAACACGCTTATGCAGACAGGTCGCAGGCAAGGACAACCAGATGGCTCGAGCGCTGCATCGAGGCTCACAAGAGACCTGATGAACAGGCTTTGTTCGGTATTATTCAGGGATCTATGTATCCTGATCTGCGCAAGAAGAGTGCTGACGCGATAACTTCTTTTGATCTTCCCGGCTTTGCCATCGGAGGCATCTCCGTAGGCGAACCCAAGAATCTTTTCATCGACATGATCGACTGCACAGTTCCTCTCATGCCCGAAGACAAGCCCCGTTATCTGATGGGCGTCGGAACACCCGATTACCTTATCGAAGGCTCCTGCCGCGGCGTTGACATGTTCGACTGCGTTCTCCCCACAAGAATGGGCAGACACGGCACGATCCTTACCGACTATGGCAAGAAGATCATCAGAGACAAAAAGTTCGCAGAAGACTTCGGCCCGATGGATCCCGAATGCAGCTGCTATGCATGCACTAACTTCTCCGCAGCTTACGTAAGGCACCTGATCAAAGCTAATGAGATGTTCGGATTAAGACTTTGCACATATCACAACATCCACTTCCTTCTCGTTCTCATGGAGCGTATCCGTCAGGCAATCGCAGAAGACAGACTTGGAGACTTCAGAAAAGAGTTCTACGAGAGATTAGGTTAACATGAGACCTGTCTTCTATGCACAGAAAAGCGCCAAAGAAACGGAGCGCGAGATTTCTCACCGTGATCTTGCCAGAAAGATCTGTGCTGACGGGATAGTCCTGCTCGAGAATAACGGCATCCTGCCTCTTAAATCCAAAACAGTAGCCCTTTACGGAGCCGGAGCAAGACACACTGCTTTCGGAGGAACGGGCTCGGGCGAAAACAATCCCCGTCACAACGTTAATGTTGAAGAAGGCTTAAAAAACGCCGGATTAACCGTCACTTCCGATGAATGGCTCGACGAATACGATGTGCTTTTCGAGAAGGAACTTATCTCATACAAAAAGCGATTGAAAAAAGGCATGAGGAAAGTCCCTCTCGGGGAACACATGGATTATGCCGCTGACAATCCGTTCTATCTTCCCGCAGGAAGAGCATTGACCGGCAAAGATAAGACTGATGCCGATACAGCGGTCTATGTACTGACCAGACAAGCCGGCGAAGGCGCAGACAGGAAAGACATTCCCGGTGACTATTACGCTACCGTTGACGAGATCAAGCTCATGCGTTCGATTGCAGAGCATTATAAGGATACGATCCTTGTCCTTAATGTCGGAGCAGTCATCGACCTCTCATTCCTTGATGAAATCAATTTCTCTGCCGTTGTTCTTCTTATGCAGGGCGGAATGGAAACAGGAAATGCTTTTGCAGACATTCTTACAGGCAAAGTTAATCCTTCTGGAAGGCTTGCCGATACCTGGGCATGCAAATACGGCGACTACCCTTGTGCCGACACGTTCTCTGAAAGAAGCCCCGAGAAGCATCAGGAAGACTACAGAGAAGGTATCTTCGTAGGATACAGATGGTTTGATAAAAAGGCTGTTAAGCCCAGATACAGATTCGGTTACGGATTAAGTTATACAAGCTTTAAGACCGTTTATTCCGTTTGCGAAAACAACCACACCACAATATCTGTTACTGCCGAAGTAACTAACACCGGTGTTGCCGCAGGCAAAGAAGTCGCCATGTGCTTCTTATCCTGCCCTGAGAATGTTCTGGTAAGAGAAGCAAAAAGCCTTGCAGGATTTAAAAAGACTAAGATCTTAGAGCCCGGAGAAAGCCAAAAGATAACTATCGGTTTTGATCTTACTGACTTTGCAGGATTCGATAACGACAGACATCAGTTTATTCTTGAACAGGGCGGATATATCGTTTATCTGAACGATATTCCTGTTGCGGTAATTGATCTTGATGCAGATGCTGTTACCGAGAAGACAGAGCCGCTGTCTTTATCAGACAGAAACATTGATTTTATAATCTATGACAAGAATCAAAGGAACATCCCGGAAGGCTTGGACAGGATCAAGATCAAAGCATCATATATCGAATGCATCACTCATGAATACAATGTCCCCGGATTTGAAAGAAGCGAAGAGATCGACAAGATCATTTCAAGTCTTTCTTATAAAGACATGTGCAGGCTTCTTACCGGCCGTACTTATTTCGGGCCCTTCAGGCACAGGGTTTTCGGCGCCGTCGGATATACAACATCTAACCTTTTCCATAAAGGGATCGATGCGATGCCTATGGCTGACGGACCGCAGGGATTAAATCTTACCCGCGTTTCCAAAAAGCCATGGCACAACATATATGCCATTCCTACACTTCCTGAGTCTATAAGACGCCGTAAATCAGGCGTATCTGAAAACTCAGGCTACAAAGAACTCTACTATCAGTTCTGCACGTCATGGCCGTCAGAGACTTTGGTCGCGCAGACTTGGGATGTTGAAAGCGCCCGCATGATCGGAGCTGCTATTGCCCGGGAGATGCGCGAATACGGTGTTGTCTTCTGGCTCGCACCCGCGGTCAATATACACAGGAACCCTTTATGCGGCAGAAACTATGAATACTATTCTGAAGATCCGCTGCTCACAGGCCTTATGGCAAGATACACCATGAGCGGCATTCACTCTCAGAAGGGCTGCTTTCCGACAATAAAGCATTACGCCGCAAACAACCTGGAGACAAAGCGCAATATCTCTTCATCCAACCTCGATGAAAGAACATTAAGAGAGATCTATCTTAAAGCATTCCGTATCGCATTAGATAACAATCACCTGGAAGCGGTAATGTGCAGCTACAACAAGATAAACGGCATCTATTCTGCTTTAAACTACGATCTCCAGACAAAGATATTGAGAAACGAATGGGGCTTTAACGGCATCGTCATGACCGACTGGGTAGCAACAGGACATCACGAGAGTCTTGACGAACTCTGCTGCAAAGCAGGCACGGACCTCATCATGCCGGGTTTTCCTCATATTCCGTCAAAGATAATGAGAGCCTACAAAAAAGGTCTCATATCAGGCGATGATATCGAGAGGTCGGCAAGAAGGATAATCAAGTTTGCTTTGGAAAGCCACACGGCGGGAAATTAAGTATCGAGCTTAAGAGTTACCGCAGAAAGATTCCCGCACTTAAGCTGGTTCTGATCTGAGATCCTTCTTATAAGCATATTCATCCATTCAGAGCATGTATCAGCGACCAGAGCATCTGCAAGGATGCCCTCATCTGTCAGATATTTATAGAAATTCGAAGTGGCGCAGATGATCCTGTCTTCATGAGATAAGCAGAAATACCCGTTAGGCAAAATACTGATCTGCCCGTTTCTTACGATCTTCGCGCAGATATCGCCTCTCCTGAAACACTCTATACCGTTATTTACGGACCTTAAGAGCAGGTATTCGGAAGTCTCATCAAGGTATTCTTCCATATACGCATCGAGGGCAGCAATGCTGTTGGCGCTTTCTTCGCTTTTTAACAATTCGGAAAATAACAGAGCCTGGCTTCTGGCGCCTTCCCTGACCTTCGAGCCGTAAAACATGGCAACCGTAATACTCGGAACGAGTGTCAGATACACTTCGTCCAAGTACTCTAACGAGTCTCCCCTGTGCTTAAATGTGTAATACTCTATCACACGAAGCTCCTGTTCATCTTAATGACCACAGCAGAATAGTTATCCTGCCTGGGATTTCTTCTGGTCTTAACGCCGTATTTTATTGCTCTTGCGATACCTGTCGCATTCTGGTCGAAATGAATGTGATTAACGAGTCTGTTCAGCGGAATCGAATCCGTAACGCCGTCCGAACTTACAATGATGATATCATTCTCGATGAGTCTTATAGGCTTAGCCGTCTTAAGCACCTTGCAGTTGAGGTTGCCGACAAAATCGATCAGGCCTTTAGCTCTTGTGTCCCTGTATGCATCGACGGTATCGATCCCGCCTTCTGCAAATTTCTTGATCATGAGAGTGATGTAATTCTGCTTATAATTTAAAAGCGTTGCACGGTTGTTGCGTATGAGGATTATATTACTGTCTCCCAGGCTGTAGAAGTTCATGTAATCATCGAAAATATGCACCATGACAAGCGTCGCGCCAGCGCCGAGATGATATTCCTCATAGACCTTATTTGAGATGTCGCTGATCATTTTCGCGTTTTCATTCTGGGCATCAAACGCATAAGGATAATTCTCCGCAAGCGAATCGGTAACGTACTTTGATACGACTTCGCCGTTAAGAAGTCCGCCCATTCCGTCAGAGCAAGCAGCTATCAGGCCGGATTCTTCCACCTTTTCGATCGGCGAGATATAGATTGAATCTTCCTGATTGTCTCTTTTACCGCGCTCGTGGAAATAAGCCACGTCACATACGAGCTTCAGCTTATCCTTATGCTTCTTACTGTACGCTGTAGTCGAGATCAGGGTGTAAATTGCAACAACTACGAAAAAAACAAACGCAACAGCAAACAGCACCAGCGCTATGCCGAGTGTGAGAACGGTATCATCAGGCAAAAGACTAAAATCATACATGGTTATATCTTCTGTATCAGAGCCTCATAAGTTTGCTATTGTACTAACTTATTGTATTCTAACTCATTCTCGCTGTATTATTTAGGCTCAATCCTCAGTTGAAACATATTTGTCAATCAATTTGCCCGTGTAATAGGACATGAAATACTGTACCCAGGCTATAACAACAAAAGAATAAAGGAACATATAGATCCCGAGCGTAAGATACGACGCTGACATCAGAAGGAAAAACGGTACCGCAAAGTAAAACAGTATAACGATAAAAGCGACTCCGAGGCACGGAACAAATCTGATCAAAACGAACAGTATCGCGTTCTTATAGATCTTACCGAGCTTTAACTTAGTGGCTACCATAAGGTTATATACGAAATTCTGTACCAGAATGAATGCGAAAAGCAAAAAGCCGAAGATCATAGCAACGACTATGCCCGACTGCCCGCCGAGATTTGCATAGAACACTATAGCTATCAGGAAAACTACTGTTAAGACAATGCCTATGAACATTGCAACAAGTGACTTGCCCCAGTTTTCCTTGACACCGCGCTTAAAATCGCTGAATAAAGATACGGATGTATTAGTCCTGATGCACTTATATACTTGTGCAAAGCCTGCCTGGAACGGACCGACACAAACAAGAAGGCTTGATACCAAAGCCATAATGAAGAAAACGACAAGCAAAAGCAAAAGCTGATAAGAGATCGCTTCCGTTCCGTCTGTCTCGGTAATCGTAATGAACGCATCCCATTTCATTACCGGTGCAAGCATCGGAATGAACACCGCAGACATGTAATAGCAGAGTACGATGGCAGGAATGTTGAATATGATAAACAGAGCGTTTACGCCCATCATTCTGACCATGTTCGACCAGCCGGACATAAAAAACTTCGCGACGGGACCTTTTGCTATTGCGGGTAATTCCTTTTCAGAATCGGATTTGTTCATCGCATCAACCCGTAATACTCTTTAAGCTCTCTTCGAAAAGATTAAGGTGTTCCAAAGCTCTGTCAGCGATAGCATTATTCTTATCTTTCTTTCCTGTCTTGCCCTTAAAACGGCCTTCGATCGGCGCGACAATTCCGAAGTTCGCATTCATTGGCTGGAACTTCTTGATATGAGGATCAGACACATATAAAGCCATTGAACCGATAACAGTACAAGGATCCGGATCATATGAAGGCTCAATGCCTAATGCTCTCTGGGCGGCATAAAAGCCTGCCAGGAAACCGGAAGCGGTAGATTCGATATAGCCTTCAACACCTGTGATCTGTCCTGCAAAGAAGATATCCGGCTTTGCCCTGAGATTATAGTGTGAGGAAAGATACAAAGGCGAATTAAGGAAAGTGTTGCGGTGCATTACACCGTATCTGGTATATTCGGCATTCTCAAGACCGGGTATCATGCCAAATACTCTCTTCTGTTCAGGCCACTTAAGTCTGGTCTGGAAACCAACGAGATTGTACATGGTCTTGGCACGGTCATCCTGTCTTAACTGAAGATTCGCATATGGCTCTTTTCCAGTAGCAGGATCGATGAGACCGACACCCTTCAAAGGTCCGAATCTCATTGTATCAACGCCTCTCTGGGCCATAACCTCAATAGGCATGCAGCCTTCAAAAACGATCTCTCTGTCAAAGTTTTTGACCTCTGCCCGCTCGGCATTTACGAGTTCTTCCCTGAAAGCAAGATACTGTTCTTTAGTCATAGGGCAGTTAATATAGTCATCTCCGCCCTTGCCGTATCTTGAAGCTCTGAAAGCCTTTGTCATATCGATAGAATCACCGCTGACTATCGGTGCAGCGCTGTCAAAGAAATGAAGGCCTGAAGTATCTCCTGTTACTTTAAGGATATCTTCATAAAGATCGCCCTCTGTAAGAGGACCGGTAGCTACGATTACAATTCCCTCTTCAGGAATTTTCGGGACTTCAGCATTGATGACTTCGATCAAAGGATGGTTCTTTATCTTCTCGGTTATATATCCGGAAAACTCATCTCTGTCTACGGCCAAAGCTCCGCCCGCGGGAATGCTTGCCTTGTCGGCAGATTCCATTATGAGAGAGCCCAGCCTTCTGAGCTCTTCTTTCAAAAGTCCGATGGCATTTTCTCTTGCTGCCGCTCTTAAAGAATTGCTGCAAACGAGCTCAGCAAAGTTCTCGGAATGATGTGCAGGTGAATATTTAACAGGCTTCATCTCGCAAAGCCTGACGGATACGCCTGCTCTTGCGCAGACATAAGCGGCTTCAGAGCCTGCAAGTCCTGCTCCGATGATGGTAACAGTCGGCTTACTCTTCATCTTCTGTCTTCTTACTCTTGGATGTTCTGGACTTTCTTACGTTAGTAATGCAATCCTTATTAGAGCATCTGGGATAAGACTTCTTACCGAAGTGCTTAAGAACCATAAAGCTTCCGCACTCAGGGCAAACCTTGCCGTCGATGGGAAGATCCCATGAAATGAAATCACAGTTCGGATCAGAGCCCTGCTTGTCACATGTGTAGAATGACTTATTTCTATACTTCTTGGACTTATGTACAAGAAGTCCTGATCCGCACTTGGGGCATGTGCCCTTAGCGTAAACAACTATATTCTTTGTGTAATTGCACTCAGGGAAATTAGAACAAGCGACAAACTTGCCGTATCTGCCTTCCTTATAGACAAGCTCACCGCCGCACTGGGGGCAGACCTCACCGGTCTTCTCAGGCTCAAATGTTATCTTATCGATAGACTCCTGAGCAGCCTTGATCTGAGAATTGAACTCGGGATAGAATTTCTCAAGAACGTCTTCCCATTCTTCCTTGCCCTCTTCTACTTCATCGAGTTTATTCTCCATCTCTGCAGTAAAAGAGAGGTCAACGATCTCGCTGAAATTTTCGGAAAGCATATTGGTTACGATCTTACCGAGGTCAGTGATCTGAAGAAGTCTTCCGTTCTTCTCGATATACTTACGGTCTAGGATAGTAGAAATAGTAGGCGCATATGTAGAAGGTCTTCCGATACCGTACTCTTCAAGAGCCTTGATGAGCGTAGCTTCCGTATAATGCGGAGGCGGTGTCGTAAACTTCTGGAGTGACTTAAGGTCTAAAAGCTCAAGCTTCATTCCGTCTTCAATAGGCGGGATAGCAGCCTTTGTATCAGCATCTTCTACCTTTGTATCTTCAGCGATGTCATCGTAAAGAACAAGGAATCCCTTGAACGTTACAGTCTCACCTGTTGCTCTGAAAACTCTGTTGTTGCAGGAAGCCTGGCAAGTAACAGTATCAAGCTTGCATGCAGTCATCTGTGTGGCAAGGAATCTGTCCCAGATAAGCTGATAGAGCTTGTACTGATCGTTTGTAAGAGAAAACTTGATGTTTCTCGGATCAAGATCAAAGTGTGTAGGTCTGATAGCTTCGTGAGCGTCCTGGGCAGAATTCTTATTCTTATACTGTCTCTTAAAAGGTGCGCAATATTCGTCACCGAATCTTTCCTTGATCAAAGCCTTTGCAGCCGCAACAGCTTCATCGGAAATACGTACAGAGTCTGTTCTGATATAAGATACCAAGGCAGTCTGTCCCTGTCCTTCGATCTCAACGCCTTCATAGAGCTGCTGGGCAATAGACATCGTCTTCTTAGATGAGAATCCGAGTCTCTTTGAAGCTTCCTGCTGGAGAGTGGAAGTGGTAAACGGCGGATAAGGATTGCGCTCCTTATTACCTTTCTTGACCGAGTCAACGACCAGCGGGCCGCTGCCTACGGCATCAAGTACTTCCTGAGCATCTTCAAGGCACTTAAGGTCGTCTTTTCTGACCTTGCCTGCTCCGTCAGATACGCCGTAATAACCGAGCATGAACTTATCAGAGTTCTTACCGGGTGTTACCAGAGCTTTAATGAGCCAGTATTCTTCAGGCTTAAACTCATCGATCTCGGCATCACGGTCCATAACGATCTTTGTAGCTACAGACTGAACTCTTCCTGCTGAAAGTCCCTTACGGATCTTCTTCCAGAGAAGCGGGCTCAATTCATATCCTACGAGTCTGTCAAGGATACGTCTTGCCTGCTGTGCATTGGCAAGATTCATATTAATGGTCCTGGGATTCTTGATAGCCTCCTGAACCGCAGACTTGGTGATCTCATTAAATGTGATGCGGCACTTGGAATCAGGATCGATCTTCAATACCTTTGCAAGGTGCCATGCAATTGCTTCTCCCTCACGGTCAGGGTCGGTTGCGAGCAGTATCTCGTCAGCATCAGCTGCCAAGAGCTTAAGGTCTCTTACGACCTTCTCCTTTCCCTTCATCGTGATGTACAAAGGCTTGAAGTTATTCTTAACGTCAACACCGAGATTGCCTGAAGGCAGATCTCTTATGTGACCTAAAGATGCCGAAATAACATAATCGCTTCCAAGATATCTGCCAATCGTCTTAGACTTGGCAGGAGACTCAACAATAACCAGTTTCTTACCCATTAGGATGCTCCCCTATATTTTTAATTAAAAATATATCATCATTATACAAATGTCAACGAATACTTCCCCTTTTCCTGACATACTGTCCCATTAAGTTCAAGTTCTGTCAACAGCTTTGACACTTTGTAAAACGGCAGCATCGTAAGCACGCACAGCTCATCAACGCACAAAGATTTTAACGACAGGGCATCCTTAATCAATATCTTCCACTGCTCATCATTGACGGCTTCAGGCTTTACCTTGGCAAGTTCTCTAATAAGATCAATATCATCCTGCCCTTCGAAATCCTCCTTGTCATCTAAATAATTGATCTCCCCCGCACAACCGAGAGCCATGCGTTTATACATGACCGACCTCGCAACACTGTCGATAACATTGTCTGCACCCAAAAGCACATTTCCGCCGTCTTCAAGGAGCTTTAGTCCGCCTTTTGCATTCTCAAAGTAGATATTGTTCGGGAGCACGAAAACTTCTTTGCCCTGATTAGCCGCAAAAGACGCCGTATGCAAAGTCCCTGATACAGCGCCTGCTTCCATAACCACAGTACAGTCAGTAAGACCGGCTATGAGTCTGTTCCGGGAAGGAAAATACTGTCTTAAAGGCTGCTGACCGGGCGGCATCTCCGAGATAATAAGTCCGTTTCTGCTTATGAGATCATATATATCTTTATTCTTTGGCGGATAGATATTGTCCACGCCTCCTGCGAGGATAGCTATTGTTCCGCCTTTTGTTTTAACCGATGACAAATGAGCCTGCCGGTCAATACCGTAAGCCATGCCTGAAACAATTGTTACGCTCTTTTCCCCCAGTTCTTTGCATATCTGATCTGTCGCGTATTGAGCATATTTACTCGGACTTCTTGACCCCACTACAGCGACTGAGCCTTTTAACGTTATTGAATCAATCAGCGAGTAATCGCCCCTGCAGTAAAATACCTTAGGCATCCCGCTTAACGCTCTCCAGTTATACGGATAGAATTTATCGAGAACAGATACAACACCAATGTGATTTGCCTGAGCAATCCGAATATACTTTTCAACGATCTTTTCCAGGTCGCCAAAAGATTCAAGCAGCTTTTTTATCTTTAAGACAGTATCATTCCTTAACTTGAATTCCCCCTTGGCGATTGCTGTTAAAAGCTCCCTGTCGTGAAGATCTCTGTAATCTTTTATCGCCAAATTATCTTTCAGGTCACACAAAGTCCTGTATGTGACCTCTGTATTCAGCATCACGGCTGAATAAAACATATCTTCAAATCTTGAATCCGCATTATCCAAAATCATGACTATATACCCCGCATCCTGAATTGTGCCGCTTCTGCTATCTCATCGGCTGTTACATCATCTCTCTCGTTAATGTCCGCAATAGTCCTGGCGACTCTTAAGATCCTGGTAAACCCTCTGGCCGAGAAAAATCCTTTCTCAGAAAGTTCAGATGCAAATCTTACTGCCTTCTCAGTAACGCGCATCGAATCCCTGATATCTCCTTCAGGAAAAGTACCGTTCAAAAGTTCAGCACCATATCTCTCATGAGCGATCTGCCAGCAACGCTCTACAGTCTTCCTGTAATCCGGACTCTCCCCGTTATCCTTATCGATGTATATCGAAGCCAGATCTTCACCTTTTACAGATCTCATCTCGCTGAGGATATCGATACGTTCCAAAAACGGCCCGCTGATCTTTGAAAGATACCTGATCTTCTCAGCTTCACTGCATCTGCACTTACTTCCTGATTCATAGAGCAACCCGCACTTACAAGGATTGCCCGTACCGAGAAATATGAAGTTTGAGTCGAATGAATAAAGATTGCCCTTTTTCATCAGATGGACTTTCCGCTCTTCCAATGGTCCTCTCAAAAAATCCAGCACTTCGTTTTTATAGAGCGGAAGCTCATCAGCAAATAGTATTCCGTGATTTGCCAGAGCGAGTTCTCCCGGAGTAATGCTCACTGCGTTCCCGAGTAATTTTCCTACAGTAACAGAAGGCCCGACAAGTCTTACGGGGCGATCATCTTTGATTACTGATGACTCACCTTCGACAAGCTCGTTAACTGAATAAACATCTGCCAACTCACTTGCGCTGAGCTTCGGAAGAATGCCTGAAAGTATCTTTCCGCACATCGTCTTACCGCTGCCGGGACTCCCTAAAAGCATGATATTGTGAAACCCCGCCGCACTTATCAGCAAAGCCCTCTTGGTTTTCTCCTGCCCTTTAAGCGCTGAGATATCGATAAAGTCTTCTTTGGACTGCTCAACAGCAAAATCAAAAGAACTCTCTTTATAATTATTTCCGTCGAAAATATCAGTTAATTCCGCAAGGCTCGAAATGGCATGCCCCGTAAATCCTACAACGCCCGCACTCGAAGCCTCACTTTGCGGGATTATCTTGTAATCAAGCACCGGATTTCTCTGTACTGACTTAAGCCTGATGCACGATCCGGGAGTCGCCTTCACTTCACCATTCAGAGCCAGTTCTCCTTCCGCATAGATCTTTGCATCCTGTGGCAGATAAAGCTGTCCTGATGCAAAAAGGATCCCCAGAGCCATCGGAAGATCGAAGCCCGTTCCCGTCTTGCGCATATATGCAGGACTTATGCCAATTGTTATATGTCCTTTGGGCATGTTAAATCCGGTCGACTTAAATGCTGATATCAATCTTCCCTGAGCTTCCCTGATCGAAGAATCGCACAGGCCTATAACTGAGAACGTCGGGATGCCGGGAGCTATAGCTACTTCGATCACTGTATCTATTACTTCCGTCCCTGTTGCAAAGCAGGAATAAAGTCTTGCGACATTGGGTTTTGCAGCCATACGAAATCCTCCTTTTAAGAGCAGAATACACTCTTGAAAATCGAATTATCAGTGCAAAAATCCCGCAAGAAACCACGAAGATTTCCGACAAGTTCTAAGACAAAAACGACAAAAACAGACACATTATTACAAAAACCTACAAAAGAACATACAAACACCCGACAAATACCGACAAACAACCAACAAAGAATTATGCTTTGAATGTGCTAAAATTATGAGGCAAAAATAACTATTCAAGAGGTAAATATATGAAGCTTGGTATCGTAGGACTTCCTAATGTCGGTAAGAGCACCCTTTTCAATGCTATTACCAGAGCAGGCGCCGAAGCAGCAAACTATCCTTTCTGCACGATCGAACCTAACGTCGGCGTTGTCTCCGTCCCTGATAAGAGATTGGACAAACTCGCCGAGATCTATAACCCTGAGAAATATACACCCGCAGTCGTTGAATTCGTTGACATCGCAGGCCTCGTTGCCGGCGCTTCCAAGGGCGAAGGCTTAGGCAACAAGTTCCTCTCCAATATCAGAGAGTGCGACGCCATCGTTCATGTTGTAAGATGCTTCGATGATCCCGATGTCATCCACGTAAACGGTCACGCTGATCCTGCTGGTGATATCGCTACGATCGACGTCGAGCTTATCCTCTCCGACTTGGAGATCATGGAGAAGCGTATCGACCGCACCAAGAAGATGATGAAAGGCGGCGACAAAGCTTTCGCTAAGGAACTCGCTGTCTATGAGCGCATCTACGACTGCCTCGCAGAAGGTAAGTCCGCAAGAACTCTCACTTTCGAAGAAGACGAACAGGAATACATCAAGGATCTCCAGCTCATCTCCATGAAGCCTGTCCTCTACTGCGCAAACATCGCAGAAGATGACATCAAGAAGAACGAAGACATTCCTTATGTTCAGGTCGTTAAGGATATCGCAGCCAAGGAAGGCTCCGGCGTTGTAGTAATCTCAGCTAAGATAGAAGAAGAACTCGGCGAGCTCTCACCCGAAGACCGCGAGATGTTCCTTGAAGACTTAGGCATCGAGAGCGCAGGTCTCGATAAGATGATCAACGCTTCCTACACACTCTTAGGCCTTATCTCTTTCCTTACCGCTGGTCCCAAGGAAGTCAGAGCATGGACTATCAAGAGAGGCACAAAGGCTCCCCAGGCTGCAGGCAAGATCCACTCAGACTTCGAGCGCGGCTTCATCAGAGCCGAAGTCGTAGCATACGATGACCTCATCGCTAACGGCACTTACAACGCAGCTAAAGAAAAGGGCCTTGTAAGATCAGAAGGCAAAGAATACGTCATGAAGGACGGCGATGTCGTAGTCTTCAGATTCAACGTCTGATCTGAATTCACGAAAACAATCAACCAACCAAAAACAAAACCCGCATCACTTGCGGGTTTTATTTTCGTCTCTTTTCATTATCTGCATGCACATGGCATCTAGTCCGCTGACTATAAACGACAGCCCCGCAAAAACGATTACATTCCGGGTACCATAAAAGACATTGCACAGCAAAAGGATTCCTGCCAGGATCAAAAGGCCCGACATCAAAGCGATAATTATGCAGCCGCTGTCCTTTTTATCAAATACAAACATCTCACGGCGGAACTTAACGATACCGTCAACAAGAAAATACAAGCCTGTTACCTGGATCAATAAAGGAAGCACATAAGCAGGCTCGATGACCATATAGATTCCCAAAGCCATGAGGATCAAGGAATACACAAAGGCAATCTCGGCACTTACCGCAACGCCATATTTTTCCTTCTTGAGATCATTGATAGAGATGACATAGCCGATAACTTCGGTAATACCGGTAACGAAAAATATCGCGCCCATCATTATGCCGATTGAGCTTGAAGTGATCTCGGGATACAGGATAAAAATGATGCCCGCGATTATCACGAACAATCCGCCGATATATGAAGGTAATCTCTTAACTAATTTCGGATCCATTTATCTCACCTCAAACTGATCAATAACCGGGCTTAAAAATCGTAAATACATAATCCTTGCCGCGCGCTATGAACTCACGATAGTAATTATACTGCTTAATCACATAACCTGAATTGATAGCTGCAACCCCGACTGATTCTATACCGAACCTGCGTGCATCGTAAACCGATCTCGCGCAGTGAAATCCAGTGGTAACAACGACCGCGCTCTTGATATTAAACTCTTTCACGGCTCTTAACATGGACTCATAGGTAGAAAGCCCCAACGGGTCGCAGACGATATCGTCTTCAGATATTCCAAGCCCTGTGAGGAATTTTGTCATCGCGCCGATCTCATCGTATTTTTCGGGGTGTTCGCTGTCACCTGTCACAAGGATATAATCAGCGCACCCTGTTTTAAAGACAGAAGCCGCTGTGCGCAGACGGTCTGCGAGCATCGGGCTCGGGCCGCTGTCCCATACAGCGCAGCCAAGCACGATAACGGCTTCATAATGAGTGTTATTGGATGCTTCAAACGTTTCGAGGGAATAAACCGAATCCTGGGTAGAGCCTATAACGTAATTATTCATCAACGCCAGACAGAACAGTCCGACAACGCCGAGAACGAATATTATAAGCAAGATCCTTAAAAAGATCTTCTTCCCTTTTTTATCACTCTTTATTCTCGTCATCTGAACTCTGTTTCTGTTCTTCAGCCTTAGCCTGAGCCTTCGACGCCGCTTCCACGATCGACTTGGTCATGAAATACATAAGACCCACGGTAAAGCAGAAAACGAATAGTATCGTTACATCCGATATGACAACGAATGCTGTGGGAAGGCCTTTCATAACAAGCGCGAAAACAAGTATGAGCAAAGCGCCGCTTACATATACTCCGGCCGAGGCGCGATAGAAATTCTTTATCTTACTAGCCGACAAAGATGTCTTTCCGATAAAAAGAAAAATAAGCACACCGATTGCAAATGCAAGAAATACCGAAGCTGTAATGACAGCAGCCATATTCATATCCTGATACCTCTCTCGTAAAGCTGCTCTTTTATAAGCGCCTCGACCTTGTCATTAAGATCTTCAAGAGCCCATGAATTGTCGATCGAGTAATCGCCCAACTCGCAATACTCATCGTCAGTCATCTGAACGGCAATCCTTCTCTCGGCTTCTTCCTTATCCATACCGCGCTTCTGAAGTCTCGCAAGACGAACATCCTTATCACAAGTAACTACCCAGATCTGATTGCACAGTTCACGGAACTTATTTACCGGGATCGGGACATCAAGCACGACACACTTTGAGCCCTTCTGCTTTTCCTTTTCGAGCGTCTCGATGATCTGCTCGAAAACATGGCGGTGAATGATCGTACTGAGATCATCAAGCTTCTTTTTATCACCAAAAGCGATGTCAGACATTACGCGTCTGTTGAGAGCACCGTTGCTCATTACTACTTTATTGCCGAATGTAGCGGCGATCTCCGGCATTGCTCTTCCGCCTGGACCTGTAACAGCACGCGAGATCTCATCCGCATCAAGGACCAGAAGTCCTCTGTCTGCAAGAATTCCGCTGACAGTACTCTTACCGCTTCCTATTCCGCCTGTAATACCTAATACAAACATTATTTAGCTTCCAGCCAATCCTTTCCGAAGCCGACCTCTGCAAGGAGCGGCACGCTCAATGAAGCTGCAGCTTCCATCTCTTCCTTAAGGATAGACGCGCAAAGGTCTTTATCTTTAATATCACACTCACAGATAAGTTCGTCGTGAACCTGCATTACGAGCTTTGCTGAAGGGAGCTTTTCTGCCAAAGCCTTACTGACGCGGTTCATTGCGATCTTGATTATGTCAGCTGCCGTACCCTGGATAGGAGTATTCATGGCAGCCCTGTAACCGAAGTTCTTTATATTGCGGTTCTGGCTCTTGAGTTCGTTAAGGATTCTCTTACGGCCGTACATAGTGACCGCATAACCCTTTTCTTCACCGGACTTCCTTAATTGCTCAAGGTAAGACGTAACGCCCGGGAACTGGTTGTTGTATTCCTTAATGAGGTCTGAAGCTTCCTTGTAGCTGATGCCGAGATCCGTCGCGAGGCCGTAATCGCTGATACCGTAGATGATACTGAAGTTGACTGTTTTCGCGGTCGATCTCATCTTATGTGTAACCATGTCTTCGGATACACCATAGACTTTCGCGGCGGTTCTCTTATGAATGTCCTCGCCTTCAAGGAACGCGGAGCACATAACTTCATCACCGCTTAAAGCAGCCAAAAGCCTGAGCTCGATCTGCGAATAGTCAGCATCTACTAAGATCTTACCTTCTTCGGCAGTGAATGCTTCGCGAAGCCTCGAGCCCTCCTCAGTCCTTACGGGGATGTTCTGGAGGTTAGGCTCGGTAGAAGAAAGTCTGCCCGTATTTGTCATTGCCTGGGTGAAAGTCGTGTGGATCCTCGAGTCGCTCTTAATGGATCTTGCAAGACCTACCGCATATGTCGAATCAAGCTTGGAAAGCTCTCTATATTCGATAATGTAATCGATCTCCGGGAAATAAGGTCTTAATCTCTTGAGCTCATCGATTCCCGTGGAGAAATCACCGCTCTTGCCCTTCTTTCCCGAAGGCAGATTAAGATGCTTCTCACCGTAAAGGACATCCGCGAGCTGCTTTGGCGATCCGATATTGAATTCCGTGCCGCAAGCATCGAAAACACGCGCGCTGATATCTTCTAAGCGCTTTGTATACTCTCTGTGGAGCTCGTCTAGTCTTGCGCCTGAAACGTGCATACCATTTCTCTCGATCTTATCGAGAGTGATAACGAGAGGGTATTCGATTTCGTACAAGAGGGTCTTAAGTTCTTTGTTGTTCTCTATGTCTCTGGAGATGACTTTCGCGATCGCGGTAACAGCCAAAAGCTTAGAAGCAGTCTCTTCTACTTTGGATGAGCCGTCATCTTCGGTGATCTCATCGAATAGCGAGAGCTGCTTTACAGGTCCCTTCTTATCTTCAACCGGATAAGCCGACTGCATTACGCTCTCATAGAGTCTCTGAAGATCAGGCTTGCCTGAAAGAATATTCAAAACATAGCCTGCGATCTCGCAGTCGAAGACAGATTCCACATCAGCCAACGGCTCTTTAATGATCTTGGATCTGTCCTTATATTCATAAGCTGCAGGAATGACTTTTTTGCCTGAAGTGAGCTTTGCAAATTCCTCAGGACCAATAACGTAAAAAGTCTTAGTACTCCAATCAAGAAGAAGCACTTTATTGCCTGAAGGAATATCCACAAAATCGATTCCGCAGTTAAGGTTTTCAAAATCAAAAGAAGCAGGCGCTTCATACTTGATGTTAAGACCGTTCTTAAGCGCAGCCTCAACGTCTTTGGTAATTCCCGAAGTAAAATCGTCAACTTCTTCAGTAGCTTCAAAGCCTGCGGGCTTTACGTCTTCCAATTCAAGCTTCTTAATAAGCGATCTTAACGCAAGGCGGTTTAACACACCCGACATACCGGGCAGATCTCTTGTTGCAGAAGGATAAGCAGCTTCCGACGCCGGGTACTCAACAGGAGATTCCCTGTCGATCGTACAAAGCTTGATGTTAAGCGCTAAGAGCTCTGTGGAATTCTTTATCCTCTCTCCTAATGCAGGAGAAAGTTTATCCGCGTTAGCGATAACATTTTCACAGGAACCGTAATCAGCAATAAGCTTAAATGCTGTCTTCTCGCCTACCTTCTCAACGCCTTTTATGTTATCGGAATTATCGCCCATAAGAGCTTTTACCTGAACGAACACTTCAGGCTTAACGCCATAAGTCTCTTCGAACATCGCACGGTCGAAAAGCACGCGCGGCTCTTTACCCTTACCTGACTGCGGCATGATAACAGAGACTTTATCTGATATCAGCTGGAAATCATCGTGGTCACCGCTGAAGATATAAACATCCATTCCCTGCTCTTCACCCTGCTTTGACAGAGTACCTATGAGGTCATCAGCCTCGTAGCCCGCAAGCTCCATACGGCAGATGCCGTAGAGATCCAAAAGGTTCTTAACGACAGGCATCTGGGCTGCGAGATCATCAGGCATACCCTTGCGGTTAGCCTTGTATTCAGTACTCATCTTATGTCTGAATGTAGGCTCTCTTCTGTCGAAAAGAACGCACATATGATCAGGCTGGTATTCCTTCATGACGCCAAGAACAGAATTGAAGAAGCCGTTAACAGCGCCTGTCGGTGTTCCGTCAGGAGCAGTCATGGGAGCTCTGCCGATAACGGCATAGTAAGCTCTGTTCATTATGGAGTTTCCGTCAACAAGAAGGAGTCTGCTCATTTATTTACCTCTGCATCTTTAGCCGAATCTTCAATCTCCTTTTCGCGCACCGAGTGAGCAGTGCTGATCATGAGCTTGATACGGTTGAGCTGGTTAGCTTCTGATGCGCCCGGATCGTAGTCGATCGGGACGATATTGGAATTCGGATACTGTCTTCTGAGTTCCTTGATCATGCCCTTACCTGTTACATGGTTAGGAAGACATGCAAAAGGCTGCGCGCAGATGATGTTCGGAACGCCGTCCTGGATAAGCTCGATCATCTCAGCCGTAAGGAACCAGCCCTCTCCGCAGGAGTTGCCGCAGCTTAATACCGTGGAAGATTTCTCCGCAAGTTCCTGGATCCTCTCAGTGAGCATGAACTTGCCGCCCGTCTTCTTAAACTCTTTATTGATAGGCTTTCTCAAAGACTCGAGGAAGTTGATCGCCATATTCATGATGTGGCCTGTCTTCTTGCTCTTACCGAGGTTTTGTGCCTGCCAGATGGGGTTGTAAGCGCAATACAGGAAGAAGTCCAGAACGCCCGGCAATACAGCTTCACAACCTTCTGCTTCGATAACGTCGATAGCGTTGTTATTCGCGTCAGGCTGGAACTTAACAAGGATCTCACCTACAAGACCTACACGTGGCTTTCTGGGGATATCCTTCAAAGGCAGCTGGTCAAACTTTGATACAGCGTACTTAACGAATTCCTTGTATTTGGTGATAACAGGAATGCTGTCGAGATCTACTCCGATCGAGAGGAGAACGTCTCTGATCTCCTTCTTCTGCTCGATATTCTTGGAGAAATAGCTGTTAGGCATAACAACGTCGTATCTCTCAGTAAGGTCTTCGTTATTGAGCTTAGGATTGAAAAGTCTTCTTCCGATCCTGTTGAAGTAAGAATACAGGGCGTTTGCAGATCCTTCGACCTTCTCGTACGGTCTTACTCTTAAGAGCAATGTCGAGAGCATATCACCTGCGCTCAAAGCCTTGATGGCATCGAGGATGAAAGACACCGTATATTCAAAGCCCTCATTCTTCTCGAACCTTTGGGCAGAGATCGTAATTACGGGGATCTGCGGATAACCTGCTTCCTTAAGAGCTTTTCTTAAGAACGCTACGTAGTTGGTAGCACGGCAACCGCCGCCGGTCTGAGTGATCGCGAGAGTGGTGTTATCAGGATCGATGTCACCTTTTAAGATCGCATTGATCATCTGGCCGATGACGATGATCGTCGGGAAACAAGCATCGTTGTTAACGTACTTAAGACCGCACTCGATATCCTCACGCGTAGCCTGCTTTAAGAGCTTTAACTTATATCCGTGCTTACGGAATACAGACTCAACGAGCTCGAACTGGATAGGTGCCATCTGAGGAGCAAGGATGGTGTGATTCTTCTTATGCTCCTTTGTAAATTCGACTCTGCGCAAAGTATAAGGTGCATCCTCAGAATCAGAAACTTCAGGAAGTTTAATCTCACCCTTCTCAAGGAGTTCCATTCTCTCGTTCATGGCTACGACCAAAGATCTCATTCTGATCCTTGCAGCGCCGAGATTGCTTACCTCATCGATCTTGAGCAATGTATAGAGCTTTCCTGAAGATTCAAGGATCTCCTGTACCTGGTCGGAAGTAACGGCATCAAGGCCGCAGCCGAAGCTTGTAAGCTGGACAAGCTCCAAGTCAGGTCTTGTGATTACAAAAGCTGCTGCCTCATAAAGTCTCGTGTGATACATCCACTGGTCGATAACTCTGATAGGGCGCTTTAATACACCCGGCTTGGCGACAGCATCTTCTGTAAGAACTGCAAGGCCCAAAGAATTGATCATCTGAGGGATACCGTGATTGATCTCAGGATCGACGTGATAAGGTCTTCCTGCAAGAACGATACCCTTAAGGCCCTGTTCTTCCATTTCCTTAAGGATCTCCACGCCCTTCTGCCTGATCTCTTCTTTGTAGTTGAAGTATTCTTCAGCGCCCGCTTCTACCGCATGTCTTGCTTCTTCAGCAGACACACCGAGATAAGAGAATATCTCAGATAAGTGCAAAGCAACATTATCGAGATTATCCAAAGGCATGAACGGGTTAAGATATCTGATGTTTTTCTCCTGGAGGTTCTCAACGTTGTTGCGGATAACCTCAGGATATGAGCATACGATCGGGCAGTTATAGTGGTTGTTGGAATTTGAGTTTTCGATATTCTCGTAAGGAACATCAGGATAGAATATCGTGGTGATCCCTCTGGAGATAAGATTCTCGATGTGACCGTGAACGAGCTTTGCAGGATAGCAGACTGACTCTGAAGGGATCGTCTCCATTCCGCCCTCGTAGATCTTGTGAGATGATCTTGCGGAAACAATAACTCTGAATCCGAGCTTTGTGAGCACGGTAAACCAGAAAGGATAATTCTCATACTGGTTCAAAACTCTCGGTATACCGATCTCTCCTCTCGGAGCATCTTCCTTCTTCAAAGGCACATAGTGCTTGAAGGTCCTCTGGTATTTGTACTCGAAAAGATTCGGGAGTTTTTTCTTATTGCTGACAGGTGCTCTGTCGAGAGCGAGGTCTTCGCCTCTCTCGCAGCGGTTTCCTGATACGAACTTCGTACCGTTGGAGAATGTAGCGATGGTAAGACGGCAGTGATTGGTGCAGCCCTGGCACTGAGTATTTTCAGTATCCATCTTGAATGAATCGAGCTCATCCCTGCCGAGGACGTTGGACTTAGAGCCTTCCTTGGCTCTCCTCTGAGCGATAAGCGCAGCGCCGAAAGCGCCCATAAGTCCGGCTACATTAGGTCTTATTACATCTCTGCCTGATACGAGCTCGAAGCATCTTAAGATAGCGTCGTTAAGGAATGTACCGCCCTGAACGACGATGTTCTTACCGAGCTGCTCTGTATCGCGGATCTTGATAACCTTGTAGAGAGCATTACGCACGACGGAATAAGAAAGGCCTGCGGAGATATCGCCTACAGATGCGCCTTCCTTCTGCGCCTGCTTAACCTTTGAGTTCATGAATACAGTACAACGTGTACCGAGGTCTACAGGCTTAGTAGAGCTTAAGGCTGCTTCAGCAAACTCAGGTGTGGTAAGACCTAAAGTCTGCGCAAATGTCTGGATGAATGAGCCGCATCCTGAAGAACATGCCTCGTTGAGCATGATGGAATCGATAACACCGTTCCTGATCTTCATGCACTTCATGTCCTGTCCGCCGATGTCGATGATGAAATCAACATCCGGGCAGAAGAACTTCGCAGACTGGAAGTGTGCCATTGTCTCGATCTCACCGATGTCGACGTTAAGAGCTGCTCTTATGATGTTCTCACCGTAACCGGTTACGCAGGAATGAGCGATATAGCAGTCTTCAGGCATCTTTGAATAGATATCCTTCATGATACCTACGGCACTCATGACAGGATTGCCCTTATTGCTTGCGTAGTATGTGTAAACGAGATCGCCCTTTTTGTTGATGACTACAGCCTTAGTAGTTGTAGAACCTGCATCGATACCGAGATAGAGCGCGCCATGCTGCTCGCTGAAATCTAGTACGGGGATCTGGTCCTTCTTATGGCGCTCATCAAAAGCCTTCTTATCTTCGGCATTCTTGAAGATAGGATCGATCCTGATGATATCCGGTACAAAGCCTTCCCTGTTCTTAAGCTTTACAAGGAGGTCGGACAAAGCGATCGGATTCTGGCAGTCAGCGGAAAGCGCTGCGCCCAAAGCGACATATATCTGGGCTTCTTCAGGCATCCAGAACGAATCCACTTTGCCTTCGAGAGTTCTCTCAAAAGCATTTCGAAGCTCTGAATTGAAGAAAAGAGGACCGCCTAAGAATGTGACATTACCCTTGATAGGTCTGCCGCATGCAAGGCCTGAGATAGTCTGGTTTACTACTGACTGATAGATGGAAGCCGCAAGGTCTTCTTTAGCTGCGCCTTCATTGATGAGGGGCTGCAGGTCAGACTTCGCGAAAACACCGCATCTGCTTGCGATCGTATAGAGAGATCTGTAGTCCTTGGCAAAGTTATTAAGACCGTCTGCATCTGTCTGCAGGAGCGATGCCATCTGGTCGATGAAAGATCCCGTACCGCCTGCGCATGTACCATTCATACGCTGCTCAAGAACAGGATGCATATATGTGATCTTGGCATCCTCACCGCCGAGCTCGATTATGACATCAGTCTCAGGGTGATATGTCTTAATGGCCTTTGTCTCAGCCATAACTTCCTGTGTGAACTTAAATCCGAGCCAGTTTGCTACGGAAAGTCCGCCTGAACCGGTAATTACTACATCAACAGTGATTCCCGGAAATTTCTTATTAAGATCTTCGAATAAATCATCCAGAAGTCCCGAAACATCTGAATGGTGCCTCTGATAGTCACTATGAATGATCTTCTCCCCGTCAAGAAGAACTACTTTAATCGTTGTAGATCCGATATCAAGACCGAGCTTAAATATCTTATCCATCCTTGCCCTCCAATTACTTACTTACCCGGCTTAGGCGTGCCCTTGGGCTGCGCGCTATTTTTGACTGCAGGGTAAGCCGGATCCCTGTAGTTCTTAGGTTTGGAGCCTGTTGAGCGGCTCTTTGTTGTTTTCTTTCTCTGCGGAATCGATCCGAAAAGCTTAAAGGACTTATCCTTAAGGTCCTTAAGCCAGTTCATCTGCTCGGATCTCAAAGTCTCCTTGAAGTTTCTTACATCAAGGCCTTCCTTAAATTCAGGGCTCAGTGCCACGCGAAGAAGCTCATCGGGAATGCCGAGCGACAGATCAAAAGGCTTTCCGAAAGAGTCAGATACTACGAGCTGCAATGACTCGCATACCTTCTTGCAGTTTTCTTCATAAAGCTCAACACCGCACTTGATGCCGAGCTGCGTCATGAGACCGGTAAAGTTCAGATTGATATAAGGCAGATTGCCAGAGAAGATCAGATGAAGACAGATAAGCTTCATATACGACTCAAGGCAGATGCATTCCTGGTCGCAGATAAGCGAGAACTGTCCGTCCGAAGTCATCTTGGAGATATCGGCCTTCTCATTCTCGAAGCCGTTGGCCCACAAAAAGTACAGTTCCCTGTATACTTCCCTCTTAAAGCTCTCAAAATCGCGGGTCAAAGGCTCAGCCAGGACCTTGCTCCCGAGACTAAAGATATACTGCATATATGACACTTCAAGATGGCTCGGAACCGAGAAATATTTGAAGTAAGCCGCTACATCACGGCTGTTGTATATATATTTACGCAAAAAGACGTCTCCTGTCCGCATAATAATTCATCATGAATTATAGCATAAACAAGATAATATACTAATTATAAATAAAGGAATCCTATGGCAGTAAATTTTCGCCTTAAGGGATCAGGACAGCCGCAGCAGCTGCAGTCGTCGCAACGGCCTCACTGTCAGAAGATCCGCTGATCACTCCTGCAACGCCAAGGATAAGTACCAGAACGCCGAGAGCTATTCTGTACCAGCCGAAGCAAGAGAACGAATGCTTCTTGATGAAAGCCATAAGCTTTTTAATTATAAGAAGGCTGACGATAAAAGCCGTAACCATACCGACTAAAAGAAGTACGATCTCGTGGCCGGAGACATCACCGTCATATTTGATGACCTTAAGAAGGCTGGCGCCGAACATTACAGGGATAGCGAGGAAGAAAGTAAACTTAGCAGCCGCCTCTCTCTTGATGCCGATAGCGATAGAACCTACGATCGTAGACCCTGATCTGGAAGCGCCGGGGAAAATAACAGCCAAAAGCTGGAAAAAGCCGATAGCAAGAGCATGTCCCCAGTTAAGCTGGTTAACAGTCTTAACGGAAGGATTCCTGTTCTTATTGAGGTACTCGACGACGATAAATGCCACACCGAATACGATAAGGGCGATAGCAACTACAACGTAGTTTTCCATTTTCGCAAGCTCATCATCAAAAAGCACACCGATGATAGCTGCAGGAATGCACGCAAGCGCGATCTTAAGCCAAAGGATGATCTTATCCTTCATGATATATTTGCCGATACCCTGCTTAGCGAACGGATGGGTATTATTCTTTACACCAAAAGGCCAGATCTCTTTCCAGAAAATGACTACGACAGCCATTATCGCGCCAAGCTGGATAACGATGAGGTAAAGATCCTGGAAAAAGCTTTCGGACATGGTGCCTTTGCCAAGGAGCTTTTCCAAGATGATCATGTGGCCCGTAGAGCTGATAGGAAGCCACTCTGTAATGCCTTCAACAATGCCGTAAATAATCGAAAGAATAAAATCCCAAATCATTTATATCAAATCTCCTTTATTTAACCCCTAGCATCATAACACACTTATCATTCTGTTATATGCGCAAACTACGGCACGAACGGAAGATTTAGTGACAGAGCTTGATACTCCGGCGCCGATATAGGTCTGTCTGTTGGACTTATTGGAAATCTCAATATATGTGATAGCCGCAGAGTCAGAACCTGACTTCATAGCGTGCTCTGAATAGTTAGAGATCGAGAATTCAACGCCCGTATAATCGCAGAAGGCCCTGACGAAGGCATCGAGAAGACCGTTACCCTTGCCCTTGATGGTAACTTCCTTGCCATGGTCAGTGATAAGCGCTTCAACAGTAGATACCTGATCGCTGTCCTGCTGCTCCGAGAAATTCTTTAAGCCGTAAGGCTCAAGCACATTGATGTATTTATCATCAAACAGATCGAAGATCTGCTGGGGCGTAAGCTCATTCTCAGTGCCGTTCTCTTCGGTTGCGGCCTTAACGACAGGCAGGAAATCACGCTGGAACGCCTTCGGAAGCTGGACTCCGAAGTAAGTCTCCATAACATAAGCGATACCGCCTCTTCCGCTCTGGGAATTGATGCGGATGATAGGCTCATATTCTCTGCCGACATCCTTGGGATCGATAGGAAGATAAGGGACTGCCCAAATGCTCTCTCCCCTCTCTTCCATCTTCTTCCTGCCCTTATTGATGGCATCCTGGTGAGAACCCGAGAAAGCTGTAAATACAAGCTTTCCGGCCCACGGATGTCTCGGCTCGACCTTCATTCCGGTCAATTCCTCATAGACATCGATGGTCTTGTTGATATTGGAAAAATCAAGTCCCGGATTGATGCCGAGCATCATCATGTTTATCGCAAGCGTAATGATATCAACGTTTCCGGTCCTCTCGCCGTTTCCAAACAAAGTGCCTTCCACTCTGTCAGCGCCGGCCATCAGGCCGAACTCGGATGTGGCAACGGCTGTACCCCTGTCGTTATGGGTGTGAAGCGAGATGATTATCGAATCTCTCCACTTGGTCTTAGAGCAGAAATACTCGATCTGGTCCGCATAGACATTCGCTGTCTGATACTCTACGGTCTCAGGCAGATTGATTATCGCTTTATTGTCAGGCGTAGGATTCCAGCACTCGAGGACGCTGTCACAGATCTTAACAGCAAAATCAAGCTCGGTATCAGAGAACGCCTCCGGAGAGTACTCCAAGACAAACTTCGTGCCGCTCGTGTCAGCGTTGATGCGGTCGATGATCATTTTCGCGCCTTCAACGGCAAGATTGATGCATTCTTCGCAGGAAAAATTGAAAACAACATCCCTGTGGAGCGTGCTTGTCGCATTGTAAAGGTGGATGATGACATTCGGAGCGCCTTTTACGGCTTCCATTGTCTGGTCGATGATATGAGCCCTGGACTGGGTCAGTACCTGAATCGCAACATCAGAAGGGATCAGATTGTTGTCGATCAAATGCCTGCAGAAGTTATAGTCAGTCTCAGAAGCGGCGGGAAAACCGATCTCGATCTCTTTAAAGCCGATGGAGCAGAGATATTCGAAGAATTCGACCTTCTCCTCAAGTGTCATTGGGACTTCCAATGCCTGATTACCGTCACGCAGATCTACAGAACACCAGATAGGTGCCTTGGTTATCTTGTTTGAAGGCCACTTGCGGTCCGGCAGGTCAACTGTCGGATGAGCCTTATATTTGCGGTAATTCATATCAGCCATAATCTTCCTCCACCCTAAAGATTATTCGAGCTCATTAACGAGATCTCTAAACATGTCTCCCCTGTGCTCAAAGTGTCTGAAATGATCGTAGGACGTACCTATAGAAGACATAATAACAATCTCTCCGGGTTTTGCCCACTCTCTTGCCTTATTGATAGCTTCTTTATAAGCATTTACAACGTTATCACGGGTCTTGGGGAACTCATAGACGTCGCCTTCCTTATCAGGAATACGGTAGATCTCATACTTACGTCCGTGAGCTTCCTTTGCGATGATGTCCGTTACAAGATCCGCATTAGATCCGTAGATGATTATCCTGTCGCAGACGTTGAGGATCGCGTCACCGAGCTTGCTGTAAAGGCACTTCTTGTCAGCACCGCCGCAGATAAGAACGCCCTTCTCGTTGCGTGCTGCAAGAGCATTCATAGTATTGAGCGAACGGTTCGGAGAAGTGTCGATCGAGGAATTGTACCATCTGATGCCGTCAAGCTCTCTTATAAACTCGATCCTGTGAGGTACGCCCTTGAAGTTCTTTGCTACATAAGCGATATCTTCAGGCTTTACATAGTCGATAACAGCACAGGTCGCAGCGAGGAAATTCTCAACATTGTGCAGTCCCGGTATGAAGATCTCATCCATGCCGCAGATATCAATGATGTCGCCTTTTTCCTGATAGATGAGCCTTCCGTCCTCAGTGTAAGCTCTGGGATAAAGCGGAGAATCAGATCTCATTACCTTGCCCTTGTTGGCCGAGAAGAGCTTTACTCTTCCCCTGGCGATATCCTTCATCTCATATGTCAGATCGCAGCCTGCGTTAAGGACTACCTTGCCTACAGGACCCTGATTCCTGAAAGCATTGACCTTTGCCTGGATGTACTCGTCGTAATCTTTGTGGAAATCAAGGTGGTTAGGCGTGATGTTGGTAACGATGGCAACATCAGCGGGAGTGTTCATGCCGAGAAGCTGGAATGAAGACAACTCGAGAACCACCTTATCATCAGCTTCGATCTCAGCGATCCTGTCAAGGAGCGGTGTTCCGATGTTGCCGCCGATCCAAACCTTATAGCCTGCCTGCTTTAAGATCTCAGATGTAAGTGTTGTCGTAGTTGTCTTACCGTCTGATCCTGTGATAGCAAATATCTCCGCAGGACACAGATTCATGAAAAGCTCCATCTCAGTCGTAAGGATAGAGCCCATCTCTTTGAGAGCCTGAAGTTCGGGTGTCTCAAACCTCATCTTAGGAGTCTTAAAAACGATATCGTAATGATCTTCCCTTAAGTGAGTAAGATAAGATTCGCCCAATGACCACTTGATGTCAGGAGAGATCTCCTTGAGCATATCTATATTCTTTCTGAGCACCGGATCTTCTTCAGTCAGTTTGTCGCATGCCGTAACGTCGCAGCCTAAAGAGACCAGCCACTTGATCAGGGGCGTATTGGAAATTCCGATGCCTATGACGGCTGCCTTCCTGCCCTTTATGTAATTCTTGAATTCATCAAGTTTATAGTTGCCCATATTTCCTCCTTATTCGGATACATACGAGGCATAAAGCCTGCTGTAGAATCCGCCGTTTGCGATAAGCTCTGCGTGCGAACCGATCTCTGAGACCTTGCCGCCGTCAATTACGACGATCTTGTCGCAGGATGTGATCTGCGAGAGCCTGTGCGCAATTATAATACTTGTTCTGCCGTTCAGAAGCTTTTTGACGGCTTTCTGAATACGGTCTTCCGTTACAACGTCAACAGATGACGTAGCTTCGTCCAATATGAGGATCGAAGGGTCCGAAGCCATTGCCCTGGCAATTGTCAGGAGCTGTTTCTGACCTTCGGAAATGTCATCTCTGTCGTTGTCTAACATCTCATTATAACGCTTTGGCAATTTTCTGATAAAAGAATCACAGCCGGCCTTCTTGCTGGCCTCAACAGCCTCAGCTTCAGTAATATGGCTTCCGGAGAACCGGATATTCTCCATTACGGTATCGTCAGAAAGCCATGTATCCTGCGAAACAAAGCCGATATAATGCCTTAATTCAGACCTGGGAATATCCTTTATGGACTTGCCGTTAATAAGGATATCGCCTGAATCAGGCTCATAGTAACGCATGAGAAGGTTGATGAGCGTGGTCTTGCCACAGCCCGTAGGTCCCGCAATCGCAAAGGATTCGCCCCTGCCGACCTTAAATGAGATATCCTGAAGCACAGGTCTGCCCTCAACATAAGAGAAAGACACGTTCTTAAACTCGATGTCAAACTGCACGTCCTTCGAAGGAAGGTCATCTCTTACGGGCTCAGACGGTATCTCAGGGCTGTCTAAGTACTCGAAAACCCTTGCCAGACACGCAAAGCTGTCAGAAAGCTCCGTATAAACCGCCGACAGATCGTTAAAAGGCTTCATGAACTGGTTAGCATAAGCAAGAAGCGAAGTTAACGCGCCAACAGTAATGGTGCCGCCAATACCTGCAAAACATCCTGTAAGTACAACGCCTGCATAGATAAGGGCATTTACGAATCTTGATGACGGATTGCTTATGGATGACAGGAACGTAGCCTTTGTAGATGTCTTCCTGTATTCACCGTTGATCTCATCAAAGCCCGAAATTCTCGTATCAGTTACGTTATAGAGCTTACACTCCCTGAAATTGTTAACTGATTCTGCAACAAATGAAGTCTGCTTTGATCTGATCTCGGCCTGTTTTGCGAATGACTTATATGCGCCTTTCGCAATGGCAGTAGAAACAGCAATAGATACAGGCGTAAAGATAACGACTATGAGCGATATCTTCCAGTTGATATAAAACATTACGACGAGCGTAATGATAATGGTCGCGATGCCCGATGCAAACTGGTTAAGGAAAAGAAGCATTCCGTCAGACACGGTCTCAACGTCGCTGATAATAAGGCTCTGGAGCTTTCCTGCAGATGTCTTGTCGATATAAGACATCTTTACCCTGTGCATCTTTGAATATGTGGCATTCCTTAAGTTTTGGCCGATTGCAAATGCGATCCGGTTATTCATCTTGATCAGCGCGAACTGAAGCAGTGCTGCTAATACGATAAGGCCTACGATGATCAGGATAAACTTAACAAGCTCATCCGTATTGCCTAAGTTATCGATCGCTCTTCCCGCAAAATAAGGAATAGCAACAGAAGCACAGCCAAACAACAATCCGATAATGACGGACAAAACAACAAGGCCGGCAGAGCCTTTGAGATATGAGAAGAGACGCTTTAATGACTTGCCGTTCATGATACTGCGCCTCCCTTCATCTGAAGAGAATTCATGTATCTGTAGTTCTCAGAGATCTTGAGAAGTTCCTCATGAGGCGCAATGGCTTCGATCCTGCCGTCATCCATGAGAACGATGCGGTCACAGTTCATGCATGTCCTGACCTTCTGCGATACAAGGATCGTGGTAGGCTTTACGGGAAGGTTCGAAAGATTATTAAGAAGCCTCTTCTCTGTTCCCCAGTCCAAAGCTGATGTAGAGTCATCAAAGATAACGAGACCCGGCTTTCCTGCAAGTGCTCTTGCTATTCCTATCCTCTGTCTCTGACCGCCCGAAAGGCCCGCGCCGCCGTCCGAAATGACGAAGTCCAAACCTTCCTTCTTTGTAGCTATGACGTCATCGCTGCAGGAAGCTTTACAGGCTGCTTCGATATCTTCCTGAGACAGGGATGTTCTGCCGAGAGTGATGTTATCTTTGAGCGAACCCTTGAATAATCTGGTCTTCTGAAGGCTCAAAGCAACTGTTTTCGAGAGGCTCGAAACGGAAATATCCTTAATGTTCTTGCCGTTGATATCGACTTCGCCCTCATTGGCGTTATAGATACCGGCAATAAGCGAAGCCGCAGTTGATTTGCCGCAGCCCGTACTTCCGATGATACCGATCGTCTCACCGGGCTTAATGTCTATCGTGAAATCCTTAACGGACTCTTCGACATTGCCCTGATAAGTAAATGAAACATTCTTCATAGATACGGACAGCGGAGCACCGACAGGAAGCTCTTCTGTGCCGTTATTTGCGGTACTCTTGATCTCCATAAGACCCTCTGCACGCTTAAGGCAGGCATAGGCCCTTGATACGGAAACGATGAGATTTGCAAGCTTAACAAGCTCTATAAGGATCTGGGACATGTAGTTATAGAGAGCTACCACCTGTCCGTCAGTGAGATTTCCTGTGCTGAAATGAATCGAACCTCTGTAGATCAGGAGGCAGATTCCGAGATTAACCACTGCATATGTAAGCGGATTTAGCCAGGCAGCAAAATCAGCAGCCTTTACCTGTGAAGTCTTAAGGCTCTTACTCTTCTGCTCAAACTTCTCATAATCGTCTAAAGTCTTATTAAAGCCTCTGATGACGCGCTCACCGCAAATGCCGTTCGAAGTCTTCTTTACAAGGCTGTCCAAACCGGCTCTGGACTCTCTGTGCCTTACGATGGAGAACTTCATATTAAGCGCGATAACAACCGCAAGAAGCGCCGTACAGCCGACCAGTATCAAAGCGATCGAAGGCTTTACGGTTGCTGCCATGATGCAGGCGCCGACAACGATAAAAGGAGACCTGAGAAGAAGTCTTAAGAACAGATTGATTCCAGTCTGGATCTGGTTAACGTCAGACGTGAGCAGCGTAACCATACCGGAAGTTCCGATCTTCTCATAATCGCTTACGGACAATGTCTGAAGCTTGTCGTGAAGGCTCTTTCTTATTCCGGAAGATATTCCCGTTGCGGAATAAGCAGCGAAATACTGCGCGGTAATTGCGCTCGCAAAGCCGACAACAGCAAACAAAACGAGGATCGGAACATGAGTCCATACATAGCTCATGTCACCTTTCCTGATACCATTATCGATAACGCCTGCCACGATGAGCGGCACGATCAGTTCAAAGCACGCTTCAAGGAGCTTAAACACAGGGCTTAAGATCGAAGCAGCTTTGTATTTACCGATATGGTCGAAAAGAAGTTTCATGATCAGATATCAGATAAGCCCTTCATGAGTTTATTTGTCTCGCGGATGACCTCATCAAGATCGATAGTCGTGTAATTGCCGTCCTCATAGAGGATCTTACCGTCGATCATGGTCATCTTTACGCAGTCATTGTCAGCGCTGTAGATGATGTTCCTGACGATATTATTCTCAGGCTGCATACAGGGCTTATTCATGTCGATCATGATGATGTCAGCCTTCTTGCCTTCAGCAAGGACATCAGAATCATAAAGGCCCATGCAAAGAGCACCGCCTGTCGTTCCTGCCTTGAGGATAGTGAACGGATCAACTGCTGCGGCATTATGTGTCTCAACGTTAGAAAGAACCGTATCAAGATACATCTCACGGAACATTGAAAGCGCATTGTTAGAGCCTGCTCCGTCTGTACCGATCGCGATGTTCATATCCTTTTCGATGAACTTATAGACAGGCGTGATACCGCTTGCAAGCTTTAAGTTGGAGCATGCATTAAATACGGACCAGAGGCCGCGCTTCTTGAAGATATCCCTGTCCTCATCAGTAAACCATACGCAGTGGAATCCGCCGCCGCCGAAGTCAAAGATGCCCATCTTGTCAAAGAGAACTGCAGGAGTAATGCCGTATCTTTCCTTACATCCTTCGACTTCATCAGAAGTCTCCGAAATATGAGTATAAACAGGCGCATTATACTTGTGCGCCAGTTCTGACATGAACTTAAGATTATCTTCGCAGGTAGTATATTCGGCATGGAATCCGAGCTTGAAAGATACGAGCGGATCGTAATCATTAAGATCGATATAGTTCTGCTCCAAAGCTTCGAATCCGCCGTAATCGTTGGCTGCTCCGCAGAAGACATGCCTGAAGCCTGACTCAACTGCAGCCTTGGCATTATCATACTTGTGGAAGTACATATCAAAACACGCGGTGATTCCGCCTGCCAGGTAATCGGCATAAGCGAGCTTTGAGAACCAGTAAACATTTTCAGGCGTAAGCTTTGCTTCTCTCGGGAAGATCGCCTTATGAAGCCAGTCATTAAGGCAATATTCATCAGCAAGAGATCTGGAGAAAGTCATAGCAGAATGTGTATGCGCATTCTTCAAACCGGGCATAAGAAGACTGCCCTTGCAGTCTATCTCCCTGTCAAACTTCTTATCAGCATCAGTTTTGGCAGGACCTATATAGCTGATGCGGTCGTTCTCTGTCCAAAGCTCACCTTCGATGATCTTGTCATCTTGCATGGTAAGGATTCGGCAATTATAAAAACGAACAGACATAATTTATCCTTTCTGTTTTAAGTGTTATAACAACGGCGCTATAAGTCTTAAGATGGACTTAAAAAAGCGCACAAAAATATTCGGGTTCTTTCTGTATTTCTCCGTGACATCACGGCACTCTGCAAATGTCTCGATGAAGTCTGCTTTGATATCGGGAATGCAGTCAGTCTTATACATGTATACGGCATTCTCGAAATGATGATAAAGGCTTCTGAAATCAAGATTGATGGTACCTACTACGGCGCATGTATCGTCACACAAGAAAGTTTTCGAGTGGTTAAAGCCCGGAGAGTATTCGAATATCTTTACTCCTCCCTTTATGAGCATGTTGTAATAAGATCTCGTGACATGATAAGTGAGCTTCTTGTCAGGGATACCGGGTGTCATGATCCTTACGTCAATGCCGCGCTTTGCAGCTATCCTCAAAGCTCTTGAGATCTCATCGGACAATACGAGATACGGAGACATGATCCAGCAGTATTCCTGGGAATTATTGATCATGTTAAGGTAAACATTCTCACCGACAGGCTCATTATCAAGAGGGCTGTCGCAATAAGGGACGCAATAACCCATGGCTCCTTCAACAGGAGGAATATTGGCAGACTCAAAAGTCATCATGTCGTCTTCTTTACGCTTAAGATCGGCAAAGTTCCACATCTCAATGAACATAGCAGTAAGACTGTCGACGGCAGGACCAACAAGCTTGATACCGTTATCCTTCCACTTGCCGTAAGGATGTACGAAGTTAAAGTATTCATCTGCGATATTGTAACCGCCCGTATAACCAATCTTGCCGTCAATAACGGTGATCTTTCTGTGGTCACGGTTATTCATAAAGAGCGCTACGATCGGATATGCGGGATTGAAAGCATTGCACTTGATGCCTTCAGATTCGAGGAGCTTAATGAATGCCGGATTGATGAACGTGAATGAACCTACGTCATCATACAAGACTCTGCAGTCAACGCCTGCGGCAGCTCTCTCCTTCAATGCTTCATGAAGCGGTTCGAAAGCATCTCTGTTCTCAATTGCATGGTACTCAAGATATACGAATCTCTCGGCCTTCTTGATGTCTTCGATCTGATCAAGATAGCTGTCGTAAGCTACAGCATAATACTTGATATCTGTTTTCTCATAGATGGGGAAATTGTAATTCCTGAGATATCTTGCATTAGAAGCTCTTGCAGGATCCTGCTGCTTAAACTCGACAAAAACATCGTCATTGTAATTCAGATGGCTGAACACCATGACGTCCACATTCTCGAGGCGTCTCTTGATCTTGATCTTGGAACTGCTGAAGTTGTTTAAGGCATAGAAAAGCAGACCCGGGATAGGCAAGATCAAAATGACTATTACCCAGATGAGCTTGAAAACACCGTTGTGATCTCTTGCGTTGATACCAAGAGCAACCATCAAAGCAATAACTCTGATACCAACATCCAAAGCCGGAAATATGCTTCCGAGATAATAAGCAAGAACGGCAAAACCGACCAACTGCGCAATGATAAAGAGACTGAAGACAATTATTCTTCCGACACTGTTCTTTATCGCAGTCTTGCGTTCTACCGTTCTTTTCTTAGCCATTATCCGATATTCTCGATGAATGCCTTATATCCGAGATAGAGATAGTAAAGGTCGATCTTAGAGATCACTTCGACAGGAGCATGCATTGACCATACGGGAACGCCCATATCTACAACGTCCATACCGAGCTCAGCCATGATGGCAGCGATAGTTCCGCCGCCGCCTGCATCGATACGTCCGAGCTCACCTGTCTGCCACGGGATTGAATTCTTCTCAAAGATATCCGTGATCTCAGCAATGAAATCACCTGTAGCTTCAGAGCATCCCGACTTGCCTCTTGCACCTGTGTACTTCTCGATCTTAAGACCGTGTGACATGAATGCGGTATTGTTCTTCTCAAATACTGAAGCGTACTTGGGATCGTAAGCGGTTGTTACGTCAGTAGAAAGCATCTTGGTAGCAGCAAGAGCCTTACGGAACTTCAAAGTATTGAACTTATCGATGCCGCCTTCAGCCTTAGCGAATACTTCCATGAGGAAGTTCTCGTAAAGATTGGAAGTAGCGCCGGAATTGGAATAAGAACCGATCTCTTCCTTGTCTGTAAGCAGGCATACGCATGTCTTCTTGGGCTTTTCCTGGGCGAGCAGAGCTCTTAATGCAGGATAAGCGCAGACCTTGTCATCGTGACCGTAAGCAGCGATATAAGCTCTGTCAAAGCCTACGTCTCTTGCGTGTGTAGCGGGAACGATCTCGATCTCAGCAGATACAAAATCCTTCTCCTTGATGCCGTACTGCTCGAAAAGGATCTTCAAAACGCCTGCCTTGAAGATATCTTTTGCCTTCTTATCTTCTGTGCAGGGAATACCGCCAATGATCACGTTAAGGTCTTCAGCAGGAATGAAATCAGATGCTTTCTTAGTCATCTGTTCATTTCCGAGGTGCGGAAGAAGGTCAGTGATATAGAATACGGGATCTGTCTCCTTCTCACCTACTACGATCTGATGAGCCTTGCCGTCATTAGTAAACACAACGCCGTGAACAGCTAGAGGAATCGTGGTCCACTGGTACTTCTTGATACCGCCATAATAGTGGGTCTTGAAGTAAACGGTGTCGTTGTCCTCATAGATCGGATTGGGCTTTAAGTCGAGCCTCGGTGAATCGATGTGCGCGCCGAGGATGTTAAAGCCTTCAGCAGGTCCCTTCTTACCGATAACAGCTGCTGCAAAACCCTTGCCCTTAATGCTCTGGTAGACCTTGTCACCGGGCTTTAAGGTATCCTTTGTAGCGATATCGACATAGCCGAGGTCTTCAGCTGCCTGAATGGCATTTGCGGCAAATTCACGTTCTGTCTTGGAATTATCCAAAAATGCCTTATATTCCTCGGCAAAATTAAAAGTAGCTGTCATATCATCTTGTGAAGCTACCTCATAAAGGTTAGGAAATTCAGCGAAAAGCTCGCTGGTCTTGATCTTTTTGGTTTCTTTTTTCTTGGGCATAAGTATCACCTCTTTCTAATGAACTT
>JAEEGK010000375.1_pt1 | contig 112640 bp, 94 predicted proteins | sample 8958771 | NCBI WGS metagenome assembly JAEEGK01 (sample SAMN16246547, study PRJNA631951) | gut metagenome | biome: gut microbiome; feature: rumen; material: SC-attached | host: Bos | place: Iran: Karaj | collected 2018-10 | reverse complement strand
GGGCTTAAACGCACTGTATGTTTATCTCTCTTCATTGCATCCTCTCCTTGAAATGCCGTCACCCGAACTCCCCGTAAACAGGGCAAATCAGGCGACTTTCTGTTAAATTGCCGTCACTTGGCTTTTGCAAACGGCAAATCGCCGTCACTTCAAAAGCCGCAAACCCCTGCCCGCACCGCGGGAAGGTGTGATTGCGCCGGCGAATTGCCGTCAGCGCTTTCTCCTGCTTTTATTTTTCCGCGGAACGCCCTCTCAAAATCCGCCTAAAACGCACCCAAAACGCCCGTCAGGGGTACTTGTTCCACCTCCCGGTACAGCATCGCACACAGCGCAAACAAATGGGCAAGCACGCGGACAGGATGCCGGACTTTTCCTTCGTCCCCCGGAATACTCGAAACCGCAGGAAAGCACAGCAAAATCCAGCCTGAAAAGCCGAAATTTCACAGCGAAAAAAGCAGATAATATTTTCCCTTCTGAACTTAAAACTCAGATGGCCGCATCAGTTTTCTCCGCTCAAAATTATCCGCTGCCCTCCGTTGAGAGGACTCAGCCTCGGCCGCTTCGAGCTGCCTGGCATAAAATTTTTCAATCGCCTCGCGGACAGGACGGATATGATATTTCATCGTGCCGTTCCACTTTGTGCCGTCCCTGTGAACGACCGTCGTGTGCTCCGCCGTAATGAGTCCGCGTTCCTCCAGCACGGCAACGTATTTTCTCACGGTGTTGGGACTGACATGGAGCGCAGCGGCGATGGTTTTGTAGCTGGCGTTGCACTCGAAGGTTCTGCGGTTCTCGATGTAGAGCAGGTAACCGTAGATCGCAAGCGCCGTCGGATGCAGTCCGAGCAGATAGATTTCGTTCGGCATCGGGAAGTAGTTTTTGAATTTGTGCTCAGTCATTTTGGGCCTCCTTTGAAGAAAAAATTGTCACGACCGATTTCGTTCAGAGAAAAAAATAATCACGGCCCTACTGCGTGTCCAAAGTTTTTTCTCAGTCTCACGTCTTTGAACCGTGAACTCGAACCGGCCTGTTCATCATCTATGATAAAAAATAAAGTACCAGCCTAATTGGTACTTTGAAAAATTTTTTGAAAAAAATTTCCGGAGTGCAGCCTTGCTTGAGCTACACTCCGGAAAGTTTTCTTTGTTTACTGTTGTGCAAAGGTGAATTGTAGCATGCTGTGTAAAACCGCTGATGAAATGGCTTCTCAGTATGGTTTCAACGATGAACAAAAGGAACTGCTTGCTGAACTATTGAGCGACGAAAACAACTCCTTGTGGGCTGCTGCCATTTACGGTATCGGATACAGCGACGATCAGATTGTGACCGTGGCTCTGTCTCAGGTTGGCAACGTTGGTGGTGATCCATACTGGAACTGGTACGGTTTCAATTCACGTGTTGAGTGGTGTGCCTGCTTTGTGAGCTGGTGTGCCAACGAGTGCGGCTATATCGAGTCCGGTATCATTCCGAAGTACGCTGGTTACATTCCTTAGAATCGAACTGTAATCTTTGTTCCTTCATCGAAGATGCTTTGAATCGTTATTTCTGCGGAGTGTAATTCCACAATATGTTTCACAATGGCAAGACCAAGGCCAGTGCCACCGGTTTCCCTTGAACGGCTTTTATCCACCCGGTAAAAACGTTCAAATACCCTATCCAATTGGTCAGCCGGAATACCGATTCCTGTATCTGCAACAGTAATCATCGGATGGCCATTTTCAATCGTAACGAGAACCTTTACTATTCCATTTTCTTTATTATATCTGATTGCATTCTGAAGCAGATTATCGATCATTTCCCGTATAAGCCCACGGTCGGCGTTGATTCCTGACGGGATTCCGTTGCAAATCAATTGGATATTTCTTTGCGAAGCCATGGGAATATATTCATTTACACATTCCTTCGCAACAGCAAACAAATCAATCTGTTCAAACTTTCTTGGAAGCTCCTTATGGTCAAGTTCTGATAGCTGGATAATGTCTGTGACCAAAGACAACAGGCGGTCCGCATTGTGACGAATCTGACTCGCTGCATGAACCTCTGCTTCTGAATCTATTAAACGGTTTTCAATCAACTCGGCATATCCGGAAATAGCTGTGATTGGGGTTTTTAACTCATGTGATACATTTGCAGTAAAATCCTGTCTGCTTTTAGCGGCAGCAAGTATGTTTTCATGCTGACTGCGGATTTTATCCGCGAAGGGTTCCAATTCTCTATATGCAGGGACTCTATTGCCATCATCCAAATTCTCCGCCATTTCTTCAATTGGTTTCATCAGCTGCCCGGTTAGGAGATGACCAATCAAAACACAGCCCAACAGAATAAGCACAATGATTACTGCGATGACCGGCAACGCAGTAATCAGTACACTGACGATCGTTCTTGCCTGGGTAGAAACGCGAAGCACTGTCCCATTTTCTAAAAGAAGAGCGTAATAGAAAGTGTTCATATTCATGGTATCGGAACGCCTGGTGCTTTCTCCTTCACCATGATCAAATGCCATCTGGATTTCCGGACGGTCTAAATGATTTGAAAGACCTGCAATATCTGTGTCATTATCGAACAGAACAGTTCCGTCAGCATCAACCCAGGTGATTCTTAAGTTGCCCGAACTGAGATGTTCAAGATTCTCTGCGCTCTCTTTTCCGGAAGTGTAAGCGTTCTGGAAAAGATCAGTTTCTACCAGCAAAACTGCATTCTGCCTCAGATCATTGCGAACCTGTCCTTGAAACAGGCTATAATACACCAGTGTGATCCCAACAGTTGTGGTTATAATTGCAAGCAGAGCGATCAGGCTGAGCCGTATATTGATTTTCTGCTTCATGCCTCTTCACCACATTCTTTGTTGATAGAGTAACCTACGCCTCGAATTGTATGAATCTGCTTTCCGCATTCTCCAAGTTTTTGGCGAAGCGTTTTAATATGCATATCCACGGTACGGCTTTCACCTTCAAAGTCTACACCCCAGACAAAGCGCATAATGGATTCTCTGCTCAAAACAACATCTTCATTGATCATCAGATAACGGAGCAGTTCATATTCTTTCAAGGTGAGAATAATACCTCTTCCTTCGGAAATTACCGTGTGTCGTTCATGATCAAGCAGGATGTTTCCAACAATCAATTGTTCAGGGACATCCTCCTGGGAGCGTCTTAGTAGGGCACGCACTCTGGAAAGCAGTTCCATTACAGAAAATGGTTTGCGGATATAATCATCAGCACCGTCATCTAATCCCTTCACCATATCCATTTCAGCTGTCTTGGCTGTAATCATAATGACTGGAAGCCGCCTGGTTTTGGGATTGTTTCTCAATCTACGCACGATTTTATAACCATCCTCATCAGGAAGCATAATATCGAGTAGAATGAGATCGGGAATTATTTCTTCTAGTTTGTCATATAGGGAACCGGCGCGATCGAACGCCTGCACCATATAATTGCTGTTCTTTAAGGCCATCAATTCGATTTCCTGTATACTTGGATCATCCTCCACAATAAATATTAGTGCCATCTATATTCCTTCTTTCGTCAAGGCAGAATGTAAACACTCTTCAGACGGAGATACTCCTTCTGAAAATAAGGATCATTGCCTTTCAATTTTATATCTATGTATTGATGCATGGAAAGTTCATCGGCCTGAATCTCAATCAAGGCCGCAGCTATGTTGGAACAATGGTCAGATACTTTCTCATAGTTTGTCAGAATATCTTCTAAGAGCAGGCCGGCCTCCATAGAGCAATCTCCACTTCTGAGTCGAACGATATGCCGCTGTTTCATTTCCATGACAAGATCGTCTATGACTTCTTCTAACGGTTCAACATTTGCGGCCTGCATTGTATCCCCCATAGAAAATGAAGTCTTTGTCATCGTCATTATATCACGTATTGCAATCCCCAAAGAATCAAGTTCCTGTTTTCCCTGTTCTGTAAATCTCAGCCCTTGTTTCTGCATTTTTTCTACTGCTTCCGTAATATTAATTGCATGGTCTGAAATTCTTTCAAAATCACTGATACAGTGGAGTAGTACGGATAACAGGTGACTATCATCCGTGCTTAGATCTTTTCCGGCAAGCTTTACAAGATATGTACCAACGAAGTCCTCAAACTGATCAACCAATTGCTCAAGCTGAATGACCTCAGCAGCTTTTTCACCGGAATATTCACTCTGAATTTCCATTGCGAGAAGAATGGCTTTTTTTGAATGCTCTGCCATTTTAATTACTGCGTTTTTGCAAAGTTGAATTGCAAAAGAGGGGCTGTCGAGAAAACGCTCATCCAATGCAGCCAGTTCTTCTGGAATGATTTGCTCCGGCTCAGTTGTCTTTTGGTTTTTGACAGTAAATGTTGCCAAGTCAACAAGCTTATCAGCGAATGGAAACAGAACAATCGCACATCCAATATTAAACAAGCTATGAATTACAGCAATTCCTGCTGCACCGGCAGTATTGGATAGGAATGCAAAATTCACAAAGCGATTGATAAAATAAAATACAGCCATAAAAAGGAGGGTGCCGATCAGGTTAAAATACAGATGAATAAAAGCCGCTCTTTTTGCATTTTTGCTAGCTCCTACAGATGAGAGCAGTGCCGTCACGCAGGTGCCAATGTTTTGCCCCATGATGATTGGAAGTGCAGCTCCGTAAGTTACGGCACCAGACATACATAAAGCCTGCAGAATACCAACAGACGCAGAGGAGCTTTGAATAACTGCAGTCAAAACTGCTCCTGCAGCCATACCAAGTATAGGATTTGAGAATGCGGTCAGCATGCCTGTGAAAGTGGGATTATCTTTCAAAGGGGAAACCGCACCGCTCATCGTTTCCATACCAAACATGAGTACTGCAAAGCCAAGCAAAATGCTTCCAGTCGTTTTCCTCCTGGAACCATCCTTCCCGGTCATCATACAAATAATACCGATAGCAGCAAGAACAGGAGAGAACGAACTAGGCTTAAGCAGTTTGATAAATACGTTTCCACTGCTGATTCCTGTCAGCGACAAAATCCAAGATGTAATTGTTGTACCTATGTTGGCACCCATAATAATGCCAACTGCCTGCGTCAGCTTCATAATACCGGAGTTAACGAAACCAACTACCATAACAGTTGTTGCAGACGAGGATTGGATCACTGCTGTGACCAAAGCTCCCAAAACAAGCGCCATGATTCTTCTTTTCGTTAGTTTTTCAAGAGCCTGCTCCAGTTTACCACCCGAGAGCATTACTAATCCATCTCCCATGGTATTCATTCCGTATAAGAACAGGGCAAGTCCTCCAATCATTGTCAATATTCCGAAGATATCCATATCCATTACCTCATTTCCTTTTCATCGATCTATAGAATAAAACATGTCTGTAAAACTACTGAGGTTGCCTCTGTAAAGGGATTGTAAAATTTCGGTGTTTTACAAAAACCTTACCTCATATCGATTTCAGCTTTTACAAACAAAAGCTATCCTCCTCTGTATAAAGGAGGCAAAGAATATGAAAAACCTATGGACATATATTGAGAACAAGAAATGGCTTGCAGATACAAAATATCGGGTTGCATTACTGGTCCTTGGGATACTATACGCACTTGCCGGTTTTGCAGTGTGGTTAATAATAAGAATATGGGCATTATCAACCTGGGATTGGATGGTTTGCTTTATCGGGTATCCTGTTGTTATCTCATGGTTTGTTGTTTTCTTCTATTCTTGTAATCATGATTTTCACGACGGCAAACGCTGAAGATAATGAGGCTTCAATGTACTGCATAACAAAGACCAGACAGCTTTTCTGACGAACTGGCTGGTCTTTGTTATTCTTATTCCTGCTTTTCAGGAATGCAGCCGACCCCATCAAGGATTATTGTAGGCTGATAAGCAAACGTCTTCACTGTCTCCCTGTCTGAGACTCCGGATAACACAAGCACCGTATCCACACCGCTTTCTGTACCTGCAATGATATCTGTATCCATACGGTCTCCGATGATAACTGCTTCCTCGGAATGACATCCAAGAAGCCTGAGACCTGTTCTCATCATAAGAGGATTTGGTTTACCACAGAAATAGGCCTGCTTTCCGGTAGCCATTTCTACAGGTGCAATCAATGCCCGACAGGCGGGTGCGATTCCGTTTTCTATATTTCCTGACATATCAGAATTTGCGCCGATCAGCTTTGCGCCTCCTAAAACAAGATTGACTGCTTCCGTCAGAGTTTCCAGGGAATAATTCCTTCCTTCTCCGATAACCACATAGTCAGGATTTACATCATTCATTGTAATGCCGGCATCGTACAGAGCATTTAACAGTCCGGCCTCACCAATCACAAATGCGGAACAGCCCGGTGCCTGAATTCGAAGGAATTCAGCTGTAGCCAGTGCGCTGGTATAAAAGTGTTCTTCCGGGACATCCACTCCCAAGCGCTCCAGCTTTTGATGTAGTTCCCGTGGTGTCATTCCACTGTTGTTGGTAAGGAATAAATACTGTTTTCCATTTTTCTGGAGCCAGTTGATAAACTCGACTGCTCCAGGAAGCAATCTGTTTCCGTGATAAAGGACGCCATCCATATCACAGATAAAGCCTTTCTTTTCATTAAAGTTAATGTTCATAATTACATTATCCCTCTTGCATGGTCGTCAATGGAAAAAATAACCCATTCGGCAATGTTTGTTGCGTGATCTCCGATGCGTTCCAGATACTTATTAACCATCAGCAGATCCGCAGCATGCTCTGCGTAATCAGCATTATTCTGCATAACCTCAATAAGATCCGTTTTCACTTTTACAAACAGCTCGTCCACGATGTCATCATGCTCGATCACTTCGCTGGCCTTCTTCATATCCTTTTCCACATAAGCCTGTATTGCCTGCAGAAGCATCATGACTGTCTCGGCTGACATTCTCTTGATGTGTTCCACGTTCAGTAAATATGGGCTATCCGCCATCATAATGGTAAGCTCTGCAATGTCAGCCGCCTGATCACCGATTCGCTCCATATCGGTAACCATTTTCATTGCTGCGGTAATCGTGCGCAGGTCTCTGGCAACGGGCTGCTGTTGGAACAGCAATTGAAAACAGATATTTTCGATTTTCTTCTGCTCCTGATCAACAAGCTCGTCATCCTTCATAATCTGCTTTGCCTTTGCCGTATTTTGGGTAAAAAAAGCTTCAATGGTATCCTGGATTGCTTTCTGAATCATATTGCTCATCAGAATCATTTCATTGTTCAGCTGTTTCAGCTGCTCATCAAATTTCAATCTCATGTATGATGCCTCCTTTAGCCAAATCTTCCTGTAATGTAGTCTTCGGTCCGTTTATCCTGCGGATAAGAGAAGATTTGTTTTGTATCTCCGAATTCAATCAATTCGCCCATCAGGAAAAACGCCGTATCATCTGCAACACGCACCGCCTGCTGCATGTTATGGGTCACGATCACCACTGTATATTTCTTTTTCAACTCCTCCATAAGATCCTCGATCTTGGATGTTGAAATCGGATCAAGTGCAGAGGTCGGCTCATCCATCAGTAGTACTTCTGGCTGAACAGCCAATGCTCTTGCAATGCAGATTCGTTGCTGTTGTCCTCCCGACAATCCAAGTGAAGATTTTTTAAGTCGATCTTTCACCTCACCAAAGATTGCGGCACCTCGCAGACTTTCTTCTACGATCTGATCCAGTTTTCTTTTATCTCGGATTCCATGCACGCGCGGACCGTAAGCGACATTATCATAAATGCTCATTGGGAAAGGGTTTGGCTGCTGAAATACCATACCGATCTTTTTTCTCAGTATCGTGGTATCAACGCCGGGACCATAAATATTCTCTCCATCAAGAAGCACTGTTCCTTCAATTCGCACATTATCAACAAGGTCATTCATTCTGTTCAAGGTCTTGAGAAAGGTAGACTTACCACAGCCTGAAGGACCGATAAAAGCTGTAACAGCGTTTGGACGAATCTCCATATTGACACCCTTTAATGCGTGATTTTCTCCATAATACAAATGAAGATCCTTCACGCTGATTTTTGTTTTCTGTTCCATTATTTTTTCCTCGTCACATCAAATTTTGCAGCCAGCCTCTTTGTCCCCAAATTGATTAGGAATACCAGAACCAGTAGTACGACTGCAATTCCAAATGCAGTGTCAAAATCACCCTCGCTGGTTGCGGAAAGATAAAGCTGGATCGTCATGGTTCCACCAGATTGAAAAATCTTCGGGAATAAAGCAGCAAGTGCTTTTGGCAGAGTCTTTGCGCTTCCTGCAGTAAATAAAAGTGCTGCTGATTCTCCGACAATTCGCCCAATAGCCAAAATTACACCGGTAATAATTCCCGGCATGGAGGAGGGCAATAAAATCGTCCGAATGGTATACCATTTGCCCGCACCTAGACCTACTGCACCATGTCTGTAGCTATTTGGTACAGTCTTTAAGGCTTCCTGTGTATTTCTGGTAATGAGTGGCAGCACCATCAGGATCAGTGTCAACGCTCCAGTAAGAAGAGAATATCCAAGGCCCAGTGTCTGCCCGAAAAACATCATTCCAAACAGGCCAAAAATAATCGAAGGAATACCGGACAGGGTTTCTGTTGCAAACTCAATCAGACTGACCAGTTTACCGGGTTTCGCATATTCGTTCAGATAGATCGCAGCTCCCACACCTACAGGGGTTGCGATTACCATAGTCAGCAGAACGATCAGGATCGTATTTACAATATTGCCGGCTATACCTACGGTACCTTTTCGAACAGAGGTAACGGTGGTCAAAAATCCCCAGTTAATGCTGCTGACGCCTCGGATCAATACATAGATAATAATCCCCGCAAGCAGCAGAACTGCAAAGGCAGCACAAAGATAGATCAGAGCATACAGAACCAGATCCATCGGTCTTTTTCTTCTCTGAGAAAGAGTGCATTCACTGTGATTATTCATTTTCCGTAGCCCCCTTTCGCAATTTCTGCAGCAGCAGATTGATGATCATAATGAACAGATAAAGAACCAATCCTACAGAAAAGAGAACCTGTCTGTGTGTTCCTTCTGCATAGCCCATCTCGCTGACAAGCTGCGTGGTCAAAAATCGTACAGAGTTAAATGGCAGAGGCAGATTGACCGAACCGCCTGCTACCATGTTGATCGCCATGGCCTCTCCAAGTGCACGTCCGATTCCAAGTACGCTTCCCGTCATGATACCTGATTTTGCTGCCGGAATCGTCACCTTAAATATTGTCTGGATCTTACTGGCGCCAAGTGCAAGAGAGGCTGCTCTCAGATCCTTTGAAACCGAACGAATCGATGAAGCGCTGACATTAACCACTGTCGGAAGGATCATGATTGCCAGTACAACTACTGCGGAAAGCATATTGGAACCACCTGTGAACTGGTGCGTTTTGGAACCGGCAAAAATCAGTTTCTCCAGTTTAAACATAACCGGATTCAGAAGCATAAGTCCCAAAAGGCCGTAAATTACAGATGGAATTGCTGCCAGCAGTTCAACAGCAGGCTGAACTACAGCTGCCAGTTTTTTGTTTGATATCTCTGTCAGAAATACTGCAGTAAACAGGCCTACAGGAACACCGATCAGTACACTGGCCCCGGTTCCCACAATGGAGGACAGGATGATGTATAGAATTCCGTAAGAGGCATTCGATGCAGTCGGTTTCCAAAGCGTTCCGAATAAAAGCTCAGACACTCCGACATTGGCGAATGCCGGAGTGCCCTTTGCAACCATATAGATCGTAATGGAACAAACTGCAAAGACGGCAAGCACTGCACACAGTGTAAATACAATTTTTGCTGCAGTTTCAATAGTATTTATCTTTGCTTTGTTTGTCATAAGCGTCTCTCCCTTACTGAGGAAGGATCAGTCCAAGATCAGTAATGACAGCCTTGCCCTCTTCTGATGCGATATAAGCAAACCAAGTCTGCACTAATTCGTTCTGCTCTGCGATTTCTCCCATGGTTGCCATAACAAACGGTCTGGAGAGAAGATACTCGCCTGCAAGAATACTTTCTTCGGTTGCCGGAGCACCATTCAGGGATACTGCGGTTACTGTATCATCTACCACATCCAGAGATACATAACCGATTGCACCCGGAGTAGAGGCAACTTTTGCCAGCACTGCGCCGGTGGAATCCAGTTCCTGCGCATACTTACATGTATCCTCTACCTTAAGCAGTTCCTCAAAAGCGCTTCTGGTACCGGAACCTGCCTCGCGACCGATGACAACAATTGCCTCATCACTGCCGCCAAACTCGCTCCAGTTGGTAACATCTCCAGTATAAATGGATGCCAACTGTTCACTGGTAAGATCTGCCACGGTATTTGCCTTATCGGTGATCACTGCGATACCATCAATGGCAACAAAGTTCTCTACAGCACCCTGTTCTTTTTCACCATCCTTAAGTCCACGGGATGCATTGCCAATGTCGATACTACCCTGAGTCAGAGACTCAATACCTGCGCCTGAACCGGTGTATTCCACAGTGACGGTAATGTCAGGATATGCTTCCATAAAGCTTTCGCTCATTGCTTCACACAGCTTTTCCATCGAGGTAGAACCTGCAATGGAAATTTTACCTGTCAGAGATACATTTGAATCTGCGGATTTACTGCATCCGGCAAGTGAACCGGCGGTCATGACGATTGCAACTCCAATAGCCAATGTTTTCATAATTTTACGTTTCATTTAGAACCTCCTGTGATTCGTCTAATATTTGTTGAACTCTTAATCACAGTTGAAATTGTAGAAGATCGTTGTAAAATTCAAAACCAGTGAAGCGTAAAAGGTTCGTAAAATATTCATATATCTTCTTTTTATCTAGGCAAAAAATAAAAGCGTGATACGCCACACCGTAATGGTATGGAATATCACGCTTCACTTTTTCTTAGCCAACCCTATAGCAACAGTGCTCATTTTTCAGTCTTACTGTTTTATGAACACTGCGCTAATCCGTAACCGTCAAAGCTACCGACGTCGGCACACAGATAAAGCCGGCTGCGGCAGGTCTTGCTGAAGCGTTTTTTTGATTTTAGACAGAGTGAGATCGTAAACAGGCACCGAGCCTTCCTTGCAAATCTCATAGAGTCTCGTCTGCGCAAGCTTGTTGGGTATCGCTCGACCGTTCTCCCAGCGGTTTACCGTTGCGAAGGTCACGTTCAGGTGTTCCGCCAGTTCTGTTTGGCTCATATTCAAGTGACTTCTTATTTGCTTGATCAGCGTTTGCATGGAACGTCACCTCTTATAACATTGTTTTCATTTTGGATTATACCAGATGTTATATGAAATATCAACCGGTTTTCAATTATTGTTTTGAAATCAAAATAATATTCAAACCACCTGACCAAAACGCCTTCCCCAGTGGGAACAAGTAGAGGGACAAGTTTTTCATAAACATGGAATTGTCAAGAAATGTGCGGTCGGGAACACCCAAAATCTGAAAAACTCGGTGGAGGAGCGAAGAGCAACTACAGCGATAATGTCAATGTAGTGTTGATTTTCGTCCGTTAGCTATTTTTGATTACAGCGACGCAAATGCTACGTTCATGCGACTTGCTATCGCATAGTCAGCAGGTGTCGGAACTTTTTCTGCATTCAGCTTATCAGCAATATGGCGAGGACTTATACCACTTGCCCTCTCTTTAAAAATTCGACGGACAATACTTGCGGCAGGCTCGTCCGGGACAGGTAAATGTTTTGCGTCGGTTCCTTTTACATAACCATATGGAGCGCAACAAGCACGATACTTTCCTGCCTTCGCATTTGCCTCCAATACCGCCTTAATCTTCTTTGAGGTCGAGGCGGCGTGCCGCTCATTAAAAATATTGACTATCGGCATCATATCCATAGCCGCGCTATTCTGATTAGCTGTGTCCACATTATCATTGAGAGCGATGAAGCGGATGTTGTACGTTGGGAAAATATAATCCACATACTGCCCGACCTCGATATAGTTTCTGCCGAAACGGGAGAGGTCTTTGCAGATTATCAGATTGATCTTTCCGTTCTTCGCATCCTCCAAAAGCTGGGTGACAGCCGGACGGTTGACGTCTGTTCCGGAATACCCGTCATCAACATAAACATCAACCAGAGTCCAATGTTTTTGGCAGAGGTGAGTTTTGTGCTTTTGTCGCGGATATGTGCCGGAATTGTTGTGCTGTAGCCCAATTTTTGCAAGAAAGAAATATAAAAAATGCATAATTCGGAGAGTTTTTATAGTTGCCAACTAAATGATTTTAGTTATATGTCACATAAAAAATTGCGTGTATTGACAGTGCGTACAAGCGTCTGCTACAATACAGGCATACAAGGAAAGCAGGCAATGGAGTCAACAGTTCCATTGCCTGCTTTTGCAATTTTACAGAAGGTGATATGCAATGATCGGAGCAAACGAAAAGAACAACATAGAAATAATGCTCGATAATGTTGGCATGACATACGACGCAGCGGACGGGAAAAAAGTTCAGGCTCTCACAAGCGTCACAATGGACATACACAAAGGCGAGTTCATTTCGCTGCTTGGTCCTTCCGGCTGCGGAAAGACAACGCTTCTACGCATCATTGCCGATCTGTTGCAGCCAACTTCCGGCAAGGTGCTGATAGGCGGTGAGACACCGAAGGAAGCGCGTCTCAAACGCAAATACGGAATGGTATTCCAGAGCGCGGTTCTGTACGACTGGCGCACAGTTATAAAGAACATCGAGCTTCCGTTGGAGATAATACACGAAAGCAAGGCAGAGCGCAGGGAACGTGCAGTAAAAATGCTCGATCTTGTCGGACTTTCGGAATTCGCCGATCATTACCCGAGACAGCTTTCGGGTGGTATGCAGCAGAGAGTCGGTATTGCAAGAGCGCTCGCGTTACAGCCTGAGATACTTCTTATGGACGAGCCGTTTTCGGCGCTTGATGAGTTCACAAGAGAGAAGCTGCACATAGACTTGCTCAAAATCTGGCGCAAGACAAACAAGACTATTATTTTCGTAACACACAACATCTCCGAATCCGTATTTCTTTCCGATAGAGTGTGCGTACTGTCACCGCACCCTGGTAGGCTCTCGGCAGTGATCGACATCGACCTGCCGCGTCCGAGAGCGATGGAGATAAGAGATACACCCGAATTTACCGCTCTCGTTTCAAAGGTCAGAAACAGCTTTGAGGGAGTTTGAATAATGCACAGTTCAGGTGCCGCCCGCGGCGATGTTTCTGAATCGTGACGAGAACCGTAATTTTGGTACAATTAATATAGGAGCTGATTTCTATGAGGGTCATAAAAAAGATCATAGGCTCAAAGCTTTTTATAACACTTGTATGGATAGCGGTTATAGTCGTTATCTGGGAAGTCCTCGCGTTCCGTGTCGCAGAAGTTAAGCGCACACCCGAAAACGTTCTGCCGCATCTCACGGGCGTGGTCGATTCGCTCACAAGCAGCAAGACGATAAACGGCGCGCAGACCGCGCTTGAAATGGTACTTGAAAACGCAGGAGCAACACTCTCCCGTGCCGCTCTCGGATATGTCATTGGTATAGCATCGGGATTTGTACTTGCGCTGCTGATGAGCCTGTCCGGAATCATAGAGAAGATAGCGTTCCCGTATCTTATGCTGATACAGCTTATCCCGATACTCGGAATGGCTCCGATAATAAACGCGATAACCGGAGACATAGCGATAAGCCGCATCGTTATAGCCGCTATCCTCACATTCTACCCGGTCGCAGCAAACACGCTCGCCGGATTCAAGGCGGTAAGGCGTGAGGCGCACGAGCTTATGTACTCCTATGCGGCAAACAAGTTCCAGCTTTACACAAAAACGATGATACCCGCTTGTATCCCGTATTTCTTCACAGGGCTGAAAATATCGGCACCTATGGCGATAACGGCATCTATCCTTGTTGACACACTGCAGGGCGGAATCGGGCTCGGGTGTCTGCTGTCGCAGTCGCTCAAAGGCGCGATGACAAGATATGTGTTCTGGGACATAGTATTTTTCAGCGCGTTGATCGGTATTCTCAGCTTCTATCTTATGGGAGTTCTCGAAATACTTCTTTGCCCGTACAAACGACTTGAAAAGAAAGGAAGATGATCTATGGCTGTAAAAAGTATAAGCAAACGACGAAGCGCAGTGCAGTCGGTCGTTCTTTCTCTGATATTCGGAGCGGCACTTATCACCGCATGGCAGACCGGGCTGCTGCACATCCTGCTCAACACCGATGAATACGTCCTTCCGTACCCGACAAGGATAATCACCATTATAAGCGAGAACACCGACAAGATAATGGTGAATGTGTGGGCTTCGGTGCAGGTCGCGGTGCTCGGTCTGCTGCTCGGGTCGCTGCTCGGATACCTGATAGCGATATTCGCGGCGACATTTCCGAAATTCGGAAGCGGTGGACTCACTATAGTCTCGGCGTTCAATGCGATACCGATAGTTGCGCTCGCGCCGGTAATAATCAACTGGACAAAGGGTGTAAGCTCCGAGGCGGAGGTCAGGAGCACGTTTGCGAAGATCATAGTTGTGACGGTCGTAAGCATGGCATCTATGAGTGTCAACGCCTATCGCGGGCTTACAGAGCTTCCCGTATTCTCTGACGATCTGATGAAAACGTACGCGGCGGGCAGGTTGACGGAATTTACAAAGCTCCGGCTCCCGAACAGTGTTCCGTACATATTCACGGCATTGCGCGTGAGCGTTCCGGGAAGCGTCATAAGTGCTCTCGTAAGCGAATATTTCGCCGAATATGTCATCGGTGTAGGACGACAGATTCGCGAGAATATACTGATAGCACAGTATTCTACCGCATGGGCTTACATCGTGACAGCCTGTATCGTCGGCATAGTGATGTATGCGATACTTATGGTGATCGAAGCGTTGGTCATGAAAAAGAGAAAATAAACAGTAAAAGCGCGGGGGACCGCTCTTTATAGAAAAACCAAAACAATGTGTAGAAAAAACTGAAGGAGGCAAAATTCTATGAAATTTTCCAAAAAGACAATGGCAGCCATACTCGCTGCAGCAATGATCGTATCGGGATTTTCCGCGTGCGGATCTTCTTCCGGAAACACCGGAACAACAGCAGCCGCAGCAACATCGGCAGCGGCAACAACAGCCGCTGCAACAACTGGTTCGTCTGACAGCAGTACCGTAATGAGCGACAGCGACCGCATAATAGCAGCCGCACAGGCAGGAAAAGTCGGCAACTGGGGTCTCGGTAACGAGTATGAGGTATTCGCGCTTTTGACAAAGTACGGTCAGGAAAACAAGTTCCTGTCACAGGCTTTCGATATGGACGGCTTCGACGATGATTCGATCACTCTCGCGTCAGCTATGACCTACAACGAGCTCGGCCTTGTGAAGAACAGCTATGAGGGCGGTTATGGCTACGGCGACACCGTTGACATAATAGATATGAACAACGAGGGCGTTGCGATGCTTGAAGACAATCTCTTCACAACAAAGGCATTTGCGGAAGCAAACCCCAACACAGTAAAAGCGTTCGTTTCTGCATCCATGAAGGGCTGGAAGTACGCTTGTGAGAATCCTGAAGAAGCCGCGCAGATAGTATTTGAGGCAGGCTCGTCAGTGTCGTCCGATCACCAGGCATATATGGCTTCAGAAGTAAAGAAGCTCTGTGAGACAGATACAAACGGCAATAAAGTCACAGACTATGGCAAAATGGACGAGAACGCGATGCAGCAGACTCTCGACCTTGCAAAGCAGTACATAAAGCTTGATGACAGCACTGCCGCCGAGAAGCTCAAGTCGCTTACTCTTGATGACATTCGCAGCACAGCATACTGGACAGACGCAACGGCAGGAAAATTCGACGCTCCCGAAAAGAAGGACGTTTCCATTCAGCTCAAATGGCTTCCGCAGGCGCAGTTCATGGGATATTTCGTTGCAAAGGCAAAGGGCTATTACGATGAAGTCGGTCTGAACGTTACTATCGTCTCAGGCGGCGGTGACATCGGTGAAACAACAGCCGTAAACAACGGCACGGTCGATTTCGGCGTAACATGGGTATCGAACCTTATCTCCGCAAACGCCGGCGGTATGAATCTCCTCGAAATAGCGCAGGTATATCAGCGCTCGGGACTTGTACTTGTTTACAAGAAGTAAGTGTAATGAGAACAGCTTTCCTCGTGGTCGCGCCTCGTGGTCGCGGGGAAAGCTGCAAAAAAGCTTGAAAAGGAGCTGCTTATGGATATGATAATCAAAAACGGAACGATCGTAAACGCATCCGGCAGTTTCAAAGCCGATGTCGCTGTAAAGGACGGTAAGATCGTCTGCATTGCTGACAGCATTCCCGCCGGAGACTGTGAAAACATAGTTGACGCAAGCGGAAAGCTGGTGCTGCCCGGCGCGATAGACGCACACACGCACCTTGCGATGCCATTCGGCGGCACGGTATCATCTGACGACTATTTTGCCGGAACGAGGGCGGCTGCCTGCGGCGGTACGACAACGGTGTTTGACTTCGCGTTACAGGATTTCAACGAGAAGATGACAGATACCGTTAAAAGACGCGATGCTCTTTGCGCTCCGAACGCGGCGGTCGATTACTCGTTCCATGTCGCTGTAAAGGACGTGGACAACGGGCTTCTCGACGGTATCGGAGAATGTGTGGAGATCGGTGTTCCGTCATTTAAGGTGTTTATGGTCTATGATTTCGGAGTTACCGACGGAGTTTTCTTCCAGGTGCTCCAGAAAGCAAAGGAAGCCGGAGCTCTTATCGAGGTACACGCCGAGAACAACGAGCTTGTGAATATGCTCACAAAGAAGTATCTCTCCGAAGGCAATACGAGCGCATGGTATCACTATATGTCCCGCCCGGAATTCGTCGAGGGTGAAGCGGACGAGCGAGCTATCCAGTGGGCAAAGGCTTCCGGTGCACCTCTTTACATAGTTCATCTCGCAAACAAGCAGGGCGTTGAAGCCGTAACAAAGGCTAAGGACGAAGGATACAAGATCTACGCTGAGACCTGTCCACAGTATCTCGAATTCACGAGCGATGTATATAAGCGTGAGGACGGACGCAACTTCGTATGCTCACCGCCTATGAAGGGCAAAGAAAGTCAGGATGCTCTGTGGGAAGCAATAAAGCGCGGCGACATCGACACGATTGCTACCGACCACTGTCCGTTCCAGTCGTATGAAAAGGACTGGGGCAAGGATGATTTCACTAAGATACCGAACGGCTGCGCGGGCATCGAGAATATGTATCCGTATATGCTTTCGGCAGCGAATACCGGAAGAATTACATTTGAAAAAGCGGTCGCGCTCTGCTCCGAAAATCCCGCAAAGATATTCGGCTGTAAGGATAAAGGCGTTATCGCAATAGGAAAGGATGCGGATATTGTCATTTACGACCCGGCTATCGACTTCGCAATAACCAACGAAAAGATGCATTCCGACTGCGACCACACGATCTGGGAAGGTGTGACGGTACACGGCTATCCTGTTCAGACCTACTGCCGCGGCAGACTTGTTTACGACAACGGCGAGTTCGTCGGAGAAAGGGGTTACGGAAAGTTCGTCAGATGCAGCTTGAAGTAAGGTGATAAAATGCTGAAAATCAGAGAAGAAGCCGCACGCTGTATGCTATGCGGCAACGCGAAATGTACGCTCGTCTGTCCGAAAGAATATGACCCCGCGAGAGCGGTAAGAGCGGTAAGATTTGAAAACGAAAATATCGCGGGCAGCTTCGTTGACACGGCTGCCTGCGCGGAATGTGACGGCGTATGCGAGAAAGCCTGCATACACTACGACCGCCCGATAAGGATTCGGGAGATTTTCTCTGAGCTGCCGGAACAGATAAAGACCGGCGATCCGGACCTGTCAATAGAATTCTGTGGAGTTAAGTGCGAGAACCCGTTCTTTCTCTCTTCCTCGATAGTTGCGGGCGACTACGATATGATCGCACGGGCGTTCGATATGGGCTGGGGCGGCGCGGTGTTCAAGACGATAGGCTTTCTGATACCCGAAGATGTCTCGCCGCGTTTCGGCGCTATCGGAAAAGAGGGAACGCCGTTCATCGGATTCAAGAATCTCGAACAGATCTCCGATCACGAAACTCAGTATAATCTTGATGTGATTAAGCGGCTCAAAGCCGAATATCCGACAAAAGTCATAGTTGCGTCAATAATGGGACAGAACGACGAGGAATGGGTGCAGCTCTCAAAGCTCGTGACCGAAGCCGGCGCGGACATCATAGAATGTAATTTCAGCTGTCCTCACATGAGTGGGAACGGGCTCGGCTCCGATGTAGGACAGAACCCGGAGCTGGTGAACCGCTATACTGAACTGGTCAAAGGCGCAACGCACCTTCCCGTTCTTGCGAAGATGACCCCGAACATCGGAAATATGGAGATACCCGCGATTGCGGCGGCAGAAGCCGGTGCAGACGGTATCGCGGCGATAAACACGATAAAGTCCATTCTCGGGATAGATGTCGAAACGCTTGAAAGCAGTCCGTCTGTCGGCGGAAAATGTTCCGTATCCGGCTACTCGGGAAAAGCGGTCAAGCCGATAGCTCTGCGGTTCATACACGATCTTGCGAAATGCGGCAGGCTTTCCGGCCTGGAGCTTTCTGGTATGGGCGGCATCGAAACATGGCATGACGCACTTGAATTCATATTGCTCGGCTGCAGGAATATTCAGGTGACGACCGCCGTGATGCAGTACGGATACCGCATTATAGACGATATGACAGCGGGAATGAAGGCGTATATGACCGCTCACGGCATAAAGAGTATATCCGAGCTCGTGGGCTCGGCGCTTCCGAAAATGGTACCTGCCGATATGCTTGACCGTTCGACCGTTGTTTATCCGTCTTTTGACAGCGGGAAATGTCTCGGCTGCGGCAGATGTTCTATTTCATGCAGTGACGCGGGGCATCAGGCGATCGTGATGAAGGACGGAAAAGCGAGACTTCAAGCGGCGAAATGCGTCGGTTGTCACCTGTGTATGCTCGTCTGTCCCGCGGGAGCGATAGTAAACAGAAATAAGCGTGTTACAAAGCCCAAGAGAGGTTGATGCTTATGGCAATTTCACTTTCACTGCTTTGCGAGAATGCCGAAAGAAGCTATTCAATGAGACTGATAGCAGGTTCGGGCGGTATGGAAAACACGGTGCGATGGGTCCATATTGTTGAGGACAGCGAGGTGCCGGATTTCCTGCATGGGAATGAACTGATATTCACGACAGGCATAGCTCACAGCGGCAATGAGTGGCTAAGGGATTTCGTCATAAGCCTGAAAGCCAAGGGCGCTGTGGGACTTGTGGTGAATATCGGACCGTATATCACGGCTGTTCCGTCGCCTGTGATCGTATTCTGCGAGCAGAACGACTTCCCGCTGTTCACTATACCGTGGGCATCACGGATAGTCGATATATCCTACGAATTCTGCCGCAGAATAATAGGAAACGAAAAGCGTGAAAGCACGATCAGAGAAGCATTCAGAGCTATTATCAAGGATCCCGCCGCGCTGAAAAACTATGGCGATCTGTTCAGCCGGGCAGAATTCGGTGAAAAGAGCCGGTACACAGTGATTTCTTTAACCGTGTTATCGAACGGAACAAACATAACAAAGTCGGCAGTGCATTCAATGGATATGAGCATCTGGCGGACGATAAAACACTCAAACTTCCGTTCGTCACTGTTCATGCATAACGGGTCATTCATCGCGGTGCGTCAGAATTGCAGCAGCGAGGAGATAGACCGGTTCTGCGGCGAGCTTGATAAAGTCACCGGCGGCACGGGCAGAAGCGTTTATATGGGTATCTCGCATACCGTGAACGGACTTGCCGAGACAGGCGAAGCCTACGAACAGGCGGATGCGGCGATGCTGATGTCGATGCTTCACGGACAGCCGCGGACACATTACCGTGAACTCGGTATAATGAAGCTCGTTTTCGCGGTGAAGAACCAGAATGTGCTGCGTGAGTTCGTGAGAGAAAACTTAGGAACGCTCCGGAGGTTCGACGTTGAACGCAATGCCGATTACTGCGAGACGCTGCGGCTGTACCTTACTCACAGCGGAAGCGTGAGCGAGGTTGCGGAATCAACAGGAGTCCACCGTAACACGATAAACATAAAAATGCGTGCTATTCGCGAGATCGTTGGCAAGGAGCTTGACGACAACGATAAAAGCTCGCTTATACTTGCATTTCTCATCGAGGAAGTGCTTGATATGTACGATAAAAGGAGTGATATTCAATGAGCACGGAAAAAATTTCCGAAAAGATCAGATACGAACACTGCACCTACAATATGCAGTCGTGGTCAAAGCAGAAGGGTCTGAACCCGATCCCGATAGAGAAAGCTGACGGCATCTATATGTGGGATTTCGACGGCAACCGCTACACGGATATGTCGTCACAGCTCGTAAACCTTAATGTCGGGCACGGCAACCGTGACATTATTGACGCGATCAAGGATCAGGCAGAAAAATACTGCTATCTCTCGCCCGGTTACGGAAGTGAGCCCCGCGGTCAGCTTGCGAAGATGATAATAGAGCTTATGCCCGACAATATGGGTAAGGTGTTCTTCACCAACGGCGGCGCGGACGCGAACGAGAACGCGGTCAAGATCGCACGTATGTTCACCGGCCGCCCGAAAGTGATGTCCCGCTACCGCAGCTATCACGGCTCGACCTTCGGTGCGGGCAGCCTGACCGGTGAGCCCAGAAGGCAGCCGCTCGAACCGGGCGTTCCGGGATTTGTGAAGTTCTTCGACCCGTACATCTACCGCGACGATCTTCCGTTCTCGACAGAAGAGGAAGCCTCGGCATACTATGTTAAAAAGCTCCGTGAGCAGGTCATTTACGAAGGTGCGGATACGATAGCCGCAATAGTTATGGAGACGATCACAGGTTCAAACGGCGTTATCATACCTCCAAAAGGCTATCTGCCCGGAGTCCGCAAAATATGCGACGAGTTCGGTATCATGATGATCTGTGATGAGGTCATGGCGGGCTTCGGACGAACAGGAAAGATGTTCGCGTTCGAAAATTTCGATGTTAAGCCCGATATCGTGAGTTTTGCAAAGGGAGTTACCTGCGGTTATGTACAGCTCGGAGGGGTAGTTGTAAGCAAGAAGATCGCGGAATATTTCGACGATCATCTTCTTTCCTGCGGACTTACATACAGCGGTCATCCGCTCGCCTGTGCTGCTGGTGTAGCGTGCCTGAACTTCTACAAAAAGGCAAACATCCTGGATAATGTCGCGGCTGCGGGCGCGGAGCTCGGTAAGTGTCTCGAAGCAATAAAACTCAAGCACAGGAGCGTCGGTGATGTACGATATATCGGACTGTTCTCGGCGGTCGAACTCGTAAAGGACCGCGAGACCAGAGAGCCGCTCGTTCCCTATGGAAAAGACCCCGACGGAATCATGGGAAGACTGATCGGCGCACTCAAAAAGAAAGGCTTTATGACATATTCCCATGAAAATATGATACTCATTTCGCCGCCGCTCATAATCACACCCGAACAGGTGCGCGAGGAAATGACAAAGCTCGACGAAGTGCTTGACGAAGCGGATAAGCTCGTCGGATAAATGAGAGGAAGTGACGCCGTATGGCTGAAAATCATTATCGGGACGCTGTACCCTGCAAACTGTCCGACTACATAACGCCCGACAAATTCAGGACAGTTATGTATGACCAGCTTAAAATTCCCGGCGGTATCACCGAAATATCCGTCGAGATAATGCTGAAAAAGGAGACCGCGAAAAAGCTCAGCTTTAAAGTCCCGCGTGACGGTATGGTGTACGGCTTCGCACGGATAAAGCCGAAGGTCAAGGAGATTTTCGCGGCGGAGGACGCAAAGCTGTTCATCAACGACTGGGATGACAAGTTCGTTATGATATTTGAACTTGACGGAAAAAGTGAAAAAGCGTTCTTCATCACCGCAGATGAGATCGTGTATCTGCTGGAGAACTGTATGAGAGTACCGCAGCAGAAGCCGCCATATAAAGCAAAGTTCAATTTATCAAGTTAATATTTATTGCGTCCTTCCCGTATCGGATGCAGGGGGAAGAACGCAGAAAGGACTAAAATATGTATAAATGCAGCGAAACAAGAATGGAAGACAAGATAAAGACATTCAGCAAATTCGGTGACGCGGGACACGGCGGCATCACAAGATACTCGCTCTCCGAGGAAGCCATAATGGCGAGAAAGGAGTTCATCGACCGTATGCTCGCAATAGGAGCAAAAATCGAGACGGACGATGTTGCGAACATTTACGCGACTATCCCCGGAAGCGACCCTGATGCGAAGCGCATAGTCATGGCTTCTCACTGTGACTCGGTCAAGAATGGCGGCAACTACGACGGCATACTCGGCGTAATGAGCGCTATGGAAGTCCTTGAGACTGTTGTTGAGCAGAACATACCGCATAAGCACCCTCTCACCGCTATGATCTGGACGAACGAGGAAGGCTCGCTCTACCCGCCGGCTATGATGTGCTCCGGTATTGTGTGCTATGACTACCTGCCCGAAGACATCAGAAGCAAGTTTAAATACGAGGATATGATGCAGTCGAAGAGCATTCTCGACCCCACAAAGACGTTCGGTGAGGCTCTCGAAAGATCTGGCTTCAAGGGGGACAAGAAGTTCAGACTTGATCCTGACAGATATATGTATATGTTTGAAACGCATATCGAGCAGGGCCCGATCCTTGAAGACGCGGGCAACGACATCGGCGTTGTTGACTGTGTTCTCGGAATGTTCAACTATCGTCTGAAATTCTTCGGTCAGACGACCCATGCGGGAACATTCCCGATGCCGAAGCGCAAGGACGCATTTTACGCGGCTTCGCAGGCGCTCTGCTATCTTCACACCGAAATTGACAGGCTTGGTTATCCGGAGCTCGTTTATACCACGGGCGAGGTCGTATGTCATCCCTGCGTGCATACCTGCGTTCCCGATTACTTCGACTTCTCGTTTGATGCGAGACACGAAAAACCGGAGGTACTTGAAAAAGTTCTCGATATCGTAAAGAGCTGTGCGGAAAAAGACTGGTCGGGCTGTACCTGTACCGTCGAAAAAGCATGGAACCGCGACACAGTTTATTGGGACAAGAAGCTCGTAGGATACGTAAAGGCTGCTGCCGAGGAGACCGGCGTATCACATCAGTATATCCATTCCGGTGCGGGGCATGATGCGCAGTTCGCTTCGTATATGCTTCCGACAACTATGATATTTGTACAGTCAAAGGACGGACTTTCTCACTGTGAGCCTGAGTTCTCGTCGGTAAAACACTGCACAGAGGGTGCGACCGTTATGCTGAATGCAGTGCTCAAAGCCGACAACGATTAAGGAGTTTTTTATGGGCAGAGAATTTATCGTACCTTCCCGCATTATAACGGGAGAAAACAGTCTGGCACTCGCTGCGAAGGAACTTTGCAGAATGGGAGACAGAGCACTGATAGTGACCGGCCCTGTCGTAATAAAGCTGAAATGCTTTGAGCGGCTTACGCAGCTCCTTTCCGAAAACCGCGTTTCTTACGCGATCTATTCCGATGTTACCGGGGAGCCTACTGATGCTATTGTGAATGCAGGACTGTGTAAATACGAGGTAGAGGACTGCGATCATCTTATCGCAGTCGGCGGCGGAAGCCCGATAGACACGATGAAGGCAATTGCAGCGCTCTCCGTGAACGGCGGTAAGATATCCGATTATATGGGCAAAGTGATAAAAGGCAGGATGCCGCCTATGGCAGTGATACCGACAACAGCCGGTACAGGCTCCGAGGCGACAAAGTTCACAGTTATCACCGACAGTGCGACAAGCATAAAGATGCTTCTGAAGGGTGACTGTCTGATACCGTCGCTTGCGATCATCGATCCCGCATTTTCGATGTCATCACCAAAAAGCGTCACAGCTTCGACGGGTCTCGATGCACTCACTCATGCGGTGGAATCTTACACCTCGCGTCTCGCCCAGCCGCTTACCGACGCCGTTGCAATATCTGCTGTCAAACGTATTTTCAGGTATCTTCCGACTGCATACAGCGACGGAACAAATACCGAAGCAAGGACGCAGATGTCGATCGCTGCGCTCGAAGCGGGTATTGCGATAAACAATGCATCCGTTACGATAGTTCACGGAATGAGCAGACCCATAGGTGCGCTGTTCCATGTTCCGCACGGGCTGTCAAATGCCATGCTTCTCGAAAAGTGCATAGGCTTTGCGCTTGACGGGGCTTATGGGCGTTTTGCCGATCTCGGACGTGCTATAGGCGCAGCGGAGAGCTCAGACAGCGATAAGTCAGCCGCCGAAAAGTTTCTTGGAAAGCTCGGAGAGATATGCAGGATATGCGAAGTTCCGACTCTCGGCGGCTTCGGCATAGACAAGGAAGAGTTCCTGGCGCAGACGGATAAAATGGCGGAGGACGCGCTCGCAAGCGGCAGTCCGGGCAATACGGTAAAACCTGTGACAAAAGATGATATTATCGGAATATACAAGTCATTGTGGGACTGATTTTTACACTTTCATAGTTCTTTTGATTATGGATCTCCTTGAGGTCCTCGATGGCCAGAACGGGATCCATCGTGTGGAAGATCATGAAGTTTCGCTTCATGGTCTCCACGGGGGCCTGACGCAAAATCTTTGCGCTGTCCTCACCGGAATAGTAGTGCCAATAGCGGTAGATATAGCCGATCCAGTAAAGAACGTCCTTCTGGAACACAAGATCGGTCAGATCCACAGAAACAATATAGAGTTTAGACTTGTCATAGTCACAAATCAAAGTAAGCGCCTGACTCGCCTCTGTACCCATGTAGAAGCCTTTGCCGAAATCACACTGAGGGCGGCTCTTCGGTTCTATTTTTCCTTCTACGCCTGATTTGGATCCATGATACAGTGATGCCAAATCCGAAGCATGAGATTGTGTTGACACGAAAGAAGCTGACGATCAATAAATTGCTCTTTTCGAGTGGCAGAACGGGCTAATTCGGAACGGTTTGCCGTCGGAGAATTTCGATCAAATTCTGATGAGGCTGTGGGAAAAGAAGGGCATAGTTTTCCTGAATCCAGGTTTTATATATCTGCACCTTAATTGTACTTGGATTGGAATGAGAAGTTGAGTTTTACCAAAATCTGTGCTATACTGCATATAAAAGAATATTTCCAGAGACAAAGACGTTTCATCGGGATCGGATGAGCGCCTTTTTGACGTTTTCGGTGATTGCATATCCTGCCGGAGAGAGAAGCGCGGCGGGGACGAAAAGGAGGTTTTCATGGCGGCATTTGACAGAATAAAGAGCGGCATTCCGGAGATGGATGCGGCATTTGACAATATCAGGCTCGGTGACAACGTGGTATGGCGCGTGTCGGATCTCTCTGAGTTCCGCCTGTTTATGGAGCCCTATGTGAGGCAGGCGAAGGAGGATGGCAGGAACATTATCTATTTCCGCTTTGCGAGTCATGAACCGCTGGTAAAGGAATGTCCGGAGGTCAAAACGGTCCGGGTTCCGCTGTCGCACCGGTTTGAAACCTTTACGGTGGATATCCATAACGTCATTGAAGAGGAGGGGATGGACGCCTTTTATGTGTTTGACTGCCTTTCAGAGCTTCAGACCGCATGGGCGACGGACCTCATGATGGGCAACTTCTTCCGTGTAACCTGTCCCTTCCTCTTTATCCTGGATACGGTCGCCTTCTTCCCGATCATCCGGGGAAAGCATTCCGTCCAGGCGATCAATAAGATCCTGAATACGACCCAGCTATTTATTGACGTGTACTCGGACAGGAAAAACGTCTATGTGCGGCCAGAGAAGGTCTGGAACAGGAGCTCGGACACCATGTTCCTTCCGCATATTTATGAACCTCAGAGCGGACTGTTCCGGCCGATCCTCGACGGTGTGCAGTCCAGCAGGTTTTATCAGGCGCTGGGACAAGCGCAGCGCTCGGCGGAGGAACAGTATTCGGACTCATGGGACCGGTTCTTTAATCGTACAAAGATTCTCCACGAGAGCGGGGCGGACATCACCGAAGAATGCAGCCGGATGTGCAACATCATGATGACACGAGACGAACGGATGCGCGAAATGGTAAAAAAGAATTTTACACCCGGGGATTATTTTGCCGTACGGGACCACATGATCGGGACCGGAATGATCGGCGGAAAGTCCTGCGGCATGCTTCTTTCCCGTGCGATCATAAGAAATCGCGAACCGGATATCAGCGAAGTGCTGGAACCGCATGACTCCTTCTATGTCGGTTCGGATCTGTACTATACCTATATTGTGGACAACGGCCTCTGGGACATGCGGATCCGCCAGCGCAGGGAGGACGGATACTTTATGCTTGCCCAGGACTTTGCAAAGAAGCTGATGGAAGGGCAGTTTTCGGACGCGATGCGGGAACAGTTTGTGCGGATTATCGAATATTACGGCCAGGATCCGTACATTATCCGATCGAGCAGCATTCTGGAGGACGGCTTCGGAAACGCATTTGCAGGTAAATATGAATCCGTGTTCTGCGCTAACCGGGGAACTCCGGAAGAAAAACTTCAGGAATTCGAAAACGCGATCCGGGTGGTCTACGCAAGTTCCATGAACCTGTCGGCGCTGGATTATCGGAAGCGAAGAGGCCTCGCCGGAAGGGATGAGCAGATGGCGCTTCTTATACAGCGCGTCTCGGGATCCTATTACGGGACGTATTACATGCCCTGTGCAGCAGGCGTCGGATATTCCTACAGCCCATACCGGATAATGAGGGACACGGATCCTTCGGCCGGCATGCTTCGCCTGGTGATGGGGCTCGGAACGACGGCGGTAGACCGGACGGAGGGATCTTATCCGCGCATCGTGAACCTCGACATGCCGGAACGGACTTCATATTCTTCCTCTGCGGACAAGCATAAATTCTCCCAGGGCAAGGCGGAAGTGATCAATATGAAGACGCGCACGCTTGAAAAACTGCGGTATGAAATCCTGAAAAAGGATATTCCGGAATACCTCGGAAAAATCCTGCTGGAACATGACTACGACGCCGAAGCCCGGCTCATGGACCAGGGGACTTTCCAGGAAGTTCAGTTTATATCCTGCAAAGGTCTTGTGGAAAACAAAACGCTGATGGATCAGATGAGACGAATGCTCCGCTGCATCCAGAACGAATACGAATATCCGGTCGACATCGAATACACCATCAATCTGTCCGAAAGCGGAGAGTATTCGATCGACCTTCTGCAGTGCCGCCCGCTTCAGGTCCAGAAGGCGCAGTCGGGATCTGCAATACCGGAAGGTATCCCAAAGGAGAGAATTTTTCTCGAGAGCCGCGGCGCTTCCATGGGCATGTCAAAGACTTTGGTGCTGGACCTTGTGGTTTTTGTGGATCCGGTAAAGTATTACAATATGCCCTACAAGGAAAAAAGTCTTGTCGCGAAACTGATCGGGAAAATCAACTGGCATTTCCGCGATCTGGGGAGACACATGATGCTGATCGTGCCCGGAAGGGTCGGTACAAGCTCGCCGGAGCTCGGCGTTCCGACAGCCTTTTCCGATATCAGCGCCTTCGAGATTATCTGTGAAACCGAAGAAAGGAGAGCCGGGTATAATCCCGAAATGTCCTACGGAAGTCACATTTTCCAGGATCTTGTAGAGGCGGAGATTTTGTATACCGCGATTTTCAATGATGAAAAGACCATCCATTACCATCCGGAGAGACTCGAATCTTCAAAAGACATTACAGCGGAATTTGATCCCGATCACCTCCTGTCCGAAATCGTCCATGTCTATGACCTGAGCGGCCAGGGCTGTGAAGTATATCATGACGTTGCGGAGGAACATCTTTTAATCACCTGTCCGGGCGCGAGGGAATCATCCTGAAATGAAGCTGTTTTAAGTTAGCGTGAGATTTGCAAAAAGAAGATAGAAAGAACCTCTTTTGCGATGTTGGGATGATATCTGGCGGGAGAAGATCAAGTCTTTGAGGCCGCTCGACATTGCGTGAGCGGCATTTCTGTGCTATTATAAATATGGTAACGATAAATCGGATGCTGGATGATGAAGGCTGGCTGACACATTTGTCGGCGGGCGTGGTGTCCCAATCGGAAATTCCGTCAGCCAATCCACCTTCATCATAAAGGAAAAGCGAAGGCTGTTAAACCCTCGCTTATATATTACTAATCGGGATTTGCGGAGGAGATAATGTTGAGCGAAATAACATTAAAGGTCGTGACAGAAGAAGATATTCCGACCGTCTGGGAGATGCAGGTCTCAGCCTTTTCGGATCTCTTGGAGAAGTATCAGGACTATGATATGAGCCCAGCTGCTGAAAGCATTGAGAAAGTCATGGCAAGATATCAGCAACCTTGGACAACCTACTATTTCATTACTGCAGACGATGAAACCGTTGGAGTCATCCGGGTAGTCGATAAAAAAGATGGCAGCAGAAAGCGGATATCTCCAATCTGGATCATGCAGGAATACCGAAACAAAGGTTATGCTCAGGCCGCTATGATAGCAGCAGAACAAATATATGGGCCCGATAACTGGAGTTTGGATACAATTCTTCAGGAGAAAGGAAACCTGCATTTGTATGAGAAGATGGGGTATCATCAGACCGGACAAATCGAAAAGATCAATGATCGGATGGATATTGTATATTACGAGAAGGATTAATCTCGACAAATTCCAGCTTGCAGAGACAACCGGCACTACCGCAGCGCGTACCTTTTAGCATTTCTTTCTTAGCATTGGTACCTTTTAGCACGTCTTTCACATATCGGGTAACGGATTTCAGTTACATCCACCTGTTTTTTTTGAGGTGTCAGATGTTCGACTATCTTTACAATTCCGAAATCGTGGATGTCGTCGCGTATGGCGTCGACGAATACGACTATACGCCAAACCTTTTCGGTTTTGGCACAAGCATCGGCGAGACCGGGTATATGGAAATGAGATTCTCGCGGGGGACGTTGTTCTTTTCAACCGATGGCATAACAGAAACAATGCCTGTTCGTAAGAATGTTCATCAAATCCCGACGGATGGCATACGCGCGGATTTGATTGGCCGAAAGTTGAAATGCATCGAGGAAGGCAACGGCGAATACAGTATTTCTCTGTACGACTGCAAACCGATCGTTTGCTATCTTGAAAAAAATGATGGGCACTGTGACAGAGATTACTTTTCGATAGATGTCTTGGATCCAGATGGAGTTCTTTGAATCATAGAGCTTGTGTACCCGGAGCAGGTTTCAGCCTGCTCCGGTTTTTATTGTTCTTCCTCAACCGGCTCGCGGGCGCTGACATTACCGGCGCGACGGGAACCTTCACCGGCGTTGTGCACACTTCGGATTTCATCAGCTCCGTTACCGGCGAGAGTATGATGAACGGCAAGCAAATAGGAGGCGAGTACATTGATGCAGCCGGGATTAATGAAAACAACAAGTTCATCGTCGCTCAAAGTCTTGAACAGTGTCGTTGAATCTAATGGAGACGATCACTGTTCGTCCGGAACAGAGCATGGAGCAGTACAAAGCAGCACGCTTGGCGCAGGGTCACGAGTTGCTGGAGATCCGTTACTACAACGGAGATATCTTGTGTACATTGATCTACGCCGATCAAACGGTCAAGGATCTCCGCGCGGAGAACTACACAGATTTTTTTGTCAAAACCGCCTTCGGAAAAAAGCGGCTTCCATCCTGGGAGGACTTAGAAGAGTTTCTGGAGGAGCGCTGCATTCTGGTGCAGCAGCGCGGCTGCACCGACGGTGTGCTTGTGATGCCGGAGGACTGCCGCTTTGTCGGCGGGGCGGCGTTTTCTTGCTAGTTATGTCTTGACTTTTCCGGTTTTTATCGTATCATGACTATATAATGACATGTCACATTGGGTGTGTCCTATGAGTCAAAGATCAATCCCGGGCAGTCGCGATTTAGGGAAAACAATAAAAGAAAGACGAATCGAATTGGACTAGACTATTGAAGAAGCGGCAGACAGAGCTGGCGTCGGGATAAAAACACGGTGCCGTTATGAGGCGGGAGAATCTATCCGTCATGATAAAGCCAAAGGCGTATGCAAGGCTCTGAACTGGAGAGGCCTGCCTTCATCACAAGGAATAAACGATACTTCTCTTGACATCAACGAATATAGAATGAACAAATACTGGTCAAAGATGCTGGAGGAAAGATTCGGTGCAACCGCTGCAGCTTCTTTTGTCATCGGGAGCGAGATTCTTGAGGATCATATCAACGAAGACCTAGAAGCGCTGTCGCATATGCCAAAGGGAAGCCATATCGGTCAGCTTGGCATATCTTTTATCGTGGACGATCTTCCTCCGCAATTTCTTCTCCGATATGATTACGAGTTTCTGTACGCGCTGCGATGCGCCTTGCGCAAGATGAAAGGATGCGTCACATACGGCGCAGAGTTTATCGCCCATAGTGTTATGGAGGAGCTAGTTCTTTATCTGATCATTGAAGAATCCCGCATGCTTCTGGAGGACGGGAATTATATGCCGGAAGCGGGCTGGGACGAATGGGCGTTCGATTTATTTGACGACATGGATATCGTTACGCTTCTATACTCCGACAGGTATTTGTCCTGGGATAATATCTATCACTTTGATCACTGGACAGAAGAGCAGTTTTATATGGATTGACTGTCCCTCACACCTGCGTTACGGATACTCAGAAAGAATAGAGGGAAGTTTTATGGTCATTTTGTTTGACGGTTTGCCCGGAAATGCTGTGTGATGACAAGCTTTTCCCGGAGTGTTTGAACACTTGGCCTTACTATGTGGAAGGGAAGCATTCTATATATCGGTCACTTATATGTGCGATAATTCTGCATAGCATTAATACGAAGAGCACCGCCGCTGCGTCTATCATCAATAAAATCGCATAAGCCGAAATAGTGCTATTGAACAAGCAGCACTATTTTTTAAGCATTTAGAGCGACGGTTCAGCCGGAAACCCTTTACCGAACGTCGAACTTAATACAAATTACACTAAAGTTTCGTGTGTTTTTTTGCAATATCACACTTTCGGGTGATGCGCAAAACCAATCAACAGAGTATTATTATGATGTTGTATAGTATATTTTTGTCCATAATTAAAGTTCCCCCTGCTAAAAAGCAGAGAACGAAAAAATCGGAGGTTTATATGAAAAAGGCACTCACCAAGCTAATAAGTGTCACGCTTTCGCTGATCATGGTCTTCTCGACCGTGCAGCCCGCGCTTGCTTACTATACGGGCAACGCGGCGGCTGACGAAGCATTGACGCTCACCGACGAGGACGGCACCGCCGTCAGAGTCAGCGAACTCTGGGACGAAACCTACCCCTTCGGTGCCTTTGCGTTCGACGTTACCGCGCTCGGCATGGCCGAGGGTGAGGACGCCGTCGTAACGGTTTACCGCGCCGGCGGAACCCGCGGGCGTGCAACGGCCTACATAGCCTACTCTCCCGTTCTCACTCCGAACGAGGACGAGAGCGTTTATTACGGCTATGGCCTCAGCGGCAAGGACATCGTCCTCGAAGTCGAAAACCCGCTGCCCATCGCCCAGTATCAGGAGCTCGGCAAGTATCCGAACCCCGAGCGCGGCGACGCTTCCATCGTTCAGGGGACGGACGAAGAGGGCTATGTTCTCAGTCTTTCCGAGGAAGCGGACAGCTATCAGTGGCAGGCTCTTTATGACGGCGACTGGGTCGGCATCGTAAAGGCCGAGTCCGCCAGCCTCCCCATGGATACGGAATACATAGACAGCGGTGAATACGACTACCGCTGCATTTATATGAAGGACGGCGTCCGCTACTGCACGGATTCTCTGCGCGGCATTGAGTACGTTCAGGAGCCGGAGGAAGTCCTTGAGCCCATGCCGGACGACCTTGAGCTCAACCCCGAGCCCAGCTACACCGCCATCGCCCTTGACGACAAGGACGACCTTTATTCCGGTTGGCTCTTCAACCTCACCTTTGCCGACGGCGAATACAAAAAGGAAATCCACATCCACGCGAACACCGATGAGCTCAGCGAGCTCATGGAGTCCGCCACTTTCCGCATCGCTTACTGTAAAGGCGGCGACATTTACAGCGGTTCCGAAACTCTTCTTCTCCACGTAGACGACAAAAACGAGTCCACGCCCAGCACTGTCGGCTTTGCTGTCGCAGACAGCGTGACGGTTGACAAGGCAAATGGCTTTGCAGAGCTTCTCGTCCGCCGCGTAGGCGGCGTTGAGCGCGCCGTCTCCGTCGATTACACGACGACGGACGGTACCGCCGCTGCGGGCAAGGATTATGTCGCTGCGAGCGGCACGCTCATGTTCTACGGCAACGTCACCGAGCTTCCCATTAAGATAGAACTCATAGACGATCAGCTTGAGCAGGACGTTCCGCTGGACTTCACCGTTTCCCTCTCCGATTTGAAGGGCGACGACAACTGCTCGATGGGTCTTTCCGAAGTCACCGTAAGCCTCATAAACTCCGGCACGGGCGAAGCCGATAACCTCGCTTCCGTCCTCTACGACGCCGAGACGGTCGACCTTTCCTCCATAGTTACCGAGGCGCCCACTGCCGCCAACTCCGGCAGCGAGCCCGTTGTCGGCGAGCAGGTGGAAATGGAAGAGGAAGAGCCTATCCTTCTCGACCTTATCCCCACTAACGCCAGCGATCTCGGCACGCAGTCATTTAATTTCACAAATAGTAACACCATTAATTTCAAAAATCAGAACAAAGGCTTTAACGACGTTGAAAACCTCGCGGTATATGCTAACTTCGATAAGAACGACAGCGGCGGAACTCTGTACGAGCCCGGCGAAAAAACAAAATCGCTTGGCGGAACAAGCGGTGGCGGTTATTCCGACCCCATCACAATCACCGAAGGCGTGGCTCTTGGTTCCGACCATGACAGCTACCGGTATATGAAGACTGAAATATCACAGTATGCACGCCAGTACTATTCTAACTTTGAAGCAAAGATTACCGCATACTATGCTCATGACACTTCTTATTATAATGGAGACTTTACTTACAGCTATTCCTGGACCGAGCCGCATTTTATGATGTTCGCTCCAAACATCTTCAAAGACTTGGCTGTGGTGGAGCCGGCTGACACAAAAAGAGAAGGTTCCGGTGCCTTAAATAAGAACTGGAAAATCTACGGCAAAATGAGCAACAGCAGCACCTGGGCTAACCCGCTGAAAAATCAAAAGTTCAGCAGGACCTTCAGCAACACCGAAAGGCTTTCTAAGATAGGTCTCACAATGCCATACCGCAGCGACGGAAAGCATGAGCAAGACGACCTCAACGCTCAGAGTCTCATCTGGCTTCATTATCTCAATATGAAGCGCCGCGTCTTCCCGAACGACGCCTTCTCCTATGAGATAACCACGCCGAATGATGATGACAGAGACGGCACGGCGACTGCTCCGGACGGCTGCGCCACAATTTCAAATTACGAGCACTATCGCCCGAAGATCGAGCTGGTATCGGGCGGCGTAAAGAACGGCACCAATCAGGTTTATGTCGGCACCAAGATAAAAATCACAGCGCCAATAGTCGCCGGACTGTATCCAAAGGATATCTATGTTTATCGCAAAAACGGCAGCACCTGGGTTCCGTTCGATGGCAGATTTAAAAAATCCGGCCAGGATCTCACAAACGGAATAACGCTTGAGCTTATTTCTGATTACAACAATCCTCTTACTATCAATGAAATAAACAGCAGCTATAAATTCCGCGTAGTCTATGCCCGTAAAGCTACAGTAAGCGTAGACCTCTCGCCCTCTCTCCCACGCAACGACAAGAACGAGGTCTTGACGAACGAATATCGCCAGCTTTTCAACAAGTATACTAAAGACAGCAACAACAAAGACACAGGACACGCGGAAAACCACGATTTCAACACCACGGTCACCTATGCCTACAGCACATTTAATACAGAAACGCATGAATACAACACTGTAGTTACCACAGCAAATACAGCCACTTCCGTAAGCGGCGTTGAATCCGACCAATCTACCGGAAACCCCTGTTGGAAGCTGAAAGACGTCGAAAACCTTCAGTGGATACAATTTAATGACCTTAGCTCCAACGACATTCTTCTTATTAACGGCACCGCTTACCCCGGAAACGCCAAAATTTACCTCAAGGAAAGCGACATTGTCGGCGGATTGAACGCCCTATATTATCATTCTTCTTATCAGGGCTACATCAACCCCATGACCACCGCCATTTCCTGGGTGCAAATCTATTTTGACGGCAACGGAAACGGCAAAATAGACGGAAAATACAACCCCGAAAACGGCATTTTTGAAATCGACACAACCAGTGGGGACGAATGCCTTGGCGAGGTCAAAAACGGCGACACCTTCAACGAGAAGGAACTCACTCCCGTAAAGCTTAACAATGGCAAATACGGCCAGTACTTCTTCCAGGTTTGTTACACCATGACGCCGCGCTGCCTCAACACCATCCAGGAAGAAAAAGACAAATTTGCACAGATTCTCCCCGCTGTCACCACGGCTATCGATCCGAAGACCGAGGCATACAGAACTCTCACCAAAGAGCAGAAGCAGTATAACTACGTCGTGAGCGGCAAAACCACCAACGATTCAAACGTTGACGTATACACCTCCGATAACCATATAATGTTCGGCGCCGAGGCGAACGCGAAGAGCATCCTCAGCATCCCCGCAGGCGGCGACAAGTCCCCCGCCGAGCTTGACAGCAGCGGAGCCGTTTACACCTGGAGCCCCGATTGGTACGAAAACAATCTCTTCAAGCATGAAGCTCCCGAGCTCGTTGTCATAAAGAACAGCGTCGCCGGCGAGACGAAGGTCTCCGACGCCGAGATTACGGCTGTTATCACGATTAATAACAAGGACTACAAGATCAGGGGCACAGCCGCTACTCTTGATTCTTTAAAGGATGCCCACCCAACCGGTAATACCGGCGACTGCTACATCGTCGGCTCCATTGACGATATAAGCTACGACATCACCTTCTGTTACTGGGATGGTTCGTGGAAAGAATATCCCATACAAGTCAAGGGTCACTTCTCTACGCTTGATGGATTAAATGCCGATAATTCAGCAGATAAAAACAAATGCTACACTGTCGGCAGCGACGAAATATATAAATACGACTCCTCTAAAAAGGCATGGTTCCCCCTCTATAAGTATGAGTATGCTTATAAAAGCCAAAAGGCTCTCGACCAGATGAACGGCTACCTCTCCTCCCTTGCAGGCACAAGCAGAATAGCCATGGTTACGCAGATTCAGGACAAAACCACTTCTGCACTGGTCCAGAACAAGCCCTCTATAAGCAAAGACAATAAGCTTGTTACGCCTGACAGCGTTACCATAAACCTGTATTCCACCTCGCCCGACGCCGAATACCTCAAGGTTATGAAGAGCGACGGCAACGAAAAATCCAAGATGAACATGAAGACCGACGGTGAAGGCAAGAGCGAAATGTCGGAATTCAGTATGCCCTTCGATATGAACTTCGGCAGCAACGAGGTCGCCATAACGGATTACGTTACCATTCTCTTTGACGAAAACAGCGTCGGCTTCGCCATCAGTCTCCCGCTCTGCGGCTACGAAAAGGAAGGCGGGCAGACCACCGGCGAAAAGAAGGGCTTCACCGACACTAATAAGGAGGCATGGACCCAATTCGCCGATTTCTTCAAGCAAGATAAGTTTAACGACAAGTCTCTGAAGGACGCTTTCCAGAAGAAGGCCGCCAACAGCACCGACAAGGTCGTTAAGTCTTCGAAGTTCTCCGTTCAGCTCTCCGTAAGCGCAGCCTTCATCTGGCAGTATAACCCGCTCGACAACGGCTATTATTTCAGCCAGTTTGAAATAGGCATAGCCGGTGAACTTGAGTTCCGTGCGCAGGCGCGTCTTACCGTTTTCCCGCCTGTTTACGGCTATATTGACGTTTCCTTCTCCCTTGAGATTAAGACAGGTCTCGGCGTTATCAGAACCTCCGTTCAGAGCGCAGAGAAGCTTCTTAATAACAGCAGCAAACCCATAACCGTCGACCTTGCGCATTATGAAGACATCACCAAGGTGACAAATCCCAAGCAGCGCAGCTATGCATTCGTAACCGACAAAAAGGCCCTTGATATAAAGTTCGACGGCAAACTGAACGTTACCGTCCAGGTAAGTACGGACAGCGGTAAAACCTGGACTGATGCCGACGACTTAGACGAAAACGAATCTAACGACAGCAAAAAGTATAAGTTTATTTCCGGCGTCATTGGCTCTGACGGCGCTGCGTATACTCAGATAATTCTCAGAAAACAGGATGGTCTGACTCTCGACAAAATCAAAGGCAACGAGACGTATCGCGTTGTATTCTCCGCTTTGGATCAGTCGGACGATACCACCGATATCACCACCATCAAATCCATCCGAGAGGTCGAAAAAATCCGCGATTTCGTCCACTGGAACGGAATAAGCATCTCTCCCGAGCTTGCCTTTGAAATAGGTATGGGTCTCGGTGCCGAGCTTCTCAAGCTTGAGCTCTACATCCATATTTCCGTCGGCGCGACCTTCACCTTCGGCAGATATAATGATAATTACGACCCGAATTCTCCGGATAGCAATAGCAACTTCATGTATCACCCCGCGAGCGTCGAGAGCTTTGAGTTCAACGTCGGCCTCGGCATACGCGCTGTTCTCCTCTTCTTCACCTATGAGCTCGACCTTGTTTCCTATCAGGTCACTTACGACGGCGAAAAATGGGAATACGGCTGGCACTTCCTCAATGACATGGTTGAAAATGAGCTGAACGAACGGGACGCTGGCGTTACCGTCTCGCTCCCGCAGGACAAATCCGACTCCATGCGTATTTACAGCCCTGAGGATAACGCAGGCGAGGGTCTCAGCACCCAGGCCTACAGCCTTAACGGCGCGCCCTTCCAGGTTTCCGGCTTCAGCAGCTCAGTAAACTCCGCCGTACTCACCGACAGCATCCCCGAAGGCAGCAGCTATAAGGTAATCCGTGCCGGGCACCGCAATTTCCTTATCTACACCGCTGCCCGCGAAGGTGAATGTGCCAGCGAGGATAAGAGCATGCTCGTCATGTCCGAGCTTACGTTTATAAACGAAAGCGGCAATACTTATTACGGCCTCAAAAATCCCGTTGACGGCAGCGCCGGATATATCCCGCTCGACAATGACGCCACCGGCGACCTTGACTTCAACGTCAGTGTTGAGAAGGGTTCAACCGCTAATAACGAAACACCCTATACGCTCCACGCCACATGGGTAAGCTACGCGACTCCCTCTGATTTGCATAACGCCCCCCCGAAGCCCGATCAGGCAGCAACTAACGGTATAAACGCCGATAACTATAACAGTTTTGCTAATCTTGCAACGGCCACTGATATCAACGGAGAATGGTACCGGTATTACCTTGCGCTCAATAGTTACAACAGCTATCTTCAGGTACGCGCAAAGGAAGCAGCCGAAAACACCGTCGTAAAGACGGCAGACTGGTCTTTCACCGAAACAGAGACGGTTGGCGAAGAAAGCACTACATATACATATTCTAACGACAACGCTTTCACCGAGCCCAAAACGGCTAGCACCACTAATTACGTCTTCCTCCCCGCGGCCTCCGAAAATGGCGACGTACTCTTCTTCGCAAGCACCAACGCTTTAGATACAAGCGATACCGAGTATAATAAGTACGCGGCTTATCAGAACGCCAAAACAGGTCTTGACGTAAAGGTAAAGAATTACCTCAATGCAACCAAAAAAGCAAACCTCGATGTATTCGGAACGCAGTCTGCGCTGAACCTTGCAATAAAGAACGGCAACGGTAATTGGGCGCTTCACAAGCTAGCGATTGGAGAAAACCCCGGCGAAACGCTCTCCAACATCGAATTTACCGACGCAGGAAGTAACAGCTACTACGTCGCCTACACCACCGAGGAAACGCAGTATGACCCGCAGCTAAGCGGCGAGCTGCTCACCGTTTACCGCCTCTATCTCCGCAAGGTAACGGTTAACGGCAATAACGTTGATTGGGGTTCTCCCGTCCTTATACGCGACCTGCGCGACTATGATAAGACCAACACCAAGGACGGCGTATACACTAGCAGTTCTCTCATTAACGGCAAGGAATACGAAAGCCCCTACGTCTCTAACCTTAATTTCCTCACCGCAAATATCGATTCCGAAAAACTCGGAACCGGAGAGGCACTCTCTACGCAGGATGCTTCCGTTCAGACCATCCTCGTCTTCGAGATGAACGGCGCAAGCTACACCATCCCGCAGGCTTCTCTCGCGGCTATCGCAGCCGGAGCGCAAGGAGACCACGCTCTCCAGAAGATTTACCCCTTCTTTACGCCTCCCAAGCAGAAAGCGGTAAAACATGACAACGAAGGCAATATAGTTAAGGACGCACAAGGCAATGTCGTGTACGAAGAAGTAACCGAAGGCTCCTCCGGCAAGCTTCAGGTAAACATCAACGTCGACGACAACAATAATCTTTATGCCGTCTACGTTGCCTCCGTCCCCGGTACGACGAATAACGCTCTCTACCTCTCCTCTTACGACACTTCTGTTTCAAACGGTCAGTGGGGCGACGGCATCATGCTCGCCATGCACGATATGAACACCTATGAAGCTTCCGTTAGAGAGGGTTGGGATCTTGAGACCACCGAGGCAGCCTATCTCTACGGCAAGCTTGGTGACACCGCTAACAACCCCACCATCACCGAAGCTAATCTCAAGGGTCTTTACGGCGAGGAAGCCGTCAATAAGCTCGCTGCTTACAGAAATAATGTGAACGCTTACAAAGACGGCGACTTCGGCGACGCAAAATCCTTCAATTTCTCCGAGATCCAAACCGTCCAGGGCTCGAACAAAGACCTTCTCGTCGTAACCATGGGCTCTCTGCGTGAGCTTGAAATCGACAAGTATGACGATCAGCAAAAGGTCAAGGATCCGGCCGACGGAATATGGAAAAACCAGAACGTAACCAAATACGTCGTCGTTCCGAAGACCGATAACAACGCAATCAAAACCACCGTCGGAACCTACGTCGTAAGCTTCGGCGAGGGTGCCAGAGCGCTCGGCGACGCAAACATAGCCTTTGACCGCATGGATTTCAGCAAGGACACTGAGCTTTACGTAAACATTACCGCGAAGAACACAGGCACAACAGCTTTCCGCGGCAGCGCCCAGCAGCCCATCAAGGCCGAGCTTAAGGCAACCGGTCAGGAAGCTGCACTGGCAACGTGGGATATAGAAGATAATGTCTTTTCCGGTCAGGAAATAACCCTTTCAGGTTACTGCAAGGCTCTCACCAGCGACCTGGGCAACGGCGCTAAGTTCACTCTCGTACTTACCGAAGACCAGCAATATACGAATAGCGCACCGTTTGAAATCACCCTCTTCACCGTCGAATCCAAACCGGATCTCAGCGTCGAGCGTATGGAGCTTTACCCCGAATCCATCGCCGGAGACAAGACTACCGTTTATGTCGACTTTGTAGCGGCAAACCAGGGTTCCGCTCTGGCCTCAAATGTATACGCCCAGTTCTCCTATAAGGGTGCTGACGGCCAATACTACGCGCTGGATATTTCGGACAACACGCTCAAGATAGACGATGAAAAAGCACTTGCAGAGCTTCTCTCCACACAGGATACCGTTAATAAGGATCCGCAATATGGTTACCTTGCCCTTGAAAGCTACAGTGCAGTCAGAAAGGACGGCAATGACAAATACGTCAAGGACTGCCATATCGAGCACGGCTACGGCAAACGCGTCCACGGCACGATAAATATCGGCAAAGAGGTTTTCTCCGCCGATGAATCCGGCCACGCGCAGATAAAGGTCGAGCTCATCAGCGATAACAGCAGCCTCATGACAATGGCTGTGGATACTGCCATAGAGGCAACACATAATGAATACTACACCGCCAACAACGCCTCCACGCAGAGCTTTGAGGCTTTCACCGCCTTCAGCGTGGCGCACTCCATCGTTATTCCGCTCGGCTCCACGACGAGAGTTCCCTTCACGGCTATAAGCTCGCGCGGCACGAAGCCTGTTATCAACGTTGAAGAAATCGAAAACGAGGACGGCTTCAACATCGGTATTCTTAACTTTAAGCAAAACAGCGACAACAGCACAAGCGGCAAGGTCTCCGGTTACCTTTCCTTCACGCCGGTCAGCTTAGGCAACGGCGTTATCCACGTAACGGACCTCGACACGAACTCCACCTTCTCCATAGCCTTTGAGGTTACGGATTCGGTTGACGGTATCGACATCTACAAGGATAACGGCTCCTTCACCTTCCATAATATAAACAACTCAGTTTATGACGATGAAAAGACCGGCCAGGATTGGATTTTCCCGGGTGTCAACAAGTGGGGCGAAGGAAGCAACGAGGAAGCTCCGCTCCGCAACAACCTCGCCATCGCAAAGTCCGGCGCATACTTCACCTTTAATTCCGTCGCGAAATCTATCGACCTTTACTTCCAGGGTAAGATTTCAGTCAAGAGCACGAACCCGAAATTCTCCGACGCTAACGGCGGCAGTAGCAGTATAATCGTCGAAAACACGGAAGGCGGCAAGAGCTTCACCGAGATCCAGCTCGGAGAAAATATCGGCAGCGAAGGCATTTACGAAGTAACCATAAAGGCGCTTTCCGAGAATACGGAATTTGACCGTCTTGCCGAGAAGTACGACAATAATAAGATCCCCACGCCCAGCGCTGATATCTCCAGGCCGAATTTCTACTGGAGCAGGAGCTTCCCCGACACGGCTTCAGTAGCTCCCGGCACGGAGATCCCCATCAAGCTTTACGTTCTCGATAATAACGGAATCGCAAGCATAAGCGTAAACGGAGAACAGATAAGCAATCCTGCTCTCAGCGGCGGAACTGTCCAGCAGCTTGACGATAATCAGCTTCTCTGGTGCTATAACTTCACCGGCAGCAAGGCTATCAGAGGAAACGGCAAGTACACCATCGTAGCTACGGATATATCCGGCAACACAAGCACGGAGGTTATTCAGGTTGACTGGTTCCTTGCTAACCCCACCGGAAATCAGGATACCGTTAATGTTCCTTTGTATAATGCCGCTTTCTTTGAAGGCACCAACCCGCTTGGCGACAAGATATTAAAGCAAACTACCGATTTGACTCTTCAGCTAAGCAAGGATAATAACAGCACGAAGGACGCTACTGATTTTGCAGTCCAGCTCTTCAAGCTTAATGATGACGGCTCGGTTGAATTCAGCGGTATTGGTAGCGAGGATCTGAATCCCAGCTCATTCCCGGTAAGCAGCAACGGCATTTATTATGTCCGCGCCGAGGAACACACGCACAACACATGGAGCGCACAGGTAATATCTTTTAATCAGATAGACAACGAGGTTCCCGTCGCCTCTCTGGCCTATAACGCCAATGAAAAGGCGCTCGAATGGATATCCAAGAAAGCAAAAGCAAGTGCTGTCGCCGATATTACGACCGTCACTATCAACGACAAAACGGTTAATACCGAAAACGGCAAAAACCTTTCCGGCAGCTTCAAAATTGATTACAGCGGCAAATATACAATTTACGCAAAGGATGCCGCAAATCTGGAAGTCAACTCGGATAAAACCGTCAGCGAATTGGGCATCGCCCTCCCCACTGGCAACTATATTACGACCAAGGGCAACATGGACGAAAACAACCCCGACGGCAAAGTCACCGTAGACCTTACCGGCATCACTGGCGGTTACTATGACAGCAGCCTTTCCGATGAAGCAAATAATTCCTATAAGAGCAAGTACACCGCAGTTCTGGTAAAGGCGTCGGATGTTACCGCAGAACAGCTTGAAAGCGACGCAAGCAGAAGCGCTTATATTGCCTCGCTTAATAACTCTGCCAGGATACCGTTCGGCGAAGCCTCCTGGACGAATACCTGGACTGGCCTCGCGCAGGGCGATTACAAGCTTATCATCAGCGACGCGGGCGACGGCGGCTTTGCAAGCGAGCCCATGCATTTAAGCACAGTCGTTGACATATATGTTCCCGGTGAACTGCCTCGCGTTACAGCCATCGCTAAATCCAATGAAATCGAATGGACCGCACAAAAGGACGCTTCCGCGGTTTACGACATCAACAACGTTACCGTAAACGGCTATCAGGTCAACGGCAACGATACCGGCAAGGATCTCTCCGGCAGCTTCGACATTGCTTTCAGCGGCAAATACACCGTCGCGGCAAATGACATCAATAACAAGAGCGATTCTAAGGATGCAAGTGTTACTGACTCTGCGATCGTTCTCCCCGCCAACGCGGCAAAATCCACCGCGGTATGGGATAACATAAGCTCCAACGGTACCATCAGTCTTAATCTTAAGACAAACAGCGAGATCATCACCGGCGGTTACTATGACAGTCAAAACTCGGTTCCGGCAAGCAATGAGTATTATGGCAGTTACAAGTCCGTTCTCATCACCCCTGCCATGCTCGCTAACGTCGCAGACAATATGAAGACTGACGAAGCGCTGATAAGCAATTATGCGACTTTGTTCCCCAACGCTGAGAAGGCTCAGTTCAGCAAGGATAACTGGACGCATGAATGGACCAACCTTGAGCCCGGCGAGCACATAATAATCATCACCGATACGGGCGACGGCGGCCTTGATGCTCCGCCCGCCGAGCACGCAAGCACGGTCTTGAGGGTCAATGTGGACGATGATCGTGTGAGAATTTCCGGCGTTACTCTAAACGCCACCACGTCATCCAGCCCCGACGGCAAAATCGTTATAAGCAACGTTGGCGGCTTTACGGGCCTTATGGAATTCGCCCTTATATCTGAGGACGATCTTGACGATAGCGTAATTGAGAACGATAACTTCAAGACCTATAAGGATGCGGAAAGAAAGGTCAGAGAAATTAAGTATCTCATAAGCAAGGATACCGGCAACGATCCCGATAAGACACGCGAAAACGCCGCGGAGCTCGCCGCGGCACAGGCAAGGCTTGAATCCTTGAAGCTCAGCCTTTTAAATGTCTTCGTTGCTTACGCCAAAAACAATTCCGCAAAAATAAACTGGACTCTTTCCGATTACGGCTTGAAGAGCAGCACTCAGAAGGCAACCTTTGATAGTTTCTTCGCCAGCAACTATAATGATATTGTTCCGTATATTCTGAACGGCTTAGCCTCAAATACCGACATCGTCGACAAAGACAATACGCTTGAAGCGGCTTACGAAGCTCATAACAGAGCTGTGCAGGAGCTCAGCGCCATCGAGAATGACCCCAACGTAACAAAGGAAGAGCGTACAGAGAAGCGTGAAGCTCTCGACTCCGCAAAGAAAGCTCTCGTCGCAGCCTTTAAAGCTTACGCTGAAGCTGATCCCGACAGCATCAACTGGCTTCTTGATGATTACACCTTGCAAAACAATATTCAGGGCCGCACATTTGAGGACTTAACCAGCGGCGATTATTACGTGATTGCCCGCAAGATTTACGGCGCAATCAACACGCCCGCAATAGATTCCGCTCACGACGCTCTGGATGAAGCTTACAAGAAATATAGGGCAGCAAGCGATGTTTGCAGTGCTCTTGAAAAAGTCATAAAAGCCACAAAGTCCTTAAACACTGGCTCTGACAAAGACAAAGAAAAGCAAAAGAACGATACGCTCAAAGAAAAACAGGAAGCGCTCAGCGCAGCCGAGGAAGTGCTTGACGCAACTAAGGAAAGTTACGTCGAAGCCTATGCCGAATATGTTGCTGCGGTCACAGCGATCTCCTCTGCTGAGTACGCCGCGCAGAACGCATACTGGAACGGCGCCGACGTTATAAGCGTTGTGGTTAATTCCAACCCGAGGAGAATGAATCCCGACTCCGAAGAGGATTCCAAGGCCGATTCCATATCCAACATTTCGCTCAGCGAAAACGGCAGCGTTGTCTTCACCGTTAAGGCCGGCGAGCCGCTCACAAGCGCAGACCAGGCTAAGATCCGCGAATCCAACGCGACGACACCGATCATCATTTCCAATGAAAAAGTCTCCGTTGCAATGCCTGCCGGTACCGTTACCACCGAAGGCTTCGATATCAACCTCATGATTGCCGATACGACCAACGCCAAGCCCGGCATGGTTGTTGAATATACGGATAAGAACGGCAGCGTAAAGACCGATATCCTCGGCGTCGTCGGAAACGGCACTGCCTCCTACATTGCTTCCGAGGAAGGAACGTACCGCATAGTCAAGCCAAGCACAAGCTTCTCGGACATCGACGGTCTCTGGAGTGAGGATTCCATCAAGTTCGTCACAGGGCGCAAGATGTTCCTCGGCACGGGCGACGGCAAGTTCTCCCCGAATGCGACAATGTCCCGCGCAATGTTCGTAACGGTTCTCTGGCGTGTCGCCGGAAGCCCCGAGCAGTCCGGCAGTGTTCCCTTCTCTGACGTCACCGCCGATTGGTGTGCCGACGCGGTAAGCTGGGCCTCCACGCTCGGCATAGTCTCCGGCTACAGCGACGGCAGATTCGGACAGGATGACCCCGTTACCCGCGAGCAGATGTGCGTATTCATCACGCGCAGCATGGAAAAGCTCGGCTGGAAGCTTGAGGCCTCCAACAATAACCGCAGTGACTTTAAGGATGAGAATGCAATAAGCGACTGGGCGACCGGCTCCGTTGATATCTGCGCCGACCTCGGTCTTATCAACGGCTTCGAAAACGGAAGCTTTGCTCCTCACAACAATGCCACTCGCGGCGAGACCTCGGCTATACTCGAGCGTTTCGTGCAAAAGGTAGTTGAGTATCTATGCAAGTAATAACACGTAATTCAAAACTCATTTCCCGGAACGGCAGTCGTTCCGGGAAATGGGGACGCAGTACCTTGAAGCGTGCTTTTTCCGCGCTTCGTCCTGAAATATTGTAACCGTCAAATCTATAGGCTTTCATATGCAGCAGCACCTCGGCGGGCGCCGAGGTGCTGCACTTAATTCAGATATTCACTTTGCATTTGAAAGCGTCATATCTACCGACGGCGGCACACGATTCGGCAGAAGGTCACCCATTAGTTGAGTGGTAAGCGTAAACTCAATCGACAGATTTCTATCCGCCGATAAAGTTTACGCTTACTTTCTTTCCCTACGGCCTGTTCTCTGCGCTCTCATTGTTTTTCGCCGTTGGTGTGCTTTCTTTGGGATTGCGTGGGAACAGCGGGCCGAAGCCCGCTGTTCCGTTTTGATATGCTGTTTGAACGGATGCCATGTTACTTCTTCCACTTCCCCACTCCGTCTTTCTTTGTGAAGTCGTGTTCGTTGCTGGCCTCGACCATATCGAAGTAATACCACTGTTTCGGGTCTTGCAGGTCAAGAAAATACCTGATCTTGCCGGGGTTCGCCAGTACCCGCTACTGGTCCGCGGCGCGGCTAATCTTGTCCTCGGGGCGGAAGTCGCCGTCATCATAGCCGTTGAGATAAACGATGTGGTCGTCGGCGATCAGCCGGTCCGCAACGCCTGTCACAGTCGGATCGGCAATATCCGGCGTGGGCGTGGCAGGCAGCGCAGGTACCCGCGTCATAGGCTTCGGCGTGCCGATGGCATAGACGGAGAAGCCTCTCGCGTAGAGGAAGATAGATAGTCTTCTTAACAATAGCATAATTGCCGCTGTTCAGCTCGTCTATTATCTTAGGAAATCCTATTTACAAAAAAACTTTTTCTGTCACACATCATTATAAACCCTACACAGTTTGCAAATTAAGCGACGCGAACCGCTTGCTTTTGCCTTATTTTTCAGGTATAATACATTTGCTTGGCGGCTGCTTCGCGCCGCCATACAACCGATGCGTATTCACAGGCTTGCGCCAGCAAGCCGTTTTTTGATTTTGAAAGGATGAGATCTGTTGATATACGCTCTGCTGCTTTTTGCAGCAACTTATGTACTGATGCTGATTTTTCAGAAGTTCAGGCCGGTTATCGCGCTTTGCTCGGCGGCAATTTTCGTCGTCACGGGGATGCTTCCGCTGGACAAGGTATTCGGCAGCATAGATTTTAACGTCCTGCTTATGATTGCCGGCACTATGGGAACCGTGGCGCTGCTCATAGAGTCCAAAATGCCCGCGCTTTTGGCGGACATCATCATCGAAAAGGTTCCGAACGTGAAGTGGGCGGTTATCATGCTCTCGCTCTTCGCAGGGCTCGTTTCGGCGTTTATAGATAACGTTGCAACCGTGCTGATGATAGCACCGATCGCGCTCGCGATAGCGAAAAAGCTCGATATAAGCCCTGTGGGCATGGTTATTGCGATAGCCGTGTCGTCGAATTTGCAGGGCGCGGCTACGCTCGTCGGCGACACGACCTCCATCCTGCTCGGCGGTTACGCGGGCATGAGCTTTCTTGATTTCTTCGTTTACCACGGAAAGCCCGGCATATTTTTCGCCGTGGAAATCGGCGCGCTCGCAGCCGCCTCTCTCCTGCTAATCATTTTTCGCAGGGAAACAGCCTCCGTCGGCGGTTTCGGGCGCACCAAGGTTACGGATTATATGCCCTCCGTGCTTCTGTGCGCGACAGTGGTGTTCCTTATCGCGGCCTCTTTTATCCCGAATAAGCCGCAGATTACGAATGGCCTCATCTGCGTGGCGCTCATGCTCGTCGGCGTAATATACAACGGCGTGAAAAAGCGCAGCCTGAAGGCCTTTATCTTCCCGTTCAAGGAAATAGATTTCAGTACGCTCCTGCTTCTGCTCGGGCTTTTCGTCGTCGTGGGCGGCATTACAGAAATGGGCGTCGTTGACGCGGTGGCAAAGCTTTTCGCCAAGCTCGGCGGCGGCAATATATTCATCATATATACTATCATAGTATGGTTCAGCGTGATAATCTCGGCCTTTATTGATAATATCCCCTATGTTGCGACGATGCTGCCCGTGGCGCAGGGCATCGCGGCGGCGCTCGGCGTCGACCCGACGCTGCTGTACTTCGGGCTTCTCAGCGGGGCAACTCTCGGCGGCAATCTAACCCCCATAGGTGCGTCAGCGAACATCACCGGCATAGGCATTCTCCGCAAAGAGGGCTACACTGTGAAGAACCGCGATTTCATGCGCATAGGCATCCCCTTCACCCTCGCGGCGGTCATCCCGGCGTATATCTACTTCATTATATTTTATATGTAAAAGAGTTAATAAGGCGCAAGCGCCCCAGGCAGCGGAACAAAACCGCGCTTGGGGCGTTTTTTTGACGCAAAACCACCGGCGCGCAGCCGGTGGTTTGACTATTTAAGATATTTTATAATCAGAGCATGAACTCTTCGTCTATTTCAATCTTCGTCGGGAACGCGGAATCGCGGTTCTCTGCGAGGTAAGCCGTCGTTACGAAGCCTTCGATGTTTGCGCCGTCCGTAACGGCGATGCTTCCGGTTCTCACGTCGCCTGCGATAATTGCATTCTGTAGGATTTCGGTTTTTCCGGCAACGTTCATATTGCCCTTTATCTTGCCGTCTACGCTTGCGTACTGCGCCGTCATGTCTCCGAGGAGGAGAGAGTCGTTATCGAGGAAAACGCGTCCTTTCGTGTAGATATTTCCCTGAATGGAGGAACCGACCATGTCTGCGTTGTTGCAGGTAAGGTCACCAAGCATCATGCCGTGAAGATTTGCGTCCTTGAAAACATCGACCTTGCCCTTTACGCTGCCGTTTATCGTGATGTTCGCAAAGGAACGGATGTTGCCTTCAACAAGGGTATTGCGGGAGATAATCGTCATTTCATCGGGAGTCTGATATCGGCCTGCCGTAACCGTCTGCGGCTCGGAAACGAAGCCGGGAGCATAACGCGGCGGTTCTTCTTTAGCGCGCTGCGGGGGCTCCGGCCTTACAGGGCGGGGTTCGGGCTCACGCTCACGCTCATTGATCTCCGGAATTTCCGGCTCGGGCTCTGAAATACGCTGCTGGTTATTCGGAACGTCAAGGTATGAGTCAAGACGGGATTCTGCCTTTGTTTTTTCCTCAAGATCAGACCCAACAAGGCCGCCGGATGTAAACAGCTCCTTGATCGCCTGATAAAAGTTTTCTTTTAGACTCATGCTTTTTTCTCCTCTGCTTATTCCTGAATGTTGGGGAACGAGACCGGGGTAACGGTTTCGTTCAGCGCTTCAAAATGGAAGCCCTGTTCGAGTAATTCGGGAACCAAAAGTTCAATGGCGCCTGCCGCAACAATGGAGCCGGAATGGAATCGGACTATTCCGCAGCTAAGGCCGTTCAGCGCGTCCGCAGTATAGGCTGAAACGCTTTCGGCGCTTGCCGAAGGCTCCGTGTCAAGACTGTCAACGGTATAATCAAAATATGTATAACCCCGTCGAGTCATTTCAGACATCAGCGAGGTATAAAGCAATAGATTGGAGGCCCTTATGCTGCTGGCAGGGAAACGGAAAACGGCAGGAGATGCGCCCGAAGCAGACTTAATGAGTGCGGCGGCGGAGCTGAAGTCTGAGAGGAAATCCTCCACGGTGGAATGCGTTTCGTTGTTGGCGTTATTGAAACAGAAAACGCCGAGCGTGTGGCCGGATTTATAAATCCGGCGAATAAGCGCCGCATCGCTTCCGTCAGCCGCAGGACGCACAAAAAACGCCGCCTTGATGCCAAGAGAGTCGAGCTTATCGAGAATCAAAGCCGTCTCGCTGCTCAGCGCGCCGTCGAAGCTTAAATAAAGAGAGCCCGCATCGGGAGCTTTGCTGCCGTGGGAAGAAACGTAAAGCTCGGGATAAAGGGAAATGTAAGCGGGTTCGTCCTCGTCGCCGCCGTCAGCCGGAGAAGAGCCGGAAGCGGCGGCGTTATCTTTTAATTCTTTGATTTGGGAACGGAGGGAGCTGATTTCATATTCAAGCTCCTTGTTGCCTCCGCCGGAAGAATAAGCGGTACTCTGCTGTGAGCCTGCGGAGGAACGCCCTTCCAAGGATTCGAGACGCGAGCTAAGCTCGGCAATTTTCGCCTCAAGCGCATTTATCTCATCGTCTTTATCAGCCTCTGCCGCGGCGGAGGACGCAGGGAAGATGCTGCTTTCGCTTTGGGAAGCACCCGTGCCGCCTCCCGCATCGCCGTTCGAGCTGCCGCTGTCCGCAGGTGCGGAGTCAGGCGCAGCACCGGAAGGCTCCGCATTCTCGTCGGAGCCGCCTGTTTTACCCTTTTCGCCGTCCTCTGCGGGCTTTGCCGCGTTATCGGAGGCGGGAACGGGAGAAGGCGTAAACTCAGGCGTCGGATCGGGCTCAATGAGGTCATGAGAATTGCCGGAGGGCATTTCGCTTTCGGAAGCAGGCGCTGAATGCTCCGAGATATACTCGGAAATCTCGTCAAGCCTGTCGCTCGTGTTGGAAAATTTTATGCCGAAAATAATGGCGAGCGCTATAGGAAGGATGAAAATCAAAGCAATAAAGAAGATAATAAGATGCTTGAAAAACTTTACACTTCCAAAATACAAAACGCTCACCTCCCGTTAATCTGTATTTTATGCCGAATATAGCAAGAAGCCATCGCTTTTTGAGGGAAAACCGAAATACCGTAAAAGCTTTTCCGCGATTTTTCATCTGACAAAGACGAAAAGAATTCTCGCCGCTTTCAAGCTGCATTTCAGGCACCGTTTATCTAAATATTGTGGTGACTACTAAACAGGGATATTATATAATGTATAGAGTGAAAAGTCAACCGCAAGAGAAGATTTACCCGTTCTTGTCTGAAACCGCCGCCGTTACCCGCGCTTCGAGATTGAGATAAAACATCACGAAGAGCACGTCCAGCGCGCCGAAAAAGAAAAAGTTGCGGTTTGAAACCTCTGCCAGCTCGGGAAATGCGGCATAAAGATAGGATTTCAGCCAATCCGCGTTATACGGACCAGGCTGCTTGCCTTTTTTCACGAGGTTCCTGATTTCACTGAATTCCTCAGGCACTGCCCCGTCCTTGTTCTGAGCGCCTTTTTTGACTATATCGTTGTAAATGGCCTTAACAGTCTGCTCCGAAAGCGGCTGCTTTGCAAGAAGCTCCGGAAGACGCACGGCGAAGCTGTAAACTATGAGGGGATAAACGGCGTCGTACTTCGATGAACTGAGAGGATAGCAGCTAACCTCGTCAAGCGGAATATGGAAGCCGTCGAGCTTATCGCCGATGCGGGCATTATTAAGGACAACCTTGAAAATGTCTTTTACGTCGCAGGTATAGAAGCCGTCCTTAGACATGGCGTATATATACTTTGTGGTGGTAAAGAGCGCCGCTCCGGAGGATATTACGGCTTCGGAAATTCTCTTTGCCGCGGCGGATTCGTCAATTGGCACTCAGGAGGCCTCCTTTTATCGTGAAGCGCCCGAAAGACACAAAAAGGGGCGTTTCTCGCACCGAATAGAAGCGTTTATAAACTTATTCATGTTATTATATAATATATTTTGCAAAATAACAATAAGAAAGATGTATTTTTTGCCGCAAAAGATTAATTTTTCGCTTTTATCTTTTGGATTTCGGGCTTATTTATGGGAATTAAGGATAATTTCGGCTTCTCAGCCTACTTTGCTTACCGCTCCCAAAGCTCCGTTCTCAGTTTCTGATTCTCAATGCCCAACTATTCGTTTTGTTTCGATTGACCTTTCCGCCTTTTGATGATACACTTCTGCTTATAAAATATTATTTACGAGGTGTAATCGGAAATGGAAACAAGACCTTACGTTTCGTGGGAGCTTATCGGCGATTTTATGCGCAAAGCCTTCTGCGCGGCGGGAGTTCCGGCAGAGGATGCCGCTGTATGCGCCGAAATACTCATGGAAAGCGACAGGCGCGGCATCGAATCGCACGGGGTGAACCGCTTCAAGCCCATTTACATAGACCGCATCCGCGCCGGAATTCTCAGCCCCGTCACAGAGTTTGAGATAGTCCGCGAAACGCCGACCACCGCCGTGGTGGACGGGCATAACGGCATGGGCATGGTCGTCGCGAGCCGCTGCATGAAGATGGCTATAGAGAAGGCCAAAAAATACGGCATGGGCATGGTTGCCGCCCGCAATTCCACGCATTTCGGCATCGCGGGTTATTACGCAACGATGGCTTCCTCCGAGAACATGATAGGTCTTTGCGGCACGAACGCAAGGCCCTCCATCGCGCCGACCTTCGGCGTCGAAAACATGCTCGGCACCAACCCACTCACCTTCGCCCTGCCCACCGACGAGCCATTCCCCTTCGTTATCGACTGCGCCACGAGCATCACGCAGCGCGGCAAGATAGAGTATTTTGCTCGCGAGGGCAAGCCCACTCCCGCCGGAATGGTTATCGGCAGGGACGGCAGCGCCCTGACTGACAGCGATTATATCCTCACCGCGCTCACCACGGGTGAGGCCGCGCTTGCCCCGCTCGGCGGCATAGGCGACGAGCTCGCCGGATATAAGGGTTACGGCTACGCGACGCTTGTTGAAATTCTCTCCGCCGCGCTCCAGGCCGGAAGTTACCTCAAAATGCTCACGGGCATAGGCGAAAACGGCGAAAAGAAGCCCTATCCGCTCGGCCATTTCTTCCTCGCCGTGGACACCGAGGCCTTCATGGGTGCCGAAAGCTTCAAAAAGACCGCCGGGAACATCCTGCGCGAGCTCCGCGCCAGCCAAAAAGCCCCCGGACAGAGCCGCATTTTCACGGCGGGCGAAAAGGAATACGAGGTCTGGCAGGAACGGCGCGACAAGGGCGTTCCTGTGGGCGAAGCCGTCCAAAAGGAGCTTATCTCCGTCCGCGATATGTACTCGCTCGATTTCCGCTTCCCCTTTGAATGAATATCGGATGAATAATTTATGTATTTTTGCCTTCTGATATTGAAAAACCCAAAAGGCTGCTATAAACTATAGACAACAAGGGCGATAAAGCCTCGTTTTTTGAATCGCAAGGAGGTCAGAACATGGCTTATTGTAAAAATTGCGGCGCGCCTCTGGAAGCGGGCTCAAGGTTTTGTACGAACTGCGGCTTTAACGCCGATTCGGAGGTTCCAGGCGTTCGCAGCACCGACCATACGGCTGAATATGACGCAAACGACATTAAAAGCAACAAAATTTTATCCCTGTACTGCTATCTCGGGATTCTTATGGTAATTCCTCTCGTGGCGAAGCCCGGTTCCGATTTCATTAAGTTCCACGCCAATCAGGGGCTCGTTCTTCTCACCTTTGATATATGCCTTGCCATCCTCTGCATTATCCCGATTCTCGGCTGGATAGCTGCCGCAGTGGGCTACATTTTCTCTTTCGTCTGCATTATCATCGGCATAGTCAACAGCTGCTCCGGGCGCGCGACAGAGCTTCCGTTTATCGGCCGGTTTAATATAATTAACAGATAACAGCATTAATCGAGCGGCCCGGGCGCGTATTTGCGTCCGGGCTTTTTTGTGATTAAACTATCTAATTCTAAGGAGTATGCATTATGAAAGTATATAATTCCGCAGAGGAGCTTATCGGCTCCACGCCGTTGCTGCGCGTGACCCGTTTTGCGAAGGCCCACGGCGTTAAGGCCGAAATACTGGCTAAGCTTGAAAGCCGAAACCCCGCAGGCTCGGCAAAGGACCGCGTCGCGCTCGAAATGATAAACGACGCCGAGGAAAAGGGTCTCCTGAAACCCGGCTCCGTCATCATCGAGCCCACCTCCGGGAACACCGGCATCGGTCTTGCCGCCATAGCTGCGCTGAGAGGCTACAAAACGATAATCGTCATGCCCGACTCCATGTCTGAGGAACGCAGAAAGCTCATGAGAGCCTTCGGCGCAGAGTTGGTGCTCACTCCGGGTAAGGACGGCATGAGCGGCTCCATCAAAAAGGCGGAGGAGCTTTTGCGTTCTACGCCCGGCAGCTTTTGCCCCGGGCAATTCGTAAACCCAGCTAACGCCGCCGCTCACAGGAAGACGACGGGCCCCGAGATTTGGCGCGATACCGACGGAAAGGTGGATATTTTCGTCGCGGGCGTCGGCACGGGCGGCACGCTGACGGGCGCAGGCGAATACCTTAAAAGCATGAACCCGCAGCTCAGGGTCGTCGCCGTCGAGCCCGCCTCCTCCCCCATGCTCTCCGAGGGTCGTTCCGGCGCGCACGCCATTCAGGGCATAGGCGCAAACTTCATTCCCGAGGTTCTGAACCGCGATATCTACGACGAGGTAATGCCCGTCAGGGACGAGGACGCGCTCAGAGTCGGAGGAGAATTCGGAAAGCTTGAAGGCGTACTTATCGGCATTTCCTCCGGCGCCGCTCTTTGGGCTGCTGCGGAGCTTGGAAAGCGCCCCGAGAACGCCGGCAAAACCATCGTCGCCCTTCTTCCCGATTCCGGTGAACGCTATCTTTCCTCCGCGATGTACGATTTTTGAAACATCATAGTGTAAATTGCATCAGCTTTACTCCCATATCCTTTTAACTGTGAATAATAACCGCGCATGACAAGCAATACTGGTTTACAGTTCTTGCATCCGTCATGCGCGGTTTTTGTTTTATTTGTTCAGTCTGTTTCTATTATTTTGAAAGCTCTGAGGCAGCCTTCTCTGCAAGGCCCATAAGCTTATCGTGTTCCTCCAGATTTTCGCGGTTCACCGCGTCAAGAAACTGCTGCGAATAGCTTGAATACTGAGGGTCCTCCGCGCTGAGCATCTTTACAGGCGAATCATGAAGAGCAGCATAAAGGCCCGTTTCGCCCTTCACCGGCATCGCATCCTCAAAAAAGCCGAGCTGCGAGTATTTCTCTTTCACCGCGTCGTCGAGCAGGAAAATAATGCAATCCTGGTTCTCGAGATAGCCGTAAGCGGGCTCGCCCACATCGCCGGCAGCGGAGTTAACGAGCTCAACGTCAACTCTGTGGTTCCGCCCCGTTTCGGGCAGTTTATCCTCAAGCAGGCGGATGAGAGCCTTTTCGCGCGCAGGATCCGGCGCCTCGGAGCTGAGGTAAACCACTCTCCAGTCGTATTTAACCTCAGAAACCGCGCCAACGATGAACATCACGACTAGCGCCGCGGCAAATACCGCAGCTATGAAATACCATTTATAATGAAACCAGAAAACGTTCGCCAGCCAGTCCTCGAGCTGCTCGGCCCGGGATTTGGCAAATATAGGATTATCCTGTTTGTTATCCACAGTTTATCCCTCCAAGGCAAGAATTCTGCATTTAGTTTAACATAGGTATTCACCCGCGTCAATTATTGATTGAACGGGTATTAAGCGCCATTTGTTTATAAAAAATATACAATCTATCAGTTGTATTGTAGTGCAAAAGATGTTATAATAACCGCAATGCGATTATTAACCGCATTGTGCCGCTCACACGGCACAGCGATATTTTCAGGGTCGTGCCGTTCACGCGGCACATGGGCAGCATTTACTGCCGCCCGATCAATGTCCGCAGAGAGCACGTTTTTCCGAGCAAACAGCATCACCCGATCAGTGCGGCAGGCCCGCCGCCGCTGCTTCACGCGGACAATCCGCATTGCCGCACGGCAATGCTTCAGGAGGGAAACAAGAGGATGATAGAAGTATCGAGTCTGACCAAAACCTATGGCAAAAAGCGAGGCATCGACAGGCTCACCTTTACCGTAAACGATGGTGAGATCGTCGGATTTCTCGGCCCGAACGGAGCCGGTAAATCCACAACGATGAATATAATCACAGGGTATCTTTCGGCTAATTCCGGCGCGGCTCGTATCGCGGGAATAGACGTTCTTGAGGACCCTGTGGCAGCCAAGCGCAAAATCGGCTATCTCCCGGAGCAGCCGCCGCTTTACCTCGACATGACCGTTGAGGAATACCTTAATTTTATTTTTGACATCAAGGCGGGCAAGGAATTCAGCCGACGCGCCCATCTCGGCGAAATATGCGAGATGGTCGGCCTCAAGGACCATTATAAGCGCCTTATCCGCAATCTTTCAAAGGGCTATAAGCAGCGCGTGGGTCTGGCTCAGGCCCTCGTCGGCAACCCCGACGTCCTTATTCTCGACGAGCCGACCGTCGGTCTCGACCCGAAGCAGATAATCGAGATCAGGAACGTCATCAAGTCTCTCGGCAAGGACAGGACGATTATCCTTTCCACGCACATTCTGCAGGAGGTCTCCGCTATATGTGAGCGCGTCCTCGTCATCAATAACGGCCAGATAGTCGCCGACGATAAGCCGGACAACCTCTCCGCCATGATAACCGGGGACAGGAAGCTTATCGTCCGCGTCGCCGGGCCGAAGGACAGCGTGCGCCACGTACTCCGCTCCGTCGACGGCATCCAGTTCGCCGACGCGACGGTTCAGGCCGAAAAGGGCGCATACGACTTCCTTGTGGAAGCAAAGCCCAATATTGACATCAGGAAGCCGATGTTCATGGCGCTGGCCAAGGCCGGTTACCCCATTCTCCAGCTCAAATCCATGGATCTCTCGCTTGAGGATATTTTCATCAAGCTTACCGAGGACAGCAAAAAGCCCCGCCTGTCTCCGAAGAGCGCGGTCCGCCCGGCGGCAAAGGATGTCTCCGCGGACAAGCCCGAGCAGACTCAGGAGGATTTTCCGGCGCTGAACGTAAACCTCAGCTCCGGTGAATTCGACGCGGAAGACAAGGAGGACAATGAATAATGGCAGCCATTTACAAAAGAGATCTGAGAGCGTACTTCACTTCCCCTCTCGGATACGTTTTCATAGCGGCGTTTCTCATAGTTATGAACTCCGTTTTCTTCGTTACCAATCTCCTTACGGGCAGGAATTCCATTGCCTCCGTCTACACGGTAACGCTCTACATACTTATTGTCATAGTCCCCGTGCTGACTATGCGTACCTTCAGCGAGGACTATAAGCAGAAAACCGACCAGCTCCTGCTCACTGCCCCCGTCAAGGCTTCGGGCATAGTGCTTGGCAAGTTTTTCGCCGCGTACACCGTTTATTTTATCGCGCTTCTTTTCACGATAATCTACGTTATCATCGTTTCCGCCGTCGGAGACGTTAACATGGCCTCAATAATCGGCAACTACATTGCTCTTCTCGGCGTAGCGACGGTTTATATCTCCATCGGCATATTCATTTCCTCTCTTACGGAAAATCAGCTTGTCGCCTGCATTGCAACGCTTGGCATATTCATCGCACTCTTCATCCTTGATTACGCTTACGGCCTTGTAAACGTCGGCTGGATAAAGACCGTTCTCTACTGGCTGAGTATTTTCCGCAGATACAACACGTTCTTTCTCGGAGTCTTCTCCGTGGCTGACTTTTTCTATTATATAAGCATTTCGGCTGTTTTCGTTTTCCTGACGGTTCGCGTTCTGGAAAAGAAGCGCTGGAGCTGATGGAGGGGACAAGAAGATGAAAAACAAGAATGAGAATTTAAATGACGGCGTTCTCGACATCGAGCTTGCCGCCGAACAGGAAGAAATAAAAAGCAGAAAATTCAAATACGGCACGCTCGCGACGGTTTTCACCATCGTTTTCATAATCGCGGTAGTTCTCGTTAACGTCCTCGTCGGCTATCTGACAGACAGATACGTCCTTGAGATAGACCTTACAAGCGAGCGTCTTTTTGAGATTTCCGAAGACACCAAGGAGGTCCTTGACGACCTTGCCGAGACCATAACCATCACCGTTCTTGCCGAGGAAACCACATATCGCGACTCTACCGAGCTTCTCAGCAACGTCTATGAAACGCTGCAGCGTTACGAAGCTCTCGCAGGCGGCAAGATAAGCGTCCGCTACATTAATCCCACCGTTAACCCCAAGATAGTCGAGGAATATAACTCTCTCGGCGACCTTAACAGCAACGATATCATCATCGAGAGCGGCAAGCGCTTCATGAAACTCTCCCCCACCGGAATGTACAATTCCGAAACGGACGATAAGGGCGTCACCTATTACGTCGGTCTCCGCGCGGAGCAGAAGCTCACATCTGCCATTCTCTACTGCACGGCGGACACCGTCTCCAAGGCAGCTTACATCAGAGGCCACAGCGAGGATTACTTCATGGACGAGCTGGACTCCCTGCTCACCACCTCCAACTATGAGGTCACGAGCGTAATTCTCGCCCGCGAGGATATTCCCGAAGACGTAAACCTCATCATTATCTCTTCTCCCAAGACGGATTTCAGCGCCGAAGAAATCGAAAAGCTGGACGCTTACTTCGCTGCGGGCGGAGACGCTATAGTTTCCATGACGCCGAACGTCGTCGAGGAACTCACGAACCTCGATAAGTTCTTCGAGGAGTGGGGCGTAAAGTACAGTGAGAAGATAGTATTCGACAGCTCGCAAAGTCTCAGCGGTTACCCGATGTACGTCGTCCCCAGCGTAAATATAGTAAAGGGCATTACCGATAATCTCAACATTAAAAACCTCTTCCCGCTCGTAGTCGGCGGCAGAGCGATAGAACTCACCAACACCCAGACGAGCAACGACTACGTCACCGTCCTCATGGAATCCTCCGGCACCTCTTACGCGAAAGATGCGAACGACTTTGCATACGGCTACGACAAGGGCGACAACGACATCTCCGGTCCCTTCAATCTCGCCGTTATGACCGAGCGCTATTCTTACGAAAAGAACCTCAAAAACACTCGTTCCAGCATTCTTTTCCTTAACGCCGGCATGATAACCAACAGCGTTCTCGGCGCATCAAACTTCCTGAACACCGCCTATCTCGCTTCCGCGCTGGATTTCATAAACGATTATTCCGACGCGGTAATTATCCCGGACAAGAACTTTAAATCCACTACGCTCAACATTCTCTCCTGGCAGGTCACGGTAGTATTCTGGGTGGTTGTCGTCGCGATACCGCTCGCCATTCTGCTTATTGGCGTTATAGTTTGGGCTCGCAGGAGGCATTTATAATGTCTGTATCAAAAAGCTTAAAGCCCATTCTTATCTCCGTCTCAGTCATCGTGGTTATCGCGATAGCGCTGCTGCTCCTGCTTGTCGTTTTCCCCGAAAAGGAATCCGTCGAGCCCGCCGGTCCCGAGGAAACCGCGCCCGCTCAGGAAACTATTTTCGTTACGCAGGAGGATAACGAAAGCCTTGTCCGCGCGACGGCTTACTATTCCACGGGCGAGACCTTCTCTGTCGAGTATAAAAAAGACGAGAACGGCGTTCTCAGCTATGAGGCTACGCCTCACGCGGAGTTTTTTGAGTATAACACCTCCAAATTCCGCTCAATGATGTTCACGCTCACAAGCCTCACGGCAGTTGCCAAGGTGGAAGAAAACGCTGAGGATCTTTCCGTTTACGGCCTTGACGAACCTCGCTTCCGCATGGAAATGACCTTTGCCGACGGGCACGTTATAAACCTCTATGTAGGCGACGAAACCCCCGTAGACTCCAACTTCTATATTATGTCTGACGCTTCAAACACCGTCTACATCCTGGGTAATTACATGACTAACCTCATCACACGCCCTGAGATAGAGTACAGAAACATTTCCGTCTTCCCCACCTATACAGAGGAGGACATTTACACGAATATCAACTGGGTACGCCTCACGAAGCGCGGCGAGACTCCGATTGATATTCACTATGACCCCGAGTTCACCATCGAGGGCAACAAGGCTTCGAGCGTTTATATGATGCTCAGCCCCGTACTCTCCTCCTGCGCGGATGAAAAGGTCCAGTCCGACGTTCTCGATAAGGTCGCCGCGTCGAGCTATGAAGGCATCGTGTGCGACATTACAGCGGACGAGCTTGCCGATTACGGTTTCGACGATCCGGCGCGCCTTGAAATGACGGATTTCTCCGGCAACAGGCTCGATATCATCCTCGGCAAGTTTGCCGGCTCTCATATCTATGCCGCGCTCGGAGAACAATACGACGCGTTTATGAGCGGAAAGTATTCCAAGCTCACCGTTCTCGTCTACGCCGCATCCTCCTTTGACTGGCTCGATATCGACTATAAGACGCTTCTGAACCGTGCCGTATGGATACAGGATATTCATTCCATTGAATCTATCCGCTACGATATGGCAGGTACGGTCTATGAGCTGAGTCTTAACGAATATGACGACGTAACGGGATCCGACGTCGAGGTTGTCAGAACGGTCGGCGTTCTCAACGGCAAGGATATAAACGAAAAGAACACCAAGCGTCTCTTCTCAAGAACGCTCAATCTCCGCCAGGTAGGGGAGATTCCCGAGGGGACCGATCTCAGTTCTCCCGAGTTCACAATAACCCTGACGCTGCGCGATGGCGGGACCCGTGTTCTTGAAATGGCTCCGATAAACGACAGACAGTATGCCTGCACCGTGGACGGAAAGGCCGAATTCTATATTTATAAGAGCAATATTGCCAACCTCGTCACCGCGCTTGAGCGCGTGATGGACGATAGAGATGTTTCTCTTATCTATAACACCTGATGCAGCCCCCGACTTTGTTGATTTTACCCAAACCAAGTCGTGAAATGGGTAATTAAATTGACATTTCATCCCGCCATTGATATAATATCTCCGGAAATCTTTTTCCGGAGATATTTTTATGCTGAATAGTTTTTTTGATAACCATAATAAGGTTGCCGTCGCCTTTTCAGGCGGCGTCGATTCTGCGTTTCTGCTCTACGAAGCGGTGAAATACGCAGGCGACTGCACGGCGTATCTTGCGCGCTCCGCCTTTAACCCGTCTTTCGAGATAAACGACGCGAAACACTTCGCCGCCTCCGTCGGCGCAAAGCTGAGGATTCTGGATATAGACGTTCTCGCCTCTTCCGATATATGCCGCAATGAGTCCGAGCGCTGCTATCTCTGCAAAAGGCTCATCCTGTCGCGCATAATCTCCGCCGCAAAGGCGGACGGTTATGCCATCCTTTTAGACGGCGCGAACGCTGACGACGACCCTGCCGGGCGTCCCGGAATGCGCGCCGCCGAAGAGCTGAGCGTGCTTTCCCCCATGCGCGAGCTCGGCATCGGCAAGGCGGAAATCCGCCGTGCTTCGCGCGAAGCGGGGCTTTTCACATGGGATAAGCCCTCCTATTCCTGCCTTGCCACGAGGATAGCACAGGGTGAAGCAATTACAGGCGACAAGCTCGCGCGGATAGAGCGCGGCGAAACGGCGCTCATGGCTCTTGGCTTCCGGGGTTTTCGCCTCCGTATGCGCGGCGGCGAGGCAAGGCTTGAAATTCTTCCCGAGCAGCTTCCGCTTGCCCTGGAAAAACGCGAAGAAATTCTCTCAGCCCTTTCGGGCGATTTTTCCGAAATACTATTAAATATGAAAGGTATGCGAAAAACCTTATGAACAAGCACGAGCTTACAAAACTTATGGAGCTTGTAAAATCCGGCGCAATGTCACCGGAGGAAGCCGTCGAAAAAATAAACACAGCCCCGTTTGAAGACCTTGGCTTTGCCAAAATCGATTATCACCGTTCCCTGCGTCAGGGCGTGCAGGAGGTCATTTTCGGTCAGAGCAAAAGCGTTGAGCAGATAAGCGCCATTCTCGCTTCCATGCTCAAATCCGGCGCGTCCAACATCCTCATCACGCGCCTCCAGCCGGAAAAAGCGGCTGTACTGTCCGAGAATTTCAAGCTTGACTACCACGCGGACGCGCGTATAGCCGTCTGCTCGCCGAAGCCGCTTGCCCTCACCGGCTCCGTTATAGTCACCTGCGGCGGAACGAGCGATATTCCCGTCTGCGAGGAGGCCGCCGTCACGGCGGAAACGCTCGGCAGCCGCGTCCACAGGGTCTATGACGTCGGCGTCGCGGGGCTTCACCGTCTTTTGGCGCAGCTCAGCGTTTTCTCCGAGGCACGTGCCGTCGTCGCCGTCGCCGGGATGGAGGGGGCGCTGGCGAGCGTCGTCGGCGGACTAGTGGACTGCCCCGTCATCGCCGTGCCGACGAGCGTTGGCTATGGCGCGAGCTTCGGCGGCGTCGCGGCGCTGCTGAGCATGCTCAATTCCTGTGCCAGCGGCGTCAGCGTGGTTAACATCGACAACGGTTTCGGGGCAGGCTACCTCGCCTCACTTATAAATAAAATGGAGACAGCGAAAAAATGAAAAAGCTTTATCTGGATCTATCCATGGGCGCCTCGGGCGATATGCTCACGGCAGCACTCGCCGCGCTTATGCCGGACCGCGAAGCCTTTGTTCGCGAGCTGAACGAAATGGGCGTCCCCGGCGCGGAAATCGAAATATACGACAAGGAGCAGCACGGCATAAGCGGGCTGCATTCCGCCGTCCGCATTTACGGCGTGGATGAGGGAGAAGAAATGCTAAAGGAGGAACACGCTCACGAACATGAGCACCACCATCACCATGAGCTTGAGCATGAACATGAGCATGAGCATGAACACCATCACGAGCACGAACATGAACATGAACACCATCATGAGCACAGCTCGGTTTCCTCGATTGGCGATATCATAAACTCCCTTCATTTGCCCGAAAAGGTTAAGGAAGACGCAAAAAACGTATATTCTCTTATCGCGGAGGCCGAGGCGAAGGTTCATGGCAAAAGTGTTACCGAGGTGCATTTCCACGAGGTCGGCGCGCTCGACGCGGTAGCCGACGTCGCGGCCGTATGCCTTGCCATGTACCGTCTCGGGCTCAGCTCCTTTACTGCATCCACGATAAACGTCGGCTACGGAAAAATAAAATGCGCCCACGGCATTCTGCCTGTTCCCGCCCCCGCGACGGTGGAGCTTTTAAGCGGGCTTTCCGTGGCGGCAGGCGATGTTGAGGGCGAGCTCTGCACGCCGACAGGCGCGGCGCTTGTGAAGTATTTCGCCGGGGACTTCGGGACTATGCCCGCAATGAAAATAGAGAAAACCGGCGTCAGCGTCGGCACAAAGCTTTTTGACCGGCCCAACATTCTGCGTGCCTTCCTCGGCGAAGCCAAAGAAACCTCGCCGCGCGAGGTAATTTGCGAGCTAAGATGCAACATTGACGACATGACGGGCGAGGAAATGGGCTTTGCCATGGACGAGCTTTTGCGGCTCGGCGCGCTTGATGTGTTCTTCCAGCCCATCCAGATGAAGAAGAACCGCCCGGCCTATATGCTCACCTGTCTTTGCAAATCCGAGGACGAAGGAAAAATGGCGGACGCCATCTTCCGCACGACGCTCACGCTCGGCATAAGGATTTACCGCCCTGAGCGCATGACGCTCCCCCGCCGCGTCGTCGAGCGCGACACGCCGCTCGGCCCTCTCAAATTCAAGGAAAGCAGCTACGGCGGCAAAACGCGCGCTAAGCCGGAATATGACGAACTCAGCGCCATAGCCCGCGAACGCGGGTTAAGCTACGCCGAAGCGCGCGGCGCCGTAACGAAAGAAGAATAAACAACACCAATACATCAAAACGGTCTTCGCGTTTTACTGTGCGAAGACCGTTTTATTATGCCCTTAATTATCCTCCGCCGCTGTTATTGCGTAGCTGAGCAGAGCTTCGTTAGCCGCGTAGATTTCGTCAAACTGCGATATCGGCAGGGGCGACTCGCCGATCCCCGCCTCAATCGTGTAGCCCGGGCGGTTATAGTCACCGATGAACCAGTCCTTGTAGCCAGCGTAGGCCGATTCCGGAGGCGTAAGCTCCAGCGCGTAGCCCGAAAGCTGTGAAAGCTTCTCCCCTATTCTACGCGAGCCGAGCGGTTCCCTGTCAAGGTACTTCCAATAGATAACACGCCCCTGCGTGTGGTACGAAAGCGTGAGCGAAAAATCCCGCTTTACGGTAAAATCGTACACCGCGCGGCTTTCCGCCTGCGAAAGCGGCGCTTTGCCGACGTAATCGCGCGGCCCCGGCTGTGTGTAGCCGAGCTCAAACTTCGTCTTTTTCGCAAGCTGCCAGCTCGCCGGGTATTGAAGGTTCAGGTCGACGCCGTTTATATTTGCCTTCCAGCCGGAGGGAAAGGGTATTTCGGGGTAATTCGCCGCAAGCTCGCGCACCCGGGAAAACGCCGCGCTCCCCGCCGAGATGTCACCCGTTACGAGGTCCACGCCGTCGGGGTTCACCATCGGCATGATATAAAGCGAAGCGCGCGAAAGCAGCGTCTGCGCGTCGCGTCCGCCTATCTCGCCGCCGGAAACACAGGCCTCGGCATAGCGTTCGAGAAATTTCATCAGCACAGGCGCGGTTATCCACTCGTTTGCGTGGTGCGCCGCGTTATAAAACGTTTCGAGCTCTCCGTTTCCGATTTTCACCCAATGCAGCGGCCTTCCGAGGGAACTGTAGCCCGCGCTCCCAGTTTGCAGGAACGGATATCGGGCCTTTAGTCCGCGCAGACAGTAATCGAGCGCCGCCGAGCCGAAGCTTATGTTCCCAGGCACGACTTTGAAGTCCAGCGGCACGGTCAGTACAGAGCCGATTTTCAGATTAAACGGGTCTATGCCGGGGTTCGCCGCATCTATCGCCCGCACACTGCCGCCGTATTTCGCCGCAATTTTATAAAAGCTGTCACCCGGTGCGACCCTATGCAGTACAAAGCCCGTCAGCCACGGTTCCATCTTTCTCCAGGTTTGCGGCCCGACTATGCCGTCCGCCGTTATGCCCTCGGCGCTTTGGAAGTCCGTCACGCGCCTTCGCGTCTCGGGACCATATATGCCGTCGGGCGCGTCCATGCTGCCGTCACGGCGCGACAACGCGAGCTGGACAAGCTCTGTCTGCGGCCCCCGCGAGCCGATTTTCAAAACCTTCATGGTACACCTCCGCACATGGTTCTATGCCAATATATGGAGTTTTTTTAAATTTTGTTCCGTTTGAATTTCAAAAAGCTCTTATACGGCGCGGAGCGAGCTTTTTTCTCATGGCATAACATAAACATCTTTCTATAAATAAGCAATTAATTTTCTTCGCCGCGTGAAATAATTATTATCGCGCAATTAAAATATGACGCTGATAAAAATTTTCGGTTTGATGGCGCCATCAGACCGAAGCAAGGGGGAAGGCTTATGAATTTTAAAAAGAGGGCGGGCATCGCCGCCGCGCTGATAGTCGTTTTCTCGGCGCTGCAAAGCGCGGGTGCGGCGTATTCAGAAGGCTTGAGTCTCATTCCGGCAGGCGAAATAGTCGGTATAAAAATAGAAAACGACGGGCCGATGGTCGTTTCCTTCTCGGAGGGAAGCAGCTCCGGCGACGTTTCGCCCGCCTTTGAGGCAGGAATACTGCCCGGCGACGTTATCAAAGCCGTAAACGGCAAAAAGGTCGCAAGTCTCACCGACTTTGCCGATTTTATGAAGCTTTGGAACGGCGGTGAAATAAACGTAACCATTGAGCGCGGCGGCAAGACGCTGGATTTCACGCTCGTACCGCGGGCGAAAAGCACGGGCGGCGCGGAGCTCGGCGTTTGTGTGCGCGACGGCATGGTCGGGCTCGGCACGGTTACGTTTTATGACCCGGCCAGCGGCGCTTTCGGCGCGCTCGGCCACGGCGTGAACGACCTCGACACGGGAACCCTCCTGCCGCTTAAAAGCGGAGCAATCATGAAAGCGGAGGTTTCCGGCGCGATAAAGGGAAAATCGGGCAGCGCAGGAGAAATAACGGGCAGCTTCGACATGGAGGCAGAGCTCGGCAGCATTTCCGCAAACACAATTTGCGGCATTTTCGGGACGGCGACGAACCTTTCAGCAAAAAGCCTCAGATCAATGCCCACAGCGCCGAAAAGCGCGGTTGAAACGGGCAGCGCAAAGATAATCAACTGCGTCTCAGGCAAAGCCCGCGAATACGATATAGAAATATCGCGTGTTTACCCAGACGACGGCAGTGAGCGCGACATGCTCATATCTATAACGGATCCCGAGCTTATCGAGGTTACGGGAGGAATAGTTCAGGGCATGAGCGGAAGCCCGATAATCCAGAACGGCAAGCTTGTGGGCGCGGTGACCCACGTTCTTCTCAACGACCCCACTAAAGGCTACGGGATAAGCATCGAAACCATGCTCAACGCTATGGACGAGCCCGCAGCGTAAATGGCAAAAAGGGCGCGCTGCATTTTGCGGAGGTGCCGTAACGAACTAAATATGTACCAGGTGGAGGCGCGGCGCTGACCGCGCCTCCATTTCATATCTCAGGCGCTCTTGCGCCACTTGCCTTTGCGATCTCGCGCCGGACAAACGATTCCTCGAACGGTTTTCCAGCATGGCGGATACCGCGGCCTTGTGCTCCTCGCGCAACTCCCAAAGATACGGTCTTCTTCCGCACTTGAAGCCGCCGTATCTGGCCGGTTTCAAGGCTTTTTGCGCGCCGCGAAGCTTCGCGGCGGGTTTTCGGGTATAACGGGCTCCGCCGGCGGCGACTACGCTCGGCGTCTGTTCCAGCCCGTCGCGACGGAGCGGACGCTTACGAAATCGCGGTAGATCCCTTCCTGCGCCATCAGCTCCTCGTGCGTGCCGGACTGGCTTATGCGTCCGTCCGCTATCACAAGGATGCGGTCTGCGTGGCGTATCGTGTTGAGCCTGTGGGCGATGACGAGCAGCGTTTTTCCGCGGCACAGCTCGCTTATCGCCTCCTGGATATAGCTTTCGTTATCTGCATCCACGTTCGCGGTCGCTTCGTCGAGAATGACTATCGGCGCGTCCTTAAGGATGCAGCGGGCGATGGATATGCGCTGCTTTTCGCCGCCGGAAAGGCTCGCTCCGCCCTCGCCTACGACGGTGTCGAAGCCGTCCGGCAGGGCCATGATGAAGTCGTAGCAGCGCGCCTTTTTGGCCGCGTCGATCACCTCCTCCCTCGTCGCGTCGGGCCGCCCGATTATAATATTGTTGTAGATGGTGTCCTGGAACAGGTACACGCGCTGGAATACCATTGAAATCCGGTTCATAAGCTCGCGCAGCGGCACCTCCCTCAGATCCCTGCCGCGCACTAAGATCTGCCCGCCGCGAACGTCCCAAAAACGCGCCAAAAGGTTAGCTACGGTGGATTTTCCGCTGCCCGAGGGCCCGACCAGCGCCAGCATTTTGCCCTGCTCGAGTTTAAAGGATATGCCGTGCAGAACCTCCTTCGAGGTATAGCCGAAGCTTACATTGCGAAACTCCACTTCCGGCGCGTCGGCGGAGGCCGGGATGCTCTGCTTTCCCTCGTCGGGCAGCTCCTTCTCCGCGAACACCTCTTCGATGCGGTCAAGGCAGCTGTTCATCACCGTAAGACGGCTGGCCTGGCCGTAGAGCGCCTTCATCGGCCCGAATACGTCAAAAACGAAGAGCATCATGCCTATAACGAGGCTCGTATCCATCAAGCCCTTGCCGTTGAGCGTGAGCGCAACGAACGCGAGCAGAGCCGCGCCGACTCCGTAGAGGACGTTAAGGGCCATGTGCCACGGCGTCTGGCTGCGCTCAAAGGCGATGCTGCTGCGGCAGCTTTCGCGGAAATTTTCCGTAAGCAGCGAGGAGCGCTCGCCCAGAAGGTTATAGGTTTTCGTGATGCCGATGCCCTCGGCGAAGTCAAGCACGGCTTCGGTGAGGCTTTCGTTCTGCTCCTGACGTATGGCGGACTTTTTAAGCCCGTCTATCCTCATGCCCCTTGCAAACAGCAGCACGATAGCCGTTATCGCAAGCGCCGCGAGGCCGAGCCATAGATTGAAGCAGAGGAGAAAAACGAGCATGATTATCTGCGAAAAGCCGTAGCTCATCATATCGGCAAGCGCCGTCATGCAGTTTTCTTCTATAAAGACCATATCGGAGGAGAGAACGGAGCTGATTTTGCCTATGTTCCCCTCCGTAAAATACCCCATCGGCATCCGGCGCAGGTGCTCTCCGAGCTTCATGCGCATATCGGAGAAAATCATAAACCCTGCCGCCGACTGGAGCCTGTCGGTAGTATGCTGAAATATGATTTGCAGCACGAGGCAGGCAAGTATCCCTATCCCGAGCGTGAGGCAAAGCCCCTTGTCGGCGCTGCCGTCATAAAAGGCCGCGAGCGCGAAATAGGAAAGCATGAGCGGAGCCTTTGAGAACATGGATTTCAGGAATGAGGTAACAAACGCCGCGACTATCCTTCCGCGATAAGCGCCGGACACGCCGAGTATGCGTTTCATGAGAGCTATCATTTCCCGTCGCCTCCTTCCGCAGCCGTGACGCCCCACTCGGCGCTGCGCTCCGAGGCCGTCCAGAGCGTTTTATATGCCCGGCAACGCTCAAGGAGCTCTTCATGGGTGCCGCAGTCGGCGAGAAAGCCCTTGTCGAGCACGCAAATCTGATCCGCGCCCATGATGGAGCGGAGTCTGTGGGCGATAACGATAACGGTTTTTCCCTCGATGACCTCGGCTATGGCTTCGTTCATCTTCTCCTCGTTTTCCGGGTCCATGAAGGCCGTAGCCTCGTCGAGGACTACGATTGGCGCGTTTTTAAGTATGGCCCTTGCCAGCGAGATGCGCTGCCTTTCGCCGCCGGAAAGCTGCTTGCCGCCGTCGCCTGCCGGGGTGTTCGCGCCCTGCGGCAGCCGCGAAAAGAACTCCGTACACTGCGCCTTTTCCGCCGCAGCCATTACCTCCGCATCCGTCGCGCCGGGGTGTCCGAGGCGAATGTTTTCAAGCAGCGTGGTGTTGAACAGGAACTGCTCCTGCGCAACATAGGAAATCTGGTCGTTCAGCGCCTCGAGCGACATTTCACGAATATCCTGCCCGCCGATTCTGATAGCGCCGCCCGTCACGTCGTAGAAATGCACGAGCAGCTTGCCGAGCGTGGATTTTCCGCTGCCGGATTCCCCGACGAGCGCCGTGACGCTGCCCTCCGGGATATGCAGGCTGACGCCGTGGATAACCTCGTCCGAGGCGGGCGCGGTGCCGGAGCCGGGAGCGGGAGAGGAATAAGAAAAACGCACGTTTTCAAAGCTGACCTCGCGGCCCTTGCCGCAAAACGGCGCACTTGTCTCCTTAAGGGGCTCGGCGTCGAGCGCCGCCTCAAGCGCTTTTATCTTATAATCAAGCTGCGGCAGCGTTGAAACAAAGCTGAGCGCCCGCATCAGCGGAACGCCTATTCCGGCAGACATGCAGAGCACCAGCGCCAGAGCGGATACCTGCGACCAGCCCAGCAGCACGAAAAGCGCGCCGAGCGGCAGCGTAAAGAGCGCTACGCAGGGAAGAATACTGTTATAAAGCGCCATCCAGGGCCAGCAAACCTTATACCACGCAAGGGTGAAATCCCGGTAGGAGCGCACGTCCGTTTCAAAGCGCCTGTAGCTTTCGCCGTCGCGGTTGAAAACCTTGACGACCTCCATACCGTTTATGTATTCGACGATGGTGTTGTTCATCTTCTGAGCAGCGGTATAGTATTCGCCCATCTTGCTCGTTCCGCATTTATACATCGCGCCCATGGCAATGAGTCCGAGCGGGAGGGAAGCCAGCGACAGCAGCGCAAGCTTCCAGTCCGCGATAAACATGGCGATGTAGATTATCACGGGTACTGCTGTATTGGCAAAGCCCTCGGGAAGCGCGTGGGCGAGCAGGAGCTCAACGGTGTCGATATCGTCCACAAAAAGCTTCTTGATGGTTCCGGTGCCCTTCTCCTGAATTACGCCGAGCGGCTGCTTTTCAAGCTTTCCCTGGAGGGAAAAGCGGAGGTTTTCGAGCGTGTGGTAGGCCGCTCTATGGCTAAGATCCAGACCCTTGACATACAAAACGCCGTAAAGCACGCCGAAGCCGGCAATCGCCGCCGCGCGGACAGCGATAAACTGCGCGCCCATAGGCTCGCGCAGCAGCAGGGCGCGTACAAGCTCATAGACGAACCAGTACGGCGCGACGCTGCAAACGATGCCGAGAAGCATTACAAGCATGGAAAGAAGGGTCGTTTTCTTCCACGCCCCGGCATAGCGCATGACACTTGAGAGCAAACTGATTATCTCCTTTCGCCGCTTTGCCCGCGCCTTGAGCGGGCAGAACGTATTTTTGCGTTATTTCAGGCGGATATTCTGAACGAGAGTGAATTTCGGGTCGTAGTAGTAGCTGTAATCGACTATCACGTCCTTGTTCCATGCGCTCGTTTCGTTTTTGTAGATAAGAGGGATGACGAGCGCTTCGTCGGCAATGCCTGTAAGGATGGTGTTATATATTTCCTGAACGCGCTCGCTGCTCGCGGTGGAGTCAAGCTCGGCGATAAGCTCGCCCGTGATGCCTCCGAAGCCGGTGAGCTGGCCAAGCACGGGGTCAGCCACGGAGCCGATGTTGCTCACGGTGGAGGAGGGGTCCATAGCGCCGCCGTTGGTTTCCCAATAGATAAGGTCATAGTTGCCGGTCATGGCCGCCATGAACCAGCCCATCATGTCCGCGGCGGGAGCAAGCTCCACTGCGAAGCCCACTGCCTCAAGCTGAGCCTTGACGCCGGAAACGGCGGAAGCAAGCGTCCCGAAATCGTTTGTAAATGAAATGGAAACGCTGAGCTTTTCGCCTTTCTTTTCCCTTACGCCGTCGCCGTCGGAATCCTCCCAACCGGCCTCGCTGAGAAGCTGCTCAGCCTTTTCAAGGTCGGTGGGATAAACCGTCCGGTTTACGCCGCAGTATGGCTTGTCGGCGCTGAAAAGCGTCTCGGCGGGCGTTTCTATGCCGTTATAAACCGAGGAGGCGAGAAGCTGCTGGTCTATGGCATAGGAGGCGGCAAGACGCACGGTTTTGTCGGCAAACACCCCTGCGGGAACCGTCTGGACTATCTCGGTGTAATCCTCGTTCCAAAGCGTAGTGTCGGCGATACGCATGCCCAGATAGACGCAGGAGGTGCCGACGCTGTTTATCTTCGTTCCGTAGCCCGCGGCCGAAAGCTCGGCAAAGCCGTCGTAGGTGAGCTTGTCGGAGCCGAGCAGCGCCGTTACCTCTCCGCTTTGCAGCGCAAGGATTTTCGCGTCGTTGTCCGGGATTTCCTTCACGCGGAATTCATCGACCTGGGGCGCCGCGCCCCAATAATAGGGATTGCGGACGAAGGTATAGGCCGTGCCGTCATAGCGGTCAAACATATACGGCCCGGTTCCCATGGTTTCGGTGACGCAGTTTTCGTAAGCCTTGTCCGCTCCGCCCTCGAAGGCGCGGGGATTTACGATGCCGTATGGCAGGCAGAAGGTAAGGTCGTTGAGCGCAGAGTAATAGGGACTTGTAAGCGTGAGTACGAAGGTAGAGTCGTCCTTTGCTTCGGTCGAGGCTATAAGGGCGCCGATTTTGCCGTAGTTGCCTATATAGCTGCCGAGATTTACCCGCGCCGCGTCGATGCTCTGCTTCACGGCCTCGGCGGTGAGGGCATTTCCGTCCGAAAATTTCACGCTCTCTCTCAGATGGAAGGTATAGCTCAGACCGTCGTCGCTTACATCCCATGTTTTTGCAAGGGAACCGACTATCTCATTGTTTTCATCGTAGGTGACGAGCGTATCGTAGAAGTTCATCGACCAGTAGGCGGCGCCGAAGTTCACCGCGCTTTCCGGCGAGATAACGGGATAAAACGAAGGGAAGGACCAGCTTTCCGCAAGGGTCACGGTTTTAGCTTCCGCCGCCTGAGGAGCTTCCGCCTGAGCGGACGCGGAGCCGTCGGGCAGGGTTTCTCCGGCAGCCGAGCCTCCGCAGCCGGAAAGGCCGAGGCAGAGCGCGAGCGCAAGGAGCGCCGCGGTGATTTTGGGTTTAATGCTCGTTTTGAATTTCATTTTGTGATTCTCCTTTTTTGTCATTGACTTATACGCAACGGCATATCGCCGGTCGGTATCAGGCGTAAGGCTCCATTTGCCTGAGAAGCAGGCGGGAATATGGGTGGACAAGGCAGTCCGGGCTGCCGCAGCAGGCTCTGTTTTCGACGATTTCGCCGTCCTTCATTACTGCTATTCTGTCCGCCATATAGAGCGCCACGTCCATATCGTGGCTTATCATCAGCGTCGCCGCGCCGGACTTCTCGTGAACGGCGCGGATAAGAGTGAGGATTTTTTCCTTCATAAGAACGTCAAGCCCGCTCGTGGCCTCGTCGAAAATGATGTAACGCGGCTCCGTTGCCAGAGCCCGCGCGATGCATACCCGTTTCTGCTGCCCGCCGGAAAGCTCCGACGGGTGCCGCTGGCCGAGTTCGGGGGGAAGCTGCACGCGCTCCATAAGCGATGCGACGCGCGCGCGTTCCTCCTCTCGCGGAAGCCTCATGAGATTGCGTATCGGCTCGGCAATGCTGCGGTAGACGGTATAGCGCGGGTCGAGCGCGCTGGCGGAGTCCTGCAAAACGATTTGAAGCTCCGCGTTCAGTCGCTTTTCCTTCCTTCTTGCGGGCGGGACTATGCTTTTCCCGTCCAGCAGGACGGTTCCGGAGCTCGGCGCGATTATGCCGGCGAGTATGCGCGACAGCGTCGTTTTTCCGCTGCCGGATTCTCCGACGAGTACGGTAAGCTCGCCGGGTCTGAGGGCGATGCTCGCGTCCCGGACGGCCTGCGTCCCTGCGCTGTCCTTAAAGCTTTTTGTAATATGCTCAGCTATCAGCATGGCTCGCTCCTTTGGATAACGAAGAGGCTCTTACGAGAGCCCTGGTATATTCGTGCCGCGGCGAAGCATAGACCTCGCGCGTGCTCCCCCGCTCGACGATCCTCCCCTCGCGCATCACCATCACGTCTCCGCCGAGACGCAGCGCCGCGGCAAAATCATGCGTTACGAAAAGCAGGGCCGCGCCGCCGTCACGCAGCCGCGCAAAAACGTCGACGATTTCGTTGCGGTGCACTACGTCGAGCGCCGTCGTGGGCTCGTCGGCGATAACGAGCTCCGCGTCCGTGCTCAGCGCAATGGCTATCAGCACGCGCTGCAGCATCCCGCCGGAAAGCATTCCGGGGCGCGACGCGCATACGCGCTCCGTGTCCGCGAGACCCGCGTCCGTCAGCGCCTTTTCTATTCGCTCGCGCCGCTGCGCCTTGTCGAGCCTTGTGTGCAGCCGCAGCGTTTCGTCCATCTGTTTCCCAATCTTTACGGAGGGGTTCAGCGCCGTCATCGGGTTTTGCGGGACGAGGGCAATACGCTTGCCGTAATAATCCGCCCGCCATCGTTCCGGCAGGCCGCGCAGCTCCGTCCCGTCGAAGCAGATGCTCCCGTCTACCCGGAAGCGCCTGCTCAAAAGCCCCATCACGGCGCGGCAGCTCACGCTTTTCCCGCAGCCGGACTGCCCGAGAAGTATAAGGCTTTCCCCGCTTCCGACGCGGAAGGAAAGGCGGTCTACAAGCAGCGAGCAGTCATCCTTAAGCCGTATGGAAAGCTCTTTTACATTCAGTTCCTTCATGCTTCACCCTCCAGAATGTCGCGCAGCGCCTCACCGAACAGATTGAAGCCCGCCGCAGCCAGCAAAATACAGGCGCCGGGGTATACGAGCATTTCCGGGTGGGAATAAATCGTCCCGCGCGCGCCGTTGAGCATCGCGCCCCATTCCGCCGTTTCCGGCCCGAGCCCGAGCCCGAGAAAGGCAAAGCCGGAGACCATGATTATAGAGGAGGCGACGCCGGTAGACAGGTAAACTATAAACTGCGGCAAAACGTTCGGGATGAGGTGCAGAAAAATAAGCTTCGCCGTCCCGCAGCCCGCGAGCCGGGCGGCTAAAACGTAATCCTTGCCCATTTCAAGCATGGCGTAGGAGCGCACCATGCGGGCAAACCACGCCCACATCGCCACGATTATCGCCACAATTACCGAACGCGCGCCCGAGCCGAGGATGCCTATTATGGCGATGGCTATAACGAGCTGCGGAAAGGCGATGAAGGTATCGCAGACAAAGCTCAGAACGGCGTCAAGCCTTTTCCCTCCGCAGGCGCTGAGCGTGCCGAGCACGAGGCCGAGCAGAGCGATGATGAGCAGCACCGGGAGGCTGATGCTCATCGAAGCGCGCGAGCCGTAGAGCAGTCTTGAAAGCTCGCAGCGCCCAAGCTCGTCGGCGCCCAAGGGGTAATCGGCGCAGGGCTCGGCGAATTTTTTCGTCAGATCCGTTTCGTTCGGGGCGTGCGGGGCAAGCAGCGGAGCCAGCGCAGCGGCCAGAAGCACCGCGATAATAAGGACAAGCCCGACTATCGCCTGCGGGTTTTTCAGGGTTTTTCTTATCATGGCTCAGCTCCTTACCGTCCACGGGCAGAGCAGGCGGTTAACAAAGTCGCCTGCGAGATTTGCCAGCACGAATATCGCCGCCACGATCACTGCGCAGGTCGCAACGGAGGTGGAATCCGCCGAGGCGACGCAGCCGACGAGGTAAGTTCCCAGCCCGTTCAGGCTGAATACGTTCTCCACCACAGCGCCGCCCGCAAAGAGGTAACCGAGGTACTGGCACAGCATCGTCACGACGGGCGGAAGCGCGTTTCGCAGCGCGTGATGCGTGAGTATGCGCCCGCGGCCGAGCCCCCTTGCCCGCGCAAAGTCGGCGTATTCAGAGCCCATTTCCTTCAGGAGCGAAGCGCGGAAAACGCGGATGAAGCCCGAAAAAATCGGCACGGACAGCGCGAAGGACGGAAGTATGTAGCCCTTTATCCCCGGCGCGGGCAGCACGGTGAAAATCGGCCTTTTCACGGCGAAGGAAATAAGCAGCAGAAAGCCGAGCCAAAAGGTGGGAAAGCTCATCCCCACGACGCTTGCAACGCGGACGAAATGGTCCGCCGCGCCGTCGGGGCGACGCGCGCAGATAAGGCTTACGGGCACGGAAATGATTATCACCCACGCAAGAGACAGCCCCACGAGCGCCGCGGAAACGGGAAAGCACTGCGCGAGATCCTCCATAACGGGCTTGAAGGTATATATTGAAATACCGACATCGCCGCGAAAAAGCCCGGCGATCCACGCGGCGTAGCGCGCGGGCAGCGGTTTATCCAGCCCCATGCTTTGCCGCACGGCTTCGATTTGCTCATAGCTAGCGTTGATATTCGTCCTGCGCGCGATGATCTCCGCCGGGTCGCGCCCGAAGAGCCCGATAAGCGCGAAGCTCAGGACGCTGACCCCCGCCAGAACAAGGAAAAACATTAAAATACGATGCGAAATATAGCGTTTCATAAAAACCTCACCATGAGAATCAAAAATAACAAAATGCGAAAACTGTTATAAAAAACTCCCGGCCGTACAGGGCCGGGAGTTAAGGCGCTATTTTGATTTCATCTATCAGTCTCATATAACCCGCCTCGGTAAAGGCGGCGTACTGCCGTATAAGGCGGCGTATTTCTTCCATTGTGTACCCTCCGTAAACAAGCTCCATATACTGCGTGAATTTGATGCGCACAAAGAGCCGGACTATCCCGGCGTCAACGGGCCTCCCCGCAAGGCTGTCGAAGCAGGCCTTGTAGCTGGGGAAAAACAGGCCGTCAAGCAGCCTCTCGCGAAAGCCGGAATACCGCGTCCCGCCGGAGCAGTCAAACAGCAGGCGGAATTCGTCCCTGTGCGCGCAGATGAACTCGATAGCCTCCAGCTCGTTGCCGCAGTTATTCTTAACGTCCGCCATGGCGCGGCCTATAACGCCGTTATACATAACGCGGAAGCGCTCGAGCATGGGCTCCACAATGGCGGCAAACAGCGCGTCCTTTTTATCGAAATATGCGTAAAAGGCGCCTGTGGTCACGCCCGCCTCCCTGCATATCGTGCGCAGCGAGGCCCCCTCGAAGCCGTGCAGAAGGAACTGCTCCTTCCCGCTTTTGAGGAGCGCGGCGCGAATATCAAAGCTTTTCGAGTTCATACAGCACCTCGGCAGCCAGTAGGTTAGTTTTGACTAACACATTATAACAACTGCGATTTTTCCTGTCAAGCAATAAATTAATTTTTTGCAGCAAAAATAACGAAGTGCGGAAACGAACGAGCCGCGCCGAAGGGATCCGGCGCGGCTCAGACTTTTTTCGATTTATCGTTGCTTTACGCTTATCCGGCGAGCTTCCAGGAGGCAGCCTCCCTGCGGCCCTCCACGAAGCTTTTGTAGATGCCGGCGCGGCTCATAAGCTCCTCGTGCGTTCCGGCCTGGGAAATTCTACCCCTGTCGATGACGAAGATGCGGTCAGCGTTGCGGACGGTTTTCAGGCGGTGCGCTATCATGATGATGGTTTTTTCCTTCGTGAGCGCTTCAATCGCCGCCGTCAGCTCCGCCTCGTTCTCCGGGTCTACGTTCGCCGTGGCTTCGTCCAGAATGATTATCGGCGCGTCCTTCATAATGGCTCTGGCGATGGAAATCCTCTGCTTTTCGCCGCCGGATAGGCTGGCTCCGCCCTCGCCGATAACGGTATCGTAGCCCTTTGGAAGCGACATGATGAAATCATGGCATTTAGCCTTTTTCGCGGCCTCGATAACGCGCTCCATCGGCGCGTCCGGCTCTCCGAAGCGGATGTTGTTGGCTACGGTATCCTCAAAAAGATACACGTTTTGGAACACAAAGCTGAAATTCTTCATAAGAGAATCGAAGCTGTAATCCTTCACGTTCCTGCCGCCGAGCGTAACCTCGCCCTCCTGAACGTCCCAGAAGCGCGCCATAAGGTGGCAGAGCGTAGTTTTTCCGCCGCCGGAGGGGCCGACGAAGGCCGTCGTGCTCTTTTCCGGGATGTGAAGGCTCACGCCGTCGATGATTTTGCGCTTATCGTAGGAAAAGCCCACGTTTTTAAGCTCGATGTCCCTGTTTTCGGGGCTTATGTCGTCGCCGTCTATATCCATGGGCGGCATATCGAGGATTTCCTTCGTCTTGGCGACGGAGATCCTTACCGTGCGGAGGAGCGAAGTAAAGGCGCTCATGGAGTCGAGGCTTTCGTACACCATGAAGGACGACACCATCATCATTATGCAGTAAAGCAGCGGCATGGAGCCGTCAAAATACAGCTTGAGGCTCAGAACGGACATGGCTACGCCCGTCAGCTTCGTGACTATATTCTGCACCGTTACCCAGGGCACGACCTTGAACTCCATGCTCGTATCCGAGGCCTGCTTTTCCCTGATAGCGGCTTCGAGCTTCTTTGCCGCGTCGTCGGTCATCGAATAATTCTTGACCTCGGCAATGCCCTGGACGTATTCTATCACCTGCGCCACAAGCTCCTCGTCGGCGCGCTGCTTTCTCGGCGCGGCGGGGCGGACGGCGCGCTGCATCACGGCGTTGAAGCATACATAGAGTAATATGCCGGCGAGCAGGACTATGCCGATGCGCCAATCGAAGGCGAAGACGAAGCAGGCAATAACCGCGGTGGTCAGGATGCCCTGCGTGGTTATCATCACGATGCGGGTGGCTATGTCGGCGAGAGCCTCCATGGTGTTCGTAGTAACGTTCGTGATGGCGCCGAGAGAGTTTTTGTTGAAAAAGCCCATCGGGAGGTATCTCAGGTGCTCGGCTATCTCGATGCGCTTCTGGGCGCAGGAATGGTAGCCCGCCTCGCATTGCAGCATGGTGGTTTTAAGGTTTATCGCAACCTGGCCCAGCACGGAGACGAGCATTATCCCGAGCGAGATCCAGATATGCCGCGAAGTCATGTTCCCATCTATAAGTCCCTGCACGACGGCGGCTATTGCCGTGATGCGAAGCGCGGCGAATATGGCGCGCACGACGCCTAAAACTATCGCGAGGTACAGCTTGTTGCGGTCCTTCCTGTTGCAGAAACCAAAGAACTGCTTGAGCGTTTTAATCATCTTCTTCGCCCTCCTTTGCCTCGATATGAGCCTGCCACATTCTGCGGTAGAGCTCGCTTGTTTCGAGCAGCTCGCTCTGCGTTCCGCAGGAGTCGACGCGCCCGTCTTTAATAAGGATTATCTGGTCGGCGGAAGCTATCGTCGAGAGCCTGTGGGCTATGACAAGGAGCGTCCTGCCCGCCACGAGCTTAGCCACGCTGCGCTGCACCAGCGCTTCGTTTTCCGGGTCGGTATAGGCCGTCGCCTCGTCAAGAATGATTATAGGCGCGTCCTTCAGCATCGCGCGGGCTATGGAAATGCGCTGCCGCTCGCCGCCGGAAAGGTGGCTGCCCGAGCCGCCGCAAACGGTCTGGTAGCCGTTTTCGAGGCCGATGATAAAGTCATGGCAGCCGCAGGCCTTCGCCGCGGCGACGACTTCGGCGTCCGTAGCCTTCGGGTTGCCGAGGCGTATGTTTTCCATCACGTTCATATCAAACAGGTAATTATCCTGCGAAACATAGGCGATGGTCTTGTGGTAATCCTCCAATGGAATATTGCGTATATCGACGCCGCCGAGGCTTATCGAGCCGCTGCCGACATCCCAGAACGAGGCGATGAGCTTCGCTATCGTCGATTTGCCCGAGCCGGAGGGGCCGACGAGGGCGTTTACCGTGCCTTCCTTTATGCTCAGGCTCACGCCGTGAAGGACCTCCTTCTCCTTGTAGGCAAAGCGGACGTCCTGGAGCCTTATCTCCGTGCCCTGCGGCTTAACGCTGAGCTTTTCGGGTCTTTTGAGCTCCGGCTTTTCAAGAATGTTCGCGACTTCGCCGATAATAGTGCCCATTTTCGCTATTTCGTCCGTATAGCTCGAGGCCATAACAAACGGGGTGATAAGACTCAGCGAGAGAACGATGAGCATAAGCAGATCCGGCGCGGTGACGCTCCCCTTCATAAAGAAGGATACGCCGAAGGGGAGGAGCGGCAGCAGCGTCGCGGGCAAAACGACCATTGCAAGGCTGTGGCACAGGTTGCAGCTCCGCATCCAGTCTATGAAGCAGTCCGCGCCCTCCTTTGCCGCGGTGACGAATTTTTCGTAGCTCGTTTTTGCCTTTCCGAAGGCCTTTATCACCTCTATTCCGCCGATGTATTCGACGGCGGTATCGTTGAGAGCCTTTGTCTTGACGATGGTGTTCTCATAGTTTTTCTGGCTTCCGCGCATCATCAGCGCGAAGGCAAGCGCGCCCACCGGAACCGTAAGCAGCGACAAAAGCGTCAGCCGCCAGTCTATCTGAAGCATATAGGCCAGAACGACGAAGGGGATTATCAGGTTTGACGTAAGCTCAGGTATCATGTGGGCAAGCGTCGTCTCGATAGAGTCCACGCGCTCGACGATGATGTTCTTATACGTTCCCGAGGATTCGTCGAGAACGTCGCCGAGCGGCATTTTCGCGAGCTTTTTCGTGAGTCTCCGCCGTATGTTCGCCAGAACCTCAAAGGTCGCCTTATGCGAGGTCATCGTAGACGCCGCGTGAAGGAGCCGGTTCAGGACGAAGAACAGCGCCATCCAGAGGCATTGCGTAAGGCAGTAGCCAAAATCCGCCGTCCGTTCAAACAGCCCTCTTACGATGCCCGCCAGATAAATATACGGGATAAACCCGCAAAGGACGCTCAATACAGCCAGTATCACGCTGATGACGTAGCTGCTGCGCCTGCTCCCGGCAAACTCCATCACCCAGCTTAGCGAGCCGCGTTTTCGGGCCTTCTTCTGATTATTTTCTTTCTCCATTTAACTACCTCCCAGTTAGACATAGCTAACCTATATTTGATAAAAAACGCCTTCGTGCAGCGGGAGCCTGAAGGCGTTAATATCCGAAAAATTCCTTCCACGCCGCAGAGAAAAACCTGTCGAGCGTATCGGCGTAATGCAGCGCTTCCTCGAGGCTGAAGCCATGCTCCACCGTCTGAAAAATGGCATTGATATTTACCGTTATGAGAAGGTGCAGCTCCTTTTCGCTGAAATCTTTCAGCTTGAATCCCCGGCTTTTCACGGCGTTCATGAAATAAAGGACGGTTTGCTCCTCAAGAACCGCGAAATCATGCAGGAAAGTTTCGTATTTCGTCCCCTGCGCCTTGCATATCATGAGGCGGAAGGCGTCCAGATGCTCGTAAACGTAAGTTACGGTGAGCCTTGCGTCCTTACCGTTGTCCCAAACGCTCAGATTCCCGGCTCTGACGACCTCCATCTGGCTGTCGACCTCGCGGCTGTAAAGAGCCATCAGCCCCTGATAAGCGGGCTCGACGAGGGCGGAGAACATCTCCTCCTTGCCTGCAAAATGCTTGTAAAGCCCGGAAACGCTCATCCCCACGGCGGAGGCGATGCGCCGCATGGAGGCGTCCTTGAAGCCATGCTCCAGAAACTCAGCCGTCGCCGCCGATATTATGTTTTCGTGATGCAGCTCCTTGTCCCTTGCCATAACGCGCTCCTTCCGGCGAACGTAGCGAACACCGTTCTCTTCGATCTATAGCGTACACTGTTCGCTACGATTTGTCAAGAGCTTTTTAGGGCAACACCGCATAATTCCGGCGCAAAGATTGCGCTGTCAGAATTTTCGTCAGATTGTTCAAAAAACGCAGGGAATACTTTGTGTATTGCCGAGTATTTTTGGACGATATGACGGAACATTCTGCAAGCAAAATATGTGCCGGGAATTGTGCGGTATTGCCTTAGAGAAAAATCAAAACACGCGCCGCAGGCAGGCCGCTTATCCCGCAAGCTCCGGCCGCCCGTCTTCGCTCGCGCCATTTCCTTCAAATCAGGGTTTTGCAGGCGTTAACGCCTCATTTCAGACGGCAAAAGGACTTGACAGATGGGAGTTATGCTACTATAATCAGCGTGAGTTAGGTGCTACTAACCATTAGTTTATACCCATCGGTTAGTTGTCGCTAATCGGCTGACCGGATATAAACGACGCTTTTCCGGTCATACCGATGCCCTTCCTTATCAGGGCACAAATAAATCAATGCGTAAAGGAGACACTTCCATGAAAGAGAGTTTTCTTGAAATAAAGGATTTAAAAAAGAGCTACGGCGCAGGAGCGGCGCGGCAGGAGGTGCTGCGCGGAATGAATTTCTCGGTTAAAAAAGGAGAGTTCTGCGTGCTTCTCGGGCCCTCCGGCTCCGGCAAATCGACCTTGCTTAACATCATCGGCGGCATCGATACGCCGGACGAGGGCTTTGTCAGCATAAACGGCGACAAGCTCGAAGAAATGAGCGAGAGAGAGCTGACGATGTACCGGCGCAAGCATCTGGGATATGTTTTCCAGATGTATAATCTTATTCCTAATCTTAACGTAAAGGAGAACATAGAGGTCGGCGCGTATCTTTCCGACAAGCCGCTGAAGGTTGACGAGGTGCTAAGCACGCTGGGCTTGCAGGAGCATAAATACAAATACCCGAACCAGTTATCGGGCGGGCAGCAGCAGAGAGTTTCAATAGGAAGAGCGGTCGTTAAGAACCCTGACATACTCTTGTGCGACGAGCCGACGGGCGCGCTGGATTACAGGACCTCGAAGGAGATTCTTGCGCTGATCGAGGATTGCAACAAAAAATACGGCAGCACGGTAATAATGGTAACGCACAACGAAGCCATAAAATATATGTCCGATCATGTGATAAAGCTGAGGGACGGCGTCGTTCGCAACAACGATATCAACGACAGGAAGCTTTCAGCCTTCGAGCTTGAATGGTGAGGGGGATGCGTAATGAAGAACCCTCTTATCAGAAGAATTCCGAGAGAGCTCCGCAGCGACTGGCATAAATATCTCGTAATCATCATCTTTATGGTCGTTATGATAGGCGTGATTTCCGGAATGTATGTCGGGCATGACAGTATGCTTGCCGCCGTGTACGGGGGTAGGGAAACGCTTAATCTTGAAGACGGCTCCTTCGAGCTCAGCCGCGCGGCCTCAAAGGAGCTCCTTGACGATATAAGCTCAGGCGAGCTAGCTGACCTTCGGGCATACTATATAAATAAAGGCGAAAAGGAAGCCGACGAAGAGGTTTCGGCGGCGCTCGAGGAGGGGCTGGGCGAGGAAGTGCGAAGCGCCATAGCGGATAATGTCCGCGCCCAATGCGCCGCCTTCGGGATAAGCGACGAAACGCTTATTCAGGAGCAGATAGATTCTGCGATTTCAGAGTCCTATGACGACGCGCTGGAGCAGGCAAGGGACTCCGAGGAATTCAGGCAGGCGTCGGAGGAAGCGTATCGCGAAGCCCACGAAAAGGTCGCGGAGCTTGTGGACGAAAAGTGGGCGGAAACGGCGGAGCGATATGGGCTCGACGACGAAGCCTTTGTCCCTGTCCCGGTGACGATTTACGAGCATTTCTACAAAGAAGAGGCGGAGGACGCCGATAATGACGGCGCGGAAGACGCGACGGCAAGAGTTTATAGAAGCGACTGCGTCATAGACATGGCCTCCTTCAACGAAGGGCGCGCGCCGGAAACGGAAAACGAGATAGCAATAGACCGGATGCACGCCGACAACGTCGGCATCAGGCTCGGCGACACGATAACGCTCGGCGCGAAGCGCTTCGAGGTCGTGGGTCTCCTTTCTTATGTAAACTACCTTACGCTTCACAGGCACAACACGGACCTTATGTTCGACGCATTCGGCTTCGACGTCGCCATGGTGACGCCCGAGGCCTTCTCCGCGCTCGGCTCGAGGCTGCATTACAGCTATGCGTACAAATACGGCAGCGCGCCGTCGGACAAAATCGAAAAAGCGGCATATTCGGATAATTTTCTTAAAGCGCTTATTACGCAAACGCTCGCGCATGACAACGAAATCGAGGACTATCTGCCGGAATACATGAGGCAGGCGAGCAATTTCGCCGTTTCCGATATCGAAAACGATTCTGCGGGCGCGAGCATACTGTGCTATATCCTCATCGGCGTTATCGCCTTCATCTTTGCGGTAACCATCAGCAACACCATAGACAAGGAGGCTTCCGTTATCGGAACGCTCCGTGCGTCGGGCTACAGCCGGGCGGAGCTCGTCGTCCACTATATGTCCATGCCGCTGATAGTAACGCTTCTGGGCGCGGCGATAGGCAACGCGCTGGGCTATACGGCCTTCAAAGATCTTGCCGTCGGGCTGTATTATAATAGCTACAGCCTCCCGGCATGCCAGCCGGTCTGGAGCAATACGGCGCTTGTAAAGACGACGCTTATCCCGCTGCTCCTGATGTTTTTCATAAACCTGTTTATCATAATCAGAAAGCTCCGGCTCAGCCCCCTTCGTTTCCTGCGGCATGAGCTTGAAAGGACGAGGAAGGCAAAGGCGCGGAGGCTGCCGAAGTGGTCTTTTCTGCGGAGGTTCAGGCTGAGGATACTTCTGCAGAATATGCCGAATTACCTTATACTCGTTTTCGGCGTAATCTTCATAGAGCTTATGATGTGCTTTGCCTTCGGCTTGCCGGATTCTCTGGACCATTACGCCGAAAAAGCGCCCTCGATGATGTTTGCCGAATATCAGTATATGCTGATGGACAGCCGCGACGCGGATGGGAACGCTATCGAAACAGCGGAGGAAAGCGCCGAAAGGTTCTGCGCCGCCGAGCTTCTTTTTGAAAAGGAGAGGAGCTCCTTCCGCGAGGGGCTCGGAAGCGGCGGCGACGAAAGCGTTACCGTATACGGAATAGAGAAGAACAGCAGATATATTACGCTCGGAAGCGATACGGAAAACGGCAAGATTTACATTTCCAGCGCGTTTGCGAATAAATTTAACATAAAACCGGGCGAAACGATATCGCTTCACGCGGAATATGAAAACAGCTCCTATTCCTTCACCGTGGCGGGACAGATCGATTACGAGGGCGGAATAGCCGTGTTCATGGACGCTGACAGCTTCAAAAGCGTTTTTGAGAAAGACGCCGACGATTTTTCCGGCTATTTCTCTCGCCGTGAAATAACGGACATAGATGCTTCCGCCATCGCCGCGGTGATAACGACGGAGGAGATACTTAAGGTAACGAACCAGCTTACGCATTCTATGGGCGGCGCTATAAACGTGTTCAAATACGCGCTGATAGTCCTCACGGCGGCGCTGATTTACCTCCTGGCAAAAATAATCATCGAAAGAAACGAGCAGCCTATATCGATGACGAAGATACTGGGCTTTAAAAACGGCGAAATAGCCTCGCTTTACATCCTGCCTACGGCGATAGTGGTCTGTCTCTTCTCTCTTATCGGTTTCGCGGTGGGGTACTATCTGATGATCCGGATTTTCCATCTGTTCATGCTGCAAATGGACGGCTACTTCGCGTTTTACATGAGCCCGCCCTCGATGCTGCTGTCGGTGCTTTATCTGCTTATCGGATACGCCTTCGTTTCGGCGGTTGATTTTGTGAGGATCAGGAGGATCCCGATGGATGTGGCGCTGAAAAACATCGAGTAGTACCCAGTCAGATAAGGGCGGCCCGAAAATTTATATGGGAATATCGCAAATCTCCGGCCTGGCGCAAATGGCGCATCGGGCCGGAGATTATCGCTTTTTCCTCGCTGAATTCAGTGATCGGCACGTGCTCGCTTTCGGGTACGTGCTTTGTCCTGCGTTCGGCGAATTCGTTGCAGGCGGACACGAACTTTACCGCCAGCATCGGCAATCCGCAGGGCGAGACCAGAAACGCGATCACCAGACCGATACAGCCGTTCAGCGCGGAACCGTGGGTGAAGCAGAAGACGCCTGCCGCGACAAACAGTAGGGAAGCCAGCACAAAGATAATGGAGGAAAGCTTGAGCGCCAGCTTGCACAGGCACTCAACCAGCCACAGGGTCAGCATGATCGGCGCAAGAAGAATTTTAAGAATGAATATCTTTGTCGATCTCGTCCTTTCTGAGTCCATCATATCGGAAGATATGCAAAAAAGCAGGTTGCCCGTTTTTTATACTGTGTGTTTCTGAGCTCTTACTGTTCCAGACTTGAAGGATTCAGCATAAAGTCGAAGATGCTCATAATCAGCACTCCACTGTCGTTATAGTATGGAGCGGGGGCATCCCTGGTAATGATGATCTTCTTAAAGCCGTCGCCGGTCAGCATCAAAGAACGCTGTTCCTGCTCCATTTTCGCCCGGTCCGGCATGGCGTAGACGGACTGAATATAGTAGCGCTTTGAGCCTTTATTGCACACGAAGTCTATTTCAAGCTGACTGCGGGTGCTGTTTCCGTCCTTATCGCTGCCGTTTACTGCCACCACGCCAACATCAACATTGAAGCCCCTGATCTTCAGCTCATTGAAAATGATATTCTCCATGGTATGGGTTTCCTCTAACTGGCGGAAGTTCAGCCGCGCATTGCGAAGCCCGATATCCGTGAAGTAGTATTTCACAGGGGTATCAATATACCTCTTTCCCTTAATGTCATAGCGCACGGCTCTGTCAATCAGGAAGGCATCGCACAAATAGTCAATATATCTGGTTATGGTCGTTTTGCTGATGGTCTTTTGTTTAACGCTTTTGAAAGCAGCCGACAGCTTGGTGGGATTGGTGAGAGAGCCGATGGCGGAGGACAGGATGTTCAGCAGCTCCTCCAGCTCGGCGCGGTTGCGGATTCTGTGCCTTCCTACGATATCTGAAATGTAGGTTTCCTCAAAAAGAGATTTCAGGAATGCGATTTTTTCTTCCGGCTGTTCGGATCGCAGTACAAGGGGCAGTCCGCCGTAGAGCATATATTCATTCCAGCCATCCTGCTTTGTACCGGGATAGACTGACATAAACTCGGCAAAGCTGAGTGGATACATATGAATCTCATCACCCCGGCCGCGAAACTCTGTGATGACATCCTTGGACAGAAACCGGGCATTGCTGCCGGTCACATACACATCTACATTCTCCATGCGGATGAGGCTGTTGAGCACAGCTTCAAACTCGCCCAAAAGCTGTATCTCGTCAAGAAGAATATAGTACATTTCGCCGTCCGAAATCTGCTCTTTCAGATAAGGCATCAGAACGTATGGGTCTTGCAGACGCTTGTTCTCAAACGCATCAAACGCGATCTCGACGATGTGTTTTCTGTCCACACCTTCCGAGAGAAGATAATCCTTGAAAAGATTGAAAAGCAGATAAGATTTTCCGCAGCGGCGGACGCCGGTGACAACCTTGATCAGACCATTGTGCTTCTTGCTGATGAGCTTATTCAAGTAGATATCTCTTTGGATAACCATATTTCGCGCCTCCTAATGGACATTTTTGCGGGTTTCCGCATTTTTGTCCATTGGCATTATACCCGAAAACAGAGGGAATTACAATGGGCTATTGACTTTTTTTGCGTGTACCCGCATTTTTGTCCAATAGAAGCGTCGAGATTACAACGGGAGCGACCCTAAGGCCGCTCCCGTCGCCGCAAATTCCGTTATTCGTCTGCGTCCGGGCCAAACCAGCCGACCGCCTCGTATTCCGTGTTGCCGTCCTTTATCGTGAAATCCAAGTCTGACGGCTTGTATTCCAAATGCCGCTTGCAGTATCCTCCGAATATCAAGATTTCTGCAACATACTGCTCCGATGGCCATTAACCGTGGTTTTCAAAACCTTCGTCGCGGCACCTTCCCATTTTGCAGTGCGCCCTTTTTTCGCAGGCCATTTAAATTACCCGCCATATGCAAGCCTTGAAAGCCTATACAATTCTTCCGCGAAGGCAGGGGTCATTTCTCTCGCCGCCGTTTTGTTTACAAAGCAGGGCTTATTCGGGTCGGAGCAGAATTTTTTAACGAATTCTGCTGCTTCAGCACGCTGCTGCGCCTCGTCGGCTTCCTCCGCGCTGCTCATTTTCGGCATGATTCCTATGAGAATACGGTCGCCGAAATCGTCATATAGCCTGTAGGTATCGTTTACGGGCTGCGGGTTCCATCGATCCCAGCCGGCAAGAATCATATTGGGGACCTGCTTATAGTTCTGCCCGCAGGAATGCAGCTCGCAGGTCTTGCCGAGTGAATGGAGGTGATCCGTCACCTTACGCATATTGGGAACGATAAGCTTCTCGACAATGGATGGGCTGAAGAAGGTATCCTGCGAACCTGCCCAGTCGTCATGTATGCAAAAGCCGTCTATCTCCGGCATTACGTTAAGCGCGTTGTCAAAAATACGGATATACAGCTCCGAAAGGCGTCCGAAGAGTTCAAACACAGCATCCTGCTGGTCTTCATCTGCCATTGCGAGGACGGCTCCCTCAAAATCCATAAATGAGATAAGGCGCTCATACCAGCCTGTGAGGAACCACATGCATACATAAGTATCGCCTTTAAGGTAATCCTTATTTGCCTCCGCCGTTCCCTTCCAGTCCCATGTGTCGGGCTCCGGCCAGACGAGCTTATCATACCATTCGTTCGCATCCTCCATAAAGGGCTTGCCCGGACGAACCATAGAGCCGCCCGCCGTCGGGACGTATTCCCACTCTATGCCGAACATATCCTTCCCGCCGCCCTTCATGGGGTCGAAGCGGCGAGCCTCTATAACGAGGGAACGGGCTACGTTATCGGGAACGCAGATCGGTGAGAACAAAATCTCCTCCGGCCCCGTTATCTGCCAGATGGGTTTTCTCTGGAACATGGCCTCAACCGCCTGCTTAGGCGGCACGGGGTACTGAAAGCGCGGAGCCTGCCTGAACGGGCCGCTCTGTGGAAGCGCGTTCAGCTCCGAAGGTACAAACGCCGGATTATTCATATATCATCTCTCCTGACTCAGTCTCTGATCATATAGGTACCGGAAGAGTCCAGTATCATTCTGTTATAGTGCTCCGCCGCCTCCGTGGCGCTTTTCGGCTCGTCCTCGGGAGTCTTGCGCTGTTTCCTGCACTTGCCGCAGAAGGTGCACTGTTTTCCTTCCTCAAGGACGCAGGGGCGGTGCCCCGCAGAGCCGGCGTATTCTATTTCGTATGTCCCGTTATCATTGAACTTAAGCTGGCAGAAGCCGAATTTTCCATGAGTCCCCAAAACCTGTAGATACACTGGCTTGCCTACGTAAAGATATTGCAGCGGGCAGTGCCATGTAAATGCGGGAACGCGTATCATGGTCGGCTTCGTGATGATATGCTTTTCGAGCTTATTCGGCTCGGGTCCTATCCAAAACTCTATTTTTGCATCAAAGGAACCGAAGGGGTCCCGCATATCGTAACCGGTAAAGCAGAGATACTCCTCCTCGGGGTGGAAATTGGGGTACTTGTCGATGAAAGTCTCCTTCATATAGCAGCGGTAGCAGGTGTAAATATCCGAGTCCGGCATGCAGTCATGGCCCCGGAAATACGCCTGATACGGCGGCATAAAGTCACCCCAATGGGTATACTGCTTTTCAAAGGTATAAACCAGATGGCTGTATTTCCCCGTGGACGTTTCAATCCCGCCCGTGAAGCCTTCCGCTTCCTCGAACATATCATACGGTGAACGCTCGTCGCAGAAGGTTTTATAGTATACCGCACCGTTTTCTTCCCTGCGCCGGCGTATGGCGTAAAAGCGCTCGGAATAAAGAATGGGCTGGAAAAAAAGCGGTTTTCCCAGCGAACGAACCTCGATTGGCCCATGCCAGTAAAACTTCGGGATGCGAACCATTGACGGCGCGGTTATGACTATAGGCTCCATTTCGTCCCTGTTTTCGCCTATCCAGAGCACTATCTCAGCGTCAAAGCTCTCGAAGGGGTCACGGATATCATAGCCGACAAAAGCAAGATATTCCTCGTCGCGGTGAAAATGCGGCTCCGGGTCAAGAAATCCCGGCTTAACGCAGGCGCGGTATGGCAGATTTATCTGCGCGCCGGGGGTGCTGAGCTCGCCGCGATATATCGCCTGCGCCGAGGAATAGAGGCTCCCTTCCTCCGCAGGGATATTTTCAAGCTCATAAAAACACCAATCGTATGCGCCCAATTTAAACACCTCAAAACTTCTCCGTCGGAGCTGAATCCGGCGGTTCATTTATTGTCAAAGGCAGCCCGGGCAATTAGCGCACGGACTGCCTTTATATCGGCAAAAGCCGCAGATTACTTAGTGAAATACCACTCGTTCACTCTGTCGTGCGCGTTGCCGGTGGTTCTGATGCCGCCGATATAATCCTTCGCAGCGCGGACGTTTTCGGTATCGCAGATGCCGAAGACATAGCATTCTTCCTCAAAGTCCTTAACATACTTGAGAGCGAGCTCATGATACTTGTCGTTATCCATCGTGCCGAGGATGACCTCGCCCTGATCCTTGAGGCTGTTGAAGAGGTCTTCCTTCCACTCGAAGTGGCTGCGGTTGAACTTGCTTATCTGAGCGTAGGCAAGGTCGACGCCGAGGCCGGAGGAGCCTGCCATATTAGCAACCCAGATTTCCCAATCGTCGGGGCCGGAGATAAGGTTGCGGACGGTCGCCTGGTCGTAGTTGACGACCTGAGCGTCTACGCCGAGCTCCTTGAGAGACTGCTCAAGAACCTGAGCGATGGAAACGAAGGCGTCGGAGCCGTTGGTTACTATGCGGACGGTCTTTCCGACAAGGCCGCTTTCCTCGGCGTACTTCTTCGCAAGCTCCATGTTGTAGCCCTTGGCGTAGGTATCGTGGAGGTTCGCCATATCGGGCTTATAGTCCGCGCAGCCGACGCCGATAATAGAGACGCCGACGGTGGCGACGCCGCTGTATGCGACGTTAATCATTCCGGCGCTGTTGCAGGCATAGGCGACGGCCCATCTTGCTTCCTTGCTGGCAAGGGGAGAATTCTCGGTGCCGTTCATGGTGAGGTCGACGTTGCCCGCCGCGGTCTTGCGGATAAGGTTTACGTTGCTGAGCTGACCGAGATATTCGATATCAGAGCTGGGAACGGTGAGGATGAAGTCGACTTCGCCGGCTTCAAAGGCGTTTATCTTCTGAGAGGGTTCGGGAATGTTCTTGAACACGACGTTCTCAATGGCAGGCTTGCCGCCCCAATAATCGTCGCGCGCCTTCAAAACGAGCTCGCTGTTAACAACGTAGCTCTGGACAGTGTAGGGGCCGGTTCCGATGGGGTTCTTGCCGGAATCGTCGGCGTTATAGGTTTCCTTATCGATAATGCAGATATCGGAGAGGACGGGGAACTGGGTGCAGTCGGCCTTGACGAGCCCAATCTGGATGGTGTAATCGTCGATTTTCTTTACCTTGTCGAAGTCAATACTCTGGAAGCTGAACTTGCGGGCAGTGTTATTCACAACATAGTCCCATGTGAAAAGAACGTCGTCGGCGTTGAATTCGCTGCCGTTGGAGAACTTGACGCCCTGACGCAGGTGAAGGATGTAATCGGTGTCGCTGAGGGTCTCAACGCTTTCGCAGAGCAAATAGTCTACTGCGCCGGTGCCGTCATATACCCAAAGCGGCTCGGAATAGGCGTACATTGCCATGAGGTAACCCGCTCCGGAAACGGTATAGGGATCTAAGGAGCCGCAGTCGCCGTCAACGGCGATTTTTACGGTATCGCGGGACGAGGCCGCAGGGCCGGGCTGTGCGCCGCCTTCTGCGGCGGGCGTTTCGGTTTTTCCGCCTCCGCAGGCGGCAAGGGACAGGACCATAACAATACATAAAACAAGGGCAAACGCTTTTTTCACTTTTCTTTCCTCCATGTTATAGATTGTTTATCTCTCTGCATCTGCAACAAGATACAAAATGGTTGGGTAAGATCTCTTCGATTCTCTGTGGTTCCCTGCATTGCTCGCAGGCGTATGGGCAGCGCGCGGCAAAACGGCAGCCGGGCTTGGGGTTAATGGGAGAGGTTATTTCTCCCGTCATGGGGACAAGCTCGTTTTTCGCGTGGATATCCGGGATGGGTATAGCCGAAAGGAGCGCCTTGCTGTATGGGTGAAGCGTGTTTTTAAAAAGCTCCTCAGACGACGTTTTTTCAACGACCTGCCCCAGATACATGACGAGGATATCGTCGGAGATGTATTTTACGACGGACAGGTCGTGCGTGACGAACATATATGTGAGTCCACGATCCTCTTGAAGGTCCAGCATGAGGTTAAGAATCTGCGCCTGAATGGATACGTCCAGCGCGGAAACCGGCTCGTCGCAAACGATAAACTTCGGGCCAAGCGCGAGTGCTCTGGCTATGCCGATTCTCTGGCGGCGTCCGCCGTCCAGCTCATGCGGGTAGGTTCCCCAGAAGCGCTCCGCGAGGCCGACGGTATCCATGAGCTTCTTCGTGCGCTCTATCATCTCCGCCTTGCCGACGCTGCGGCTGAGCTTCATGGGTTCCATTATAGTCTCGCTTACGGACATTCTCGGGTTGAGCGACGAAAACGGGTCCTGAAAGATTATCTGCATATTGTGGCGCATTTGACTGAGTTCACGGCGCTTAGGGCTGGTTATGTCATGACCTTCAAAAAGGATCTGCCCGTCCGTCGCGTCCAAAAGGTGTAGTATCGTGCGCCCAAGAGTGCTTTTTCCGCATCCGGACTCGCCCACGACGCCGAGGGTCTTTCCCGCGTTAAGCGTGAAGCTCACATCATCTACCGCGTGAAGCATTCCGCGCCCGGTTTTGAAATATTTTTTGAGGTTCTTTACCTCGAGAAGCGGTGAGGCCATCACGCTCCCTCCTTTTCAGCGCGCCAACAGCGGATTTGATGCCCCTCAGGGGTAACGCAGACAGGCGGCTTCTTCATACGGCACTGCTCCGTGGCGTGCTCGCAGCGCTCCGCGAATTTGCAGCCGGGTATCTCAAGGGTCGGGTCCGGCATCATGCCCTTTATCGGCTTGAGGCGTTTTTCCGCAGAGTCCAGCTTCGGCAGCGATCCGAAAAGACCTATCGTATAGGGATGGGTCGGGTGGTCGAAAATCTGCTCAAGGGTGCCGTATTCGACTATCTCGCCGGCGTAGATTACGGCAACCTTCTGGCAAATGCTCGCAACGACGCCCAAATCGTGCGTTATCATCAGGACGGAGGTTTTGAGCTGCTCCTTTAAGTCGCGCATCATCTTCAAAACCTGCGCCTGTATTGTAACGTCAAGCGCTGTGGTGGGTTCGTCGGCAAGCAGCAGGCGCGGATTGCATGCAAGCGCCATGGCGATCACGACGCGCTGCTTCATGCCGCCGGAAAATTGGTGAGGATACTCAAAATAGCGCTCGCGCGGGATACCTACGAGCTCCAGCATTTCCATGGCGCGCCCGATGGCGTCGGCATGGCTGATGTCGTTATGCAGCCCGATTGCCTCCTCTATCTGTTCCCCGACGCGCTCGATAGGGTTAAGAGCTGTCATCGGGTCCTGAAATATCATGGCTATCTGGTTGCCGCGCAGACTGCGCATTTCCTTTTCGGAGCATTTCAGGATATCCTGCCCCTCGAAGATAATCTCGCCCTGCGTGATCCTGCCCTGCGGCTTGGGGACAATACCGAGGATGGCTCTGGCAATAGTCGTCTTTCCCGCTCCCGTCTCTCCGACAAGGCCGAGAGTCTCTCCCTCGTCGATGGAAAAGCTCACTCCGTTGACCGCGTGAACTACCGCGTCGTCAGACTGGAACTCGACTACTAAATTCTTTACCTCGACAAGCTTTTTGTTTTCCATTCTCATGGTCCTCCTCAGTTTCTAAGGCGCGGGTCCATGGCGTCTCTCAGGCCGTCGCCCAAAAGGTTGAACGCCAGAACCGTTATCATGATGCAGATTCCGGGATAAATCATGAGATCCATGTGGTCGCGCATGAGGTTTCTGCCCTCAGAGAGCATTGCGCCCCATTCAGCAATGGGCGGCTGAGCTCCGAGGCCGATAAAGCTGAGCGTCGCGCCGGAAATGATGGAGTTGCCGATGTTCATCGTCGTGGAGACGATAGTGGGCGCGATGGCGTTCGGCAGGATGTGCTTGACGATGATATGCGGCGCCTTTGCGTCGATGGCTCTCGCCGCCTCGACGAACTCCTTGCCGCGAACCGTAAGGATATTGGCTCGAATAAGCCGCGCGGCGGACGGCGTCGTAGATACGGCGATGGCGATGATGGCGTTCCGCGTGCTCGGCCCGAGGATAGCCGCGATAACGACGCACATGAGCATCATCGGGACGCAGGAAAACACGTCCATAATACGCATGATGATATTATCCGTTCTTCCGCCGAAATAACCGGCTATGGAGCCGATTATCAAGCCCGCGAGAGTACCGAATGCGACGCAGCCGAGCCCCATCTCCATAGATTTGCGGGAGCCCCAGATAAGGCGGCTGAACACATCGCGCCCGAACTTGTCCGTTCCGAGAAGGTGCTCGCTGCTCGGCTTAGCGTATGCGTTTACGAGGTCCTGCTGGTCATAGGAATAGGGTGCCAGAAGCGGCGCGAAAACCGCGACCAGGAAAACGACAAGCACTACGACAAGCCCTACGACGGCGAATTTATTCTTTTTAAGCTGATGCCAGGTTTCTCCAAGGCGGCTTCTATATACTTTTTTATTCATGCCTTCGAGACTCCTTCTTTCTTTTCTTCCTTAACTGCGCTCTTTTTCTTCTTGGACGCGCTGAACTGCGACTTTATGCGCGGGTCAACGAGCGCGAAAACAATATCAACGAGCACTAAGATAAAGCTGAACAGAATCGTAAAGAACAGAACGCTTCCCTGCACGACGGGATAATCCCGCGAGGTGAGCGCGCTTATTGTGTAGTTCCCGAGGCCGGGAATGGCGAAGACGTTTTCGGCGATAACAGAGCCGCCGAGCGAGGCGCCGAACATGGAGCCCACGATGACGATTACGGGGATAAGCGCATTTTTCAGCGCATGCTTGTAGATGACCTTGCGTTCCGTCTGTCCCTTCGCTCTCGCTGTAGTAACGTAATCCTGCCTGATCTGCTCCAGCATGCTCGAACGCGTCTGCCGGGCGAGCGTCGCCGAATAGCCGAGCGCCATTGATATCGTCGGAAGCAGCCAGCCCCGCCAGTTTTCTATGCCGAGCGGCGGGACCCATCCGAGCTTCAGCGCGAATATTCGCACGAGTATCAGCGCGAACCAGAAGCTCGGCATTGATACGAAAAACAGAGACAGCACTATGGACGAATTATCCTTCCATGTATATTGGTGCGTTGCGGCGTATACGCCCGTTGGTATGCCAATGAGGATTGCAAGTATCATACTCACGGAGACAAGAAGGAGCGTATAGGGGAATTTGGTAATTACCTCGCTCCAGACAGCGCCCTTTGTGAAGTACGACTGGCCGATATCGCCCTTGAAAACGCCTGCTATGTACTCCACATAGCGGACAAGGACATTTTTGTTCAGGCCCATTTCCTCACGCGCTATGGCTATATCCTCTTCCGTCGCGAAGTTTCCGAGAAGTTGACGGGCCGGGTCGCCGGGCGTGAACTCCAAAAGCAGCATTACAATGAGCATTACGCCGAGAACCGTCGGTATAATCCAAAGCAGACGTTTCAGAAAATATTTAAGCATGTCTTATCCACCTCGATTATTTCTTTTTCTCATAAGGGAAGATACCGAAGGAGGGAACCGAGTCGTCCTTCATGCACTTTCCGCAGTACGCACAAATCTTGTCATGGTTATAGACGCACTTGCGGAGGCTTGCCGCCTCGAACAAATACTCGTCGTCTCCGTTGGCATCCTTTCTGCGCACTATCTTGGACCAGTCTCCGTCCCCGTAGGCGGGGAAGAAAGCGACGGGCTTATCTATCCGTTTGAAGTTTATCGGGCAGTGCCACATATTGGGCGGGACACGAACGACGGTGGGCTCCGTAATGCTTATGGTCTCCATGTGGTCGGGGTCCCAGCCAAGGTCAAGCGTTATCTCAGCGTCGAAATCGAAGGGGTTTTTGAGGTCTGAGCCTATGAACCACAGGTATTCGTCGCGTGCGTGGTGAACGTGAGGAACCTCCATATTGTGCGCCGCGAGGACAACGCTGAAGCCGCCGAAAAAGTTTACATCCGGCATCTGGGTTATTCCGCGGAACTTTCCGCGCGGGTTTGCATAGGTGTCGCCATAATTATGGTATTCCACCGGGTACTCGAAGAAAAGGTCGTCATACTTTCCGCTGTGCGGAGCGGGTTCCGACCGGGCAATCTCACGCGCCCATTCCAGCGCGAAGTTGATGCGCGGGTGCGGCGTTCCGTTCTTTCGGCTTTCTTCTATGCACCTGCCGCAGTTGCGGCAGGACTGGGTCTTGTCATATACACAGCGCTTGAGGCTTGAGCCGAGATACGGAAACTCCACGGAGCCGTCCTCATTTATCCGGCGCGTCACCTTTCCGCGCTCGCCGTTCATATAGATAGACGAGAACGCAACGGGCTTTCCTACGCGCTTGTAATTAATCGGGCCGTGCCACATGCGCGGCGGAATACGCACAAGTGTCGGCTTGGTAATAACGTATTTCTCCATTTTGTCGGGGTTTTCGCCTATCCAAAGCTCTATCTCCGCGTCGAAATCGAAGAACTTCGTCAGGTCGGAACCCGAAAACATATAGATTTCTTCCACCGCGTGGTGAACGTGGGGTATTTCCGTCAGCGCCTCATGCAGCACCACGGAAAAGCCCATCACCATGTTGGACTGCCAGATGCTGTCCGTGCCGTTGAAATACGCCTTCGGGCTTGCGTACAGGTCGCCGTTGCCGCCTTCGAGCTTCGGCAAGGTATACACATACTCGTCATAAAGGCTCATTTACTCGTCTCTCCTTGTTTTTTGATTCAATGCGCTGCCGTGTATAACGCATATCTGTGTTTTATTCTACATTTCGCAGCATTTTTAGTCATTTCTCACAAATTCACGAATATTTTCTCTTTAAAAGTAGATAATTTACAAGCTTTCATTTTTATGAAACCTTCGTTTCACTTTTCTAAAACAGTATTGCAATAAAAAAGCACTCCGCAGTTTATAAAAACTGTGAAGTGCTTTTGATCATTCTTTTCCCTCGCAAAACCTTTATCCCCTGCCGGAGATGCCGTATTTCTGCATGTGACGCCATAGCGTCGCTTTACTTACGCCGAGATCTGCGGCGGTTTTGGTTTTGCTCCAATTATTGCGTTTCAGGGCGTCGATTATCTCCTTTGCCCATTTATCAAGCTCCGGCCCTTCGCGCATTTCCTGCTCTGCAGGCGCGCGAAGGCCCTCGACAGAATCGCTCAGCGCGGCTCTGATAAAAGCCTCATTAACGCTGTGGTTCGGTGTCGTCAGGATGACCTTTTTGCAGAAAAATGACAGCTCAAGGACGTTTCCCGGCCAGTCGTACTGCTGAAGGCTGTCATAAGCGCCGCGGGTAAACTTCACGGGCTTGGAATACTGCGCGCTGTACCTTCTCAGGAACAGGTCGACAATATGGATTATATCGTCGCGCCGCTCTCGCAGGGGTGGAACCATTATCGTAACCACGTTCAGCGCGTAATATAGATCCTCGCGGAATACTCCCTGACGCACAAGCTCCTTGAGAGGCTTATCCGTCGCCGCTATCACGCGGATGTTCTCGTTATAATGGTGGATATCGTTCTGGGCGGCGTACTGGCCCTTTATGAGCAGGCACACGCGGTACTGAAGGTCCTGCGTCAGCCTGTCAATATGGTTTAAAAAGAGCGTGCCGCCGCGTATGCCGGATATCGCGCCGACGGACTCGGCGTTTTCCCCGCGTTCAGGCTGGCCGAAAAGCAGATGAGATATCTGCTCGGCGCTGTGCGCGTCGCACTCGACCTCCGCATAGCCGAAGCTCTGGCGATTGCTCTCGTTATGTATGCTGGCGGCTATCTCGGGTATCTCCGTGCCGTTTTCCCCGCAAAGAAGCATCGGCGCGTCGCTGCAGGCGGCGAGCTTAGCGTTTTTGAGGGCGCGGCGAAAGCTTTCGGAGGCAAAACGAAAATCAGAAAATCTGTGTCTTGCCACGAGCCCCTCCTTCGGGCGAGGCTGCGCCGAGGCGGCAGCGTGCGGCAGACGCTTAAGGATTATCGCCGCTCCGCTCACCTTGCCTCCGGCCTCCACGGGCTCAATGTTTACAGCATACTGTGCCGCATGGCTGCGGACGGTATAGTTTGCTATGGAGTCTCCCCCGCCCAGGACTGCGCCGAGAATAACGTTATCAAGCGCCGGCAGAAGGTTCATCACATTTTCCCCCGCGACAGACTTTTCGCGACAGTCAAGATAGGTCTGCGCACGGTCGTTCATCGCAATAACGCCCCCCTCTGCGTCTACGAAAACGATGCCTGCAAAGGCCCCTTCCATGAGAGCGTGGAGCTGCGCTTTTCCCCATTCAGTTTCAGAATTTTCCTGCAATCTACCTCACCTCCCACGCAAGACAGAACGCCCTTGGCAGAGCATTAATACCTCTGGGTAGGACAGCATTGTCTAAATATTTTTCACACTCTGTTCATGATTATATACTATTTTCTCTGCAAATGTAAAGGATTTTGTTTCACTTTAACCAAAGCCGACGGCAATACGCAGCGCCGGTCACCCCTCATAACGGTGCTGACCGGCGCTTGCGTATGCTTATTCTGCCGTTCGTTTTAGAGCGTCTGAATTACTTTTTGCTGACAAACTGATACTGAACAACGCCGGCGACATTCTTGACCCACTTGTAATTCGGGTTAGCCAGCGAGCAGGAAGCAAGCTGGTAGAGCGGGCAGATAGCGGCGTCGCCGAGTATCATTGCCTCCATCTCCTTCATAGCGTTCTCGCGACCCTTGGTATCGAGAGCCAGCTCGCCCGTAACCTTGTAGTAAAGCTCGTCATAAGCCGGGTTATTGTACTGTCCGTAGTTCATCTGAGATGTGGAAATCCACATATCAAGATAAGTAAGAGCATCCTGATATTCCATACCATTTTATTGACGGGGTAATTGGTTTGTATCGAATACGACACGCCGAAATCACCCGTCAGCATATTTTTAATGAATATTATCATTTGCTGCAAAATCGGCTTGTCGAGGCCGTATTTTACGTTTAGAACATCTCTCTGGGCGTCCGTCAGGCGCTCGTTATTGAACGGGGAGCCGGGCATCAGCTTCAACAGCAGGAACAGGATGATTATGATGACCAGCAGCGTCAGGACGGCCATTCCCAGTCGCTTGAGAATGTATTTTGACATTGGTTACTCCCCTCTATGTTCGGCTCGGGCGCTGTTACATAACGTCCGTGAACTGAGCGGCGATGCGCTCAAGCGCCTCCTTGAGGAGACTCCGGCGCGTCGGCACACACATGCGCTCGAAGCCTGCGCCGCGCTCGGGGTCGAACTGCGGGCCGCCTTCCAGCATTACGTTTGCCTGAACATAGATTCGTTTATGTATTTCCTCGGGGCTGAGGCCGGTATCACGAAAATCCATCCAAAGGATATAGGTTCCGTCCGGGCGGCGAATTTTTACCTTCGGCATGTGCTTTTTGAAGAAATCCAGCGCAAAGTCAATGTTGCCGTCAAGGTATTCGTTCACCTGGTCGAGCCATTCCTGCCCCTCGTTGTATGCCGCGACGGTTGCTGCGACGGTGAAAGGGTTCGGGGTGATGTGGCTTGCCCGCTCGCGGTAGATTCTGAAAAGCTCAGGGTCCTGAATAACTATATTTGAGGCCTGCAGACCAGCGATGTTGAAGGTCTTATTCAGGCTTGTAAGCGAAACTATGCCCTTCGTCCCCGCGACCTTGGCGATGGGATGGAAAACGCTTTCCTTACGGATAAGGTCGCCGTGGATTTCGTCGGAGGCGATGACTACGCCATGCCTGCGGCATATCTCAGCCATGCGTCTGAGCTCCTCGTCCGTGAAAATGCGTCCTGTTGGGTTATGGGGGTTGCAGAGCAGGAAAAGCTTGGTGTTCGCATCGGCGGCCTTGCGCTCAAAATCATCAAAATCGACGGTATAGTAGCCGGACCCGTCGTTAATGAGGGGGCTGTTTACCACCTTGCGCTTCGTGCTGAGGATGGTGCTTGTAAAGGGCGTGTAGATGGGCCTGTTTATCATTACGCCCTCGCCGGGCTTGGTAAATGCGCAGATACACTGGCGTATTGCCTCAACGGTGCCGTTGATATAAATTATTTCCTCGGGCTTTATATCCCAATCGTGATGGCGTTTGAACCAGCCTGTTATCGCCTCATAATAGCGCATTCCGTAGCCAGGCAGAAATGTCCCCGTATAGCCGTAAATATTGTGGTCAACTACCTTCTGAAGAGCGTCCTGTATGGGCTTAGCGCAGCGAAAATCCATGTCCGCCGTGTGGATGGGTATAGTATCCTCGTCAAAGCGCTCCGTGAGGCCAAGCGTTACATGAAAGCCGCGGCAATCCCATTTCATGCTGAAGGTATTATGACGGTCAATAACCTCGTCAAAATCGTATTTCATAGCCTATTACCTCGCTGCTATAACCTCTATCTCCACCCTTGCGTCCTTCGGCAGGGCGGCCACCTGAACGGCAGCGCGGGCGGGACAGTCTCCGCAGAAAAACTCGGCGTAAACCTCGTTCATGGCGCCGAATTCGCCCATGTCCTTGAGATAGACGTTGGCCTTAACAACGTCCTCCATTTCGAGGCCCGCCTCCTTGAGTATAGCGCGGATATTCGTGAGGCTCTGGCGCGTCTGGCTGCGAATATCGTCTCCGGCAAAGGCTCCCGTTTCGGGCGCAACGGGAAGCTGGCCGGAAACAAACACGAAACCGTTTGCTTCGGTTGCCTGGCTGTAAGGTCCGATAGCCACAGGCGCGGCTGCTGTCTCGATTTTCTTCTTCACGAAACTCATCTCCGATTTAAATAATATTTTTGTAATATTTGTTTAGAGCTCTGTTATTCAAGCCTATGATAACAGCCTCCGTAGACAAATGCAATATTTTTTATCACCATGATACATAAATTATTATTAATAATTTTTGTATATTCTTAATAATTGACCTACAAGTTATAGGAGTTTAAAATAACAATAATGTAGACAGCATGCAGAATCACAGGAGGTTCACCATGACGGACAAGGAAATACTCGACCAATACATCGCGCTGGTGCCGTTTTTGGCGGAGACCTTCGGATCAAGCTGCGAGGTTCTTATCCACGACCTGACGGACAGGAAAAGCTCCGTAGTCGCCATAGCAAACGGCTTCAACTCAGGCCGCGCCATCGGCAGCCCCATCACGGAGCTTGCGCGCCGGCTTATAGATGACGGAGCGTACAAGGATAAAGACTATCTTTCCAACTATTCGGGTCTCAGCAAGGAGAAGCATTTCCGCTCCGGCACCTTTTTCATTAAGAATGAGGGACGGCTCATCGGGCTTTTGTGTATTAACCGAAACGTGGACGCGCTGAACACTCTTACGGGCGTCTTTGAGCAGTTCATGCGTCTTAATAATCTTATGCCCGCGAACGTGGAAATTCAGGAGGAGTTGAGCGATTCCGTTGAAAGCATTCTGCACAGCATGGTTCGCAAGACCATCGAAGAAACGGGCCTTCTGCCGAGCCGTATGAGCATGAACGACAAGGTGAAGGTGGTTCACCGTCTTCAGGAGCAGGGCATCATGAAACTCAAGGGCGCGGTTGCGGAAATAGCCGCTCAAATGAATATCTCCGAGCCAACCGTTTACCGCTATCTGAACAAACGGGCAGATGCGGGGAAATAAAGCCGCCGCGCCGCAGCGTTTTGAAAATAAGCAGAAAAAAACCTCGTCTTTCGGCGAGGTTTTTTTATACAGATTTTAAGCTCCGAGACCCGCTCGGGACGATGATCGCCCTGTAAAATGCGCTCAGCCTTCGGTTTTCCCGCCGCGCATTTTGCATACGCGGCTGCATGCGCCGAGAGTGGAATTGCGGTGAGATATCATTACGACGGTCTTGTCGGCAAAGTTTTCGTCTATCGTCATAAGCAGCCCCTTTTCGTTGAGGATATCGAGGCTGCTGGTGGGCTCGTCGAAGAGCATGAGGTCGCTGTCCTTCAGGAGCGTCCTCGCGATGCCTATGCGCTGCTTTTCGCCGCCGGAAAGACGGCCTCCGAGCTCGCCCGCCTTCGTCCCGTATTTCTCGGGCAGGGTCATGATGAGCTCATGGATGGAGGCGCGCTTTGCCGCGGAGATAACCTCTTTCTCCGTCGCTTCGGGCTTTCCGAGACGTATGTTTTCCATGAGGCTGTCGTTAAACAGGAAGGTATCCTGCTGCATCATGGAAATGCCGCGGCGCAGGCTTTCGAGGGTATACTCGCGGATATCCGTCCCGTTTATACGCACGACGCCCTCGTCGGGGTCGTAGAAGCGCAGAAGAAGGTGCATTGTTGTCGTTTTGCCGCAGCCGCTTTCGCCCATTATGCCGATGTTCTCGCCGCCCTTTATGCGGATATTGTAACCGTTCAGGACCTTTGCCTTGGTTCCGGGATAGGTGAAGGTGACGTTCTCAAACTCGATGCTCTCAATCTTTTCCGGGAACTCCAGCTTTCCGTTGTCCTCGACCTGCGCGGGCTCGTCAATGAGCGCAAAAACGCGCTCGGCGGCGCCGAAGGTCTGAATAAGGCCCGTGGTGGAGGTGCTGAGCTGGGTGAGCGGGTCAAAGGTCGCGGGAACCATGAGCATGAGCACTATGGCGTTATAGGAGCTCAGCCCGTCCTTCGCGACAAGGGCTCCGCAAACGGCGAAGGCGATGATGCGCGAGAGCTGAATGAGGAAATTGGGAACGCTCATAAGGAGCGAATTTTGTCTGTTTATGCCGATTTGCAGTCTGTTGAGTTCCCTGCCCCTGCCGTCGATATTATCAAGGCGCTCCTGCCCGTTGCGGAAGATAAGGACTTCCTTCAGGCCGCGCAGACTGTCCAGAATATAGGACTTGAGGTCTCCGAGACTTCTGCGGTAACGGCGGCCCTTTTCGCGGCCCGCCTTGGCGATGAACATGGGGCTGATGACGCCGACATAAAGATAGAACGGGATAACTATGCCCGCAAGCCCCGGAGTGCGGACGCCGATAAATACGAGCGAGAACACCGTGCAGACGACGGCTGTCGCAATCGGCGCTATGAGGTGGGCAAAGAAGATTTCAAGGGTGTCTACGTCCGCCATGAGTGTAGAAATTATATTTCCCTTTCGCTCGCCGGTGAGCTTTGCGGGGCTGAGGCGTTCAATTTCGCCGAACATCTCCGTCCGCAAGATGGCAAGCAGATGGTACGCTACGTCGTGGCCCTTGAACATTTCAAAATAATAGGTTATCGGAATAAGTATCGTGCAGACGACTATCATCACGGCGGGGCCCGTGATGGTTCTGCCGGGGGCCTGCCCCGCAGCGATGGCGAGCAGCATGCCCGCGCAAACGTATATGCCGATTTTCGCCAGTCCGCTCATTATGCCGCCCGCGATGCAGGCCGCCATTTCGCTGCGAACCTGCTTCGTAAAGCCGAAAAGCCGCTTGAGTATGGCCGGAACGCTGAGTTTTTTAGCCTGAATGCCCATTTCACACGGCCCTCCTTCCGTAGTTTTCCAAAACGTCCTGTTCCCTGACGAGTTGGGCGTATATGCCCGCCTCGCCGATGAGCTTATCGTGATTGCCGCTTTCCGCGACCTTGCCCTGCTTCATGACGTAAATCATATCGGCATTGCGGACGGTGCTGAGGCGGTGAGAAATGATAAGCAGGGTCTTGGTGCTGCTGAGGGCGTGGATGCAGTTCCATATATCCTCCTCGCTCGCGGCGTCGACGTTGGAGGTTGCTTCGTCAAAGACGATGTAATCGGCGTCGGAAAGGAGCGCGCGGGCGATGCCGATTTTCTGCTTCTGCCCGCCGGAGAGCTTGCTGCCGCCCTCGCCGACGTCCGTGGCAAGGCCGTCCTTGGCGATAAGGTCCTCAAGATGCACGTCCCGCAGGACTTCGAGCATACGTTCCGTCGTGAGGCTGCGGTTCACTATTCTGAGGTTATCCTCAACCGTGCCGGAGAAAATATAGGTGCTCTGCGGCACGAGGGAAATGCGCTTGCGAAGGTCCTCCTGCGTGATGGCGCGAAGATCCTTCCCCTCAAGGGAAATGCGCCCGGAGCCGGCGTCGTTAAAGTGCATTACCAGGTTTACAAGCGTGCTCTTTCCGCAGCCGGACTGCCCGACGAGGGCCACGGTCTTGCCCTTGGGAACACGAATGGACACGCCGTCCACGGCGTTGCGCTCCCCGTCGTAGGAAAACTCCACGTTTTCAAGGACGATGCCGTCCTTATCCTCGGTCTCGGGAAGGGACTCGTCCACGGGTGCGCGGGCGGGAACCAGATCCAGGAAAGTGAAGATATTGTTTGCCGCCGCGACGCCGTTGAGCGCAGTGTGGCCCGTGTTTATAAGGTCCTGTACGGGGCGGAAAAATGTAAAGGCCAGCATGAGGGCGTAGAAGGCGGCGGAAAGGGCTATCACGCCCGAGCTGCAGGCGCCGATAAGGATGAAGGTCGACCAGAGCATACCGCCGTAGATAAAGGCCTGTGTGAGAATGGTCGAATAGAATGAAACGCGCATGGTCTTTACTATCATGTGATAATAATTGAAGGAGCGGGTTTTCAGATTCTCCGCTCTGTCAGCGTCGCGGTTCATGAGCTTGAGCGTCGTCATACCCTCAAGGCTTTCAAGGAAATATTCGTTAAGCTTGTCGAAGGTATCCCAGTAATCCTTGCGGAGCATCGCCATAAGCTTCTTGAAAATCGCGTTCGCCGGGACAACGGTGATGGAAAGGACGAGCAGCACCCATGCCGCGTAAGCAGAATATGGATAAATGCGCGCAAAGAGTATAAACGGGGCGATGAAGCAGTATATGAGGTCCGGCAGATATTCGCTGAAATACTTTTCCAGAGCCTCAATGCCGTCGATAGACGCGGTAACTGCGCGCGCCGTACCCATTTTCACGAGATAATCCATCTCGAGATCCAGCATTTTCTGATAAATATTGTGTCTCAGGCGGATACGGATGTTTGCCGTGCATTTGAACTTCACTTCTCCCAGCACGAGATTTCCTGCAAGGCCGATTACGGCTGAGATGAGCGCAACGATTATCTGATAACGTATGTCGGCGCCGCCTTCTCCTCCGAAGGAGCCGATAAGACGCGCCACTGCTGAAACCACTACCATAAACGATATAAGCACGACAAGCTTCGTTGCGACTATGGCAATTATCCATCCCCAGGAGTTTTTGGCGAGCTTCAGCAGCTGCCTGTTAATCAAAAGCAATTTACTTCCCCCTCTTCCCGCAGGGCAGGAATATTTTTATCATAGTAAAACGCGTCGAGCAGTTCGCGGGTATACTCATGCTTCGGGTGCTCATATACCTCCTCCGCGTAACCCTCCTCGATGAGGACGCCGTGTCGGATAACGATTACCCTGTCGCTTACTGCGCGCACGACGTCAAGGTCATGCGAAATAAAGAGCATGGAAAAATGAAGCTTCTTCTGAAGCTCCTTTATCAGGCTGAGAATTTGCGCCTGAACGGAAACATCCAGCATAGAGGTCGGCTCGTCGGCAATGAGCAGCTCAGGCTGCAGAGCGATAACCCTTGCAAGCACCGCTCTTTGTATCTGCCCGCCGCTGAGTTCCCAGCAATAACGGCTCAGATGCTCGTCATGGAGGCCGACCATTTCCATGAGCTTCCCCAAAAGCTGATGCTCCTCCGTGCTGCGGCGCGGCACCAGCCGGTAGTTGCGGATGGCTTCAAGAATACATTGTTCGATTTTCATTCTCGGGTCCAAGGCAGTTTCAGGATTCTGGAATATTATCTGCACCTGCTTGTGATACTGCTTAAGTTCCTTTCCTTTCAGGGCAGAAACGTCCTGCCCGTTTAGGCTCACAGTACCCGAAGTAGCCGCAAGGAGCTTTGCCATTATTAATGAAAGGGTGCTTTTGCCGCAGCCGCTTTCGCCGATTATGCCAAGGGTTTCCCCGTTGCCAATCGTAAATGATACATTATCAAGTGCCGTTTTCTTCTCTCTGCCGAAGGCGCCCGAGCGGTAAACCTTAGTCAGTCCTTTTACTTCAATCATAGAGCAGGCACCTCGCCATTCTGTTGTCTCCCACGCTCAGCATTTCCGGGTGCTTTGCACGGCACTTCTCGCAGGCATGCTCGCAGCGGCTTGCGAACCGGCAGCCGGAGGGAATGTCGATAAGGCTGCATGAGTTACCCTTCAGGACGTGCATGCCGTTCTGCGGCATAGACGCGAGCAGCGCCTTAAGGTACGGATGCTTGGGACTGGCAAAAAGCTCCTTCGCGGGGCCGTATTCAACTATTTCGCCCGCATACATCAGCGCGAGGGTATTGCACATGGCGCTGGCGAACTTCAGATCATGCGTAATGATCAGGCCCGAGCAGCCGGTAAACTCCACGAATTTCATGAGCGAGTCTATAACCTGCCCGCGGATGAGCGCGTCGAGCCCCTTTGTCGGCTCGTCGGCAATGAGGAAGGGCGGTTTGCCACCCATAGCCATAGCCGTGAGAGCGCGCTGCTTCATGCCGCCGCTGAGCTCCATTGGGTATTTGTTCATAATATCCGCAGGGTCTTCAAAGGAGAGCGAGGCCAAAATATCCAGCGCATGAGCCTTTGCCTCCTTTTTGCCGAGTCCGCCGCATACCCGCAGAGACTCAACGAGCTGGGTACCGATTTTCAGAACGGGGTTCAGCGCCTCGGTAGGGTTCTGGTTGATATACGCTATTTTCTTGCCGCGAACGGCCCTTATCTCCTTCTCGCTCATCTCAAGAAGGTTCTTCCCCTCGAAAACGATGCTGCCGGAGGTGAGTGCAGAGGACGGCAGCAGACGCAGGATAGACTGGCCCAGCACGCTTTTGCCGCAGCCCGTCTCACCGACGAGGCCCACTATCTGCCCAGAGGAAACGGTGAAATTTACATCGCACACCGCCTTAACGAGGCCGCTGCGGCTCTGGAACGCGGTGGAGACATGTTCAAGCTTTAATAATTCCTGCATGCTATCACCTACATTCTGCTCGCGGACACGCTGTCATGCGGGTCAAATTTATCCTGCAGGGCGTCGCCCACGATGTTGAACATGATGGAGTATACAGCCAGCACGAGGCCGGGAAAAATGAACATCCACGGCAGCGAGCGTATGTAAATCATGCCATCCTGTATCATCAAACCTATCTCCGCGTTTGGAGGCTGAACGCCGAAGCCGAGGAAGCTGAGTCCCGCAATGGCGAGCACCATGTGACCTATCATCAGGGTAAACATAGGTATAATGGTTCTAATTACGTTGGGGACGATGTGGAAAAAGTGAATGCGGAAAAGTGATGAACCGATGGCGATTTCGCCTTTTATAAAGTTCGCTTCGCGCAGCGCGAGGACCCTGCTTCGGGTGAGCCTTGCATAGCTCAGCCAGCCGAAAATACACATGGCAACTATCATGCTGAATATGCCGTTGCCCAAAAGCAGCATTATGCAGAGGGTCAGGACCGTCCCGGGAAAGGATAAAATCACATTCTGCAAAAAGACGAAAATCTTATCCAATACGCCGCCCGAATAACCCACCACTGTGCCGACGGTTACGCCGAGAAACATGCATATCACCTGCATGACAAAGGCCATTAGAAGGCTCAGGCGCAGGCCGATAAAGGAACGGCAAAGGAGGTCCCGCCCCAGGTTATCCGTTCCGAAGGGGTGCTGCAAGCATGGCGGAATGCTGGCAAGCGAGGTAGTCACTACGTCTCCCTTGCCGAAAATGAGCTTTGAGAACGCAACGATGAGCAGCATAAGCGCCAGAATTACGCACTTTATAATGAGCGCTCGATTATCTCTATTTCTTTTCATACATACCCTGCCTTACCCGCGGATCTATAACCAGATACAGTATATCCGCTATTGCGGTCAGAACAATGACTATCATGCCCATGAGAAACACAAAACCTAAGATCACCGGAAAATCCTTAGACCTTATTGCCCGCAGAAGGAAGTTTCCCACTCCGGGCAGGCTGAACACATTTTCTATGATAACGCTGCCGCCGATAAAGGAGATGAGATTTGACGTAACCATGGTTACTACGGGGAGGAGGACGTTTTTGAGGATGTGCCCCAAAAACACCTGCCTGTCGTTGAGTCCCCTTGCCCGCGCCGTTATCACATAGCCCTCGCTCAGATTTTCCAAAACGCCCGAACGCGTTACTCTTATCAGCGACGCGCAGCCGCTCACTCCCATCACGAGCGCAGGCAGGATAAGGCTTTTGAAGCCTTCGTAGTTTGCCAGCGGAAACCATCCGAGTTTCATGGCAAAGAGCCAAAGGAAAAGAATAGCCAGCCAAAAAGACGGCACGGAAAGGCTTATAGAGCTGTACAGGCGCGTCAGGCGGTCCACCACGCTGTTTTTCCGTCTCGCCGACAGTATCCCGAGCCCAACGCCGAGCACTAAGGAGATGCCCGTAGAAAGCAGCGCGAGCTGGGCGGAGCAGCCGAGGCGCGACAAGAAGTCCGAAAGCACGGGGTAGCCCGTTTTATAAGAGGTACCCAAATCTCCGTGGAGCATATTCACGAGCCAGTCCCCATACATGGCGAGAAAGCCCCTGTCAAGGCCCAGAGATTCCGAATATCTCTGCACGACCTCTTTTTGCAGGCCCATGGAGCCCATTTTTTCCGTAAGCAAAAGCTCGGCAGGGTCTCCGGGCGAAATATACAAGAGGCCATAAGTGAGAAAGGAAACAAAAAGAGCGGTGAGGATGGATACAGCAACTTTTTTTAGAATAGACAACGCTTTCATTCCGAACCTCCGGCGGCGAAAGATTTCGCCGCTTTCTTATGACATTTAAACTTATAAATTGCTCAGGGGCTTTCCGCCCCTGAGCAAAGCGCTTTTTGATTATTGGAATTGGACAGCGTCCGAAAACATCAGCCGCGGTTGATAACCACCTCGGAGAGGTCAATCAGGTTCTGAGTTCCGCGAGTCCAGATGAAGCCGGAAACCTCGTTTGTGTGAACATAAGTACCGATGCTCGCATAGAGCGGCGTCGCGACGTAAGCGGCATAGATATCAGCCCAGACTTTATCAAAGGTAGCCTGAATTTCATCTTCGCTTGTGGACGTAATGATGGTCTGGAGATATTCGGGGAACTTGTCATTCACGCCGAAGCCGGGGCCGAAATTATCATATTCACTCGTCGAGCCGCGCATGGTGAAGTAAGCTATGGCAGTCGTCCACGGGTGGCACATGCAGATATCCATGTCGCCGGAATTGGTGCGCTCAAGGAAGGCATTGCGCTCGAGGGAATTTATCTCCATGCCGATGCCGACAGCCTTGAGATACTCGCCGAAGAGGACGCCGATGGTACGGTAGGTATCGCTGGACATGGTGACGAACTGGAGCACTACGTCCTTGCCGTCCTTCTCGACGATACCGTTGCCGTCAGTATCAACGTAGCCGGCATCTGCCAGAATCTGTTTGGATTTTTCGGGGTCGTAGGTGTATTCTTCTCCGTTTCTGTTGGAGTATTTATCTTCGGGAGCAAGGAAGGTTCCCATAGCATGGCCGAAGCCGAGGGTCAGGACGTCCACCATGTTCTGGCGGTCGATCGCGTAGGTAACGGCCTTGCGGAGCTCTATGTCCGTCATGGGGCCCTCTACGTAGTTATACATATAGGTTGCGGGGCTGGAGCCGTTGCGCTGCATGATCTTGAGCTCACCCTTGTCCTGAATGTCCTTCAGGGTCGCGGCGGAAAGACCGGATGCTGCGTGAGAATCCACACCGAGTACATCAACCTCTTTCTTCTCAAGAGCCATCACTCGGGTAGTTTCGTCGGGAAGGACCTTCCAAAGAACGGTCTCCACAGCACCCTTCTTTTCGGCGTTCCAGTAGTCCTCATTGCGGGTAAAGGTCGCGCTTACGTCCTGCTGATGCTCTGTGAGGATATAGGGGCCGGTGCCTACCCACTCGACAAAATTGCCCTCCTCGGTAACTTCTCCGGGCTTAACGCAGAAGAAGTAAGTGAGGTCATATTCCGTGTTCATATAGGGCGCGGTAAGGCGCATAGTGAGGGAGGAATCATCCTTAACGTCAATCCCGTCTATGAGCGAGGCAAAGCCGTTGGGTGCAACAGTAAGCTGAGACTCGATGGAATACTTTACGATATCGGCGGTGACGGGGGTACCGTCCGTAAACTTTATGTTGGGAGTAACCGTGAGGTTAAACTCGGTGTAGTCGGCGTTATGCTCGCTGGAAATGATATAAGGCGTCGCGCTGTAGCTGTCTACGCGGAACATGAGCATATCATAGACCATGTTCTTGCCTTCGTTGGTAAAATCGGCGCTCGCACCGATAACCAGCGTGTTTGCCATGGGGTTTTCAGCCGCGTCGCCGCTGCCGGAGGCCGCGTTTTTGGTATCGCCGCCGCAGGCCGCGAGGGACAGGCAGAGGCAAAGGATAAGGAAGATGCATACTATTTTCTTCATGCTTTTGGTTCTCCTTTTTGTATATATAATTTCCCGGCGCGATGCCGGAAAACAAAAACAGGACATACCTCATCCCTGCGCGATTCGATAATACGCCCCGCGCGGGTAAAAGATACGCCCTGCTGTTGTTCAGTCGGACAAGCTATTCGGTTTTTGGATAATAACTCAAAGCTTTATGCTCTTGCGAACCTCTTCCAGCCTCACGGGCTGGCTGTCGGCAACCAAGAGGCGCAGCTCACCGAACTTCATCTCACGGATGAGGCGGATGAGCTTCTCCTCTTTTTCGGAAAGCTGAACCTTTTCCATGCGTTCCTGCTCCATAGCGTTTCCTCAAATTATAATGTAAAAAAAAGCGCTTGCCTCATAGTTCGAGACAAGCGCATAAAAGTACAAGCGAATTAATCGTACTTGACATGACCCTCGGCTACTGAACTCGAATAGCGAGCCCCCTTCACCCGTGTATCTGACTTGGCATATAATGCCGCACAGTGTCGGTCACGTCGGTTCTTACCCGTTTCCACGTCGCCATCAAAGGCAGGAGAAGGAGTATCTATATAATTATCAGAAACAATATACCATCCATTAACAAGAAAAGCAAGATGCATTTTCTATTTCAGCGATGCCCACAATAACGCAAGCGGCAGCGGGTCAATAATTGTAAAATTACAATATATTATGTTTTTTTGTATGTTCTGGTCTTTAATCCGAAATCCATTGCTTAAGCAGGTTTGCAAGCTCATGATCCATGCGGATATCCGTTTTTACCGAGGGGTGACCTCCCGTCCCCGTTCTCTCCGTCATGCCGTTTATTACGGTGAAGAGGCTCAGTCCTGTCAAAAATCTTTGATACTCCGGTCGGCTTAATCCGAAGCCGCCTATGCTCGCAACCGCGGAACTCGTTTTGCTCAGCGTGAATGGGCTGAAGCCGTTGGGGTTTGTAAACGAAACAAAGTATTTGCTGCTAACGCCGTCATACGCAAGCGACGCAGTGTATTCAAAATTCTTGCCGTTGTGCGAATGCCGGACGAAAATGGTGACTGAGGTAGTGGTGCTCGCGCCCATCGCCCCGGCAAAGTCATTTGCAACCGCGACCTTGACATCAACCGCCGTTCCCTCGGTATTAAGCTTGCCGGAGCCTATTTCCTTAACCTTTTCGGCGTCGCCGGCATTGGTCTTGACCTCGGCAGCGGCAGTAATGCTCTTGTCCGTCTCGTAGCTTGTGTAGCTTGCCTTAATATCAAGCGTCATGGTGGTGTTATCGCCGTCCACCCTGTATTCCTCGGCCTTTACCTCCAGCGCAGGAACGATAACGATATTTTTATTATCGTCCGTTACGCTCTGAGACTCTTCAATGATCTGCTTTATCTGCTCAACGGTTGCGACCTCAAGATTGACCTCGGTTGACGATGCGGCGGCCATCGCTGCGGCCTGGTCGGCGGCAGCAACAGCACCCGCCACTGCAGCGCTTGTTTCGCCCTGAGCAACCTTTACTTCGGCAGGACTTTCCGTCTTTTCCGCAAGCTGATAGGGATAATCGTTGCCCACAACGCTTACTACCTGCATATTTTCATGAATAACGACGTTGGGGTTGGCGTCCGTCCCGTTTTCAGCCTTCGACGGGTCTTCCTTGAATATTCCTCCGTCTATATAAAAGTCCTCAGACTCAGCGACGGGACGCTTGTCAAATTTACCTCCGTTTATGTAAACGGCATTCCAATCGTCTTCTTCGCCTTGCTTGTTCGTGACCGTGCCTTCAAACTAGCCGCCGAAAATATATACTGCGCCATAGTTATCCACATTGCCCCCGAAGGTGCCGCCGTATATAAACGTAGCGCCGCGGCTTGTCAGCGCGCCGGTGACGGCGCCCGTTTCTCCCTCGCCGCTGTCTTTGATATCCAGCGTTCCGTTGAGGTCAACGTCGTTATTGCCCTCCAAAAGTCTCTCGTATAAGGTCTTATCCTCCGAACTTCCCTGAGCATACCTGTTCTGAAAATTTGCAGGAGCACGCCCAACTATATCCTTTGAGTCGGAATTAAAGGTCAGCGTCACATCGTGAGGGGATCCATTTGAATCTCCGCCGTTTGCGGCCAACTGGTAGAAGACATGCTCACATTCCGACGAATCAAAATGCAGATCGCCTGAATCATGCAGTTTGTTATCAGGTCCATGAGAAGGTTCCGAAGCAAAAAGGCAGAGCCCATATCCATATACAGTACCACTGCAGCTGATAGTAATAGTAACGGTAACATTACCGTCAGCATCCACAGTAGCCGTATTGACGCCGGGATCGTATGAATACTCAGAAGCCAGCGCAGACAACATGCTTCCATGCATCAAAGCCAGCAGCATCACCAAAGTCAATATGAAGCAGAATAACTTCTTTCCGATATTTCTTCGCAGCATTACAAATCCTCCTCAAAATTTATTCTTTAGGCAACACCGCATAATTCCGGCGCATAGATTGCGCCGTCAGGATTTTCGTCAGATTGTTCAAAAAACGCGGGTAATACTTTGTGTATTGCCGAGTATTTTTGGACGATATGACGGAATATTCTGCAAGTAAGATATGTGCCGGGAATTATGCGGTGTTGCCATAGTTTAATTTACACTATTATGTGCTTGAAATATGGGACGACGGTTTGTGTTATCTTGTTCATGGCGAATAGAGTGGCACCTGCCTTTCGGTTTTGTCTCGGCAACTCAACCTTAATACAGTCCACTCCTATTCGCTACTCTTTTTTTCATCTTCTGTCACACATCATTGTAAATCCTACAGAACGGCAACGACGTATTAAAATTAGGGCATTGACAAAATATGTAATGCAGCGTAAACTACAATTGTAGGTGATGTAGATGCAATTAAACAATTCCGAATGGGAAATCATGAATATTCTTTGGAATAATTCGGACTTAGACTTAAAAGAAATCCGTTTGGCTGTTTCAAAAGCCGGCATTGACTGGAGCCCAAATACAACGCAGACCTTGCTTGTTCGGCTTGAGCGAAAAGGCGCTGTATCTGTTCAAAAAGGGACGAATCATTTTCGATACAGCGCAAATATCAGCCGCGAAAACTGCGAAAAAGAAGCAATGAATCATTTACTGGCAAAGGTCTTTCGCGGTTCTGCAAAAAAACTGCTGATGTCCTTTGCTGACAGTGGAAATCTATCAGAGGAGGAAATTGAAAGCATTCAAAAAGTGATTGATAAGATGCATTGAAGGGGGTAAAAACTGTGGGCTCGCATGTGCTGTTATTTCACAACGTAAAAATAATAGCGGATATTGCTATATTCCTTTTCCGCCTGACAATATACACATCGTTAATTATCTTATTATTTTTCCTTCTCCGTTTGATATGCAGAGAAAAACTTGGGGCGAGAGCCAGAATGATAATATGGAGAATCATCCTTTGTTCTTTCGTGCTGTTCGCCGGCTTCAGCTTTAATGACAGTTGGAAGGGAAAGGCCGTTGAATGGATATCGTCTGAATCCGGTCTCCATCTTTTCCCGCCTGATTATTCTCCGCTATTGATTGATGTTTTTCTGCAGACTGCACCAAATGAAACATCGGTTGGACCATATACCGGCAAAATATTCGGCCACGTTCTAACAAACGGAACTCTGAAAAACCTATGGAACGGAGAAATCACCGGTTTAATATATGGGTTTCTAACGGTATGGTTAATTGGCTTGATATGTTTTTTGGCATATTTTATATGCAATTACTGTTTACAGAGAAGTGCTATACGGCATTTTCCTCTCTGCTCTGATGAAGCGATCCTGAGCTTGGTAAACATAGAGCGGATCGCAGCGGGAATTACGGAGCCGATTCCATGCTACACTGTACCCCAAAACAATTCTCTCTTTCAAAACGGCCCCTGTGTGTTCGGATTTCGTTCTCCGAAATTAATCATACCGATAACACAATGGGAATGTCTGAATGATTCAGAACGTGAAGTCGTTATTACGCATGAGTGCCTTCACATTCGGAAAAAGGATACGGTACGGAACCTGTGCCTGTTGGTTCTTCAAAGCGTCCTTTGGTTTAATCCGATAATCTGGTATGCATTCAAGGCTTATCGCAATGATTTGGAATGCTTGCGGGATTGCCAGATTATAGAGATGTATAAATCTGATGAGATAAGAAAAGTTTATTCAAAAGCAATGCTATCTATCGTGAAGACATCTTATGGTAAATATCACTGTTCTTTGCACAGCGGTATGCTGAACAGCAGCGGTTTAGGCTTGCGTGTGCGTCTGATAGCGGCGTCGCGTTCGTACATATTGCTTAACACCCTTTTTGTGATGCTGTTCATTTATTTGGGGCTATGGATTCTATCTTATGGGCTCTTTTATATGATTAGTCAAGCCTTGGCCTCTTTTTAGCGTTTGTTTTTGATGGGGGAGGCGTAAATAATGTGAAGAAAAGATGATGAAACAAATAGGTCAGAAAAGATAGTCAAACAATATATGTTAATTTAAGCAGCAAAGTCCATCCGCAACATGCACTTCTTCATATCCCATGCTCTCGATCAGGCGGTAAAGGAAAAGCGAATCCCCGAAAACCCCGTGCGCGACTGCATACTTCCGAAAAAGGAACACACGGAGATGAAAACTCTCCCCTTGAAAGACCTCTCCGCCTTCTTCGACGAAGCAAAACGAAGCGGTGTGTTTGAACTATACTACACAGAGCTCTCCACCGGACTTCGCCGCGGAGAACTCCTCGGCATACGCTGGACAGACATTGATTTCGATGCAAGCGCGGTTTATATCCAGCGGAAAATCACACGCCTTAACGGTGAGATAAAGATATCTCCGTTGAAAACCAAAAATGCTTACCGGCAAATACTGCTTCCGGCCAATCTTCTGACGATACTTCGGGAAAAACAAACTCGCGAAAACAGCTTCAGTGAATACGTCTTCTCCTCACCCACAGGCGGGCCGATGTGCCCGGACAGCATGCTAAAAATGCTTCATCGGGTACTCAAGCGAGCCGGATTAAAGGAAATCCGCTTCCACGACCTTCGCCACACCTTCTCGGTGCTGGCACTCCAAAACGGTGTTGATGTAAAAACGCT